>Ga0265797_10000653_pt1 | contig 62934 bp, 60 predicted proteins | sample P2T30metagenome_FD_192433 | JGI IMG/M metagenome (GOLD analysis project Ga0265797, IMG submission 192433) | Plant litter microbial communities from East Loma Ridge, Irvine, California - P2 T30 | ecosystem: Environmental > Terrestrial > Plant litter > Unclassified | place: USA: California... | reverse complement strand
CGTTCGCCCGATCTCCGGGGGATGGCCATCCCCCGGAGATCACCCTCATCCTGCGGCAGGACCGGGCGCGGTCAACATGCAAGGGACTGAGCCTGTCGAAGGCCCGTATCGAAGGACGATACATGCCCTCGATACGCCCCTATGGGGCTACTCGGTCGCTACTCGGCATGAACGGATCGGTGCCGAAAATTCCCGCGCCCTAGAACGTGATCCCCACGCCACCCGTCACGGTCTGCCCGCTATCCTTGCCGGTATAGGCGCCCGCAAGATTGTCGGTATTCCAGTGGATCAGGTTGAATTGCAGCCGGATCACGCTGTCCAGAAACCAGTTCATGCCCCCGGTCGCCGCCCAGCCCTTGCCGCCGGTGCGCAGGTCCGAATAATCGACATTCTCATACCGGGCGAGCAGCTCGATCGCACCCGGCCCGCCTTCGAACACGGGGCGTAGCACGCGTGGCTGCGCGAAGGTGCCGAGCCGCGGATTATAGGGTGGCAGGTCGCCGGTCAGGAACCATCCGCCCGACAGGCTCCATGCGTCGCTTTCGAAATCCGGACGTCCGGCATTCAGCCGCGCATTGCGATGACCCGCCTCGCCCATCACCCAGAACGGCCCGGTATAGCCGCCAACCTCGACGCCATAGCCCGTCGTGCCGGTGCCGCCCACCAGCGGGCCGGTCGAGACGCGCAACGTGCCATTGAAACGACCGCCGATCACGGTGTTGCGGGTCAGGGTGCCGGGGCCTTTCGCCAGCGACTCATCGAAGCCCCACAGCCCCAGATGGACGATCGACCGATCGGTCTTCAGCGGGTTCCAGTGGACCCGGCCCATCACCGTCCGGCTGTCCGAAACCGCCTGGCTGGCATCGACCGAATCGCCGCTGATCGTGACGGACGCATGGCCCGTGCTCCAGAACAGCCGCGGCATCAGCGCGATGCCGTAGAAACCACGCTGCGGGATGATCGACGTCGCGACCACATTGCGCTCCAGGAAGGGCGGCGCGTCCGATCCGCTCGATCCCTCGAAACTGCGGTCGTTGAACATGTTGCCGAAGCGCACATCGTAGGAAACCTTGCCCACCGTGTCGCGCCAGCCGACGAACATCGTGCCCACGTCGGACACATTGTCGGCAAAGTCATTTTCGAACTGGTAGAAGAAATGCGTCCCCACCGCGCCCTCGATCCCGATGCGCAGCGCACGCGCGCCCGTCGTCGTGATGTTGCGGGCATCATATTTGGACCCGAAAGTGGAGCTGGCATGGTTGATGATGCGGCCGCGCATCTTGAACGTATATTTGCCGTCCGCCGAATGGAATACCGGCAGGCCGCCCCGCCATTCGGTGGTGATGCCCGACGGATTCTGCGCTGCGGCGCGGGCCTGCGCGACATTCTGTTCGGACGGGCTGGCGGGCACGATCTGCGGCGCGAAGGAGACGGTCTCGCTGTCATTGGCGATGGTCGACTGGGCCGTGGTCACCTGCTGCGCGGGGGCTTCCACCACCGGGCGCGGCGCGGATGCCTGCGGCCGGCCGTCGATCGCGTCCAGACGCGCGCGCAGCGCGGCGATCTCGCTTGACTGCGCGCGGAGCAGCGCGACCATTTCGGAAAGATCCGTCGGCGAACTCTGGGCCAGCGCCGGCGTCGCGAACAGAAGCGCGGACAGGGAGATCCCCGCATAACATGCAATTTTCATGAGCATCCGCCAGCTTTGGAACGGAGACGGGGCGCGCGGTCACCGGTCAGGTCGGGCGCGACGCAGAACAAGATCCCCCCCGGGATATCGTCATCGTCACGCCCGCCGGTCCCGACGGGTCATGCGCCACCCGGTCTCCATGGGTTTCGACAGGCACCGCTATGCGTGGCGACTGGTTAAGGAGTGGCTAAGCAAACCACACATCCTCTGCCAAGCAACGAATATCGCGCCCTTATTCCCGAATGTCAGGCCGGCCGCCCCGCACCGGCCCACCGCTGCACCCCTGCCCCGCCATCATGCGTTGCGCTCGGTCTATGACCATCCTCATCCCCATCCTCGGCGATCAACTCTCCCACGGGCTGGCCACCCTACGCGACGTGCCCCGGACGGATGCCGTCCTGCTGCTGATGGAGGTGTCCGAGGAAACCACCTATGTCCGCCACCACAAGCGCAAGATCGCGTTGATCCTGTCCGCCATGCGCCATTTCGCCGACGAACTGCGCGCCGCCGGCTGGACGGTCGACTACACCCGGCTGGACGATCCCGAGAATGAAGGCAGCTTCGGCGGGGAGGTCGCGCGCGCCGTCGCCCGGCACGCGCCCACCGAAATCCGCATTGTCGAATCGGGCGAGTGGCGCGTGAAGACGATGATCGAAGGTTGGGCCGACCGGTTCGGCATTCCCGTCCACATCCTGCCGGACGACCGCTTTCTCTGCGGCATCCTCGAATTCCAGACCTGGGCGCAGGCGCGCAACGATCTGGTGATGGAATTTTTCTATCGCGAGATGCGCCGCAAGACCGGCCTGCTGATGACACCCGATGGCCAGCCCGAAGGCGGCCAATGGAATCTCGACAAGGAGAACCGCGCCCCGCCCAAGCGCGGGCTGAACTATCCCGAACCGATGCATTTCCCGCCCGATGCCATCACCGCCGACGTCATGGCGCTGGTGGCCGACCGCTTCGCCGGGCATTTCGGCCGGCTGGAAAAATTCGCGCTGCCCGTCGCCGCCACGCAGGCGCGCCGTGCGCTCGACCATTTCGTCCGCACCGCGCTGCCCGATTTCGGCACCTATCAGGATGCGATGGTGACCGGTCAGGACTGGCTCTACCATAGCTGGCTCAGCCCCGCGCTCAACATCGGCCTGCTCACCCCGCTGGAGGTCGCGCAGGCCGCGGCGGACGCCTATGCGGCCGGCAACGTTCCGCTGAACGCGGCGGAAGGCTTCATCCGGCAGGTGATCGGCTGGCGCGAATATGTGCGCGGATATTACTGGATGGAGATGCCCGACGTCGCCAGCGCCAACGCGCTGGAAGCGACCCGGCCCCTCCCCGATTTCTACTGGACCGGTGAAACCGACATGCTGTGCATGGCGGAGGCCGTCCGCAACACGCGCGATCATGGCTATGCCCATCATATCCAGCGGCTGATGGTCCTCGGCAATTTCGCGATGCTGGCCGGCGTCCGCCCGCAGGACGTCGCCGACTGGTTCCTCGTCGTCTATGCCGATGCCTATGAATGGGTCGAGCTGCCCAATGTCATCGGGATGAGCCAACATGCCGATGGCGGCCGCCTCGCCACCAAACCCTATGCCGGCGGCGGCGCCTATATCGACCGCATGTCCGATCATTGTGGCCGCTGCCGGTACAATGTGAAGAAGAAGACCGGCCCGGACGCCTGCCCCTTCAACGCGCTCTACTGGGATTTCCTGCTCCGCCACGAACACCGCTTCCGCCGCAACCGCCGCATGGTCCAGATGTACGCCAACTGGGACCGCATGAAGCCCGAAATCCGCGACGCCTACCGCGCCAGCGCTTCTACGTTTCTAGAAACGCTGGTTCCCGCCGCCGAGGGCTGGGCGCGATAGGGGGGATCAACGTCTCCAAGGATATCAACAGGATCCGTCCATCCCGAGCGAAGTCGAGGGACCTCTTCGAGCGAAGTCGAGAAGCTCGATGTCGGAGACCTCAGCTTCGCTCGGTCAATCCCTCGACTTCGCTCGGGATGGGCGGATTGAGGAGAGGCCCAAAACCCTAAGCCACCCACAAGGTCCGCCGGAACAGATCCAGCATCCACCCCGTCGCCTGCACGAACAACGCCGGATCATAACGCGGCCCCTCGTCACGCAGGAAGGCGTGCGCGGCATTCACCTCATGCCATTCATAGCGCGCGCCGACCGCCTCCAGCCGCTGCCGCAGCACCTCACGCCCCGCAAAGGGAATATGCGGATCCTGACGCCCCCACACGAGCAGGATCTCCGCCTTCAATTCGTCCATCCGCGCCAGACTGTCATCCTGCTTGCCCGCTCCCAGCGTCCCCGCATGGATGTCGGTCGGATAGAAGCAGGCCGCTGCCGAAACGCGCGGATCGAGCGCGGCGCGATAGGCCAGATGCCCGCCCAGGCACACGCCCATCGTCGCCAGCCGCCCGCTGCACGCCGGATGCGCCATCAACAGGTCGAGACAGGCGGTCGCATCCGCATCGAACCCCGCGACCGGCTTGGTGATCTTCAGCGCATTGCCGCGCTCCGTCCCTTCCAGATCGTAGCGCAGCACCGTCCCCGGCGCTTCATATTCATGATAGACTTCGGGCACCGCCACGATATAGCCATGCCCCGCCAGATACGCCGCCAGCCGCCGGATCGGATCGGTCACCTGATAGATTTCCGAAAACAGCACCACGCCGGGAAAGCGCCCGTCCACCGCAGGCCGGAACAGATGCACCCGCATCACCCCGCCATCGGCGGTGGGCACGTCCTGATATTCGTCGCTGCGCAAAATCATGCCCGCCGCCCCGCCACCACCGCCGCATCGGATGCCAGCCGGTCCGCGCGTTCATTGTCCGGGTGGCCGGCATGGCCCTTCACCCATTTCCATTCGATCCGGTGGCGCGCCGATGCCGTCACCAGCTCCTGCCACAGATCGGCATTCTTCACCGGCTGGCGCGCGGCGGTCTTCCAGCCATTCTTCTGCCAGCCCTTGATCCACTTGGTCAGCCCGTCCATCACATAACGGCTGTCGGTGGACAGCAGCACATGGCAGGGCCGCGTCAGCGCCTCCAGCCCGCGGATCGCCGCCATCAATTCCATGCGGTTGTTGGTCGTCAACGCCTCGCCGCCGGACAATTCCTTCTCCTTGCCCGCGGCACGGATCAGCGCGCCCCAGCCGCCGGGTCCGGGATTCCCCTTGCATGCGCCATCGGTGGCGATCTCCACCAGCGTCATCGTCGCGGGCGCGGGCGCAGTCGGGGCTTCGGTCGTCGTCATGCCGGAAACAGGTCTTTCTCATCAAGGTCGCGATAGGCATCCATCCGCCGCACGAACGCCGCCGGATCCTTGCGCGTCACCAGCGCATCCGCCGGTGTGTTCAGCCAGTCCCACGCCCGCGTCAGCGCGAAGCGCAGGCAGGCCCCGCGCGCCAGCACCGGCAACGCCGACCGCTCCGCATCGCTCAGCCCGAAGGTCTCGGCATAGCCCGCCAGCAACGCCGCCGCGCGGTCACGGTGAAACACGCCGCCGTCCGGATCGAAACACCAGGATGCGTGCGTTACCGCCACGTCCAGCGCGCGGATGTCGGTGCAGGCAAAGTAGAAATCGATGATGCCGGTCACCCGGTCGTCCAGCATCAGCACATTGTCGGGAAACAGATCCGCATGGACCGTCGCCACCGGCAGGGATCGCGGCCAATGCGCGTCGACCCAGGCCCGCTCCGCCCCGATCCGCTCCTGCAAACCCGGCAGAACCTGATCGAGATCGTCGCCGCACTGTACCGCCAGCGCGTTCCACCCATCGATCCCCAGCGCATTCGCCCGTTGCGGCGCAAAATCCGCCAGTGCCGCATGAAGGCTGCCCAGCGCACGCCCGGCGGCCTGCGTTTGCGCCACCGTCGGATGCGTCACCGACACGCCCGAGAGAAATTCGATCAGGCACGCCGGACGCCCCGCCACATGCTGCAACTGCACGCCCGTCCGGTCGCGGATCGCGCGCGGCACCGGCAGTCCGCGATCCGCCAGATGATCGAGCAACGCCATGAAGAAAGGCAGGTCCGCCGCATCGACCCGCTCTTCGTACAGCGTCAGGATGAACCGCGCCGTCGTCGTATCGATCAGGAAATTGCTGTTCTGCACCCCCTCCGCAATCCCCTTGGCGGACAGCAGGGTGCCGGCGTCATAACGCGACAACAGGTCGCCCATCTCCTCCGCGGAGACGTTGGTGAAAACGGCCATGATGATTCCCGGAACAGAAGCGATGGTCGGACGGGTGCGCGCCGCCCGTCAGGCGGTTTCGAGACTGCGCGGCAGCTTGAACACCATCGTCTCGCGGATGCTTTCCGCCTCCTGTTCCTCGATCGTGAAGCGCGTCGCCAGATGATCCACCACCTCGCGCACCAGCACTTCCGGTGCGGACGCCCCCGCCGTGATGCCCAGCGTCCGCACGCCCTGCAACCAGTCGAAGTCGATCTCATGCGCGCGCTGGATCAGCCGCGCCTTGGTGCCGCCACGCTCGGCGACCTCCACCAGCCGCAGCGAGTTGGACGAATTGGGCGCGCCGATCACCAGCATCGCCTCGCATGTCGCACCGATCGCCTTGACCGCCGCCTGCCGGTTCGACGTGGCGTAGCAGATATCCTCGCCGCGCGGTGCCTGGATGGCGGGAAATCGGCGGCGCAGAATCGTGATGACCTCCGCCGTATCGTCCACCGACAGCGTCGTCTGCGTCAGGAAGGCGAGATTGTCCGGATCGGCAGGCATGATCCGCTCCGCATCCGCCGCCGTCTCGATCAGCGTCATGCCGCCGTCCGGCACCTGGCCGAAGGTGCCGATCACTTCAGGATGCCCGCTATGGCCGACGAACAGGATGTGCCGCCCGGCATCGACCAGCCGTTCCGCCTGCCGGTGGACCTTCGACACCAGCGGGCAGGTCGCATCCAGATAATAAAGGCCACGCGCCGCGGCGTCGGCCGGCACCGATTTCGGCACCCCATGCGCGGAGAACACAACCGGCACACCGTCCGGCACCTCGTCCAGTTCCTCGACGAAGATCGCGCCCTTCGCCTTCAGCGAATCGACGACATATTTGTTGTGGACGATCTCATGCCGCACATAAACCGGTGCACCATGTTTCACGATCGCCAGTTCCACGATCTGGATCGCGCGGTCCACCCCGGCGCAGAAGCCGCGCGGCGCGGCGATCAGCAGGGTGAGCGGCGGCAGCGTGGCCGGCATGTCGGCGGGGGCGTGTTGAGGCAGATCGGGCATGGCCCTGCTTTACGCGATTGCTTGCCAGTCCGGAAGCCGCTTCCTATGATCGCGGCCGATCCGCATCTCGATCGCCCGTGTTTCCGGAGTGCCCCTTGCGCCTGCTGACCCCCCTGTTCCTCGGCGCGATCGCGGCCGCTTCCCTGTCCGCCTGCTCGTCCGCGGGCGAATTCGATGAAACCGGCGGGGTCCGGATCACGCGTTCGGCCTGCCCGGCGGTGGCCGTGCCGACCTATACGGGCGACATCACCCTGTTCGATCCGCCCGCCAGCCGGGAGGCGCGCGCGATCGACGTGACCGCCGTGATCGCCAATGTCCGGTCCACCTGTTCCGGCCCGACCGATCCGATCACCGCCAATGCCACCTTCGACATTCAGGCGCGCCGCGCCGTCGCCGGCCCCTCGCGCGACGTGACGCTCTCCTATTTCGCCACCGTCATGCGCGGCGGCACGGTGGTCGTGTCGAAGCAGGTGAACCAGGTCACGCTCCGCTTCGCCGAAGGCCAGCTCCGCGCCAGCGCGTCCGGCACCGCCGGCGCCTCGATCCGCGCCGCCGCCGCCACGCTCCCGCCGGAAATCCTCCAGAAAGTCACCCGCCGCCGCAAGCCGACCGACGCCGACGCCTCGATCGACCCGATGACCGACCCCGCCACCCGCGCCGCCGTGGCGAAAAGCAGTTTCGAACTGCTGATCGGGTTCCAGCTGACGGAAGATCAGTTGCGCTACAACGCGACGCGTTGAGGGACCGGACCTTCGGCTTCAGAATTTTATTCACCCGCCCATCCCGAGCGAAGTCGAGGGACGGACCGAGCGAAATCGAGGTCTTCAACCTGCACGCTTCTCGACTTCGCTCGAAGGGGTCCCTCGACTTCGCTCGGGATGGGCGGAGCATTAACAAAATGACCAGAGAAATATTCTGACGTTTCGAAACACGCATAATGGCATGTTTAGTGACCGAAACGCTGGCCGAAGCCCCCAACTCAAAACAGATCCGGCTGCACCACCACCGCAGCAACCTCCGCAGCCCCACCCCGCCGCATCAATTCCATCTCCGCCGAATAGCGCACATCTTCATCCCGATCCGCCGCGACCCGCCGCAGAGCATCCGCCTCGACCATCGCCCACGCCGTCCCGCGCAGCGGCCCCGCCGGCACACGCGGCAACAGGCCCGGCAGCACGCTCCACGCCACCAACTGCGCGACCGACGTCTCCGCCAGCATGTCGCGCAGATGATGCGCGGTCACATAGGCATCGGGAAAGGCGCGGTGGACCGGCAGGCCGCGGTCCCGGTCCAGCCCCGCCGGCTTGCGCCAGTAACGCAGCACCTGATTGGAGAAGGATGGACTGCCCGGCCACAGCCGCAGCGCGCATTTCCAGGTGCAGATCCAGTCCGCCCCGCCGGTCAGCGCCGGCGTGCAGTAACGCTGTTCGAACGAAGCCCGATGCGCCGCCAGCGCCACCGCGCCATGCCCCCGCAACACGGACGGCGCGATCTCCGGCCAGAAGGGCGCATCCGCGACATCGCTGTCGATGATGTGATGCACCGCCTGCGTCACCGGCGGGATCGGCCGCCCCGGATTGACGAACGCCGCGCCGTCCGCCCCGCCGATCGCCCAACCGCCATCCGGCTGCTGCACCACATCCTGCCACCCGATCTCGCATACGCCGTGCGCGGGCGGGCGCGTGCCGGTGGTTTCCAGATCGACGACACGCACGAACATCATAGCAATAGCCCGATCGCCTCCGGTTCGTCCGCGTCCCCGCCCAGCGCCGACAGGGTCAGCCCCAGCAACCGCACGCCCTTTTCCACCGGCAGCAATTGCCGCAACAGCGCCTCCCCCGCCGCCGCCAGCGCCGCGCGATCCCCGATCGGCCGCGCATGGCTCCGCGCGCGCGTGATCTGCCGGAAATCGCCATATTTCACCTTCAGCGTCACGGTGCGCCCCTTCGCCTTGGATCGCGACACCCGTTCCCAGGTCGCATCGGTCACAGTCTCCAGCGCGGCGAACAGCCCCGCATCGTCCGAGATATCCTCCGAAAAGGTCCGCTCCGCCCCCACCGACTTCCGGATCCGGTCGGCCCGCACCGGCCGGTCGTCCAGCCCGGCGGCCGCCCGCACATAATAATCCGCGCTCTTGCCGAACCGCTCGCGCAACCAGTCGATCGGCCGCGCCAGCAGGTCCGCACCCGACAGGATCCCCATCCGCTCCATCTTCGCCGCCGTCACCGGCCCCACGCCGTGGAAGCGCTTGATCGGCAGCGCGGCGGCGAAGCGCGGGCCGGCAGCGGGCGGGATGACGCAGATGCCGTCCGGCTTGTTCTGGTCGGATGCGATCTTGGCGAGGAACTTGTTGTACGAAACCCCCGCCGATGCGGTCAGCCCCGTCTCCGCACGGATCGCGGCGCGGATCGCCTCCGCCACGTCGCGCGCGGACGGTACGCCCGTCACGTCCAGATAGGCTTCGTCCAGCGACAACGGCTCGATCAGCGCGGTATGCCGGCGGAAGATATCGTGAATCTGGTCGCTGACCGATTTGTAGACGTCGAAGCGCGGCCGCACGAACAGCAGATCGGGGCAACGCCGCCGCGCGGTGACCGACGCCATCGCCGATCGCACCCCGTAACGCCGCGCCTCATAGCTGGCCGCCGCCACCACGCCCCGTTCGCGCGATCCGCCCACCGCCACCGGCTTGCCCCGCAACGCCGGGTCATCGCGCTGTTCGACCGACGCATAGAAAGCATCCATGTCGACATGGATGATCTTGCGTCCGGTCAGGCCGATATCCGCCGTCATCGATCGACCGGATCGAACACCGACCAGCCGAGCGCGGCGGACAGCCGTTCCAGCGCCAGCGTGCCCAGTTGTGAATTGCCCTGCGCGTTCAGCCCCGGCGACCAGACCGCGATCGATCCCCGCCCCGGCGCGACCGCCAATATGCCGCCGCCGACGCCCGACTTGCCCGGCAGGCCGACGCGGAAGGCGAAGTCCCCCGATGCGTCATAATGGCCGCAGGTCAGCATGATCGCGTTGATCCGCCGCGCGCGCTGCGCCGTCACGATCCGCCCGGCACCGGGGGAGCGCCCGCCCAGCATCAGATAGCGCCCGGCCCGCGCCAGTTGCCGGCAACTCATCGCGATCGCGCATTGGTGGAAATAGGTGCCCAGCACCGCTTCCACCGGCTGCGTCAGATTGCCGAAGCTGCGGATGTAGTTGGCGAGCGCGGCATTGCGGAAACCCGTATCCTGTTCGGACCGCGCCACCGTCTCGTCCACCAGGATGTCGTCATCATCCGCCAGCGCGCGCACGAAGCGCACCATCTCGCCGATCGCCTCGCGCGGGGAATGCCCCGCCAGATGGACGTCGGTGCAGACCAGCGCACCGGCATTGATGAACGGATTGCGTGGTATCCCGTCCTCGCGCTCAAGCTGCACGATCGAATTGAACGCGCTGCCCGATGGCTCGCGCCCCACCCGCTTCCACAATGTGTCGCCGATCTTGCCCAGCGCCAGCGTCAGCGCGAAGACCTTGGAAATGCTCTGGATCGAAAAGGCGACATCGGCATCGCCCGCGACATGGCATTCCCCGTCCGGCAGGCACAATGCGATACCGAAACGCTGCGGATCGACCGACCCCAGACTCGGAATATAATCCGCCACGCGCCCACGATCCGGCGCATCCCGCATCTCATCCGCGATCGTCGCGAGCAGTTGATCGAACGCCATGTTATTCCTGTCCTAACCGTCGCGGCGAAGCGGGTCAAATCGGGAACAGATCCTTACCCGAACCGGTCCGGCGCGTAGCGCGCGACATCGATCCCGGCCACCATGTCCGGCAGCGCTTCGCCCGTCAGCAACGCCGCACCGATCATCGCGGCGGCAGGCGCGGTCTGGATGCCGAACCCGCCCTGCCCCGCAAACCAAAAGAAGCCCGAAGCCTGCGGATCGGGACCATAAACCGGGATGCGATCGCGCGCGAAACTGCGCAGTCCCGCCCAGCTCCGCTCGACCGCCGTCACCGTCCAGTCGACCGTGCGTTCCAGCCGGTCGATCGCCAGCGCCACGTCCAGCTCCTCCGGCGCGGCATCGCCCGCCACCGCGGGGGTTTCGTCATGCGGCGATAGCCAGAGCCGTCCGCCGACATCGGGCTTGAAGTAAAAGGCCCCCGCCGCATCGAGCACCAGCGGCAGCGCGGGCGGCGCGGCGGGCGTCACCGCCAGTTGCACCATCGTCCGGCGCAGCGGCGCGATCGCGATCGGCATTGCGCCCGCCAGCGCCGCCACCGCGCCGGCCCACGCCCCCGCCGCATTCACGATCGTCCGCGCCGCGATCCTGTCGCCCGCCACCGTCCGCAATTGCCAATGCCCGGTCGTCCGCTCAATCGCAGCGATCCGGCTGTCGCACCGCAGTTCCACCCCGCCACGCCGCGCGCGCGCCAGACAGGCGGCATGCAGCCCCGCCACGTCGATGTCGCAGCAACTCGCCTCCATCAGCCCGCGTGCGAACCCCGCGCGCAACCCCGGCACCGCCGCTTCCAGTGCCGCCCGGTCCATCGGTTCCAGCCGGATCGATTCGCCGAACGTCGCCAGCATCGTATCCAGCCGCCCCTCCTCGCCCGGCCCCGCCAGATGCAGCGCGCCCCGTGCCGACAGAAACCCGCCGTCCGCCAGCCACGGCCCGGATACGGTCGTCAACGGTTGCACCGCCGGCCCGCCATAGCTTTCATTCCAGAACGCCGCCGAACGCCCCGTGGCATGATAGCCGGGCAGCGCCTCCGCCTCGATCATCAGGATGCGGCCGCGCCCCGCCAGTTCGGCGGCCAGGCTGGCCCCCGCCATGCCCGCGCCGATGATGACGATGTCGTGGATCATGCCTGTCCGAACCCGTCGATGAAGCCATCGATCCGCGCCAGCACCGCATCGCGCACCGTATCGGTTTCACGCAGCAATTCATGCGCCGCATCGTCGCGCATCACCAGAGTCGCCGCCGGCAGCCGCGCCGCCGCCGCCATAATCGCCGCCGCATCAACCAGCCGATCCCGCGTCGCCCCGATCAGCAAAGTCGGCGTCGGGATCCGTTCCAGCACGCCCCGCCGCGCCAGCCGCGCGATCGACCCATAGGCATCCGCCAGCCACCCCCAATGCACCGGCCGCAGCGCATAGGATGGGAACAGGGTCGCCCAGTGCAGTTCGTCCGCATAGCGCGCGGCATCGCCGGTCAGCCGCGCCTGCCGCCCGTCCGCCACGCCGCCCGGTTGCCAGATCGGCCGCGCCCCCAGCCCGATGCGACGCGCCACCCAGGCTATCCCCGCCGCCAGCCGGCGCGGCAAAGGGCGGCTGTTCAGCCCCAGCATCGGCGCGACCAGCACAGCCGCATCGATCGCTGCGCCGCCGTCCGCCATCAGCCGAAGCAGCAGATGCCCGCCCATCGAATGGCCGATCGCGACATGCGGCCCCGCCCCTTCCGCGCGCCACGCCGCCATGAAGGCGTGCAGATCGGCCAGCATCGTCGCCATGTCCGGATCATCGCCAACCCCGTCGCGCGATCCGCCCTGCCCGCGCCAGTCGAATCCGGTCACGTCCCAGCCGCGCCGATGCCAGTGCGCCAGCGTCTCGAAATATTTCTCGGCAAAATCCGCGCGCCCGGTCTGGAACAGCAAGCGCCCGCGCACCGCCGTACCGACCGGCTGCGTCCAGTCGAACCGGCGCAGAACCCGGCCGTCGTTCGCCGTCCAGCCCGTGAAATGGAGGCCTTGCGGGATGGCGCGGCGATCGAACGGGGTGGTCGTCATCACCCGGCGTTACGATTTGCTAACCGGATCCGTCTAGCCCGGATCGCATGGACATGCCGCGCCTCCTGTTGCTGCTTCTGCTGGGCGGCCTGTTGCTGGTCGCGGCGATCGGCGATCTGCGGACGCGGACGATCCCGAACCGGCTGAACGCGCTGATCGCGCTGCTCGCGCCCGGCTACTGGCTGGCATCGGGGTTCGCGCTCTGGCCCGATATGGCGCTGCTGTTCGGAATCGCCTTGCTGCTGTTCCTGCTCTTCGCCGGCATGTTCGCGCTGGGCGCGATGGGCGGCGGCGACGTGAAGCTGATCGCCGCGCTCGCGCTTTGGCTGCCCTTCCCCACCGTGCTGACGATGCTGATGGCGATGGCGCTGTTCGGCGGCGTGCTGACCCTCCTCGTCCTGATCGATCACCGCCTGCGCCGCCGGCCCGGCCCACCCGAAATTCCCTACGGCGTCGCGATCGCCGCCGCCGGCCTGATGATCGTGACGAACGATATCTTAACCACTGCGGTGCATTGAGAAATCCGGGTCCGGACGACCCGCTGGGAGGACGTCGGACGTGATGGATGGCAGGAAATCGGCATTGCTCGCAGGGGCCTTGCTCATGGCCGGCATCTCCGCCTTTGCCGTGAGGTCGATGCTGACCGGCACGGTCGCGCCGCAAGCCGAGGCCGCGCCGATGGCCGCCGCCCCGGTCGGTCCCGAAGTCCTCGTCGCGCGGCGCGCCTTGCCGATCGGCACGATCATCGGGCCGGACAGCTTCCGCTATGCCACCTGGCCACGCGATCTGGTCGAAAAGGCCTATTATGTGCGCGGGCAGATTGATGGCTCGGCCCTGCAGGGCACCGTCGTCCGGCAGGAGATCACCGCCGGTCAGCCGATCACCCAAGGCTCGCTCGTCCGCCCGGGCGATCGTGGCTTCCTTGCCGCAGCACTCGGCCCCGGAATGCGCGCCGTCACGCTGTCCGTCACCAGCCAGGCCGGTGTCGCGGGCTTCGTCTTTCCCGGCGACCGGGTGGATATCGTCCTGACACAGACGGTGGCCGGCGGCGTCGGTGAACCGCTGAAGGCGGCCGAAACGATTCTCCGCAACGTCCGCGTCCTCGCCACCGACCAGCGGACGGACAACACCGCCAATGCCGACGGCAAGTCCGTCGTCTCCACCTTTTCCAGCGTGACGGTGGAAGCGACGCCCAAGATCGCCGAAAAGCTCGCCGTCGCGCAGACGGTCGGCGCGCTGTCGCTGTCGCTTCGCTCGATCGCCGACAATGCGGCCGATCTCGAACGTGCGATCGCCGCCGGAGAAGTCCGCGTGCCGGACGGCGCCGATCCCCGCGCGGAACGGCAGATGCTGCTCGATATCGCCAGCCGCCCGCAGGACGGCGATACGACCTATTCCACCGGTGCCGACATATCGCGCTTCCAGCGATCCAGCGTGCCGCGCCCCGCCGCCCCCGCGCCGCAGTCCAGCATGTTCGATCCGCCCACGCCGTCCACCGCCCCGGCCGCCGGAGCAGCGGCACCCGCCGCGGCCGGCCCGGTCGTCCGCATCGCGCGCGGCAACGCGATCACCCTCGTCAGCACCGGAGCGAAGTGAGATGCGCACGTATATCCGCACCCGCACCGCCGCCATGGTTGGCCTGATCGGCACCGCCTTCGCCGCCATCGTCGTCGCGGGTGTCGCCCCCGCGCCCGGCTTCGCAGCCATCCCCGCCGCACCCGCCGATGCCGGGATGCGCGCGATGAGCCTGTCCGTCGGTCGCGGCGAAATGGTCCGCCTACCGCGCGCCATGTCCGATCTGTTCATCGCCGACGAAAAGGTCGCCGATGTCCAGATCCGCTCGGGCAACCAGCTTTATGTGTTCGGCCGCGCCGCCGGTGAAACCACCGTCTCCGCCACCGACAAATCGGGCGCGGTCGTCTGGGCCGCCACGGTCCGCGTCGGGCAGAACATCACCAATCTCGATCAGATGCTGCGGCTCGCCATGCCCGACGCCGCCATCGTCGCGACGCCGATCAACGGCATGGTCCTGCTGACCGGCACCGTCGCGACCCCCGACGACGTGGCCGAAGCCACCCGTTTGGTGCAGGCCTTTTCCGGCACGACGACGCAGATTGTCAGCCGCCTGAAGACCGCGACCCCGCAGCAGGTCAATCTTCAGGTCCGCATCGCCGAAGTCAGCCGCTCCTTCATGAAGCAGGTGGGCGTCAACCTCATCAATCGCGACAGTAGCGGCGGTTTCCTGTTCGGCATTTCGCAGGGCAACGCCGGCAAGATCACGACGAACATTTCCGGTGCGGTCGATGCCAGCGGCACTGGTCCGCTGGGCACCTTGTTTGCAGGCAAAGGCACGAGCGGGACCGGCACGGCGCTCAATTTCGCGGGGCGGCTGCTGGGTCTCGATCTCCTGACCCAACTCGATCTGGCCGAACAAAATGGCTTCGTCACCACGCTCGCCAATCCCAACCTGACCGCCCTGTCGGGCGAAACCGCCAGCTTCCTCGCCGGCGGTGAAATCCCGATCCCCATCAGCCAGGGGCTGGGCGCGGTCTCGGTCGATTACAAGCAATATGGCGTCAGCCTGTCCTTCACGCCCTTCGTCCTGTCGGGTGGCCGCATCTCCATGCGCGTCCGGCCGGAAGTGTCGCAATTGTCCAGCGCGGGGTCGGTCACGCTCAACGGCTTCACCATTCCCGGCCTCACCACCAACCGGACCGAAACTACGCTGGAACTGGGATCGGGCGAGGCGATGGTCATCAGCGGCCTGTTGCAGAACAACCAGAACAACTCGGTCAACAAGGCTCCCTTTCTCGGCGACCTGCCCGTCCTCGGCGCGCTGTTCCGGTCCAACAATTTCCAGCGCAGCGAAACCGAACTCGTCGTCGTCGTCACGCCCTATCTGGTGAAGCCGGTCGATGCGCACCGCATCGTCCTGCCGACCGATGGCTATCGTTCGCCCGACGATGCCGCGCGCATCCTCGGCGGACAGATGGCGGCGGGAACGAGCGGCGCGAAACGCCCGGTGCCGCAAGCCTTGCCGACGACGCCCGCCGTGCCGGTTTCGGCCTTGCCGCGTTCGTCCGCGCCCGGCGGATCGCCCCGCCCCGCCCCGCCGGTGGCCACGGCGTCCGCCACCCCCGGCTTTTCCTTCTGATCGCCGACGCAAAGGACACCGCCCGGATGCGCGCCCTTCTCCTGATCCCCGTCGCGGTGGCCGGCTTCGCCCTGGCCGGATGCGGCACGCCGACGACCGCCGCCAATCGCGGCCTCGAATCGATCCACCAGCCGGTCGTCGCCCGCACCGATTATGCGATCGACGTCGACGCATCGCAGGACGGCATCGCACCGGCCGAGGATCGCCGCCTGTCCGCATGGCTGGATGCGATGCGGATCGCCTATGGCGATCGCATCACCGTCGACGGCGGAACCGGCACCGCCCATGCCGCCGTCGCCGGCATCGTCGCGCGCTATGGCCTGTTGCTGGGCGATACGCCCCCGGTCACGGCGGGCGCGGTGCCGGACGGCATGATCCGCGTGATCGTCAGCCGCAGCACCGCATCGGTCACGGGCTGCCCCGACTGGTCCACCATATCCCGTCCTTATGTGGATGGCTCGACCGACAGCAATTATGGCTGCGCCACCAACAGCAATCTGGCGGCGATGGTCGCCGATCCGCAGGATCTGGTCGCGGGTCGCCATGGCCCGGCCACGCTCAGCACGCGCGCCAGTGTCCGCGCGCTGAAGGCCTATGACGATCTCGTGCCCACCGGCCTTGCCGGCACGGTCGCGCCCATCGCCACGGGAGGCAAGCAGTGAACGCCCCGTTCCAGATCCGCAGCGCCGCGCTGAAGGAACCCTTCGCCGCCTATGTCTGCGACGATGCCGCCGCCGACGTGCTGCACCCCGTCGTCACCGAACTGGGTTGGTCCAACGAGGCCGTCCACAAGGGCGGGATGCGCGCCGCCGTCCACGCGCTGTCCGTCTCGGCCAGCCCGAACATCCTGTTCGTCGACATGTCCGAAAGCGCCGATCCGCTGAACGACATCAACGCGCTGGCGGAAGTGTGCGAACCCGGCACGGTGGTGATCGCGGCGGGAACGGTCAACGACGTCCGCCTGTACCGCGATCTGGTGGCATCGGGCATCCAGGATTATCTGCTCAAGCCCTTCTCCGCCGATCAGATCCGCGATGCCTTCTCCCATGCGCTGATGGTCGTCTCCGGCCCGCGCCACAGCGAGACGGTGGTCGAACGCGCGCATCTGATGTGCGCCGTCATCGGCGTGCGCGGCGGCATCGGCGCATCGACGCTGGCCTCGTCCTGCGCCTGGCTGTTCGGCGAACGCCATGGCCGCACCACCGCCTTGCTCGATCTGGACATCCACTTCGGCACCGGCGCGCTCGCGCTCGATCTGGAACCGGGGCGCGGGCTGACCGATGCGATCGAAAATCCCGGTCGTATTGATGGGCTATTCCTTGAACGCGCGATGGTGAAGGCCAATCCCCGGCTTGCCGTGCTCTCCGCCGAAGCGCCGATCACCGCGCCGCTCGCCAATGACGGCAGCGCCTTCTTCCAGTTGCAGGAGGAAATTCGCGGCGCATTCGAATGCACCGTCATCGATCTGCCACGCCATGTGCTGATCCAGTATCCGCATCTGTTGCAGGACGTGCACACCATCCTGGTCGTCGCCGATCTGACGCTGGCGTCGACCCGCGACACGATCCGCATCCTGTCCTGCCTCCGATCCACCGCGCCCCATGCCCGCGTCATCGTGATCGCGAACCGCGTTCCCGCCGGCGGACAGAGCGAGATCAGCCGCGCGGATTTCGAAACCTCGATCGAACGCAAGGTCGATCTGTGCCTGACCTTCGATCCGAAAACGGCGATGCAGGCCGCGAAACTCGGCAAGCCACTGGCCGACGTCGCCAAGGGCGCGAAACTCGGTCAGCAATTGCTGGAGGTCGCCGGCCTGCTGATCGCCTCCGCCGAAGCCGCGACCCTGCCGGCCGCGTCCGCCAACCGGTCGCTGCTGTCCCGGCTGCTCGACCTGAAGGCGATGCTGCCCCGCAAGACCGCCAAAGACGCGAAATTCTGACCCTCATGTCCGCGCTCTACCATTCCGCGCCCGATAATCGGTCCCGCCGATGATGCCCGCCATCCTGCTGCTGACCAGCCTGACGGCCTGCGCCATCCTGCTCTTCGTGGCATTCGGTGGCGCGCAGGCGGGGCGCGCGCAAAAGAAGCGCATCAATGCGATGAAGGCGCGGCTGGCCGGCGGCACCATCGTCGAGGCACAGATGCGCCGCGCGCTGCAACAGCATGAGACGCGGCTCGACAGCTATTTCACCCGCCTCCTGCCCAATCCCGTCATGATCGCGCGCAAGCTGGAAGCGACCGGCCGGGACTGGACGATCGGCAAATATGCGCTGGTGTCGATCGGCATCGGCATCGGCGTCGCCACCGCTTTGCTCGTCCTCGGCGCGCCGGTCCTGCTCGCTTTGTTCGCCGGCCTGCTCGCGGGCATCGGCCTGCCGTCCAAATTCGTGACGATGCTCGCCGAACGCCGGGTCAAGGCGTTCACCGCCAAATTCCCCGATGCGATCGAACTGCTCGTCCGCGGCCTGCGGTCCGGCCTGCCCATCTCCGAAACGCTGTCCGTGGTCGGATCCGAAATCCCCGGCCCGGTCGGCGTCGAATTTCGTGGTGTCACCGATCGTATGAAGATCGGCCGCACGATGGATTCCGCCTTGCAGGAAACCGCCGATCGGCTCGGCACGCCCGAATTCCAATTTCTGGTCATCACGCTCGCCATCCAGCGGGAAACCGGCGGCAATCTGGCCGAAACGCTCGCCAATCTGGCCGACGTGCTGCGCAAGCGCGGGCAGATGCGGCTGAAGGTCAAGGCGATGGCGTCGGAATCGAAGGCGTCCGCCATGATCCTCGGCGCGCTGCCCTTCATCGTGTTCATCCTGATCTACATCATGAACGCCGAATATATGGCCAAATTCTTCTCCGATCCGCGCCTGATGATCGTTGGCGGCGGCGGCGTCATGTGGATGGCGATCGGCGTCTACATCATGGCGCAAATGATCGATTTCGAAATCTGAGCGGGGAAGAACGATCATGATATCCTCCTCCACCACCGTCATGGGCATCGACATCCTGTGGGCCGCCACCTTGCTGACGGCGGTCGCCACCTTATGCCTGCTGTTCGCGCTCTATCTGGCGATCGGTGTGCGCGATCCGATGGCCCGGCGGGTCCGCGCGCTGAACGAACGGCGCGAACAGTTGAAGGCCGGCATCACCGCGTCCACGTCGCGCCGCCGCACCAAGCTGAACAGCAGCAGCCAGGCGACCGACCGGATGCGCAGTGTGCTCGGCGCGATGAAGATCCTTCAGGACTCGCAGTTGAAGGACGCGCAACTCAAGCTCACCCAGGCCGGCATCCGCTCGAAGGACGCCGCGGTGGCGGTCATCTTCGCCCGGCTGGTGCTGCCCATCCTGCTCGGCGGCGGCGCGGCAATCTATGTCTATTGGCTGGACGGGTTTCCGGAATGGGGATCGTTCCGGCATTTCTCCGTCTTCGCCGGCGCGCTGGTCTTCGGCTACAAGCTGCCCGACATCATCGTCCGCAACAAGATCACGCGCCGCACCAACGAGATCCAGAAAGGCTTGCCCGATGCGCTCGACCTGCTGGTCATCTGCGCCGAAGCCGGCCTGACCGTCGACGCCGCCTTCACCCGCGTCGCGCGCGAACTGGGCCGGGCCTATCCCGAACTGGGCGACGAATTCGGCCTGACCGCGATCGAACTGGGCTTCCTCACCGATCGCCGCATCGCCTTCGACAATCTGGCGCAGCGTGTCTCGCTGGAGGCGGTGCGCGGCGTCGTCACCACGATGGTCCAGACCGAGAAATATGGCACGCCGCTCGCCTCCGCGCTGCGCGTGCTGGCGGCGGAATTCCGCAACGAACGCATGATGCGCGCGGAGGAAAAGGCCGCGCGCCTCCCCGCCATCATGACCGTCCCGCTGATCCTGTTCATCCTTCCCGTCCTGTTCGTCGTCATCCTCGGCCCGGCCGCCTGCTCCATCTCGGACAGCATGGCTCACTGAGCGTCACGGAGACGGAACGACCACCCAACCTGCTCCGTTGATGTAAAAAATCGCGGGAGGTTGCAGATGACGAATTTCACGACGAACCAGTGGGCGATCCTCGCGCTCGTCCTGCTGCTGGGCTGGCTGCTCGGCCTGATGTCGCGGTCCGGCGGCGGCAAATGGCGGCGCGCCTATGAAACCGAACGATCGGATCATATCTCCACGCGCAGCGCGCATGACGCAGAGCTTGCCGCCGCCAAGACCCGGATAGCCGAACTGGAACGCACCGCGTCCGCCAGCGCCGCCTCCGCCGCTTCGAGCAGCGCCACGACCACATCCCGCCACCGCGACGATCTCTCCCTGATCCACGGCGTTGGCCGTAGCGGCGAAAGCCGGCTGAACGACCTCGGCCTGCATCGCTATCAGGACATTTCCGGCCTTACCACGGCCGACGAAGCCGCGCTGGAAAGCCGGATCGGCGCTGAGCCAGGCACCATCGCCCGCGAACGCTGGCGCGAACAGGCCGACATGCTCGCCAACAACCGCCTCGACGAACATCGCCGTTTGTTTAGCTGAGGCAGGACATTGCGTCGAAGTGAACAGGCCGACCGTTAAAGCGTCGAGCGTCTCACCCAAATCACTGCCAGCCCCATCAAAGGCAAAGCGCACTCCACCCATGACGTGCCCCGGCGCAGGCCGGGGCCTTGGTGAACCCTCTCCCCTGCTCCAACCGGCGTTGATGACGGACAATACGATTGAGAAGGATCGAAACCGCCCCTTGGAAAGCGGTTTAGCGGTACGATCCGCTTAACGCCCCGTTTCACCAAGGACCCAGCCTACGCCGGGGCATAGGATCCGATGGGTAAGTCGATCAACGCAAAGGGTGACCTGCGACTATACCGAAGCAGGCTGACCGAAAGCCCGGCCGAGGCGCAATCGGCCGCGGCCCGTCCACGCCTCCGCCACACAACCGCGCCACCCAAAGCTACCTTACCGCGCCCGCAAAGCCGCCTGCGCCGCCGCCAGCCGCGCGATCGGCACGCGATAAGGCGAGGCCGACACATAATCCAACCCGGTCTTCTCGCAAAAAGCGATGGACGCCGGATCGCCGCCATGCTCGCCGCAAATGCCCAGCTTGATCTCCGGCCGCGTCGCGCGCCCGCGCTCCGCCGCCAGCGCGATCAACTCGCCCACGCCTTCCACATCGAGGCTGACGAACGGATCCTTCGCGTAAATGCCCTTGTCGACATAGACGGACAGGAAGCGGCTGGCATCGTCGCGGCTGACGCCCAGCGTCATCTGCGTCAGGTCGTTGGTGCCGAACGAGAAGAACTGCCCATGTTCGGCGATCTCGCCCGCCTTGATCGCGGCGCGCGGCACCTCGATCATCGTGCCGACCAGATATTCCAGCGTGCGCCCGCGTTCCGCGAACACATCCTGCGCGGCCTTGTCGATCACCGCCTTCATCAATTCCAGCTCACGCGCGGTCCCGACCAGCGGCACCATCACCTCGGGGATCGGCGCGGCCCCGCTCTTCTCCGCCACGTCCACCGCCGCCTCGAAGATGGCGCGTGCCTGCATCTCGTAGATTTCCGGATAGGTCACGCCCAGCCGGCAGCCGCGATGGCCCAGCATCGGGTTGAACTCATGCAACTCCGCCGCGCGCCGCTTGAGCGCTTCCAGCCCCAGTCCGGTCGCCTTCGCCACCTCGACAAACTCTTCCTCCGCATGGGGCAGGAATTCGTGCAGCGGCGGATCGAGCAGCCGGATCGTGACCGGCAGGCCGACCATGATCTCGAAAATCTCGGTGAAGTCGGAGCGCTGTTCGGGCAGCAGCACGGCAAGGGCCTTGCGCCGCCCCGCTTCATCTTCCGCCAGGATCATCTGCCGCACCGCCGTGATCCGCGCCGCATCGAAGAACATATGCTCCGTCCGGCACAGCCCGATCCCTTCCGCGCCGAATTGCCGCGCGGTGCGGCAGTCGTTTGGCGTTTCCGCGTTGGTCCGCACCTTCAGCCGGCGGACCTTGTCGGCCCACACCATCAGCGCCGCGAAATCGCCGGACAATTCGGGCTGCACCGTCGGCACCTCGCCCGCCATCACCTCGCCGGTGGAACCGTCGATCGTCAGGATGTCGCCCTCGCGTACCTCGCGCCCGTCGACGCGCAGCAGCTTGGCCTTCGCGTCGATGCTGAGCGTCCCCACGCCCGAGACGCAGGGCCGCCCCATGCCGCGCGCCACCACCGCCGCATGGCTGGTCATCCCGCCGCGCGCGGTGAGGATGCCCTTGGCCGCATGCATCCCGTGAATATCCTCCGGGCTGGTCTCCACCCGCACGAGGATCACCGCCTCGCCCTGCTCCGCGCGCTTCTCCGCCGTATCGGCATCGAACACCACCATGCCGGACGCCGCACCCGGTGATGCCGGCAGCCCCTTGGCGATCACGTCGCGCGGCGCGGCCGGGTCCAGCGTCGGGTGCAGCAACTGGTCCAGCGCCGCCGGATCGACGCGGTCGACCGCCTCCTCCTCGGAAATCAGCCCCTCGCCCGCCATGTCGACCGCGATCTTTAGCGCGGCCTTCGCCGTCCGCTTGCCCGCACGCGTCTGGAGCATCCAGAGCGTGCCGCGCTCCACCGTGAATTCGATATCCTGCATGTCGCGATAATGCGTTTCCAGCAGGTCGAACACCTTGGCCAGTTCGGCATAGACGTCCGGCATCGCCTCTTCCATCGACGCTGCCTTGGCGCCCGCCGCCTGCCGCGCGGCCAGCGTCAGATATTGCGGCGTGCGGATGCCGGCCACGACATCCTCGCCCTGCGCGTTGATGAGGAATTCGCCATAATAGGCCCGGTCGCCCTTGGACGGATCGCGCGTGAAGGCCACGCCCGTCGCCGACGTATCGCCCATATTGCCGAACACCATCGCCTGCACGTTGACGGCAGTGCCCCATGCGGCCGGAATATCGTTCAGCCGGCGATACACCTTGGCGCGTTCCGACTGCCACGATCCGAACACCGCGCCGACCGCACCCCAAAGCTGTTCATGCACATCCTGCGGGAAGGGCTTCTTCCACTGGTCCTGCACGATCGCCTTATATTCGGTGACCAGCGCCTTCCAGTCATCGGCGCTCAGTTCGGTATCGAGGCTGTAGCCCTTGTCTTCCTTGGCGATTTCCAGCGCTTCCTCGAACGCGCCATGGTCCAGTTCCAGCACCACGTCCGAATACATCTGGATGAAGCGGCGGTAGCTGTCCCACGCGAAGCGCGGATCTTCCGAAATCGCGGCCAGCCCCTCGACCGTCTCGTCGTTCAGCCCGAGGTTCAGGACGGTGTCCATCATCCCCGGCATCGACGCGCGCGCGCCCGACCGCACCGACACCAGCAACGGATCCCCCGCCGCGCCGAACGTCTTGCCGGTAATCCCCTCGATATGCGCCAGCCCGGCGGCGACCTCGTCGCGCAGCGACTGCGGGAACTGCTCGCCTTCTTCATAATAGCGCACGCACATCTCGGTCGAGATGGTGAAGCCCGGCGGCACCGGCAGCCCGATCGACGCCATTTCCGCCAGATTGGCCCCCTTGCCACCCAGCAGATTCCGGTCGCCCTTCCCCCCATCGGACACGCCCCCGCCGAAACGATAGACATAACGCGGTGCGGTTTCGGTCGGCACGGTGTCGGTGGCCATGAACATTCCTTCGGGATCTGATCTGACCGATCCTTGCGGCGCAGCATGGCGCGGTGGCAAGACTGACAACGTAGGACAATGGCTGTGCGGAGCGCCCGCCGGGGTGAAGCGCCCGCCGATGATGCCAGGGCAAAGGCCGCCAAAAATCCCGCGCAGAACACCAGAAATGTTCCCCGGCGAAGGCCGGGGCCTAGACGCAACTCCACCCCCACAAGCCCGTCATCCCGGCGCAGGCCGGGATCCAGATCGGAGCGCAGAACTGGATCCCGGCCTGCGCCGGGATGACGACGGAAAAAGCGTCGTCCACACCCGCAGCCGCGGAGAGCATAAGTGAAGAAGCCGCACCAAGGCCCCGGCCTACGCCGGGGCACATCGCCGCAGCCATTTTTAAAACCCCGTCCCCTGCGGACGCAGGGGTCCAGCTTGGCCAAACAAAGCAGCGCCCGCAACAACACGCCGCACCACCCGAACCAAAGCCCGGAAACCCTACCCCTCGATCCGGGAGAAATCCGCCACCCGGTGCACCGCCGTCCGGATCCGCTCCAGCAACGCCAGCCGCGCCGCGCGCTTGTCCGGATCGGGATCATTCACCGTCACGCCATCGAAAAACGCATCGATCGGCCCGCGCAACCGGCTGAGCGCCGCCATCGCGCCGCCGAAATCCTCCGCCGCCACAGCATTCTGCGCCGCCGGCTCGACCGCATCCAGCGCCGCGACCAGCTCGGCCTCCGCCGGTTCCAGCGCGTAGGCAAAACCCTCCGGCACCACCGCCGGCGCTTCCTTCTTCAGGATATTCGCCGCCCGCTTATACCCGGCCAGCAAATTCGCCCCATCCGCCGTCTGCACGAACGCCTGCAACGCCCGCACCCGCGCCAACAGGCGGACCAGATCATCCTCACCACCGAGCGCGAACACCGCGTCGATCAGGTCGTGGCGGACACCGGCTTCCTTCTGCTGAACCTTGAGGCGGTCGGCAAAGAAATCCAGAAAACCCCGGTCGATTCTATATCCGCGTTTCTCAATTTCTGACTTTATTGCGCTTCGGTCCTCACCATCCGCATTCAGATATTCATCATGAAGCGATCCATACTCCGGGTTCAACAAACCGATAGCAGCTTCCAAAACGGATGCGCGAACATTCAACCGTATCTCATTCTTTAGAATGAGGAGAATGACGCCTAGAGCCGCCCGACGTAACGCGAATGGATCTTTCGATCCGGTCGGCCTCATATCGGCAGCGAAGAACGTCAAAAGCGTATCTAGCTTATCCGCCAGCGAAACCGCCACCGTCACCGGTGCGGTCGGGACATCATCACCCTGCCCGACCGGCTTGTAATGATCGCGGATCGCATCGGCGACCGCATCCGGATAGCCTTGCGCGCGGGCATAATAGCCGCCCATCACGCCCTGCAATTCCGGGAATTCCCCGACCATGCCGGCCACCAGATCGGCCTTGCACAGCCTGGCCGCCGTCTCCGCCATCCCGGCCAGCGCCGCGCGATCCGGCGCATCCCGCCCGACGATGCCCTCCTCCACCAGCCAACGCGCCAGCTTCGCGACGCGGTCGACCTTGTCCGCCACCGTGCCCAGTTTCTCGTGAAACACGATCTGGTCGAGCTTCTTCGCATTCTCCGCGAGTGAGACCTTCAGATCCTGTTCCCAGAAGAATTTCGCATCCGACAGCCGCGCCGCCAGCACCTTGCCATTGCCGGCGACCACGCCGACGCCGCCATCGCGCGCCATGATATTGGCGGTGCACATGAAATTCGGCGCCAGCGCGCCCGACGCATCGACCAGCGCAAAATATTTCTGGTTGGTCCGCATGGTGAGCTGGATCACCTCGCGCGGAACGGCGAGGAAGGCCGGATCGAAATGCCCGAGCAACGGCACCGGCCATTCGGTCAGCCCCGCATTCTCCGCGACCAGCCCTTCGTCGGGCACCACCGTCAGATCCCCGGCCGCCGCCGCCGCCGCCGCACCGTCGCGGATGATCTGCCGCCGCTCCGCCTGATCCACGATGACATGCGCCGCGCGCAGCTTGAACGCATAATCGTCCGCGGAGCCGATCGTGATCGGATCGGGATGATGGAAACGATGCCCCACCGTCGCCGCGCCGGACACGATCCCGGCAATCTCGAACGGCACCACCATCTCGTCGAGCAGCGCGACGATGCCCTTCAGCGGCCGCACCCAGCGCAGCGACGCCGTGCTGGTCGACTCCGCCCCCCAGCGCATCGATTTCGGCCAAGGGAAGGCGCGCACGATCGCCGGCACCGCCTCCGCCAGCACCGCCGCCGTCGCCCGGCCCGGCTTCTCCGTCACCGCATAGAGGACCACATTGCCCTTGGCGTCCGCCCGTTCGACCAGCTGTTCGCGCGTCAGCCCGGTCTTGCCGAGGAAGCCCGCCAGCGCCTGCGCCGGTGCATCCGCGCGCGGCCCCTTCACCTCTTCGGATACCGCCTCCGTCGCCAGCGGCAGCCCGCGCGCGATCATCACCAGCCGGCGGGGCGTGGCGAAGGTTTCGATCGCGCCCGCCGCCAGCCCGGCCTTGCCGAGTTCGGCCGTGAACAGCCGCGCCAGATCGGCGCAGGCCTTGTCCTGCATCCGGGCGGGAATTTCCTCGGAGAGGAGTTCGAGGAGGAAGTCAGCCATGTTTTTCTCTCATGCCCGCTCCGGTCGCGGAACGGTGGACGATATGGGGAGGCGATGCGGGGTTACGCGTGGCGTCAGGCGTCCCAGCCATGATGTTCCATCCACGCCTGGCAACTGCCCTTCGCCAGATCGCGGACCCGCCCCATATAGGCGGCGCGCTCCGCGACGGAGATCACGCCCCGCGCCTGCAACATGTTGAAGATGTGGCTCGCCTTGATCGCCTGGTCATAAGCCGGCAGCGGCAGCTTCGCCGCGATCAGCGCACGCGCCTCGTCCGCCGCCAGCGTGAACTGCTTGAACAGGGTATCGGTATTCGCCTCCTCGAAATGGTATTTGGAGAATTGCTTCTCATTTTCGAGGAAGACGTCACCATAGGTCACGCCATGATCGTTGAAGGCGAGATCGTACACATTGTCGACGCCTTGGATATACATGGCCAGCCGTTCCAGCCCGAAGGTCAGCTCGCCCGCCACCGGCTTGCAGTCATAACCGCCGACCTGCTGGAAATAGGTGAACTGCGTCACCTCCATCCCGTCGCACCAGACTTCCCAGCCCAGCCCCCAAGCGCCCAGCGTCGGGCTTTCCCAGTCATCCTCCACGAAGCGGATGTCATGCGCGCCGAAATCGATACCGATCTTTGCCAGCGATCCCAGATACAGATCCTGCAAATTGTCCGGGCTTGGCTTCAGGATCACCTGATACTGATAATAATGCCCCAGCCGGTTCGGGTTCTCGCCATAACGCCCATCAGTCGGCCGCCGCGACGGCTGCACATAGGCCGCCTTCCAGGGTTTCGGCCCCAGCGCGCGCAGCGCCGTCGCCGGATGGAACGTGCCCGCGCCCATCTCCAGATCATAAGGTTGCAGGATCACGCACCCCTGCTGGCTCCAATAGTCATGGAGGGTGAGGATCAGGCCCTGAAAGCTCAGGGGTTTCACGTCGGCCATCTGGTGCCTTGTCTTCTGCTATCCCGGTAGATGGCTCGGCTCTTGCGGCACCACGGGGGGAAGCGTCAAGTTTTAGGGGAAGGCCAGCCCGACCCGGAACCGTTCATCCAGAGTAGGGACTGAGCGCAGTCGAAGGCCCGTATCGAAGGATCTGTCCGGACCGATGCTTCGATACGCCCTTTCGACTACGCTCAACGGCTACTCAGCATGAGCGGTTTTGCCGAAAATCCATCCCACATTGCATTTTCCTGCATTTCCCGCTAACCGCCCCGCACCCCGCCATGGTCATCCCTGGAGGCGCGGCGGGTGGTTCAACCTAATGTCTGGAGACATATTATGAGCGATACGCTCACGCTGTCGGCCGAGACGCGCGATCGGGCTGGCAAGGGAGCCTCCCGTGCCATGCGTCGTGAAGGCCGCGTTCCTGCCGTGATCTACGGCAACAAGCAGGAAGCACTCTCGATCCATCTGGAAGAGAAGGCCCTGATGAAGATGCTCAACACCGGGCATTTCATGAATTCGGTCGTCATGATCGAAGGTGCCGCCGCGGGCGCGATCCGCACGCTGCCCAAGGACGTCCAGTTCCACCCGGTCACCGACCGGCCGCTGCACGTCGATTTCCTGCGCATCTCCGAACATGCGACGATCACCGTCTCGGTGCCGGTCGTGTTCATCGATCAGGAAGAATCGAAGGGCATCAAGAAGGGCGGCGTTCTGAACATCGTCCAGCATGAAGTCGATCTGGTCTGCGACGCCTCGGAAATTCCGGGCGAACTGACGATCTCGCTGAAGGGCGTCGAAGTCGGCGACTCGATCCACATCAGCAACGTCACGCTGCCCAAGGGCGTCACCCCGGCGATCACCGACCGCGATTTCACGATCGCGACGATGGCCGCACCGACGGTGCCGAACGCTGCCGACGAAGCCGCTGACGAGGCGCTCGCCGCCGAGCAGTCTGCCGCGGCCGCCGAAGAAGCCTGATCCACAAACGGCGCGGCCTTCCCGGCTGCGCCAAACCCCGCATCCGCATTCCGGCCTTCGCCGGGATGCGGGTCACGGGCATGACGTGAAGATACGAGACAGGACGCGACGCCATGCAGATCTGGGTCGGCCTGGGCAATCCCGGCGCGCAATATGCGCTGAACCGCCACAATGTCGGTTTCATGGCGGTCGATGTGATCGCCGAAGTCCATGGATTCGATCCATGGAAGAAGATGTTTCAGGGCTGGCTCGCCGCCGGCCGGATCGGCCCGCACAAGGTGCTGCTGCTCAAACCCGCCACCTTCATGAATGAAAGCGGTCGCGCGATCGGCGAGGCACTGCGTTTCTACAAACTCAGCGAGGACGCGCTGACCGTCTTTCATGACGAGCTGGATCTCGCCGCATTCAAGGTGAAGGTGAAGACCGGCGGCGGCAATGCCGGCCACAATGGTCTCCGTTCGACCGACGCGCATATCGGCAACGAATTTCGCCGCGTCCGCATCGGCATCGACCATCCCGGACACAAGGACCGTGTGACCGGCCATGTCCTCGGCAATTACGCCAAGGCGGAGATGGACCCGCTCGCCGACATGCTGAGCGCGATCGCGGCCGAAGCCCCCCTGCTCGCCGCCCGCGACGATGTGCGCTTCATGAACGAGGTTTCACGCCGCCTCGCCTGACGCGAAAAGGCCGGCCTCCGCACCGCGGAAACCGGCCTTTTCCTGTATTGCCGGGCGAAGCGCACGCCGCCCGGCCGCCGCTCACATGCCCGACATCGCCGTCGTCGTCAGCTGCTTGGCGTGCATCAGATGGCGCTCGATCACCGGCACGGCGGTCGCCGCGACCTGCTTCAGCGCCGGATCGGTGCCCTCCGTGGCATAGCCCTTGTGCAGCGCCCATGCCGCCTTGTGGGCTTCGGCCTGCTGCTGGAGATACAGATCGTCGAAGCTGGCCTTCGGCGCTTTCTTCAGGAGCGTGATCTTCGCCTCATTCTCGGCCGACAGCCGGGTCGATGGCTTGGCGATCTTGCGATCCTTGTTCACCAGCGCGGCATTCAGCGCCTTGGAGGTGTTGGTGTGATCGGTCACCGTCTCGCGCGCGAAGCTCTTGACGTCGGCACGCTTGCTCTTCGTCATCGCCAGCCGGCCGGACGTGATCTCGTACAAGTCGCTATCGGCGGCCAGCTTCACATAATCGGTGGCGGACGTGCCGGTGATCGGCTGCACGCCGGTATCGGCCGGGGTCATCTGCGCGAATGCGGGGGCGGCGGTGGCCATCAGCATGGCACCGGCGATCATCATGACGGACTTCATATCGGCATCCTCGTTGAATATGGTCCGCGCAGAACCACGCTTTTGGCGCATGGTTCCGCGCAGAAGCTGGCGTCCACGGCCGGACCCGGCTATCGGCGACGCACATATCGGCCATGCGCCGTCATCCTGACAGGACATCAACTCATGGGTTTCCGCTGCGGCATCGTGGGGCTTCCGAACGTCGGCAAGTCCACCCTCTTCAACGCGCTGACCGAAACCGCGGCGGCGCAGGCGGCCAATTATCCCTTCTGCACGATCGAACCCAATGTCGGGCAGGTCGCCGTGCCCGATCCCCGGCTGGACAAGATCGCGAAGATCGGCGGATCGGCCAAGATCATCGAGACGCAGCTCGGCTTCGTCGACATTGCCGGCCTCGTCCGCGGCGCGTCCAAGGGCGAAGGTCTCGGCAACCAGTTCCTCGCCAATATCCGCGAGGTGGACGCGATCGTCCACGTCCTGCGCTGTTTCGAGGATGGCGACGTCACCCATGTCGAAGGCAAGGTCGACCCGATCGCCGATGCGGAGACGGTGGAAACCGAATTGATGCTGTCCGATCTCGAAAGCCTGGAAAAGCGCGTCCCCGCCGCGCAGAAGAAGGCGATGCAGGGCGACAAGGATGCCAAGGTCGCCGCCTCCGTGCTGGGCCAGGCGCTCGATCTGCTGCGCGAGGGCAAGCCCGCCCGCCTGACCGTGCCGAAGGACGAGGACGAGGCCCGCATCTTCGCACAGGCGCAGTTGCTGACATCGAAACCCGTCCTTTATGTCTGCAATGTCGACGAGGGCGCCGCGGCGGACGGCAATGAACTGAGCGAGCGCGTGGCGGAAAAGGCCGCGAAGGAGGGCGCGAAGTCGGTCGTCGTCTCCGCCGCGATCGAGGCGGAAATCGCGACGATGGCGCTGGAGGATCGCGCGGAATTCCTGTCCGATCTCGGCCTGTCCGAAACCGGCCTCGCCCGCGTCATCCGCGCCGGCTACGACCTGCTCCAGCTTCTGACCTTCTTCACCGTCGGGCCGAAGGAAGCCCGCGCCTGGACGATCGAGCGCGGATCCAAGGCACCGCAGGCCGCCGGCGCGATCCATACCGATTTCGAACGCGGCTTCATCCGCGCGGAAACCATCGGCTATGACGATTATGTCACGCTGGGCGGCGAAGCGGCGGCGCGCGATGCCGGCAAGCTCCGGTCCGAAGGCAAGGAATATGTCGTCGCGGATGGCGATATCCTGCTGTTCCGCTTCAACGTCTGATCCGGTGATGGCGTCCGGCTTCGCGATCGGTCCCGATGACGTCCGCGCCGCTGCCGCCCGCCTGCGCGGCGTGGCGGTGCGGACGCCGCTGCTCGAAAATGCCGCGCTGAACGAACGGGCCGGACGGCGCGTGCTGGTGAAATTCGAAGGCGCGCAGCACACCGGATCGTTCAAGTTTCGCGGCGCATGGAACCGGCTGGTGCAGATCCCCGTCGCGGATCGCGCGGCGGGCGTCGTCGCCTGGTCGTCGGGCAATCACGCGCAGGGCGTCGCCTTTGCGGCGCGCCGGCTGGGCATCCCGGCCACGATCGTGATGCCCGCCGACGCCCCCGCCATCAAGATCGCCAACACCCGCGCGCTGGGTGCGAACATCGTTACCTACGACCGGGCAACCGAGTCGCGCGAAGCGATCGCCACCGCCATCGCCGAAGCGCACCGCGCGGTGCTGGTGCCCTCCTATGACGATCCCGCGATCATCGCCGGACAGGGCACGATCGGCCTCGAAATTCTCGAACAGGCGGCGGAAGCCGGCGCGCGCCCGACCCGATTGCTGGTCTGTTGCGGCGGCGGCGGGCTGGTCGCCGGCATCGCGACCGCCGTCCACGCTGCCGACCCGAGCATCGCCATCCATCCCGTCGAACCGGCGGCGTTCGACGATACCGCCCGCTCGCTCGCCAGCGGCACCATCCTCGCCAACCCGCCGGGCGCCCAGTCCATCTGCGATGCGTTGATGGCCCCTTCCCCCGGCATGCTGACCTTCCCCATCAACCGCGCCCTGTTGGCGGAAGGATTGACCGTCGACGACGATCATGTCCGTGCCGCCATGCGCTTCGCCTTCACCACGCTGAAACTGGTCGTCGAACCCGGCGGCGCGGTGGCGCTGGCGGCGCTGCTGCACGGGAAGATGCCGGCCGGAAGCGACGACCTCGCGCTGGTCATTTCCGGCGCGAATGTCGATCCCATATCATTTGCCGGGATCCTGCAAACGCCGTCCTGACCGGATAGCCGCACCCCGCCGCTTCGATTGATCCGCCGCACCGAACGGTCCAGACTGCGACCAACGATGATCTGGGAGGACGCGGCATGGCATGGTTCGAGGATTTCACGATCGGTCAGCGTGCCGCCTTCGGCCGTTACGTGGTCGACCGCGCCGAAGTGCTCGATTTCGCGCGGCGCTATGATCCGCAGCCCTTCCACCTTTCCGACGAAGCTGCCGCCGCCACCCATTTCGGTCGCCTCGCCGCCAGCGGCTGGCATAGCCTTGCCATGACCATGGCGATGATCGTCGCCGATATGGGTGAGGATGGCGATGTCGGCGGCAGCCTCGGCGCGGCCGGGGTCGACGAGCTGCGCTGGCTGCACCCGGTCCATCCCGAGGATGTCCTGCGCTGCGAGACCGAGGTGATCGCCGTCATTCCCTCGAAGAGCCGCCCCGATCGCGGCATCGTGCGGACGCGAATGACGGTGCTCAATCAGGACGACGTCGCGGTCATGACTTTCATCCCGATCGCGCTGTTCCGCCGTCGCCCCGATCTAAAATAGGAGCTTTCACCCGTTAGCGGCGAATATCACCGATTCATGGTGGAATGTTCCGCCATGGAACGACAGGCACGCCATTAAATCGCAGCAATTCCGGGCAGATTCCAAATTGGCACGGTCCCTGCAAAGTCCCTGATGTCATCGCGATCGACGCGAGACCGGCCACCGGCCGCAAGATCAGGGAAGCTCCTCATGTTCGCATTCGACCGTCTCGACGCCAAGCGCATCGCCATTTCTGCAGCCGGCGCGCTGTTCTTTTCCGCCATCTGCGTCGGCGGCGCGGTCGCGCCCGCACAGGCCGCTGTCCGGACCGATGCGGTCGCCGCCTGGCATGTCAACGCCACCCGGCGTCTCGATCGGGTGATGGCCCCCGTGGTTACCCAGGCCCGGTTCGTCGCCACCCGCAATGCCCGGATCGGCGTGACCGTCGACGAAAATGGCACTGTTCGCAGCCCCGCCATCCTGCAATCGAGCGGCAATCGCGCCATTGATGCCCGGCTGCTGCGCCGCGCCGCCGTCCTCAAACTGGCCCCGATGCCCGACGCACTTGCCGCCACGCATCAGCCGGTCGAGCTGGAAGTCATCTTGACCGAAGCCGCCCCGCGCACCGCCCGCATCGCCGCCCCCGTTCGCTACGCCGCCAAATGATCCCGGAAACGAAACGGGCGGCCCGTCGCCGGGCCGCCCGCAGGGGATCATCAGATGGGAAGGCTTAGCCCTTGCGGAGCTTCCCCTTCTTCTCCGCCCAGATATTCTGATAGGCGAAATAGGCCAGGGTCGTCGCGAAGAGCAGGAAGATGATGACCGCCACGCCGGTGCGCTTGCGGTTTTCCAGCTTCGGTTCGGCGGTCCAGATCAGGAACGCCGCCACATCCTGCGACATCTGTTCCACGGTCGGCTTGGTGCCGTCCGCATAGGAAACCTGGCCTTCCGCCACCAGCGGCGGCGGCATGGCGATGTTCAGGTTCGCATAGACCGGGTTGTAGTGCAGGCCCGGACCGGGACGCGCTTCCGCAGGCAGGTTGGCCGGCGGTTCGCGATATCCGGTCAGCAGCGAATGGACATATTCGGCATGGCCTTCCCGCGCCTTGGTGATGAGCGAGAGATCCGGCGGCAGCGCATTGTTGTTGGCGGCCCGCGCGGCGACTTCGTTCGCATAGGGGCTGGGGAACATGTCGGCGGGGATCGCCTTGCGCGTCGCGGGTTCGCCCGTATCCGGGTTCACCGAAGGCACCTCGATCGCCCACTGATTGGCGATCGCCTTCACTTCCGGCCCGGTGAAGCCCAGATCGGTCAGGTCGCGAAACGCCACATGGCGCAGCGAATGGCAGGCGGAGCAGACTTCCTTATAGACCTGAAATCCTCGCTGGAGCTGCGCCCGATCGAACCGGCCGAGCGGGCCATCGCTGGCGAACGCCATCTTCGCGGGTTCGATGTGGAAATGATGCGCGGTATTCTCGACCGCAGGCTGGCGCGGGATGAGCATGGCGACGACGAGCGCCGCCACGAACACAAGCCCGGCAAGGAAGGCAATGATGCGAACCATCTGTTTCGTCTCCCTTGGGGTTCAGGACGCGCGCGGGGGCGTGCTGTCGCCAGCGATCACCCCCTCGCCACCGGCTCCGAACGGCGCCGCTTCCTGCGCTTCGCCGTGCAGCACCGATGCCGAGATCGACATGGGCAGCGGCTTCGGCTTCTCGATCTTCGACACGATCGGCAGGATGATGAGGAAATGCGCGAAATAATAGGCCGCGCTCAGCTGGCTTAGCCGCACATAGGGTTCTTCCGCGGGTGCCTGCCCCAGATAGCCGAGCAGCAACACGTCCAGCACCAGCACCCAGAAGAACCATTTGTAGAGCGGGCGATAGTTGGACGAACGGACCGGCGACGTGTCGAGCCAGGGCAGCACGAACAGCAGCAGGATGGACCCGAACATCGCCATCACGCCCCAAAGCTTGGCGGGGATCCACAGGAAGTTGACGGTGAACGACTTCAGGATCGCGTAGAAGGGCAGGAAATACCATTCGGGCACGATATGCGCAGGCGTCGAAAGCGGGTTGGCCGGGATATAATTGTCCGGATGGCCCAGCGCGTTCGGCATGAAGAAGACGAACAGCGAGAAGGCGATCAGGAACACGCCCAGCCCGAAGCCGTCCTTCGCGGTGTAATAAGGATGGAACGGCACCGTATCCTGCGGCCCCTTCACATCCACGCCGGTCGGGTTGTTCGACCCCGGAATATGCAGCGCCCAGATATGCAGGATGATCACGCCGGCGATCACGAACGGCAGCAGATAATGTAGCGAAAAGAAGCGGTTCAGCGCCGCATTGTCCGGTGCATATCCACCGAGCAACCATTCGCGGATCGGTTCGCCCACCAGCGGGATCGCCGAGAAGAAGCCGGTGATGACCTGCGCGCCCCAGAAGGACATCTGACCCCAAGGCAGCACATAGCCCATGAAGGCGGTCGCCATCATCAGCAGGAAGATGACCACGCCCAGCAGCCACACCATCTCGCGCGGGGCCTTGTACGATCCGTAGAAGAGACCGCGGCCGATATGCATGTAGACGACGATGAAGAAGAAGGACGCGCCATTGGCGTGCGCATAGCGCAGCAGCCAGCCGGAATTGACGTCGCGCATGATATGTTCGACCGAGTCGAACGCGACCATGCCATTGGCGGCATAATGCATCGCCAGCACGATGCCGGTGATGATCTGCAACCCCAGCGCCGCCCCTGCGAGCACGCCGAAATTCCAGAAATAATTGAGGTTGCGCGGCACGGGATAACCCGCGCCCACGGCGTTATAGACCAGACGCGGCAGCGGCAGCCGCTGGTCGATCCACTGCGTGAACGCGTTTTTCGGTGCGTAATGGGCGGCCCAGGGAAAGCTCATATCCGTTTCCTCAACCGATCTGGACGACGGTGTCGGAGTTGAACTTATACTCCGGCACATGAAGGTTGAGCGGAGCCGGACCCGAACGGATCCGCGCGGCGGTATCGTAGGAAGAGCCATGGCAGGGGCAGAAATAGCCGCCATAAGCGCCGCGATTCTCGCCCTCGGCGATCCCGAGCGGGACGCAGCCCAGATGCGTGCAGACCGCCAGCGTAATCAGCCAGTTCTCCTTGCCCTCCTTGGTCCGTTCCGCCAGCGTCTGCGGATCGCGGAGCGAGGAAACGTCGACCGCCTTGGCCTCGGCGATTTCCTTGGGCGTCAGGTTGCGGATGAAGACGGGCTGCTTGCGCCACGATGTCTTGATGCCCATGCCGCTGGCGATCTTGGAGATATCGACCTCGATCGATGCCATGGCCAGCACGTCGGCCGAAGGGTTCATCTGGTTGATGAGCGGGATCAGCACCGAGACGCCCCCCACCCCCGCGACGCTGACCGCCGCGATGTTGAGCCAGTCGCGGCGTCGGACGCCGACACCCTCGACCCTTTCGGTCACCCCGGCCTGATCGACCATTTCGACATTCGCCATGCGCTGGAACCCTCGACCCTTCGCCCTGTTCACGCCGTCTTCGCCGCATCCTGTTTCGGGCGGCATCTGCGGCGCTTCGTCGCGCGGACACAGCCTGCGACACTCGGTTGATAGCCGTGCCTCACGCCCGTTGCCAAGTGCGTATCGGTCGGAACATGACAGTTGCGACACGTTCGCATAAAGGCTGCGTTCATGCGCATCTGTCTTCACCAACCCGATATTGCCGGCAATGTCGGCACCATCCTGCGGCTCGCCGCCTGTCTGGGCGTGGGAGTCGACATCGTCGAACCCTGCGGCTTTCCCTATGGCGACCGGTCGCTGCGGCGCGCCGGCATGGATTATGCAGCCTCCACCGATATCCGCCGCCATGTCGACTGGCCCGCCTTCCGCGCCGCCATGCCGGGGCGGCTGGTGCTGCTCACCACCGCCGGCGGCGTGCGGCTGGATCAGGCCGTCTTCGCGCCGGACGATGTGCTGCTGATGGGATCGGAGGGGGCCGGCGTGCCGCCGGACGTGCATGACGAAGCCGCGCTGCGCGTCCGCATTCCCATGCGCCCGGGCTTCCGGTCCTTGAATGTCGCGGTGGCGGCTGGCATCGCGCTCGGCGAAGCGCTGCGCCAGACGCGCGGCTGGCCGGCGGACTGACGGAAGGACCGGACATGATCGTTCTCGACGAGGAACAACAGGCGGCGCGCGACTGGTTCGAGGCCCTGCGCGACCGGATCTGCGCGGCGTTCGAATCCATCGAGCGCGAGGCCGGCAGCGACGCCGCCTTCGACTATGCGCCATGGGAACGCGAACCGGCCGGCGGCGGCGGCGGGATGCGCGGGCTGATGAAGGGCCGCGTCTTCGAGAAGGTCGGCGTCAACGTCTCCACCGTCGGCGGAGCCTTCGCGCCCGAATTTGCGCGTTCCATCCACGGCGCGGCGGAAGATCCCAGCTTCTTCGCCACCGGCATCAGCCTGGTCGCGCATATGGCCAACCCGCATGTGCCGGCGGTCCACATGAACTGCCGCTTCCTCTGCACCACCAAACGCTGGTTCGGCGGCGGCGCGGATCTGAACCCGCCGCTGCCCTATGCGGAGGATAACGAGGCCTTCCATGCGCGGATGAAGGCGGCCTGCGACGCACATGATCCGGCTTATTATCCCCGCTACCGCGCCTGGGCGGACGAATATTTCTGGATCCCCCACCGCAACGTCCATCGCGGCGCGGGCGGCATCTTCTTCGATCATCTGGAAGGCGATTTCGCCACAAACTTCGCCTTCGTCCGCGATGTGGGCGAGGCGTTTCTCGACATCTTCCCGAAGATCGTCCGCACCCGCATGGACACGCCATGGACCGAGGCCGACCGCGCCGCGATGCTCGCCTTTCGCGGACGCTATGCCGAATTCAACCTGGTCTATGATCGCGGCACGCTGTTCGGCCTCAAGACCGGCGGCAATATCGACGCGATCCTGATGAGCCTGCCGCCACTGGCGACCTGGGAATGAGTCGTTCGGTACACTGCCGTGCCCCGGCGCAGGCCGGGGCCTTGGTGAAGCGCGTGCGTCAAGGCCCCGGCCTCCGCCGGGGCACGGCGGCCTTCAAAGGCACCCTCGCATGTCCCTGATCCCCGTCGCGTATGATGAAGTCGCTACCGTTGTCACCACGCTGGAGATGACGAAGCGGCCCCCGGCCCGGCCGCTTCCGTCCGCCCCGCTACGGCTGGTCCGCTGGAACAGCCCCACCCTCGCCGGTTACCGTGCGCTTTTCGCGCGGATCGGCACGCCCTGGCTCTGGTATTCGCGGCTCGCCATGGCGGACGCGGCGCTCGCCGCCATCCTCGCCGATCCCGCGGTGGAGATCTACGCCGTGGTCGATCCGGCGGGGATCGAGGTGGGAATGCTCGAACTCGACCGGAACGAGGCCAGCACCTGCCGCATCGCCTATTTCGGATTGATCCCGGAACTCACCGGGCGAGGCCACGGCCGCTGGCTGATGGCGCAGACGCTGGCGCTGGGCTGGCGGCGCGACACACAGCGGATGCTCGTCCACACCTGCACGCTCGATCATCCGCGCGCGCTCGGCTTCTACCGCGCGCAGGGCTTCGTCGCGATCGCGCGCACGCTGGAAACCTTTCCCGATCCGCGCCTGATCGGGCTTTTGCCCGTCGATGCGGCTCAGGCCGTGCCGTTGCTCGCGCCGGACAGGCGGCGATAGGCAAAGGTGGCATAGACGCCCCACACCGCCTGCACCGCCGCGCCCGCCAGCGCGGTCAGGATCGCGATGACCAGCCCTGCCGCCTGCACCTGCCCGGTGGCGCGCCCCACCAGCAGCAGCACCGATCCCAGACCGAACTGGATCGCGCCCAGAATCGCGATATAGGCCAATGCATAGAGCAGGGTCGCGCCCGCCAGCCGGCCGAACACGCCGCGCGTATTGGCGAAGGCTTGCTTGGCGATCCGCACCGGGGCGGGCGTGGTCCCGGCATCGGCCACCGCCGGCCACAGCGTCAGCAGGCGCACGGCAAGGAATAGCAGGACGGGCAGCATCAGCGACAACCCGAAATTGGTCGCCAGCAAGGTCGGCCAGCCCGTCACCGCGCCGATCAGCATCGCGATCAGGCTGACCGCGACGACGATCCCCAGCGCCAGCCCCAGGAACAGCAACATCAGCAGCAACGCATTGCCCATCCGCTGCACCGCCGCGCGCAACGCCTCGCGCACGCTGATCCCGCCGTGCAGCGCCAGCGATGCGATCGCGATATTCCCGAGCAGGAACAACAACGTGACGGGAATCAGCACCAGCGCCCAAGCGCCAAGCTGCGGGCGCGTGCCCATCGCCGTGTCGGGCACCGCCAGATCCCACAACAAAGTGCCGACACCGGTGGTGGCGAAGGCGACGGGCAGGACCAACCCCGCCTCGCGCCGCACGAAGGCGCTGGTTTCGTCCCAGACATTCGCGATCGAGAAACGGGGTGGCGTGGCTGACATCGAAATCCTCGGGCGTCGGGCGGGTCGTGGGAACGGGTCTGGAATCCCATGCCTATCCCACCCCCCGCGCCGCGGCGCAATCGGGCGCGTGCGGGCGGACGGCTTGCAACCCCGCTTGCGAAGGATCAGATCGGCGGCATGACGATCCCCCCTGCCCCGGACATGTCCGCAACGGTCGACGATGCCGCGATCGAATGGCGCATCTCGCCCGGCCTCACCCCCTATCCCGAGGCGCTGGCGGCGATGGAAGCGCGCGCGGAAGCGATTCGCGACGGCACCGCGAGCGAACTGGTCTGGCTGCTCGAACATCCGCCGCTCTACACCGCCGGCACCAGCGCGGTGACCGACGAACTGCTCAGCCCGAATCGCTTTCCCGTCTATCCGGCGGGGCGCGGCGGCAAATATACCTATCACGGCCCCGGCCAGCGCATCGGCTATGTGCTGCTCGATCTGGCGGCGCGCGGCCGCGACATCCGCGCCTTCGTCCACGGGCTGGAAGGCTGGGTGATCGATACGCTGGCCGATCTCGGCGTGCCGGCGCGGCGCGAGGCGGGGCGGATCGGCATCTGGACCGACGCGCACGGCCGGGAAGCGAAGGTCGGCGCGATCGGCGTGCGCGTGCGGCGCTGGGTCAGCTTTCACGGGTTCGCGGTCAATATCGACCCCGATCTGTCGCATTTCGGCGGTATCGTGCCATGCGGCCTCCCCGATTTTGCGGTGACAAGTCTTTCAGATCTTGGGAAACCTTCGCGGATCGGCGCGTTTGACGATGCGTTGAGAGCAAGACTGCCCGTCTTTCTCGACGGTCTTCGGCATAAACCGGAGCGCCCTTGAGCGGATGTGGCAGACCGGCTAATGACGGAAGCGATTTGGGTATGAAGGGCTAGACCCAAACCAGATCGGAATATCTAGGGAGTCCCGACATGCGTATTGTTTCCAAGCTGATGACCGGTTCGATGATCGCCGCTGCAGCCCTGCTCGTCACCGCATGCGGTGGCAGCGAGACCGCCAACACGGCCGACACCAACATGACCGAAATGAACGCCATGGAGCCGATGGACGGCACCATGAACGACGTGACCGCCGTCGACGGCGCAATGACCGGCGACAACATGGCGATGGACAATGCCGCAATGGGCAACATGTCCGAGAACGCGATGTCCAACGACATGGGCAACATGTCGAACGCAATGTAATTCATTCTTCGGAATGATTGCATGAAAGGCCGTCCGGGCAACCGGGCGGCCTTTTTCGTTTCGGGCGCGTTCCGCAGTCGCTGCTCGTCTTGCGATCCGTGCGACGGATCGTCGCGACAGCCGCCGAAACCCTTTGTCGGATCCCGCAAAGATCGTTAATCTGCGCGGGTTAGCGTTGGGGTCCAGTATATGATCAGCCATTTCGTCCGCCGGCCCGTCCTTGCCGGTCTGCTCGCCCTCACGGGCATCAGTTTCGCCGCGACGCCCGCGGCCGCATCCTATCTGTTCTGGACGCCGCCCAATTTCGCCGGGGCGCCCGTGCGCGGCGACGAACCGGGGCTCGGCCTCCCCATGCCCGGCGCCACGCCCAAGGAAATCGGCGCACATCTGCTCTGGAACATGCGCGCCGGCCTTAACGTGGCGGCGCTGCAATGCCAGTTCGCACCCACGCTTGCGGCCGTGCGCAATTATAATACCCTGCTGAAACAACATGATACCGAACTGAACAGCGCCTATGACGCCGTGGCGGGCTACTTCAAGCGCACCACGCCCAAGGGCTGGCAGACCGCGCTCGATCAGTACACGACCAAGACCTATAACGGCTTCTCCACGCTGCACGCGCAGATGGGCTTTTGCGAAACCGCCGCCGCCATCGGCCGGGACGCGATCGGCCGCACGCGCGGCACGCTGCACGAAACCGCCGAAACGCGGATGCGCGAATTCCGCAACAGCCTCGTGCCGATGGGCGACGCGCTCTTCTCCATCCGCCGCGTGAATTTCGCCAGCCTGCCCACCCCGCCGCTCGACAGCAAATGCTGGAACAAGCGCAACGAGATGGTCAAGAAATGCGTCCAGAGCTGGAACATGACGCAGGCCACCGCCCCCCGCCCGACCGCGCAGGTCGCAGCGAGCAACGCCACGCCGATCGGCTGAGCGAGGACCGGCCCGATACAGGTTCCGAGCCGGCCTTTTTCAGCATGGCACAATCGCTTACATGCTCCCGAACCCGTCCATCCCGGCTAGAGCATGATGACTTCACGCAGATCCGTTCATGCTGAGTAGCGGCCGAGTAGCCCCGCAGGGGCGTATCGAGGAGGCGTATCGAAGCACTGTACCTGTCCTTCGATACGGGCCTTCGACTACGCTCAGTCCCTACTCAGGATGAGCGGTGAATACGATCAACCTGAAGTCATCACGCTCTAACCCGCCCATTCCAAGCCAACCCGTCCATCCCGGGTGCAGTCGAGGGACCGGCCGAGCGAAGCCGAGGACGCCCACCTTCGGGCCTCTCGACCACGCTCGCGGGAAACCCTCGACTCCGCTGCGGATGGGCGGACCGCCACAGGCCCGGACGACGAACGGCTACGGAACGCAGCCACCCGCCCCTCAGCGCAACCCTAAATTTTTGTGCACCTGCGTCGACAGCCGCCATTTCGGATGTTGCATCACGAACCGGATCGCCGCGGCGATATTGTCCTGCTGCACGGCATTATCCATCGGCTGGATCAACAAATGGCGGAAGTCCCACGTCTCCATTTCGGCATGGTCCACGCCCGGCTGCGGCCAGACCAGCTTCAACTCATGCCCCTGCCGCTGCACGATGGTCGTGCCCCGCTTCGGACTGATGCACAGCCAATCGATGCCGGGCACCGCCGGCAGCGTCCCGTTGCTTTCCACCGCAATCTCGAACCCGCGCTGGTGCAGGGCATCGACCAGCGCGCTGTCCAGTTGCAGCATCGGCTCCCCGCCGGTGATGACGACGAAGGCGGTCTCGACCGGGCCTTCCATGGGACCATCCCACATCAGCCGCGTCGCATCGGCCAGCGCCGCCGCATCCGCGAAGCGCCCGCCCCCATCCCCGTCGGTCCCGACGAAATCGGTGTCGCAAAAGGTGCACTCCGCCTTGTGCCGGTCCTGCTCACGCCCGGACCATAAATTGCACCCGGCAAAACGCAGGAACACCGCGCGCCGTCCGGCCTGCATCCCCTCACCCTGCAGGGTGAGGAACATCTCCTTGACGGCGTAGCCGCTCACGCCACCGCTTCCGCGTAAACGGTCGGATCGGGCAGCCCCGCATCTGCAAAGCCCTTCGACCGAAGACGGCAACTGTCGCACCGGCCGCAATGCTTGTTGTCGGGCGTCGGATCGTAGCAGGACCAGCTCATCCCCGCGTCCAGCCCCAGCCGCGATGCCTCGCGCGCAATGTCCGCCTTGCCCAGCGCCAGCAACGGCGCATGGACATGGAAACGGTCACCCTCGACCCCCGCCTTGGTCGCGACATTCGCCATCGCTTCGAACGCATCGACGAATTCCGGGCGGCAATCGGGATAGCCCGAATAATCGAGCGCATTGATGCCGACGAACAGGTCACGCGCGCCGGCCGCTTCCGCCCAGCCAAGCGCCAGCGACAGGAAAATCGTATTGCGCGCCGGGACATAGGTGATCGGAATGCCCGGCTGAACACCCTCCTTCGGCACGTCGATATCCGCGGTCAGCGCCGATCCGCCGAACTGCGTCAGGTCGATCGGCAGCACGACATGCCGTTCCGCGCCCAGCGCCTCGGCGATTCGCGCCGCCGCCTTCAGTTCGACCCGGTGACGCTGGTTATAATCGATGGTCAGCGCGAACAGCCGATGGCCGCGTTCGCGCACAAGACCGGCGACGACCATCGAATCGAGGCCGCCGGAGAGCAGCACGACGGCTGCGCTGGGTGGGTTCATGCTGTCAGTCATGCTGCGCCCGCTATGCCTCCACACGCCGTGGCGCAACAAGAAAGGGCCGCCCCCGGGGGAAGGGAGCGGCCCAGTATGGCTAGGGGAAGCCTCTTGGGAGTCGTGCCCGACACGACGATCTGCTTCTGCACCGGGACGCGTTTACAAAGGCTGAATGACGGAGGCGTTCAACCGCGCGCCTCGTCCGAAAGGCTCTCCAGCGTGATGCCATATTTGCTGGAGCAAAATTCGCATTCGACGCCGATCACGCCCTGCTCGTCCGCCATCGTCACGCGCTCTTCCACTGGAAAACGCGCCAGCACATCGCGGAAATGATCCGGATTGCACCGGCATCCACGCGCCAGACTGGCCGGCGGCAACACGCGAATCTCCGGCTCCTCATGGAACAGCCGCCACACGATGTCGCTCAGCGGCAGCGTCACGTCCGACAATTCCTCCGCCTTCAGCGTGGCGGCCAGCGTCGCGACATGCTCCCATTCGGGATGGTCCAGCCGCGTATGGATGCGGTCGCGTCCCTCCTCGCCCTCCGGCAGATGCTGGAGCATCAACCCACCCGCGACATGGCCGTCGCGCGCATTGCCGGTGATGCTCAACCGCACGAGGCTGGGGATCTGTTCGGACTGCGCGAAATAGCTTTCCGCCGCCTCCGCCAGCGATCCGCCTTCCAGCGGGACGATCCCCTGATAGCGTTCGCCCGACGTCACCTGATCGAAGGTGATGGCGAGATAGCCGGGACCGAACAGCGCGAACAGCGAGGGATCGACCGGCATCTCCGCTGCGCGGTCGGCATCATGCCGGACATAGCCGCGCATGATCCCCGCACGATAATCGCACACCAGCAGGTCGATCACCCCGCCCTCGGTCTGCGCCTGCAAGGTCAGTTGCCCCGCCGAATCCTTGAGGAGCGATCCAAGCAATGCCGTCAGCGTCAGCGCTTCCGCCAGCACCCGTTCGATCGCGGGGGGATAGGCATGGCGGCTGAGAATCGAGTCGAGCGCCGGTCCCAGCCGCACGACACGTCCGCGCGCATGGCGGCCGGGAATGACGAAGCCGAGCGCTTCGTCGAGATGTTCGGGGGCCGGGGGAGTCGGGCCTTCATAGCGGCTGGCCAAGGGGTGCGTTCCTGTCTGCTGTTTGCGCAGAGATAGGAGACAGCCGGCATTTTCCAAAGCCCCCGCCCGTCATCCGGGCGGGGGGCAAGGCGTCAGATCTGGCCAAAGCACCAGAGCAGCACCGCCTTCTGTGCGTGCAACCGGTTCTCCGCCTCGTCCCAGATCGCCGATTGCGGCCCGTCGATCACCGCATCGGTCACTTCCTCGCCACGATGCGCGGGCAGGCAATGGAGGAAGGTCGCCTTCGGGGCCGCTTCAGCCATCAGCTTTTCCGTCACCTGATAGGGCATCATCGCCGCGAGCTTCTCGTCGGCATGGTCCTGCCCCATCGAGATCCAGGTATCGGTCACGACCACGTCCGCCCCGCGCACCGCGGCGGCCGCATCGCGATCCACCGCGAAGCTGCTGCCACGCCGCCACGCATCGGCCACCACCACGGGCGAGGGATCATAGCCTTCGGGGCAGGCGGCACGCACCTCGAACTGCATCAGGCTCCCCGCCTCGATGATCGAATGCAGCACATTGTTACCATCGCCCAGCCAGGTCCACACCGTGCCCGCCAGCCGCCCCGTGCGATCCAGCACGGTCAGCATATCGGCCATGATCTGGCAGGGATGGCTATGGTCGGTCAGCCCGTTGATGACCGGCACGGTGGCGTATTTCGCCATTTCCTGCACCTTCTCATGGTCATCGGTCCGGATCATGATCGCATCGACATAGCGGCTCAGCACCCGCGCCGTATCGGCGATGCTCTCGCCGCGCCCAAGCTGCATCGTGCCGGCATCCAGCACGATGGTCGTCCCGCCCAACTGGCGCATCGCCATGTCGAACGACACGCGCGTCCGCGTCGAATTCTTCTCGAAGATCAGCGCCAGCGTATGGCCGGCCAGCGGCGCATCCGCATCCGGCTTGCCCTTCGGCCAGCCTTCGCGCGCGGTCTTGCGGTCCAGCGCCGCGCCCAGCATCGCGGCGATCGCGTCCGGGCCGGCATCGCTCAGGTCGATGAAATTGCGGTTCGTCATCGGGTCTTCTCCCCCCACGCCGTCCGGTTCGATCCTGCCGGAAACGGGTGGTCATTCTCTCGCGTCGTTCGGGAAAGGGGCGAACCGGCCCTCCGGCCGCCCCCCGTTCGGTCTCAGTCGTCGGCCGGCGGCACATAGAGGCGCGCGGCCTCGGACAACGTCGCAACGAATTCGTCGATCTGCGCCTGTTCGATGATGAGCGGCGGCAGCACGCGCACCACATTCTCGCCCGCCGCCACCGTCAGCAGGTTATGATTGTCGCGCAGATGCGCCACGAACCGGCGGCTGTCGGTCTTCATCTTCAGGCCCAGCATCAGCCCCATGCCGCGCACGCTGTCGAACAGCCCGTCATGATTGGGGATCATCTGCTCCAGCGCGGCGCGCAGCCGTGCGCCGGTCGCCTGCACCTGCTCCATGAAACCGGGTTCCAGGATCACGTCCAGCACCGCATTGCCCGCCGCCATCGCCAGCGGATTGCCGCCATAGGTCGATCCGTGCGTGCCGATCACCATGCCCTTGGCCGCTTCTTCGGTGGCGAGGCACGCGCCGAGCGGGAAGCCGCCGCCAATGCCCTTGGCGGTCGCGATAATATCCGGCGTCACGCCATATTGTTCATGGGCATAGAGCGTCCCCGTCCGCGCGACGCCGCACTGCACCTCGTCCAGCACCAGCAACAGCCCGCGCTCGTCGCAGATCCGCCGCAGCCCCTGCAGGAATTCGGGCGATGCCGCGCGGATGCCGCCCTCGCCCTGGATCGGTTCGACCAGGAAGCCCGCCGTATTGTCGTCGACCAGCGCTTCCGCCGCCGCCAGATCGTCGAACGGCGCATAGGCGAAGCCCGGCAGCAGCGGTTCGAACCCACCACGCATCTTCTCCTGATCGGTCGCGCTGATCGTTCCCAGCGTCCGGCCATGAAACGCGTTCTTGAACGTGATGAGCGTCGTCCGCTCGGGGTTCCCGTTCGCGAAATGATAACGGCGCGCCGTCTTGATCGCGCACTCCACCGCTTCCGCGCCCGAATTGGTGAAGAACACCGTATCGGCGAAGCTGTTGTCGATCAGCCGCTGCGCCAGCGCCTCGCCCTGCGGCGATCCGTACAGGTTGGACACATGCATCAGCGTCGCCACCTGTTCCTGCAACTTCGCGGTCAGATGCGGATGGCCATGCCCCAGCAGGTTGACCGCGATGCCGCTCGCGAAATCCAGATAACGCTGCCCGTCCTCACCGATCAGATAGCAGCCTTCGCCGCGCACCGGACGCACGCCACACCGCGGGTAGACGGGCATCAGCGGGGTGATCGGCATCGACATTACTCCATTCGGGAAAGCTGGCAGGTCTGGAATTGCTCCGGAAACGCAAAAAGGCGGCCGATGGGCTGGCCGCCTGCGAATCGCTATAACCGGGGACGGGCGCGGGCGTAACCCCCTTCGCGCCCGCCTGCTCCGCCGCTGTCCCGGCGGAACGGTGCGTTCAGCTCTTCAGCCGCCAGCCCCTGCGGATCAGCGTGTAGCACAACGTCCCCAGCACGAGGTTCACCGCCAGCAGCACGACCCCGCCGACCAGCACCGGCGAATCGGTCGTGCCGATGAAACCGTACCGGAATCCCGAAATGACATAGAAGAAGGGGTTGAGATGGCTCAGCGTCTGGAAGACGCCGTGCAGGCTTTCGATCGAGTAGAAGGTGCCCGACAGCAGCGACAGCGGCGCGACCACGAAATTCGTGACCGCCGCCGCATGATCGAACTTGTCCGCCCAGATCGACGTCAGCAGGCCGAGAAAGCCCAGCATCCCCGCACCCATCAGCCCGAACCAGACCACCGCCAGCGGATGTTGCGGCACGATTTCGACGCCCGGCCAGAACGCCATCGCCAGCCACACCGCGAAACCGACCAGCACTGCGCGCGTCACCGCCGCGCCCACCAGCCCGGCCACCAACTCGCCCGTCGACAGCGGTGGCATCAGATAATCGACGATCGTTCCCTGCATCTTACCGACCAGCAACGAGAAGCTGGCATTGGCGAACGCATTCTGCATCATGCCCATCACGATCAGCCCCGGCGCGACGAAGGTGGCGAAGGGCCGGCCGAGCACCATGCGCTCGCCGCCACCCAGCGCGACCGTGAAGATCACCAGAAAGAGCAGGGTCGTGATCGCGGGTGCCCAGATCGTCTGCAGTTGCACCTTGAAGAAACGGCGCACCTCCTTCACATAGAGCGCTCGCACGCCCCCCCAGTTGACGAACGGGATGACCGGGACGCCCGGTGGGGACAATGTCATCTTGGGCGGCTGTTCGGTCGGTGTCATGGGCTTTATGCCTAGCGCCGGACCCGGCCCCCGGCAAGGAGCAGAACGACCATGGCCTGGACCGACGAGCGCATCGAGCAGCTCAGGAAGCTCTGGGAAGCCGGCAATACCGCCAGCCAGATCGCCGAGGAACTGGGCGGGGTCAGCCGCAACGCGGTGATCGGCAAGGCGCATCGCCTCGGCCTGCAATCGCGTCCCTCGCCCGTCCGGTCGAGCCAGAACAGCGAAGCCGCCGCCGCCGCTGCGGCACCCCCGCCGGCCGCAGCGCCCGTCGCCGCGCCGACGCCAGCGCCTGCGCCCATGCCGGCTCCCGTCGTCGCCACGCCGGCCCCTGCCCCGGTGCGCGCCGCGCCGCCGGTCGCCGCCCCGCCGCCCCGCGCTCCGGAACCCGCGCCCTTCGCCACCGATGATGCGGATGCCGACGATGACGATGACGATGACGAAGACAACGGCGCAGACGCAGCGCCCACGTCGGTCGTGCGCGAAATCGATACGCCGATCTCGTCCATGCCGGTGTCCACGCCGCACCCGGTGATACGCTCGGTCGGCCCCGGGGGCTTTCTGCGTCAGGGTCCGGGCGATCAGCAGCCCCCCGCCACGCCCGCCCCGCCGCGCCGGCTGGTGCCGGCCAAGCCGTCCGCCGACATGGCGAACAAGACCGGCCTGCTCGATCTCAGCGACAAGATCTGCAAATGGCCGCTCGGCCATCCGGGCGAGCCGGATTTTCACTTCTGCGGCAAGCCGATCAATCCCGGCTTTCCCTATTGCCTCGATCATTGCTCGGTCGCCTATCAGGCACAGCTCCCCCGCCGCGATCGCCGCCCGCCCCCGCCCCTCCCCTTCGGCGGCCCCCGCGTCCGCTAACCCCTCGTTTCTGCGGCCTTCCCCCTTTCTTCTAAAGCCCTCCCCCCCTTGGGGGAGAGGGTTGGGTGAGGGGGTCGCGTCACCGGATCTGAGGTCGAAGGCGAAACCACCCCTAAAAAATCCCCCTCGCCCCACGCGCGTATTACCCCTATAGAACACCCATATGGACCTGACCCCGCTCGATTCCGGTGATCCCGCACGTTCCGGCGGGGGCGGCGGCCGTCACGATCCCTGGTCGCTACACCGCACGACCGTCACCGGTCCCACCCTGCTCACCCCCGTCACGCCCAGCCGCCGCCGCTGGCCGCGCTGGCTCGGCTGGCGGCGGATCGCAGGCGGCATCTTCCTCCTCTTCGCACTGCTGGTCGCATGGCTCGCCATCACCGCGCCTTTGTCCAAATCCCTCCGGCCGATCGCGCCGCCCAGCGTCACCTTGCTGTCCGCCAACGGCACCGCCATCGCCCGCCGCGGCGCGGTCATCGCCGCCCCGGTCGACGTGACCAAGCTTCCCGATCATGTCGGCGAGGCGTTCATGGCGATCGAGGATCGCCGCTTCCGCACGCATCTCGGCATCGATCCGCAGGGGATCGCCCGCGCTGCCTGGCATAATCTCCGCGCAGGCGGCGTCCGCGAAGGCGGCAGCACCATCACGCAGCAGCTCGCCAAGGTCGCCTTTCTGGATGCCGACCGCACCGCCGCGCGCAAGCTGCGCGAGGTCATGATCGCCTTCTGGCTGGAGGTATGGCTGACCAAGGACGAGATCCTGTCGCGCTATCTGTCGAACGTCTATTTCGGCGACAATGTCTACGGCCTCCGCGCCGCCGCCCGCCATTATTTCGACAAGCGCCCCGAACAGTTGAACGTCGGCGAATCCGCGATGCTGGCCGGTTTGATGAAGGCCCCGTCCCGCCTCGCCCCCACCACCAACCTCTCCGGCGCACGCGCGCGGCAGAAGCTGGTGGTGCAGGCGATGGCCGATGCCGGCTTCATCGACGCCGCCACGCGGGCGCGCGTCCGCCCCGCCCGGCTGCATGTCCGCAATGTCGGCACGCTACCGACCGGCACCTATTTCGCCGACTGGGCGATGCCACAGGCGCGCGACCGCGCCGGCACCGTCTATGCCGAACAGACGGTGCAGACCACGCTGGACGACAATATGCAGCGCGCCGCCGTCCGCGCCGTCAACCGCGCCGCGCTGGGCGGTGCGCAGGTGGCCTTGGTCGCGATGCGCACCAATGGCGAGGTCGTCGCCATGATCGGCGGGCGCGATTACAAGGATAGCGGGTTCAACCGCGCCACGCAGGCGCGTCGCCAGCCCGGCTCCACCTTCAAGCTGTTCGTCTATCTCGCCGCCCTCCGCGCCGGCATGACACCCGAAGACCGCATCTCGGATCAGCCGCTGACCGTCGACGGCTGGTCCCCCGCCAACAGCGACAAGCAGTATCGCGGCGACATCACGCTGCGCGAAGCCTTTGCGCGCTCCAGCAATGTCGCCGCGGTGCGCCTGCAGGAGAAGGTCGGGCGCGACAAGGTCATCCGCGCCGCACGCGATCTGGGCGTCGCCAGCCCGCTGCGCCGCGATCCCAGCCTCGCGCTCGGCACGTCGGGCATGACCCTGCTCGAACTCACCTCGGCGTTCGCGGCGGTTGCGGACAATGCCTATCCGGTCAAGCCGCACGGCCTGCCCGCGGCGGAACGCAGCTGGTTCGATCGCCTGTGGGACCGTCAGAGCCGCTTCGGCAACGACCGCCACCAGATGCTGCTCGATCTGCTGTCCGCCACCGTCAACCAGGGCACCGGCCGCAACGCCGCGCTTCGCACACAGGTGTTCGGCAAGACCGGGACGACGCAGAATAACCGCGACGCGATCTTCATCGGCTTTGCCGGCGACATCGTGACCGGCGTCTGGATCGGCAATGACGACAATACACCGCTCAAAGGCGTCGCCGGCGGCGGCCTCCCCGCCCGCATCTGGCGCGACTTCATGGTCCGCGCGATCAACAGCGCGCCCCTGGTCCCCGACGCGCCCAAGGCCGTCGCCCCGCCGCCGTCCGAGGAAATTCTCCCGGACATCGAGAATCTGGAAATCCCGCCAATCACCATCGGTGACATGACGATCGGCGTCGACCGGGACGGCGTGACCATCACCCCCGGCCCCGGCCCGCGCGAACCGGAACCCCGCTATGACGATCGCGCCCCGCCCCCCGGCCGTGGCGACGACGAACCGGACTATGATCCCGACGCGCAATGACACCGGCGGTCCACTGGCGCGTTACCCAGTCATGACTGACAGCATCGCCGACCTCCGCCACCGCATGGCCGCCGCTGCCGCCGCGCAGGATTATGAGGAAGCCCGCCGCCTTCGCGACCAGTTGGCGGCGCTCGAAACGGACGGACTGCGCGTCCAGCAACCCGGCGCGATGGGCCTCGGCACCAGCCAGCAACGCATGGAACCCCCGAAGGGCTGGGTGAAGCCCGCCAAACCCGACCCGATGACCAAGGGTCGCGGACGGGGACAGGGCAAGTAGAGGGGATGTGCCCCGGCCTGCGCCGGGACACATCGGTGACGACGCATGAGGCTTATTTGAACAGCACCAATTCCTCCGCCATCGACGGATGCAGCGCCACCGTGTCGTCGAACGCCGCCTTGGTCAGCCCGGCCTTCACCGCCACCGCCGCCGCCTGCAGGATCTCCGGCGCGTCCGGCCCGATCATGTGCAGACCCAGCACGCACTCCGTCTCCGGATGGCAGACCATCTTGTACAGCGCGCGTTCGTTGCGGCCCGCCAGCACATTCTTCATCGGGCGGAAGTCGGAGGTGTAGACCTTGGCCGAACCATAGCGGTTGCGCACCTCGGCTTCGGTCATCCCCACCGCCGCGATCGGCGGATGGCTGAACACCGCGCTGGGGATATTCCGGTAATCCACCCGGTGCGGCTTGCCGCCATAGACCGAGTCCGCGAACGCCTGCCCCTCGCGGATCGCAATCGGGGTCAGTTGCACCCGGTCGGTCACGTCGCCCACCGCATAGATGCTCTCAATGTTCGACCGGTTATCCTCGTCGACGATAATCGCGCCGCGATCACCCAATTTCACCCCAGCCGTTTCCAGCCCCAGCCCCTGCGTATGCGGGCGGCGGCCGGTCGCGAACATCAGCAGGTCGGTATCGATCGGATCATGCCCCGCCGTGAAGACGCGCAACGATCCGTCCGCCTGCTTCTCCACCTTCTCGAACGCGGCATGGAATTTGAAATCGATCCCCTTCACCGTCGCGATATGCAGCAGGCGGTCGCGGATCTGCGCATCATAGCCGCGCAGGATCACGTCCGAACGGTTCACCATCGTCACATGCGATCCGAACTGATGAAAGATGCCCGCAAATTCGTTCGCGATATAGCCCGCGCCCGCAATCACCATCCGCTTGGGAATGGCATCCAGATGGAACACTTCGTTCGATGTGATGCCATGTTCGGCCCCCGGAAATTCCGGCACATCGGGCCATGCCCCGGTCGCAATCAGGATCCGACCGACGCTGATCGAGCGCCCGGATGCCAGCGTTACCTCGTGCGGCCCACTGACCGTCGCGCGTTCATGAAACAACGTGACGCCGTTATTTTCCAGCGTGTTGGTGTAAAGACCTTCCAGCCGCGTCACATCCGCCAGCACGGCATCGCGCAGGCGGATCCAGTCGAATCGGCAATCGGGCACGTCCCATCCGAACGCCTTGGCATCGGCCAGATCCTCGGCGAAATGCGCGCCGTAGATCAGCAATTTCTTCGGCACGCAGCCCCGGATGACGCAGGTGCCACCAACGCGAAACTCCTCCGCCAACGCGACCTTCGCGCCATAAGCCGCCGAGACCCGCGCCGCGCGCACGCCCCCGGATCCACCGCCGATGACGAACAGATCATAATCATAATCGGCCATGCATAACTCCGGAAGCGACGGACATTTGGCCCCGCCACAGATGCGACGGGGCCATGAGGCGGGCGATTCCACCCACCTGAACGACGTTCAGATAAGGCGGCTTGACGCTTAACCCAAGGCCCGCGCGATCAGCGCGCGCGTAGATGGATCGAAACGCTCGGTGCCTTCCTCCGCGATCGACCGGGCGATGGCCTTGCCCAGCTCCACCCCCCACTGATCGAACGGATTGATCCCCAGCAACGCCGCATTGGCGAAGGTCCGCTGTTCGTAAAAGGCCAGCAACGCCCCCAGCCGCGCCGGGTCCAGCCGGTCGAGCAGGATCGTCGTCGACGGCCGGTCGCCCGGATAATCGCGCTGCCTGTCGTCATTGGCCTGCCCCGCCATCAACGCCGCGCCCTGCGCGAAGCAGTTGATGAGCAATGCCTCATGATGCGCCTCGTCCAGCGCATCGCCGGGTTCGATCACTGCGACGAATTCGACCGGCACCAGATGCGTGCCCTGATGCAGCAACTGGAACACCGCATGTTGCGCGTCGGTCCCCACCCCGCCCCAGGTGATCGGCGCGCTCGGCACGTCGAGCGGCGTGCCGTCGATCGTCACCCGCTTGCCGTTCGATTCCATCTCCAGTTGCTGGAGATAGCTGGGCAGCAACGCCAGCCGCTCGTCATAGGCGAACACGGCGCGCGTCTCCGCCCCGCGCACGACCGCATAATAAAGGTCGGCGAAGGCCGCGATCAGCGGCGCATTGGCCTGCGGTTCGGCCAGCCGGAAATGCCGGTCCATCGCCGCAGCCCCTTCCAGCATCGTCTCGAACGCATCCCAGCCCAAGGCCAGTGCCGCCGGAAACCCGATCGAAGACCAAAGCGAATAACGCCCGCCGACACTTTCGGCGAAGGGCAGGACGCGCGTCTCGTCGACACCCCATTCCACCGCCTTGTCCGGCGCGGCGGTCAGCGCGATCACCTGTCCATAAGGATCCTCGACGCCATTTTCCGCCAGCCAGGACAATGCGCTGGCCGCGTTCAGCATCGTCTCGGTCGTGGTGAACGTCTTGGACGCGACCACGATCAGCGTCGCGGCGGGGTCGAACCGGCGGAACACACGCTCCAGCGCCAGCCCGTCGACATTGGACACCACCGCCACGTCATACCGGTCGGCTTCGTCGCCCAGCGCATCGATCAGCAGGTCCGGCCCCAGCGCGGATCCGCCGATGCCGATATGCAGCACATGACGGAATGGCCCGATCGCCTCCGCTTCGATCGCATCGATCAGCCCGCGCATCCGCGCATGAAGCGCGCGCGCCGCCGCCACGCTGTCAGGCGCGCCCTGCCCGCGCTCGGCGACATGCTCGGCCGCGCGCCCCTCGCTGACATTGATCGTCGCGCCCGCGAACAGCGCATCGCGCTTGCCCGTGAAATCCTGCGCCTCGGCCAGCGCCAGAAACTGCGCCAAAACGTCCTGCGTCAGATGCGTCTTGGCGAAATCGAACCGGATGCCGGCTTCCTCGATCACCATGCGCGACAGACGGTCCGGTTCGGCGACGAACAAATCCGTCAGCCGCGGCGCGGGCGCGTCGCGCAAGGCGGACCAGATGGCGGCCGGAATTTGGGTCGGATCAGGCATCACAGGCTCCCTGTCGGTGTCGTCGCGCGCCATATCCTGCCCGGAACGCCACGTCATGCTCCTTCGCACGGGGCCTGAACCGACACGGGCTTGACCGCAGGGTCATGGCACCGGCATCCCGCAAGCCATGTCCACGCCCACCGTCCCATCCGAATGGCGCAAGACGTTGCGATTGCTGGCGATCCTCTTCGTATCCGGCTGGCTGGTCCGCAGCCTGGCCTTCGGAGCCTATGCGATTTCCAGCAATTCGATGCTCCCGCAACTGCGTCCGGGCGATGTATTGCTGGTAGCGAAATGGCCCTATGGCTGGTCGCGGCACGGCCTGTTCGGCGGCGCGCCGCTCTTCCACGGGCGGCTGGCGGCGGCAATGCCCGCGCGCGGCGACATCGTGGTCATCCGCGACGGGCGGCGCAATGTGGTGAAACGCGTGATCGGTCTGCCGGGCGACGTCATCACGCTGATGGACGGCACGGTGCGGCTCGACGACAAGCCCCTGCCCCGCCTGCGCGTCGGCAACCTGTTGATCGCAAGCGGCACCGGGCGCTGCGGCGGCGTTTCGGAAACGCCGGAGGGTTGCCGCTATCATCGCTATACCGAAACCCTGCCCGACGGCGCCAGCCATGCCGTGCTGGACGGCGGCACCACGCGGCTCGACCGGATGCCGCCACGCCGCGTGCCCAGCGATCATCTCTTCCTGATGGGCGACAATCGCGACGACAGCAGTGACAGCCGCGTCGCACCCGAAGATGGCGGCCTCGGCATGGTCCCTGCCGAACGACTGCTCGGCCGCGCGACCATTCTGTTCTGGTCGACCGACGGCAGCGCGCGCCTCGCCTCACCCCGCTCCTGGTGGCGCACGATCCGCTGGTCGCGCATCGGCCTCGGCATCGGCTGATTCCAGGCCAGCGATCCGGGCAGGTCAGGCCGCTTGGGCAACCGGCGCGTGGCTCATTTCGAACAGGGTCACCACCTGATCGGCAGGCACCGGTCGGCTGAACAGAAACCCTTGCACATTGGTGCAGCCTTCCAGCCGCAGCGCCGCAAGCTGCTCGGCATCCTCTACGCCCTCGGCGGTCGTTTCCATCCCCATCGCCTGCGCCAGATGCGTGATCGCGCGGACGATCGCGATATTCTCATGCCCGTGCAGCAGATCGGTGATGAAGGACCGGTCGATCTTGATCTTGTCGAACGGAAAGCTGCGCAGATAGGAAAGGCTGGAAAAGCCCGTCCCGAAATCGTCGAGCGCGATCCGCACGCCAAGGCTGCGCAGGCTGTGCAGCGTCGCCAGCGTCGCATCCGTATCCGCCAGGAAGATCGACTCGGTGATCTCCACCTCCAGCCGGTGCGGCTCCAGCCCCGACCGCGCGAGCGCATCGACCAATGTCGCCAGCAGCCCCGGCGTCCTGAACTGGATCGGCGACACGTTCACCGCCACCCGCACCGGCGCGGGCCAGGACATGGCCTCGCGCGTCGCCTGCCGGATCACCCATTCGCCCAGCGGGACGATCAGCCCGGTATCCTCCGCGATCGGGATGAATTCCAGCGGGGAGATCATCCCCCGCGTCGGATGCCGCCAGCGGATCAGCGCCTCGAACGCAGTGACGCGGTTGCTGCCCAGATCGAACAGCGGCTGATAGAAAAGCTCGAACGCGCCATCCTGCAACCCCTGCCGCAGATCCGCCTCCAGCACGCGACGCGCCCGCGCGGCGGCGTCCATGCCCGCTTCGAAATAACGATAGGTGCCACGTCCTTCCGTCTTCGCCCGGTGCAGCGCCAGATCGGCATTTTTCAGTAAGGTCGTGCGATCGGTCCCGTCGCCCGGCGCCATCGCGATGCCCACGCTCGTGCCGATCAGAATCTCCTGATCCTCGATCCGGAACGGCTGCGCCAGCCGCGCGACGATCGTCCGCGCCAGCGTTTCCGGGGCCTGCCGCCCGTCGCATTCCAGCAGGATCGCAAATTCGTCGCCACCCAGCCGCGCGACGAACGCATCGCCGGCGATTTCCGACAGCAATGTCGCCACCCGCGCCAGCAATGCGTCACCCACGCCATGGCCATTGGTGTCGTTCACGCCCTTGAAATCGTCCAGATCAAGCCCGAGGATCGCAACCTGCTGCCCACGGCGCAGGCAACGCCGCAACACCGTATCGACCTGCGTGCGCAGCAAGGCGCGGTTGGGCAGACCGGTCAGCGCGTCATGCAAGGCCAGATGCCCGATGCGGCGTTCGCGTTCATCGATCGCGGCCACCATCCGGTTGAAACTGCCCGCCAGCCGCTCGATCTCATCGCCCGACATGATCTCGACCCGCACCGCCGATCCCGCCTCCATCTGCCGCGCGGCGTCGTCCAGCACCGCGATCGGCCGTGTGATCGATCGCGACATCCGCGCCGTCGCCAACGCCACCGCCAGCAACCCGATCGCGCCGATCCCCCACAAAAGATATTGCAGCGACCGGAGCGCCGCCAACTCGGCATCCAGCGGATATTGCAGCACCAGCAGCGCCGGTTGCGCGCGGTCGAACCCCGCCAGCGGCTCGGTCCGAGCCAGCGTGCGCCCGGCCGGACCATCGAAGGCCAGCCGGGCGCTCTTGCGACCATCCAGCGGCGCAAGCCCCGCCATCAGTTCGGGCGGCATCGCCCCGCCGCCCTGCCAGCGCCCGCGCGCATCGCGCCGCAGAACGGTGGCGTCGAACGGGATCGCCGACAGCCGGGTCAGCGCCCGCATCGCATCGCCGTCCAGCCGCACGGCGAACACCGCCCAGCCGATCAGCGTGGGTGCGCGTACCGGCATCGCCACCGCCTGATAGAGGCCGTCGCCGATCTGCACGATGCCTTCGGACTGCCCGTCTTCCAGATTTTGTGCCAGCGGCGCGGCCGACGCCGCCAGACGCGGGTCCAGCCCCGCCACGCCGCCATCCGCCTTCACCAGAAAGGCGGTCGGAATGCCGATCCGCGTCCGCAGATTATGCAATGCCGATTCCGTCGTCGCATCGTCCCCGGTGGCGACGGCGGACCGGAATCCGTAATCCTGCGCCAGCACGCCCGCCGCCTGCCGCAACTGGTCCGATCGCATCGACCAGATCCGCTCGAACCCGATCACGCCGGCATTCAGATCGCGGGCGACGCTGCGTTCCGCCGTGTCGCTGATCGCCATCTGCACCGCCAGACCGATCACGATCAGCACCACCGCGAACATGCCGGTAAACGCCACCGTCAACCGCGTCCGCAAATGGGTGAAACGCGGTCTCATGCAGGCCGGACGGGCAGGACGATTGCCCGGCGTAGGCCGGTGGCGGGCAACGTCACCGGAATCTCCGTTTCGTTGCCATGCCCCTTCAATCGCGGATGCCAGACCCGCAACCGCAGCGCGCCGGGCGGCAGCCCGGTCAGGACCAGCGCCCCGTCCGCCCCCGATTTCGCGGCGAACGGGGTATCCACCACACGCACGAACGCGGTCATGGCATCATGGATATTGCACCCCAGCGCGACCGTGCCGGGCTTGTCGAACAAAATGCTGTGGCTCTCGTCGCGCCCGTACAGCTTCAGTTCGAACCGTTTGGGGGCGGAGAAGGAATAGACATGATGGCGGAAGCGGTCATGGTTCGGAAAGGAGACCGTCGCCCCCACCGGAACGATCGTGACGGCGGGACGAAACTGCACATCCTGCTGCGCGACCTTGTACGGCCCGGCGATCCGCAAGGGCGGCATCGCGCCGCGAACCGGATAGGCGCTGACGACCGCATCGGGCAAGGCGCGCCCCGCCGGATCGGTCAGCACGATCTGCAACGCCGCCGCAAATGCCGGCCAGGGCAGATAGAGGATCAGGATCGCGAGGAGGCGGCGCATGATGCCGATCTGACGCCCGAACCTCAAAAATCGGTTAACCCGCGCCGCGATCGCACCGCCAACCGGGCGTTAACCCTTGCCGGCTAAGCGGAAAATCATGCTTCGTTTCCTGCCCGGCCTTCTCGCTTTCTGCTGCTGCGCGCCGGCCTATGCGCATGACGGGCGCGGCGGCGGCCGGCTGCTGCTGACCGATGGCGTCGCGGCGATCGAGGGATCGGCCGGCGGCGGCATCGCAAGCTGGGCGACGATCGCAGGCGCGGAAACGCGCGACGGCATCGGCGGCACGCTGCACGCCACCGCCATCCTCGCGCCCGATTTCACGCTGCGCAGCCACGGCGCGGCCCTTGGCCTGTTCGACCGGCTCGAACTTTCCTATGCGCGCCAGTCGCTCGATACCGACAAGGCTGGCACGGCGCTGGGCCTGGGCCAAGGATACCGCATCGCGCAGGAGATTTTCGGGGCCAAGCTGCGATTGTTCGGCAATCTGGTCTACGATCAGGCGACCGCATTGCCGCAGGTCTCGGTCGGCATCCAGCGCAAGCGTGCCAACCGTTCCGCGCTGGTCCGCGCGCTGGGTGCGCGGTCGGATCGCGGCACCGATGTCTATGTCGCCGCCACGAAGCTGGTCCTCCGCCACGGCCTGCTGCTCGACGCCACCGTCCGGCTGACCAAGGCCAATCAGGGCGGTCTGCTCGGCTTCGGCGGGGATCGTCGTTCGGGCCGCCGCGCACAGCTGGAGGCATCGGTCGGAAAACTTCTGTCATCCAGATTGATGATCGGCGCGGAATATCGGACCAAGCCGGACAATCTGCGCTTCGCCCGCGAACAGGATTGGGGTGATCTCTTCGCCGCCTACGCCGTCACGCGCAACATCACCGCCACCGTCGCCCTCGCCGATCTCGGCGCGATCGCCACCTTCGACAAACAACGCAGCCTGTTCCTGTCGTTGCGGGGAAGATTCTGACCATGATCGCCTTGCCGCTGATCCTTCTGCTCGCCCAGACCGTGCCACCAGCCGGCGAGGATCCCGTCCCGTCCTATGTCCGGTCCGATGCCAATGCCGGCGCACGGCCGATCGAAGATCCGGCCTTCGCCGCCGCCTTCCACGGTCAGCCCGGCATAAGGCGCATCGTCGACGGGTTGGTCGATCGCAACCAGCATGATCCCCGCATCGCCGATATCTTCAAGGGGCAGGATCATGTCCGCCTGCGTCGCGTCCTGTTCGAACAATTCTGCTATCTGATCGGCGCGGGCTGCACCTATTCCGGGCGCGACATGCGGAGCAGCCACCAAAATCTCGGCATCCAGCAAAAGGACTTCAACGCGCTGGTCGAGAACCTGCAGGCGGCGATGCACGCCGAAAAGGTGCCGTTCGCGGCACAGAACCGGCTCCTCGCCCGCCTCGCCCCCATGCACCGCGACATCATCGTCCGCTGACCTGCCCGGTCCTATCGCGCGGCCATCAGATGTCGAGACGATGCGCTCTTTGCGACACGACCAAACCGCCGTCTCACATTCACCGGTCCAACGTCACCCGATCGAATCGATCACCGCGCCGATGATATCCGGCGAAGGTCCGCTCAGTCGTGGCGACGGCGCGGCCTTGTGCACCCCCTCCGCCACCGGCGCGCCATAGATGAAGCCGAAGGTCGGATAGCCCGAACCGCCCAGCGCCTCATTCTGATGATACCAGACCCGCACCCGGCTCCAGTCGCCCCGGTCGGAGATGTCGGTCACCGTGACGTCGCGCTCCACCTGCCCCCGCGCGCCGCCGATGCGCGACCAGTTGCTGTGCGTCACCATCACCACACGTGGCCCGATCACCTGGCTGACGACCGCGACATGCCCCAGCCGCATCGCGCCCGTCGGGCGAAACACCAGCACGGCCCCCGGTTTCGGCCGGGTGCCGCGCGCATAACGGCCATCGGCCTGCGCCCACCATGTCCACGCATCGCCGCGGAGCTGGATGCCGGACATCGCCCGCGCGAACGGGACGCACTCGCCCACCGTCTCGCCCGTCACTTCCGCACGCGCAGCGCCACCGCACAGCAGCATGAACATCAGCAACAGACTCGATCGGCGCATCGACATCCCCTTGATCCAGCGTGGATGGGGGAAACTGGCGGTCAAAGGGTTAACGCGCGCCAACCTGACGCAGCGATCCCATGCCGATGCGCCGATCCGCGCTCAGCGTGCGGCGAACTGTGCGTTCTTTTCCAACCCGCGCTGCGCCAGCCGATGCGACCAGGCCGGGTTGCCGTCCGCCTTGGCGAGCAGAACGTTCGGCGTCGACAGTACCTGCCGGTACAGCGTCTCCGCCGCCGCGCCGCGCCCGGCCTGCCGATAGACGTGCGCCAGGTTGAGTAACACGCCCGGCTCATTCGATCCCGCCGCGATCTGGGATTCCAGCTGCGTCGTCGCGGTCGCCAGATCATTCGCGGCAATCGCCCGGAATGCAACGGGATCCGCCGCCATCGCAACTGCCGAACCAGAGAGGAGCACCGCCCCCACGAACAAACGAATCATCGCACCCTCCATTTATGTGACACCTTGATGACACAGAGGCTACGCTTTTGCGTAAAGCTGTAAATAGAAAGATTATCGCGACGAGGCACGAAAAAACCCCCGTCCCATTCCGGGGCGGGGGTGCAGGATGCGTTCAGACAATTGCCGACGAACCAAAGGGGGCGGGCAGCATCCCGCCCCGGCGAACATCAGGACCAATGAGGCTTCGTCATGCCCGTGATGACTTCAGTCAGCGGACCATCCAAAGCCCCTAACGCCGCCCCTGATGCCGGATATTGCGCGGCCGCCCCGGCTTGCCCGTCCGCGGCCGGTCGCGCGGCCCGCCATGCCGGTGCGGCAGATGATTGGCCCCCTCCACCGGTTCGAACCGCAACGCGCCGCTGATCGGGTCCGCCTCCACCAGCCGCAGCGACAGCAATTGCCCGCTGACATAACGGTCACCGCTTTCCTCGCCGACTAGCGCCTGCGCGGCTTCGTCATAATGAAAGCGTTCCGCGCCCAGCGTGGAAACCGGCACCAGCCCGTCGCCACCGATCGTCTGCACCGTCGCGAAGAAGCCGAACGGACGCACGCCCGTGATCCGCGTATCCACCACCTGCCCCACGAACCGGGTGAGATAGGCCGCGACATAGCGGTCGATCGTCTCGCGCTCCGCTTCCATTGCGCGCCGCTCGGTGCGGCTGATCGCCTCGCCCAGCGCGGACATCCGTTCCGCGTCGGCGGTCGGCAGCCGCGTCACCTCCACCGCTGGCGCCAGCCCATAGGCCCCCACCAGCGAACGATGCACCAGCAGATCGGCATAGCGCCGGATCGGGCTGGTGAAATGCGCATAGCTGCCCAGCGCCAGCCCGAAATGGCCGGTATTGGCCGGGGCATAATAAGCCTGGGTCTGTGATCGCAGGATCTGCTCCATCACCTGCGGCCGGATCGCCGGATCATCGACCCGTTCCAGCAAATGGTTGAACGTCGAGGGCCGCACCACCTGCCCCAGCGCGAACGGCACGCCGAACGTTTCGAGATAGTCCTTCAACGCCACCAGCTTCTCGCGGCTCGGCGGTTCATGGTCGCGGTACATGACCGGGGCCTTCTTGGCCTCCAGCGCCTTGGCAGCCGCCACATTGGCCGCGATCATATATTCCTCGATCAGCCGCATCGAATCCAGCCGTTCGCGCGGTGCGACGGACTGGATTCGCCCGGTTTCGTCCAGTTCCACGCGCCGTTCCGGCATATCCAGATCCAGCGGCCCCCGCCGTTCGCGCGCCCCCGCCAACAGCCGCCAGCACGCCCAGAGCGGCTTCAGCGCGCCCTCCACCAGTTCCGGCGCGACATGGCCGTCCGCGCCATCGATCGCGGCCTGCGCATCTTCATAGGCGATGTTCGCGGCGATCCGCACGATCGCGCGCGTGAAATGCCACCCCTTCAACGTCCCGTCCGCCCCGACGCGGAGATGACAGGCCAACGCCGCGCGATCGACACCCTCCTTCAACGAACAGACATCCGCCGACAGGATTTCCGGCAGCATCGGCACCACGCGATCGGGAAAATAGACGCTGTTCCCCCGCTTGCGCGCCGACCGATCCAACTCTGACCCCGCGCGCACATAATAAGCGACATCGGCGATCGCGACGATCGCGCGATACCCCCCCGCATTGCCGGGGTCTTCGTCCGGCGTCGCCCACACCGCATCGTCATGGTCGCGCGCATCGCTGGGATCGATCGCCACGATCGGCAGATGCGTCAGATCCTCACGCCCTTCGCCGATCGGGAACCGCGCCGCGGCCGCCGCCTCGTCCAGCACATCCTGCGAGAAAATATCGGGAATGCCGAATTTGTGGATCGCCACCAGACTGAAACTGCGCGGCGCGAACGGATCACCCAGCCGCTCGGTCACCCGCGCCGTCATGCGCGGCGGGCGTCCCGCTTTCTCCGCCAGCACCAGATCGCCGACATCCGCCTCGCCCGCATCCGACACCGGCCAGTCCCGCTTCTCGCGCTTGTCGACCGGCTTCAGCCACAGTGCATCGCCTTCGCGTCGCAAGACGCCCAGCACCAGTTCCTCGCCGCGCGCCAGCTTCTTCATCGGGTGCGCCAGCCAGCCCGATCCCGCTTCCTCCGTGCGCGACAATATGCGGTCGCCCGGCCCCAGCGGGTCGCGCTTGCCACGCACCACCACGCGCAGGCGCGGCAGCGGCTGGTCGCTGTCCCAATTTTCCGGCACCGCGATCGGCACGCCCTCGGGCGTCACGTCGACGATGCGCAGCACCGTCACCTTCGGCACCCCGCCCATCTTGTGGAAAGCCCGTCCCGGTGCGCTGTCGATCAGCCCCTCATCGGCCATGTCCTTCAACAGCGCCTTCAGCAGGATCTTGTCCTGCGCATAAAGCCCGAAGGCGCGCGCAATTTCGCGTTTGCCGGCCGGCGTATCGCTGGATGCGATGAAATCGAGGATTTGCTGGCGGCTCGGAAGCCCCACGGACAGTCTTTTAGCCATCGATATTGTATAGGGATGCCGACCCGATCCGTCACCCGGCATCAAAAAATGCTGCACCTGCGAACATAATCGATCCCCACGACGTAATTTATCGATAGTCGTCCCGAAGGCCTTGTACGAATCGTACCGTTGTGACACATATGTTAAACGGTTCCACAGAATGAACCAATTGATGAGGATGTCATGGCCAGCAACTTTCTCCACAGCAACGCCCGCCGTTCCCGCGACCACGATTCGGAAAATTTCTCGCTTCCGGTCACCCTGGTTTGTTCGGGTCTGATGTCGGCGACCGCTTGGGCGGTCATCGCCGCCGTGGTCATGCTCGTCCGCTGACACTTGCCTGCCGACGCAAGGGGCCAACGCGCCCCTTGCCACGCCGCGCCCCGCTCCGCTATTCGCGTGCCGGGGCCTGTAGCTCAATGGTAGAGCCGGCCGCTCATAACGGCTAGGTTGCGGGTTCGAATCCTGCCGGGCCCACCAATTTCCGCGCGCACTGGTGCAACCTTAGATGTTTGGTCCCGGTGTTTGCTGGTGCGGGCTTGATATGAAGCGTGCGGGCTCATTCTGCCATGCCTTGCAGATGGCTTCGTAGGGTGTGAGGCCTTTGAGTGTCTTGAGCCTACGCCCGAAGTTGTAGGCGGCGACGAAG
>Ga0265797_10000652_pt1 | contig 62984 bp, 63 predicted proteins | sample P2T30metagenome_FD_192433 | JGI IMG/M metagenome (GOLD analysis project Ga0265797, IMG submission 192433) | Plant litter microbial communities from East Loma Ridge, Irvine, California - P2 T30 | ecosystem: Environmental > Terrestrial > Plant litter > Unclassified | place: USA: California... | reverse complement strand
AGAAGACTTTGAAGTCGAGACATTAGGCGGCAGGAAGTTGCGACACCGTGTCGCATCGTGGTTTGAGGGCGCAGCAGATGCGGCCAGACAACGTCTCCCAAGTCATTTGATCGAAAGTCTGCCGTGTCAGCGGGACTGCTGAGATCGAGAGCAACACAGCAGTCTTATCAATGTTAGTAAAACGTACCTCACTTCGATTCAATGCTACTGTAACAATGGAGAGGTGCGCGAAACTGTAAAAACTGATATCAACATGCTTGAAAACTATCACAGCTCTCCACTCACTTGTGAGTAGCGAGTCTCATCACATGTTATTGCTTTTGCTACGCCCACTCTACAGCTTAGGGAAGAACATGGGTGTGTTCTTCTTCCATTCCTGGTAGTCCTTGCGATCACCATAGCGCTTGTCATACTTTTTCTCACTCATAGGGATGCCCGAAACCTGGGATTTTGATTAGCATGGAATCTGACAATTGAACTTAGGCATCACATACCTTGAACAACAAGAAGGTCACAAACGCAGGGCTCACACCAGCCATGGCCAGCGCACCCGCCTTGGCGAGCAGACCTCCACTGAGACCCATACCCGCCTGTCCAACACCAGTCAACATGACACCGGCAGCGGTAGTCGCAATGCCGGTCCACAGAGTGGATTCACCAAAGTAGTTGGGGTGCCTGCTCTTGCTCCAAAGACCGTGTGTCAGAAATTCCTCGCTGTGCTTCTTGGCCTTCTTCTCTTCCATCCATCGGCTCTTCTGTCTATCGGCAGTCGCTTCGAAGGTGATGCCACCAACGTAAAGCAGCAGACCAAGGATGTCCGTCAGGGTGAAAGCAGGCAGAGCGGCGAGTGCGGCGGCAGGGATTGAGTTAATTGCCAGGACAGGAAGAAGGCAAAGCGAGACCCAAGTGGCCTGAGCAGCGAATGCACCAAAGAACTTGGGTGCGCTCTCACGGATGCCATCGAAGCGGCTGTCGCGGCCGTCGTCGGCTGTGATGCGGGAGTAGAGGAAAGTTCCAAGGCGCGCAGCCCAGAAAGTCACAGCGGCGGAGAGAGCTAGCTGGCGCCAGTTTGCAGCACGGAGAATCTCGAAGATGCCAGGGAGGGCAGCACCGGGACTGGCATAGCGGGCGCGTAGCAGAGGGAGAGACAGCGAGAGGGCGGTACAAGAGAGGTAAGTCAAGGAGCCGGAGAGGTCATAGAAGCGTTCGGTCTGGAAGATGATCGAAGGGATCGCACAGGCAGCTTGTAGGCCGTAAGCAAGGCCAATGCTTGGGATGAGGGTGCGCAGGAAGGGTGTGCGGTAGTTGGTCAGATGCAGCAGAGTGCCGACAATGCCAGACATGTTGGGCGAATGTCGAAGGTGATGGGAGAGGATGGAGAAGGAGAGCACACTCAAGCCTGGCCTGACTTGACCTTATATTTGAGACAGCTCGTACCTCAGTTGATATCAATGCAGCTCGATTCCAGCCCATTGATCCTGGTGACGACATTTGGAGAGCGAGAGCGAGAATCCGAGATGCGATCGGCAACGGGCGGCATCGGAGATACCCGCGTCGATCTTCCGTCACTTACTCCACACCGTTGTGCCTGCCCATCCCGGCGACATCACGTCGACCACTACCATCTATTTTCTATGTAAAATGTCGGTCGTCCATTACCTGAACCAGTGCCCAATCTATCTCAGTCTCTGCAGGAAAGACGGTCTAGTCGCAGCAAAAGCTGCCAGCGCGATCAAGTCAAAACGCAATAGGTCCTTTCTGACCACCAGCTCCATCCTGATAGGTCGCCGACATGACCTTTGGTAGACATTCTGGAGACAAACTCAGTCGCTGCTTACTTCTACTTGCTGGAGCCGCCTACCAACTACAGCAAATATACAATGCATGTCCTCAGTCCCTATCCGCGTAAGGTGGAGGCTCAATCTCTCCAGTCGCAACATGGGTAGTTCGAAAACCCAAAGGCATGTGCTACACGCTTCAACACAATTATTGCAGGCCGCTTGAATTGTGCCTGGCCGTTGGCTTTCTTTATAAATTCAATGGGTCCCCAATTCTTGCCATCTTCATCTCTCACCTCTACTACATACTATCTCACGCTCCACAACCCCCAGACCCAACCACACTTAACCACACCCACAGCTTTACCCAACAACCCTCAACACCACAGCCACCATGGATACCTCCATCAACAACGGCTCCAAGAAAGCCGACCAGCCCAACGTCTCCGAGCGCGATGTCTCTGACAATGACATCTCCGTCCGTGAGACCTCCAGCCTCACCACCGCCAACACCAACTCGCGCATCGAGTTGACTGACAAGGATCCTCTCGCCGCTTCCAAACTCGGCTTTGCATTCTCCAGCCGTAAGAAATGGACTATTCTTACCGTAATCTTCTGGGTCCAGATCAGCATGAACTACAATGCTGCCATCTACGCCAACGCTGTCCCCGGCATGTCCAAGGACTTTGGCATCTCGCACTTCCAGGCCCGTCTCGGTCAGATGGCCTTCCTCGTCGCCTACGGTTTCGGTTGTGAATTCTGGGCCCCCTTCTCTGAGGAGCTCGGTCGCAAGTGGATCATGCAAGCCTCTCTCGCCCTCGTCAACATCTTCCAGCTCCCCTGCATGCTCTCTACTGGCTTCAACACCGTCCTCGCCGGCCGCGTCCTCGGTGGTCTCTCTTCTGCTGGCGGCAGTGTCACCCTTGGCATGGTCGCCGACATGTTCAGTCCCGAGAACCAGCAATTCGCCATGCTCTACGTCGTCTTCTCTTCCTGCGCTGGTTCCGTTGTTGCTCCCATTGTCGGCGGCTTCATCACCCAATACCTCGACTGGCGCTGGGTCTTCTACACTCAACTCATCTTCGGCGCTGTCGTCCAGGCCATCCACTTCTTCACCGTCCCAGAGACTCGTGCCTCCGTCCTTCTTGACCACGAAGCCGCCCGCCGCCGCAACTCTGGTGAGGACCTGAATGTCTACGGCCCTAACGAGATCAGGGGTAGCTTCTTCCAACGACTCGACGCCAAACATGTTCTCAAGCTCATATGGAGACCGTACCTGTTCCTCCTGACCGAGCCCGTTGTTGCCTTCCTCTCCCTGCTTAGTGGCTTCAGCGATGCCCTCATCTTCACCGGTCTCGACAGCTTCGCCCTGGTCCTCGGAAAGTGGGACTTCTCCCCGTCGCAGGTTGGCCTTGCCTTCCTCCCGTGAGTCATCTCATCTTTAATCCTCATTAATGCGCATCACTAACTCCTTACAGGCTTCTCATCGGATATGTTCTGGCCTGCATCTTCTTCATCCCCTTCTACATCAACGACAGCAAGAAGATGAAGGCTGCTGGCAGCGAGCACGGCATCAAGCCCGAGCGCCGCATGAAGGGTCTTCTCTGGCTCGTTCTCCTGGAACCAATCGGCCTCTTCGCCTTCGCCTGGACCTCTCTTGGCCCGCCTGAGGTCCACTGGATCGCCCCTCTGATCTTCGTCGCCATGATCGGCGTTGCCAACCTCGCCATCTACCAGGCCACCTGCGACTACATGGTGAGTCTATTTCCCCTTCTCACTCAATCAGATCTTCTTTGCTAACCCCCTCCCAGGTCGCCGCCTACGGTGAATACTCCGCCAGCGCCACCGGCGGCAACGGCTTCTGCCGCGACTTCCTGGCTGGCATCGCGGCACTTTACGCCACCCCCTTTTACACCAAGATCAAGCCCGGCACCAAGTGGCAGCTCCCGATCCCCAGCTTCATCCTGACCGCGCTCTCCATCCCACTCGTCATCGCACCCTACGTCTTCTACTTCCACGGTGCTTGGTTCCGCAACCGCTCCCCGTACGCCAGCAAGCTTGCTGAGAAGCGCGCCGAGAACATGGCTCCGACTGAGGAGATGACCCAGTCCGCTTAGAAAGAGGATGGGATGATGGAGCCTTGGTGAGGTTCCGAGCTCGACGACACGACAAACGTCCTTACTCAAAAGGACTGATGACTCTACGACGGTCTTCCGAGCCCAACGACAAAAGACAACGCGACAAACGACTTTGTTTTCGAATGCGACATCAGCGCTGCATCTAGCGCATGCATTATGATAGCCTCCAAAACTTTTCTTATATTATCTAAGCACAATAGTCCTACCTGGACCGACTTTTCCTATCTCATCCTCTCCGATGTTACAGCTATTCGGACAGTGGATAATCCGTCCTGGATAACCGGCCCTATCTTGTTATCAGCTTTGCTTTGTTTTGCTTCTCGATTGGTCTTGTACCATCCTGCGCAACCAAACAGCTTATTGATTCGAGCAAGATGAGCGGCCGTTGCATAATGCCACCGGGAAGCAGTGGACCTAGACTTGCTTTGCGTACTTTCATGTTGTCGTGGATTAGAGACTTAGACCAAAAACCCCCACCGGAAAACCCAAAAAAAAATAGAAAATGAATAAAAATGGTATCCATCATCGCCCCAAAAAAAAACAGCTTCTTCCTCTCATTCTATCAGTGTCTCAATGATAAGCAGCGATGGGTGTTAGTCGTTCGCTCAACGTCCGGAAGTAAAATCGAGAAAGAGGACGATGGTATACGGTGCCAAGGAGTGCTTCGTGACACGTATCTTCAAGTGGATCGTTGCACAAATCGTTCACTCATCCTCATATAAAATCGCGACATACATCAAAAAGCCTCATCTTCCTCTACCTACACCGCCCTCAACCAGTCCTCTTACCAACGCCCTTCCCCCTTCTCGAAGATACCAGTCCCCTACCCCCTTCAAGGCTCTTAAGTAGGCTTCTTCCCCCCCTTGATATAAGTCCCCGAAGCGCCCACAAACTCACCACCACAACTCGGCTGAACGCCCTGCTTGCCGTAGAAAGCGCTGTAAGTGTAGTTGTACTTGGCGCCGATCGCATCGTCAAAACTCGCCTTGTTGGTCGCGTACTTTGCGTCCCAGTACGCGGTGTAGAAAGTGCACATCTGCCCTTGCTGGTACGAGCCCGTCGCGTTGTTCTTGGTCAGGATGTACGAGCCGAAGGCATTGCAAGTGACGACGGGTTTGGCGGTTCCGTCGGCTGCGATCGCGGGGTGCGCTTTGTTGTAAGTGGTTTGCGAGTCGCAGGCGGCGGCGCAGAGGCGCGGGTCGACGGAGCCGGCTTGCAGGAGCTTGTAGCCCATGTAGGTCCAGGTGTTTGTGCAGTCCCAGAGCGGGGCGTTCAGAGCTGCATTGCCCAAATTTTGGGGGCCCAGCCAGCCGGCGACGGGCCCGCCGAGTTTGTACGACGTGTAAGCGTTTGAGCCGGCGATGGCGACTTCGAAGTCGTAGCGGAATTGGCCGGTGTTGGTGGCGGAGGTCTCGTCTAGGGCGGTTCCCCAGAAGGAGCACTTGATGTTTGCGAAGGCGGTGGGGTTGGGGCAGTCTGGGCCTGGGTCGGCGGTTGGGTCGCGCTCGAAGTAGATGTTGAAGGCGGTGCAGCCGGCTTTGGAGTTGCACTTGGAAGCGCACCAGGCTACGTCGTAGCCCTTGCCGGTGTCGACGACGGAGTAGCCGAGGTAGTTCATGGCGCTATTGGCGGCTTGCTTGTTCTTGAAGTTCTGGAAGTAGCCGACGGGGGCTGGGTTGGCGGTGTTGGCGACGTCGGAGATGCTGGCGTCGGCTCTGAAGGCTGCGGCGGAGTCCAGGCCTACGTTGTAGTAGTTGGTGATGGTGGGCTCGGGGTCACAGGCGGCGCGCTTGCGAGGCTGGCGGGCGACGCCGCTGGGGTTGCGCTTCAGTTTGGTGTTGGTGTTGGAGATGACATTGGCGTTGCCGTCGACTTCGCCGTTGCTGTTCGTGCCAGCGTCGTTGATGGGGACATCAGTAGCGGCTGGGAAGACCGAGAGGGGAGTTGCGGCCACTTGAGAAGACACCTCAGAGATGGCAGAAGCAGTAGCGTATGGAATGTCCTGAGCCGTAACACCAGTCGCGGTGGTGAAAGTAGGAACCGGGATGTCACGCAAATCCTCGAGAGGTAGGGCATCCGGAGTGGGTGCTGGGTTATCCGAGACGGAGATGGTATCGTCGCTGGCAAAAGCTAGGCTTGCCAAAGCCGGCAGGAGGACATGTTGGTAACGCATGGCGGTGATCTCTAAGAATACTGGAGTGAAGTGGTGATCGATATGAGAGTGTGGTGGGACAGACGTTAGTAGAGGCGGAGACGATGGAAGCGTCTTATAGACTTCCACCGGAGCCTACAATAATCGGATACAATGCTCTGGTTCGGACTGCCCAGCAAGCCGTGATAGCAGTCCAGTCCAGACACGCATCTCAGCCATCGACATGTCTAGCACACGGGCATACCGAAACCATGGCGCGAGCGCAGCCAGCCACGATCATCGAATGGCCTTGTCAACAATTGACTCTTGTTGCCATGTGCGGAGCTGCAATTCGTCCGCGGCGGGGGAATCAACTGACAACATCCATGACCCAAAAATAGGCAGGCCAGTCAAGACCGCCGTACTCTCGTGGGACGAAGGTTTTCCATAAGAGGCCAGAACGGAATCCAAGAACGTGTCCAAGAGCCAGGAGCGGTATAAGGTATCCAGGCACCGAAGTATCGCCAACTAGACCGGTGCCACAACGCAGTTACGCACGCACGTGAAGTCAAGGTCAAGCTTAGCGGCGTAGCCGGTACCGTGGGCGCTGCATTGAAACTCCCGGCTGTGAAGAGAAGAGGCGTGGCGTACTGGGTGAAGTGGTAGTTAGTATACGAGACACCCGAAGCGGCACACGTCTGAATCCTGCAGACCGTTTAAGGCGATTGGCGTTTATTCTTCCGTGCTTGGCTAGCCCTTTGCAGACTAACGTCGGCAGTCACCGCCGGCTAGTATTCAATAGGCACTTGATAGTCGTCCTGATCGGCAGAAAGCATACCGCCACGAAACCCACTTTCGAGCTCAGCTTCACTCTTAAAGTCTTCGCCAACGCAGTGCCAGCCGAATACTTGTCCGAAGCGGTACGCTGTTGCATACTTCAATGATAACGGTTTGAAACGTTTCGTCCTCACTGGCTGGAACGCGCATTAAGCGAGAAAAGAAAGCCGCAAGGCTGATAAGGTAGACGCCGGGCAATTTCGCTTTCCAAGATCTTTTGCGGGAAGATGCAGTAAACAATAGCTTTCTGTGGCTGGTGACTCAGGAGCCGGTTCGGGAACAACTTTCATCTTGAGATGACTTTCACCTTGGAAGGTATCACAGAACGGGCAGGCAAAAGCATGCAAATGGTCCGCATCTCCGACCTTTGTGTTTTGAATCGGTAATTCGTTTACAGATGCCCTGCGACCTCGCTTCGGACCATGCTTATCGCTTCTGATAGTATTTTCAATGGGTGGGAATTGAGGCTGGGTAAATCGCCTGGCCCTATCGAAGCAGCTCCGGGCCCCGGACCAGTTGCATCTCGGTAGGGTAGGTGCTCGTTCCTTGCATTCACACTTCGCAGCCCGAGCTGAAGCTATCTCGCGACTCGCAAGATCCGGAAACTCACCTCACCTCACCTTGGCACAAGATTGTGCATGTGGGCGAGCGAAACCAAAGCAACCACCATGTGGCTTTTTTCGCCTAGATTTACGCGTGGTCCGACTGCACATGTGAGAGTGTGATAGCACTGCCATGTGGCTGTCGTCTAGATCTACGAGGCGTTCCATTTTCCACGCGCTCGTTGTTTTGACGTGCTGACAGCTCCAAGCAAGCACGCCCTTTTCTCAGCTCAGCTTGACCGACAACGCAGGACAACGCCACCCTGCTACATCTAGAAGGCAAATTCCATCGCTACCAGCATGGCCCAAGCCATCGCTGCTGTCGTCGAGCAGACAAATGCATGCGCTCTGCCAACACCGCTAGTCGCCTGCGTAGCGATCGGCGACCCCGTGCCGCCGCCACCAGGTCGGGAGCCGTTGATGTTAGTAGCATTGTTGTCGTTGACACCAGAACCGTCCCGGCCCCCTCCAAACCCAATCCCAAACACCCAAGCAAACCGATCCGCCTCCTTCACCTCTTCACTGACCGTGAGTTCCAGACTGCCGTTGGCCAGCAGGCGCGAGGGAACGACCGTGCCGCTCATCTTCCCTCCCACAACCCTCACCTCATCGCCCTCGACATACGGAACCGGCGAATCCAGCACCAACGTCCCGTTCGGCGGGTACAAAGTCGAGATATAGAAAGCGTCCGCGTTCTGCGTGAAACGAACCGCCTCGCCCTCCTCCGGCGTCACGAACCAATACGTCGTATTGAAAATCGCCTCGGCGTGGTCTTTGATCCAAGCGCCCGCGGTGCGAAGATTGCGCTGTTCGATTTCAATGATGGTGCCGTTGGCTGTAGGTCCTATATCCAGCAAGAAATTCCCGTTCTTCGACACGATGTCTATCAAACTCGTGACGATGGCGGCCGGGGTTAGGTATGCTTCGTCGGGCGTCGCGCGGTTGTAGCCGTAGCTGAAAGGGTCCATGCCTAGGTTCGACTCCCATTTGCGGGCTTGGACGGATTCGTAGCGCGCGTACTCGGGGGTGTCGAAGTCGCCTGGCAGGCCGCAGCGGTTGTTGAGGAGGACTTGTTTGCCCTGGTTTGCGGCATCGTTGAAATACTGCATGGCGAATTTGGTCGTCATGTTCGGCCCTCCAATGTCGCACCACATTATCTCGGTGCCCATGTTGGCGAGGGCTTGCATTTCGGGGACGATCACGTCTGCGATGTAGTCGGCGACGGGGACGTAGCCTTCGTAGCCAAGGGTGGCGTTGGTGTAGGGATTGGTAGCATTGCCTCCTGGCCTAAGGGGGTCGGTTAGCGGGAGTTACTGCGGCTATTGGTAAAGAAACGAATATATGTACCACTGAGCAAAGCCGTATTCCTTGTAGTTCGGGTGAAACCATTCCGGCAATGAGTAGTAAGTGCCCTTGTGTAAGTGAGGCTGGTACTCATCGGCAGCATCGAAGATCTCCTGAAGCAGATTGCGGTGCGGTGTAAGAGCCACACTCGTCCTGTTGGATACATTCGCCGGCAGATCAAACAGAGCGTAGCCATCATGATGCTTCGAGACCTGCACAAAGTATTGCGCGCCAGCGTCTGCGAAAAGGTCGACCCATTCTTTCGGATCGAAGACGGAAGCTGTGAAGTTCTGTATGAAATCGTCGTAGACTACGTCTGGGCCGTAGGTCTCGAGGTGGTACTCCCAGGTCTGATCCTTTTTCCCTGGTCCCTGGTTTTGGCGCCACCAGTACCACTCGGCGTAGGATTCTGGATGAAAGTCAGTACGGTTGAAGGAGACATCAGACTCCACCAAATCCACTCACCATTTTCTCCCGAGTTTCCCCAACCGGGTACACTGTAAACACCCCAATGGATGAAGATGCCATACTTGCCCGAAGTACCGAACCACGTCGGACTCTCATGGCTGTAGATACTCTCATAAGTTGCTTCATACGGCGTAATGCCGTATGAAGCGTTGAATGTATGGCTGGTCTGAACACCGGCCCCACTGATTTTCAAAGTTGCAGGACCTTTGGTACCTGCAGCAGTGCCGTTGGCATTGACAACTCCCACTTGCACGCGGGCCTGATCACCTGGTCTGAGACGGTTAATCACCCCTGGCTTCACAGTAGTCAAGCCTGGAGAATCGATTGTGACGCGGACACTGTTGTTGGCGAGTACCCAGTCTTCGCCAACGTTGTTGATGACAGACTCTATGATCTGCGTCTTGTTGGTACCCTCAACCCACATTTGAGTGGAACGAGCATACTGAACTTCCAGAGAGATCCCGGTGCCTGTCGCTGGATGTAAGGTGACGGCAAAGATGTGCAACCTCGTTTCTTGAGTCTCCCCACCAGGGTCGCCAGATGCACCACTGGTGACGTTCGGCAGCTGCAGACTGACGAGCTCCTTGGAGGAGTCGAGCCACGTCACACTCTGGAAGATCATAGATCGGTTGTAGTCACGGGGGTCCTCAGTACTGTTCGTGAGAGTGTATGGCCAGGTGATCCATCCACCATATGGATAGGGCCAGTTCTTGTAAGGGTCGACGAGAATTGAACTCGAGGCTGTAGAGTTATCGGCGTATGTTGTGTTGATGAACCCCGTGGCGATGGAAGTCTCTGCCGCGGCGAGAATCGAGACACTCAGATACCTGCCCTTCTTGATGTTCAACATCTGCCCTTCCGCAAGCACATTGTCGTTCCCAGAGTTGCGGTATTGCGGAAAGTTGTATTGGACTCCAGAAAAGACGAAGTCTGCAGGAGGCAGCGATTGGGCTGGAATCCCCGAGTGAAATCCATCGAAATTTGCGTCGCCTGATGACATTCCGAAGGCTCGATTGTTGGTCAAGTCAGAGAGATCCAGTGGAATGGATTGACCTCCGGGTGCGCCATTGTCTGCGTTCTTGGGATCAATGACCAGGCCATCTTGGGCCAGACAAAGCGGTAAGAGGCCGATGAGCGTTTTGAAGAGGGACATGAGAGTTGATGAGTCTTCAACAGATACCCTCTAGCATTTCCATGTGCAATTGGCCGTTTGAGTAGTTGTTGTCCTTCCTAGTAATGTCAAAAGCTCTCATGATGGGTTCCAATGATACTTGTACCTCGGAAACACCCCAGCTCCAGTCAGAGTAACATCGCGTTAAAGTCTGGCTAAACCGGCATGACATCTGCCTGTCAAAGCACGTGGATCGCGTGCTACCTACTGTATCCCTGTTGCTGATAGAATTGCCTTTCGTAGCCCCGCGCGGGGAGAAGGTCACATCACATCACAGTGGGTGATGTTGATAGATGATCATCTTTCAATGGTACAGTAAAGCGGGGGGACTCGGACTCGGTGGAGGTGGCGCCGAGACGCAGCCAAGGCCGATGTCACATATATGGGCGGCAGCGTGAAGATGGCAACAAGCATCATCACGTGCATGCAGGGTTGTTTGTGAAGAGACTCGAGACATGTCTGTGTCTTGCAGGAGGAGGGACAAGGGAAGTGAAGTACCTGTGACTTGAAATACGGCATGAAGGACCCTTGAAACGCTAGCGAGCGATTGGACCCACTACCACGACAAAGCACAGGTGGACATGGGGTGCTCCATCTTGTCCACCACTCGACTCCCATCCCCCATTGATCCCCCGAGTCTATAGTGACCACTCGATCTCGATATCACCACCCCATACAATACACCCCGACAATCCACATCCATGTCGGGCCGCTTCGTGAGAGCGTCGAAGTACCGTAAGTCAGCCTGCCCGCCAACACAACCTCCCCGATCATCGCACTGGATCGCATACTGACTACATACCCACCAGGACATGTCTTCGGCCAGACGAGCAAGCGTGAGGCCTGCTACGACAACCTGCGCATCAGCAAGAACGCATGGGACACCAACATCGTAAAATGTAACCCCAAATACGTGTCGGTCAACTGGGAGGCGTCTGGCGGCGGCGCATTCGCCGTCATCCCCTTGGAAGAGCGTGGGAAGCTGCCGGATGTCATGCCCTTGTTCAGGGGACACACTGCCGCAGTGCTGGATCACGACTGGAACCCTTTCAACGACGACATCCTCGCCAGTGCTAGTGACGATGGAAAGGTGTGCCTCTGGAGGGTTCCGGACAACTTCAGCGTGCGCACCGATGCGGAAGAGCCAGAGGATGTCATGCCTGTGGGCAAGCTCAGTGGCCATGGAAGGTAGGTTTGATCGTTGGACACTTGAAGTACACGCGCCGTACACAGAGGCTTACTCCTTGCAGGAAGGTTGGTCACGTGCTGTTCAACCCGGCCGCCGAGAACATCCTCGCGTCCTCTTCTGGCGACTACACTGTCAAGCTCTGGGACTTGGAGGATGGCCAGCCCCGACTTACCCTCAAGCACAACGACATGGTTCAGTCGCTTTCCTGGAGCGCCGACGGTAACATGCTGTGCACCACCTCGCGCGACAAGAAGCTACGATTCTGGGATGTCCGTCAAGAGAAGCCTGCCCACGAGGTCCCGGGCCACAGTGGCGCGAAGAGCAGCCGTGTCGTCTGGCTCGGCGACCACGACCGTGTTGCCACTACCGGTTTCAGCAAGATGAGTGATCGCCAGTTGGGTCTCTGGGACCCCCGCAACCCCTCCAAGCCCATTGGCGGCGACTTCACCTACCTCGACTCGCAATCCGGCATCTGCATGCCCTTCTGGGATGACGGCAGCCAAATGCTCTACCTTGCTGGCAAGGGAGATGGCAACATCCGTTACTTCGAATACGACAACGACAAGTTCGAACCCCTCAGCGAGCACAAGTCACCCGAGCCGCAGCGCGGTCTTGCGTTCATGCCCAAGCGTGGAGTCAACACACACGCAAACGAGGTCATGCGCGCTTACAAGACCGTCAACGACCAGTACATCGAGCCCATCTCTTTCGTCGTCCCCAGACGCGCAGAAATGTTCCAGGACGACATTTACCCTCCCGCCACCGGCTCCAAGCCCGCAATGTCTAGCGCAGAATGGCTTGAGGGCAAGAGCGCCCGCCCGGCTAAGATCGACATGGGAGACATGTACGACGGTACCGCACCCAAGGAATACGCCGCGGCCGATGCACCGACGGTAGCACCTGCCAAGTCTGTGGCCGCTCCCACGCCAGCCCCAGTCGCAGTGGAGCCAAAGGCCGAAGAGCCCCAACCTGCCGCTCCCCGCGAGATCCCTTCGATGAAAGACAACCAGCAATCCATGTCCGACATGGCCAACAAGTTCGCCGCCAAAGACGCAGAAGAATCCTCCGACGACGAGCCTTCAAGCCCCTTCGAAGAAATCCCGAAACCCGTCCAGCGTCCTTCCAGCATCATCGCCGCAAGACAAGAGGAGAAGGTCGGCGTCAGGACTCCTCCTATGCATCAAGAAAAGACTCCCACACCCGTCACCTCTGCCCCCGCCCCCGAGACCTCGCGAGTTCCCTCAAGCAGCCAGCCCGCCAGCGAAACTCCCGCCGCGTCTTCTGCTCCCACCAGCACCGAACAGCCGAGCGCGGAGCCGAGCACCATTACCAGGAGCGCTTCGAGCGCAGCAGGCGGTCTGAAGGAGGTTTTGGGCGAGATCAGGGGCCTGCTGCAGGCTCAGGGCAAGCAGATTGAGGCTTTGACTAATGAGGTTGCGGAGTTGAAGATGAAACTGAGGTGAGGATGAGATGAGATGAGATGAGACGGGACGATCGGGGCCACGCATTCGAGGTGCATAATAACAAAAGCTGAGGTGGCTTCCATGCTTTGTTGTACAGGTAGCTGTAGTCCGTTTTGGTTAGCGATGTCCTATTGGCGATACTTTTTTTATCCTTTGCTTCGGCAATGGCAATCGGGGTACAACTGTGTGTTTTGACCCTTGGCCTGAGCTTGGATGATGATCGAACACTCCAGAAACCAAGACGTGGGACTTGATTCGTGACTACCATTCTACTCACCTCGCTTGCTTCACCTCATGTCGGGACTGGTCATTTCTCCGTGGAGAGCCTAAGTCACCGCGTAAAGGTTCCATGTATAGCAACATCGTAAACATCAGGCAAGAAAAAGCGACCATACCTATTGCATCAACGTTCAAGAGACCCAACACCAAGAAGCACGAACACGCGACTATATGCGAGTGACAAAACATCACAAGCGAAGACAGCGGGACAACGAAACACTAGTTAAAAACAATGAAGGAGCCCCGACTGGTCTAGCAGTTGAGAATAAATCATATTCATGTTTCGAGGTTCGTATCATAATTACATCGTGCCATATCTATGTCCTCCCTTCCTCTTCTTCTACCCCTCTACACATGCTCATTCAAAAGTCTGTCTACATGTGAATCCACCTCGCCATCCAGAACTGCGTAATTTCCTTCGCCTCGTCCACCAGGCCCATGTCCAGGAGCAGCTGCGTGGTGCCCCTGACGGCGCTCTCCAGCGCGCTGAAAATCCAGGCGTGCGTGTATGAGGTGTGTTCGCCGACTGTTGTAATGGAGAAAATTAGCTTGGAAATTCAAAGAACAAAGTCAGTCGATCAATAGAACTTACCGAAAACGGTGTGCTTCTCAGTGTGGAAGTACGCCGGAAGATACATTTGCTGCTGGCCAACGGTAGGCGACGCCCAAGCACCAGCCTGGAACTCGTTGTGCTCCCAGCAGATGCGGTCGTAGGCGCCCGTGTACTGCTCCTCGGCAACCTTGCCGTGGACTTCGATCATGGCGCGCTGGACGTGGGCGACGTGCTGCTCCTCTGTCAGAGCGCCCAGAGAGCGTGCCGGAACACCAGACTCGTAAGAAGCGAGCAGGACACCCGGGCCGGTGGAGTTGAGCTGGTAGCTCGGGTAGCAGACGTTGCGGATGCCGGGGATGTCGACCGTGCCGCAGCCGCCGAGTATCGGGTGCTCGAGGTGCTCCCAGAAGCGGGTTTCGTAGTGGAGAGCGACTTTGCAGGAGGGCGAGTAGTTGAGGCGGTCGATGGCGCGGGAGAGGAGCGAGGTGTAGTCCGGCATGGGGTTCCAGAGGCGGACGCGGCTGAAGGGAATTGCCACGACGGCGTAGTCGAACTCCATGGTCTCGGGCTCGACGCTGAAGAGGTTCTCGCTGCGGTGTTGGACTGTGACCTTCTCGGTGCTTTCGTCATAGGTCATGCCTTGGATGGCGGTCTGGAAGATGGTGCGGTTCAGGACTTGGGGACCGAAGGCACGGGGCAGATTCGAGAGACCCTTGTCGATTGTGCGCCACTCTGAGGCCATGAAGTAGACGCTTTCGTAGAGCCAGTCCGGGAGCTGGTCTGAGACGTCGGCGACCTGGTCTGTGATGTTGTTGGCGTAGCCGAGCTTGTACTTCAGGTAGCCAGCTTCGGAGAAGTCAAAGTAGCCATCCGCGACGGCTTGCTTGTGGGCTTGGAAGACGTTCGAGGCCAGCTCCTTGATCTTGGCTTCGTCGAGATCTTCCCATTCTTCGAGCGCGTTGCTTGCTTCCGCAACAAGGGTGGCGTTCGAGTAGCTGGCGTTGGCGTTGACGCTGTACGACGGGTCTGCGGAGACTTCCGCGACGCTAGGGATGGTGCCGTCTGGGCGTCTGAGGGAAGTAGACGACGGGTTTCCAGGGGAGCTCTGGATCCATTTGATGAAGTTCACGGCGTAATCGGAGTCGTTGCCGTTTTGTTGGTTGAGGACGTCGGCCAGCTGGAAAACCATGCGGTGATCCATGATCTCGATGGTCTCGTTGTTCTCGGCAGTGATGCTGACAGGAAATCTCTGAGGAAGATGGTGTTAGCCAAAAATGAACTTCGTCATGCTATGGTGCAAACGCGTCTCCGCAATATTCATTCTCTTACCATGGGACCCATTTCCTGGTACTGATAGTCGTCAGGCGATGAGGCGTTGAGATAGCTGGTGTGAACACGGCCACCGATTCGGGAGGATGCTTCGACAATGGTCCAATCCTTGATTCCCACAGAATCGAGCAAGTGAGCGGTCATCAGACCCGACATTCCTCCGCCGAGAATGCCAAAGGTCTTCGTTTTAGTCGCAGCCACGAACGACTCCTCGGGCTCCTTCTCTTGCAGGTATGCAACACCATCGAACCAAGGTCCCTCGGCATCCATGATATCGGCCGCAGCAACGGAACGGCGCTGCTTGCGTCTGGTCATCGAGACCGGTGCGGAACGACCAACGAGGTCTTCACCAGAGAATGCGTGCAAGCAACCGCTGTCTGGTGCATCGTGAGGTGGCAGCCAGACGAATTTGGTCGGACGTTGGGACTCGTGTGCCGCATGCCTCTTTGCGAGATCATGGCTGCCCACGAAAGTCTTTCCAAGAGTGTGATGGCAGTCGCTGGACGACTGCACGTTGCAAGAGCCGTAGTGCAACGAAAGTTCGCCATCGAGAGGCGCGGCATACTCAATGTGAACATTGTGCATACCGCCAGCTTCGGCCTGGATGTTTTCTTGGAAAGTGATGGAGGGAGATCGGCCAATGACTGAAGCGCCAGCGGCCGATCCAACGATCGACAAAAGAGCAGGAACAAGCATCTTGACGACGAGGTGAAGATCCTAGGAGGGGTGTTGACTAACGAAGGGAGTTACTGGTGGACAAGAACCGACCTACCATACCGGCAACCTCAGGTACTTTTATACCTCTGTCAGGCCAGGCCGTCGGCGACCAAACAATTCACCGCCGTTGTGTAGACCTTTCCCCATCGCTGAACTCCCACGGTTACATTGGCAATGGAGATGCAACGAAGCGCTAGGGTCCTCTTTCTGGAGTCTCTTGATGCATGTACCATGTACAAAGATACCATCGAGAGTCATGACGGTAGGCAGTAGGGTACGATTGACAGCGCACCAATGCCATGGAAGAGATTAGCCTGGTCCCACTGGTATGGTTCCACAAGTATCGAATGCCATCGTTATCTCAGCCATCTGCATATCTGCATGTGGAGACGGCTGGTTCCAGTAGGCTTATCTTGGGCTTTTTCCGGATCCGATAGCTGAAAGGCAGCATAGCAGAGAATATTTTTTACTAATGGAACTGCAGCTCGTGTTCGTTGCCCAGAACTCGATAGTGATGAGCATGCCGTTGTGACGTCTGAGATGCAACTTTGGGACAGAGGAGTGAGGAGTGAGGTTCGTTTAGTTAGAGGCAGCAGCTCGTTTACGCCTCGAAGTCTCGGCAGCGCCCGCATCACGCGACAACCTTACCTGCGCGGCCGCGGCGTCTAGGTACTTTTCAAGCTTCCAACACCGCAAGCTACCTTTCCTACCTACATACATACCCAACCCACCAACCACAACCACAACGACCTTCCTAATAGGCAAACAGGCAAGCCGCCAAGTCAAACCCCCCACGCACATCCTCCCACCATGGCGCGCAACGCCGAAAAATCCCAATCGATGCTCTTCCGCTTCCGCGAAGCCCAAGCAGCCGACCTCGGAATCCTCGACACAAACCGCACGCGCCGCCCCAAAGCGATCAGCACGCAAGAGCACATCCCGACCTGCGAGCGCTGGCGCGGCCAAGTGCTGAAAGAAATCTCGCGCAAAGTCAGCAAGATCCAGGACCCGGCGCTCAGCGACTTCCAGATCCGCGACGTCAACGATGAGCTCAACCGGCTGTTCAGGGAGAAGTGGCAGTGGGAGATGCGGATCCGGGAGTTGGGTGGGCCGAATTATATGAGGGGCGGGGGGAGGATGTTGGATGATGAGGGGCGGGTGATTGAGGGTGGGGGGAAGGGGTACAGGTATTTTGGAAGGGCGAAGGAGTTGCCTGGTGTGAAGGAGTTGTTTGAGGCGGCTACGAGGCCGAAGGCGAGCGAGGTTGAGAAGAAGGTGGATACGCGTGCGGACTTGAGCAAGCGGGTGGATGCGGGTTATTACGGGTATGGGCTTGATGAGGAGGATGGCACACTTGTGGCGTACGAACGGAAGAAGGAGAAGGAGGCATTTGAGACGTTGTTGCTGCAGGACGAGGACAATATGGATGAGGGATGGGAGCCTTTGCCTGGAGATGGCGGCGATGGATTGGCATGGCGGTTGCCGACGGCTGAGGAAGTTGAGAACGAACTTCTGGAGAGGAGGAAAAGGAAGTTGATCGACAAGCTCTGAAGGGCCTTCACTTTCGATATCGCTCGATCGGAATATCAGTCTCTATTCTGGTATACCACGAATCCGGCCGCCTTTGTGGGGTATCTCGTAAGTCATCGATATGCATAAGAATCCGGACCAAAGCAAAAACAAACGCCGACGCTATGAGCAGCAAAACAAAAAAGGGATGTCATCAACTCATGGAACGACGCTACCATCGTCTTTCGAAACACACCACTTCTCCTCGTCCCATCCGGGAGGACGCCAAGTAAAGAGATCGAAGGCCTCACGCGACCATGGGCCAACGTCACTCGACGTAGGCGGTGATTTAGCCTTAGCAGGAGGTCTGGGTGCCTGGAAAGGCTTCGCAAGCATGACGGTCGATGTACCATTCGCCGCGACGTTTAGAGCTGTCGGGAAGCAGGCTTGAGCGCTTTTGCGGACTTCTTTACGACCGATGCCTGGTCTGCTCTTGGCAGGTTTGGACGGTAGAGCTTCCGGAAGAGGCGGGCTTTTGCTCCGTAACCTTGGCGGGTCAGGCTGGGCATGCATTGGCGCAGATGTCACGGTTGGAGCTGGCGGAGGGGCCATAGGCTCAATTGTCTTCGCCGGCCGCTGCTGCTCGCGTTGCTCCAGGACAGGACTTCCCCGTGTATAATCCGCAGGTCTCGCCGCCCGCGTCGTAGGCGGAGGCGTGAAGCGGACGAGTGCGCCAGGGATTCGCTTCGCGCTTGTAGCTGTAGAAGTAGCCGTGCCAGTCTCAGAAACCACCCTTCGAAACGGCCGATCAGGCTGCTTTTCAACTGGCTTGTCAGATCGCGGCTCGGTCGATGGAGGCGGCAGGGCTGCTTGGTCCATCTGATCGATCTCGAGAGCTGTGACTTCAGCATCATCAACTATATCGTTCAAATCATCAGCCCTTTGCTGAGCCCTCTTGTTCATCTTAGCTATGCGTTCCTCGAGAAGTTCCCGTTGTGTTTTGCGTTTGGAAGATGTAGGTTTCTCAGGCTCGGTCGTTCGCGATCGCTTTGGATCGTCTCCAGACGGCGCTGAGATTTGGTCAAGACAGGCAAGCGTTTTCCTTTTGGGTGCGCTTGTAGCCATACGTAGGGTTTGGCTTGCCTTGCTGTTTGTTAGAGGTGGCGGCAGAAACGGTGGCGCGAGTGGCTCCGGACTTGGTACACGCTCTGGCAGTTCGGGTGCCTTGGTCGGCGTGTCGACGTGTGAAACGACTTCTGGTCTTGGAGATCTCCGGTCCACAGGTTCGTTTCCATTCCGCTTAGTCGTCGCGGCCTGTTGCGTTTGAAATGCGGGCGAACTCGACCGAACTTGCTGCTTTCGAGCAACTGGAGCCGGACGAGGTATTTCTCTGACAGGAGATGATCCCGGGCCAATGGCGTCGCTTGAGAAGCCAGGGAGAAATCTGCTTGGGGAATCTTCGCCATCGTCGGATAGATCTATGACTTCCTTGGTTCCGAGCTTCTGCTGACCACGAGGTAAAGGTGTCTGCTTCGCGGCTTTTGCTCGAGCGTCCGCTGTACGCTTCCAGAGCGGTGTCTCTCTGCGCACAACTGGAGAAGGTACAGTCGTAGTTCGCGTCACATTCCAAGGCTCTGGCTTTGATCGTTTAGAAGGACGTCCACTTTCCCATTCCTCGTTTTCTTCTGCCTGCCTCATCTCAAATGGAGATTTCGTAGGCACAGTAGCCTTTCCGATCCGACCCTTCGGTGTCCCTAGCAAAGCATTCAACGAGCGATGCTTGAGTTGTGTATTGCCCCCAGCCACACTTGCAGTGCCGGGTCTCGCCATCGGTGGTCCCATGGCTCTCGATGGTGTGGCCAAGCTCATTGGCGGCGGACTAGACCTTTGCCCGCCTCCTTCCCTTCTGCTCTTCTTCGCACTTTGCTTCAGCTCCGTCAGGTCTGTCTCTGTCCTGCCCACGCTCTCCGCGACCTGTACCAGCACAGCATCTCTCTCTAGCGTGAATTCCTCGCCTTCGTCAAAAGCCGTGTCTTCCTTCCAGTGCATATCCCCGATGAAGTTGCGCGGGACATCATACACCATGACGCGCTTGTTGAACGTGTGGAAGCGGAGGAAGCCATCTTGCCAGCGCTTTTGTTTGCGGCGAATGTCATGTGTGTAGAGGCAGTTGAACTCGAGGACTGGAGCGGTGTTTTGGGTTGGTGGGACTGAGAGCGACGGGGTGCCCGTGCGATGAACTGCGGCTGTCATGCCTTCGGTGATCCGCGATCATAGCGAGTCGGTCATGGAAAGCGACGATGCGACTTGATTGATTGATGTATCTTCTTAGGCGATGAGGTAGAGACGCGACTCCCGAAGTTGACGCCTGCTCACATGACTTGTTGGATCCACTTTCCGTAACACCAACCCTAACCCTGACAGTATACAACCATATCCCCAATCCCTCAATACATGTTAGAGAACACATTTGTTTTGTTCCATATTCCATGAGCCATACTAATAGGTAAAGCCCAGTCAAATATGTCAGCTACTCGAAGCGCTGGCGCGTGGTGTTTACACGTCTACGTCTGTCCTCCCTTCGATTGGACTTGCAAGTCATCAAGCTCGATATTGACCAGCAGCTTGGGTGTTGCGGTCAAACATGCATAGTAGAACACGAGAAGCCTGTCTGGAAGTACACTGCATACTGGACACATTGTCGTTTGCCTACACCTAACGTCTTCCTGATGAATACCTATTTCGAGACTGTGTTGGTACGAGGTCGTTGTACTTCGACCATTTGACGAGGGCAACCATACCTATAGAAGAGAATTACCATCCTACCTTACTTGATAGGACATGCGGCGGCGCTCACCAACCACGTGTCGACAATGTTTCCTATACCATCCATATTTGCAATTTGCAATCAACAATGATATTATGAGCGACCCTCATCTCTGGACAAGACATTGAAACACGTGGTGACCATAAGATGATTTAGATAGTTCCGAACAAGGCGATATTCGTGAATAACGGTCGAACGGCGTGAAGAGGGGTCCCATGGATTGATCAACGGTGTTGTCCACGTAGATGGCAGTGTAGTGATTGCGCAATTACGAGACTCTGAGATATGAAACGTCTGGAACGAGTACGGTGAGTGGACTTGCCAGCGTCTCTCGCAGCCTGGAGCAGGAAACAACAGAGTCAGCCATGGTATCCTGCTTGTCAGTTGATCGTCGGATCGATTGATAATCCATCGAATGCTCAATCAAGGTCATGTTCATTGTCAAAAGAGGTATGAAGATAGGTAAGGTAGAACGACGTTTCAAAAGACTCTCTCTCAGTCTCGCAGCAACGGACCTGCAGGCGGCCGCCAAGTGTCAGGGTCATTTTGATGGCTTGAGCTGTTCACGGCCGGCTTGGATCTATTTAACCCCCCCGCAGCCCGCCGGACTTCCCTTGTTCGAGTGGCTCTCGCTCCCTCAGCACGCGCCTTTTTCCCTATCATTTTCACATGCAAGGAAGGAGCTTGGACATCGTCATCGCATCCTCCACACATTTTTCTTCTTTTTACCTTACCACATCACCCTCCACGCGCGCGCCGTCACGTCGGGCGCGCTTTTGGGCTCCAGCCACTCGATATAAGATCTCTCGCCTCAGGCAGAAGGCTCACCTGACTCGCGGTCGCGCTTGAAGATATTATTGAAATTCACTGGCTGTCCTCGATCAACATGTCATACCGTCCTCAGTCACCCCACGACTTGACCTCCTCCTACCCTCCTCCTCCCCAACAACAACAATACCGCCCACAGAGCCCGGATCTTTCTGGACTTAGTGCTGCCACTGCCCAAGCCTCCTTTCAACACAATCCATCCATCCACAGCCCACCGTTTGCCGAGTCCGCATATCGAGGATCCATCACGTCGTTCGAGCCCAATCCAATCGCAGCACCACTGCAACCACAGCCTCACTTTGGCATCGCGCCGCCTTACAACATGGCGTCCGGCAACATCAAAGAGGAGGAGGACGAATACATGCCCGACACGTATGCGCGCCGCACGACGCGCAACACCAACCCCTACATGCCCGCCAATGGCTCCTCCATGGGCTACCCTCCAGCGCAAATCAAAGAAGAGGCTCCCCGAGACCCAACACACGGCGTCGTCCTCAAGACATCATTCCCAGTCGCGCGCATCAAGCGCATCATGCAAGCCGACGAAGACATCGGCAAGGTCGCTCAGGTCACGCCCCACGCCGTCAGTCGCGCGCTCGAGCTTTTTATGATCAAGCTCATCACCGCGTCTGCCGACCAGGCGAGAGGTGGGCCGGCTTCCGCTGCCGCCTCCAAGGGACCTAAGAGGGTGTTGGCGCAGCACCTGAAGAGAGCCATCCAGGCAGACGAGACTTTCGACTTCCTCACAGACATCATCGCCAAGGTCCCCGATGCGCCTGCCTCCAAGAAGAAGGAGGCAGCCGGAAGCGACTCGGAAGAGTCAAAGCCTAAGCCTAGAAAGGGCAGGAAGAGAAAGGACTCGGGTGATGACATCTGAAGCCGAGGAACGATGCATAGTCGAAACATCCAGAATGAAAATCGGTCCCGAGAGCGAGTCATGAAGCCGAAGATAGCCTGACTTCGACAATGTCAAGAGGCGCGCGAGCATCAAGCAAAGTGATGGCGATCTGCAGATAGCAGATTGCGCGGCAAAGACACTCTCGTGGGACAGGCCAGACTGGGGAGGACGGAATGAGTGATGATTTACGAGCATACATACCCATGGGCAACATGTGTATGAGGGAAACAAGTTTGGAGAGAGGGAATGCTCACAGCACTCTCGGGGAGCGATTGTTGATTTCTGTGGAAGTGGTGGCATTAGAGAGGAGCTTCATGTCGAACGGGAGATGATTTTGTGGAGGTAGGGTCTCTTGATGGCGAGACTACTGGCTGAGAGGTATACACACCCAGATTAGATACTCTTAGCATAGTGTTCGGCTAATGAACGTAGGTCGTTCGACGAACCAATACCAGACTTGCGATGCATACTGTTCATTGGTGTTGTATGTGAATACCCGTGCGTGTGTGGACTTGAGGGTCGTTTCAATCACCATGGTTGTTAACTGTGCTTGTGCCTGACACATCGGTCGAGGATCCCAGACAAGAGTCAATCCCACTGGGTGCCAGCTATTCGGTACTTGGATACGTGTCATACATGTGTCCAACTGTCATGCTGTGGAAAGCTCCGTCCCTCGCTGGACCAAATCCATGACAGAGTATTTGGTGTAGGAGTGCCGTTCTGCTAAAGCAGAGTCTCTGTGGGCCGAGTTCCATGACAGAGTGTTTCGTATACCGTTCAGCCACATAGACAGAGTGTCGAAGGAGGACACGCGTACTGTCCACATGTTCGACCACTTTGACTTTGTTGTTTGAGCCGAATGCCGAATGCAGATACCAGATCCCAAGTCGAGATCCAGTATCCTTCAAGGTTGGATGCAAAGAGTGGGCGTTCTTCACGGCTTCGTTCGTCGCGGGAGAGTTCTTCTGACTTGTAACTTGGCCAATAGTGGATGCCACAGGATCGCCATTGAGAAGTCTGGACGGTCGCGTTGCACACGTGTGAAAACAAGCATGTTACTGTTGATAGCTAAGTTCTGCCAGAGAACCAGACACCAAAGAATCGTGAAAGGCTGCAGTAGTCTAGTGGAAACATCCGGCCGGCCACGTTGATACGCGGCCCTCGCTTGAAGATGTGTATGGAGATATGTGGTTGTTTGATGTATGCCTCGGCTTATTATTAACCTTTCATTCAGCCGAAGTTTGTTGACGTATGGCGATATCAACGACTTCCACATGTCGATTCAGTGCTTCTACGAGCGAGATACCCTTGAAGAATCGAAGAAAGATCTGAACATCTCACCGGTCCAAGCTCCGGTAAGCGACGATACCAGAATCTCTATTACATTGAAGATATGCCGGTGCCGAAGAGATCGTCTATTAAACAGATTTTGGCATCTCCAGAAGCTGGAGGCTTCACTTTCACTTGATTTTCCCCGCCAAATTTCGCGTGTGAGATCCACTCGAGGGCGCGGCTATTTGACGCCCCGAAAACGTAAGATCAACATCGTTGTGACCCCGTGTTGCACGTAACACAACACTTCAGCAAGATGTCTCGGCCATGTGCGATTCTACCAACACGGAGTCAGCTACACCATATACCATATCTCTGACATCTCATGCCTGCTTCGCTCGTCTCGTTAAATCGCTGATCATGGTCTATCCTATGACCAGCAGCTGATCTTACCGGATCCCCAACCAACAAAAGGTACATTGTACATGTGCGCGACTTCCGAATTCCACCTTCCGGTTTCGAAAGATACAAGAACATCATACATGTGTAGTATCACGCACCTCGACGCCACCTCGCCGGTGGCGAAGATTTTGACTCGCCCAAGCTTTTCTGGAAGCGCCGTCGCGAGGAACAAGCCTGATAAGACTCGGTTAGCGAGTCGGTCTTCGCATCCGATTCTGCAGGTTGATTCGAGACTGGACCTGGCTTGCCTTAGTCTGCGCTCTACACCTACAGTACCGGCACGATCGGGTTGTTCGTGAACCATGTTCGAGATATCAATCGATTCAATCCCCACGAAATGCCAAAAATTAGCGTGAGATAAGAACGGCTGCTAATCTCGCTAACTAGGAGGTTAGCTCTAGCTAAGACGGGCACCGACTCCGCTCCGTGGCCTACAACCTCGCGTATCAGCATGCAAGATGCTATCGCTCCTGCCTATTTGACACAAGACGATTTGATGGCTGCTTTGATTAAAGCTTGGTCGAGTCTTCGGATGCTTAGGCGAACCTTCTGCCTTCGTATTTCTCGCCCACACCCCTCATCCTTCTGGCGCGCGATGTAACCCGTACTGGCACGCTCGCCGAGGGTTCAATCTGAGAATGCACTTTGACTGGCGCACACCGTACCGTGTTGCACTTCAGCTCGCGTGATACTGGCACCAGGATCTTAGCGCATTCCAAAACGTGCGTTCCGTCTAGCCGTACTTGACGATTGGTACTTGTCAAGCAAGCGCGTTATCAATAATTGGGAATGGCAACACCAAATGGTGTGCTGCCCGGCGCACGTCTGGCGCACATTATTAAAGAAGCTCCCGACCCCCCTCCCATGTCGTCTTGATCGTCGTTGCACCTTAGTCCAATCCACCTTTTCTCCTCGCAAGTCCTTGTGAGACTTCTTCACCATGGACGCCTACCCGGTCAACGCCATCAATGACCGCACCGATGCGGCCGAAATGGCCATCGACGCGCAAGCACGCAAGTCGTCGGTCGCTGCTCCCGACGAAAAGCCGGTCATTCAAGAGCGTGTCTGGGGTCTCGCAGCCCGTGTCGACGAGACCGTCACCTGGGAAGAATATGTCTACTGGGCCAAGATCGAGCGTGAGATGGAGAGGGAGGAGGCGATCAAGTTCAACCTCGAGCATGGCAAATACCCTCTTGTCGACTTGATCAAAGACAAGTTCTCTGCCGAAGGTCGAGCCCGCCAGAAGAGGCTGAAGGAGGAGCGTGCCCTGGCACTGAAGGCATCTGTCGAGACTGCCCCAGCAGCTGTTGTCGACGAAAAGACTGGTGCCGGAGCACTCACTACTCACTCGCCTGGATCTGAGGAGGGATTCAGAGACCCTCTCAAGGCCACCGACGCGGAATGGCGTGGCGCTGCACGTGCCATGAGAACCGCCAGCTGGGGTCAAATGTTCTTCCTCATCACTACTGACATTCTTGGTTGGTCTGGTGCTCCGTAAGTCTTCCCGAGCACGACTTTACCGCGATCAATCTTGCATTCGCTAACATCAATCCGTCCAGCTTCGTCTTCTCCAGTGTCGGATACGGCGCCGGTGTCGCGCTGTACCTCATCTTCGGTGTTTTCGCTACCTTCTCCGGCTGGGCCATTTGGAAAGTCTTCATGGATCTCGACTCGTCTCGCTACCCCATGATGAGTTACGGCGATCCCTTCTTCCGTCTCTTCGGCAAACGCTCTCGTCACTTCATCAACGTTGCGCAGTCTCTCCAGCAGTTTTTGACGGTAGCCGTTTTGATCCTGAGTAAAACGACCAACATCGCGCAAATCTCCAAGGGACATGTCTGCTTCTCGGCAATTATGGTCATCGTTCTTGGAATTGGCATGATTTCTGGCATCATTCGCAGTTTGAGCAAGATTGGTTGGCTTTCGAACGCTGCGGTGTTCATGAACATTGCCAACTTCCTGATTATCATGGTCGCTGCCGCTTCGTACAAGCCCTTGTACGAAGCCGTCACGAGGTCGACGTTGATCAAGACCATCGAGCCAGTCGTTACTTTTGCCGGACAGCCTCCGAACCAGTACCAACAGCAAGTTCCCGGCTTCGCCTCGCAATTCAACGCCGTCAACACCATGGTTTGTAAGTATTACGAAGCAATTCGATCATGCTATCACCTACTAACTTCACCGCAGACGCCTATGCCGGTGCTCTCCTCTTCGTTGCTTTCCTCGCTGAGATGCGTAACCCCATGGACTTCTGGAAGGGTCTCTTCTGCGCTCAGGCCTTCATCTGCATCGTCTACCTCTTGTTCGGAATCTTCGTCTACTCCTTCTGGGGCCAGTACTCCGCGAACAACATTGTCAACGTCATCAGGCCTTACCCGCTTCAAACGGCCGGTAATGTATTTACCTTGCTGACAGGTTTCATCGCAGTCTGTAAGTTTACAAATCCCAGCTCACTACAATGACATACACCAAACTAACACCAACGCAGTCATGTACTTCAACATCGGCATGAAGACCATCTACCTCGAAGTCTTCCAGCAGGGCTTCGGCTTCCCACCCATCACCACCCGCAAGGGCAAGATCGCCTGGTACTGCCTGGGCCCCGTCTACTGGATCCTCGCCTTCGTCGTCGCCGCCGCCGTCCCCAACATCGGCGGCATCGTCAGCTTCGTCGGCGCCCTCTTCATGATCAACTTCACCTACAGTTTCCCCGGCATGCTCTACCTCGGTCACACTATCCAGAAGGCCGCCGTCCTGCCCGGCGAGGGCTTCAACCCTTACACCCGCGAGACCATCAGGATGGACCAGGGTACCAGCCGCTGGATCCGTGGTTTCAAGAAGAGCTGGACCATCAGTCTGCCGACTACGATCTACGTTCTTGCGGGCCTTGCTTGCTGCGGTATGGGTATTTGGGCTGCTATTGAGGGCCTGATCTCCGTGTTTGGGCCGGGTGGCACTGTTGCGACTTGTAAGTTGATCCTGATGTTTTCACTCTGACATGGCTTTGGACTTTTGCTGACTATGACTTTCTAGCTTTCGGTTGCCCCGCTCCGGTGTAGATCATTGCCTACCTCTTGGACCTCTTATATCAAGTCGATAGAACTTCCATCACTGTGGAAAACACACATTCACTCTCAAGTTTGTCAACTGTTGGTAACCGTTATGTCGTTCCCATCCCTTGAGACACTGCTTTGAAGTCCATCAAGTCTCGCGTGATACTCATGAACGATCGCGAAGTAATCTTTGCATCGGTTCGCGTCGATTGGCCTGGAAAAGTCTTGCTAAACTTGTATGCTCTGTTGCGGGCGGGCTCGCCAGGATTTGGTCGGTTGCCAACAAATGAGCACAATCGAATCCATCATTCGGCAGAAACGGCCATTCGATCATTGTTTGCTAGATCAACGGATCTGACTACATCCCCTCACGATTTCTAGTTAAGGCCGACAATCTGATGTAAACAAAAGTGCTCAGATTGGTAGATGTGGTGTCGACCCTAACCCTAGCCACCAGCACATTTGGACCTCGCCTATCACTAACTTGTATCTTTTGCTTTCGATGCGTTGAAGTTTCGTTGTCACTTGGACGCATAACGCGTGTGAAACAGTCGTCTCAAAACTAGTGTGAAGATTCGATGCTGCGTAGCACGTTAGCCCAAGACGAAGCATCTTCGCTTGATGACCGAAGGCGTGATCGGATGTCGTGCGCGGAGGTGCATATGATGACAACCAACCCATCTTCGAGAATCAGCGAATAGCGTAGTCTTCGGATGTGTGTGTCGAAAGACATGGATCGAAATGGTAGTCGCTCGCGTTCGAAAGTGATGGCTGGATGACATGTCGACAAATACTTGAGGAGCTCTGCTATTGAGACCACGGCTGTAATTCTCACGATACTATCATTCTCTTGTCGATGTGACCAGGCTATGGAAAAGTGATCAGCAAGCTATCGGTCATTGATACGCTTCTTGGACGCGTCTCTTGATGGCAGGAGTTGGCTTACCATGAAGCCATGCTTACGGTCAATGGCGTGCTTGGCTTATGGAGTCAAGACACATGCCGACCTCAACGCTTGGAGAGTACTATATCATACTCAATGGACTCGTTAGGGCTCACTGCCCATGTCGAGATGATGGCGTGCGCATTGAAGTGTGCAGTTGTACTGTTAATAAACGTACGTAGTGCTGCGTACTTCTCGTTTCTTTTCCCGTCTAGACCTTGCTTTCCATTCGCCAACAATTTTGTCTATCCCAATCATGAGCGTGGATAACAAAGGTGCCGAGTCGCCCGTCGCTAGCGAGCGGGAGTCAGACAATTCAATAGCCGGGAAGCGTCGAAGTATACCTTTCTGCTTTCCACCAACACACAGACTGTCGAGCTGACTCCCATTCCCCAGACGTGCGCTGGTACCGCTCAACATGGTTCAACGCCCTCATCCTCGGCCTCTGCAACTTCCTCGCCCCGGGAATCTGGGGCGCCATGAACTCCCTCGGCGGCGGCGGCTCGCAATCCCCTTGGCTAGTCAACGCCGCCAACGCCCTGACATTCTGCCTCATGGTCCTCACCTGCGCCCTCTCCGGGATCTTCGTCAAATACCTCGGGATCAAATACAGTCTGATTCTGGGAGCGGCGGGTTACTGCCCTTACGCCGCGGGTCTGTACTGCAACAACCGCTTCGGAACAGGGTGGTTCGTCCTTGTAGGAGCGGCTCTCTGCGGACTAGGAGCCGGGATATTCTGGATGGCGGAAGCGGCTATCGCTCTCGCATATCCTGAGCCGGAGAACCAAGGGCGATTCCTGGGATTCTGGCTTAGTTTTCGGGTGATGGGACAGATTCTGGGCGGGGCTATCAACCTTGGGCTGAATGTCAATAGGAATACTGCGGGCTCGGTGTCGTATACTGTTTTCCAGATCTTCATCGCGTTGCAGGCCGCGGCGCCGTTCGCGGGATTGCTGCTATCGCACCCTTGGCAAGTTGAGCGGACAGACGGCGTGCCGGTGTCTTGCAGCATTCCGAAATCGCAGCGGATTCTTACTGAGTTGAGGGCGACGGGGAAGGTTTTTGTTAGTAAGCCTTTCTTGATGATCATCCCGTTGATCGCTCAGGGCGTGTTCGCGGAGGCGGTTTTCTTTACCTATGCTGGACTTTGGTTCAGCGTTCGGGCGAGAGCGCTTGGGTCTTTCCTTGCGGGTGTGGTGGCTCTGGTTTCGGGAAATGCACTCGGAGCCTTTCTAGACAACAAGAAGCTGTCGCTCAAGTCTAGGAGTCGCTGGAGTTTTGGTGTCATAATGGCTTTGCAAGGCGCTTGGTGGATTTGGGGAACTATTGTGGCGACCGAGTTCAGGCGGACTAAACCTACCTTTGACTGGGTGGATGCAGGTTTCGGCAAAGCGTTTGCTTGGTTCGTTTTCCAGGTGCTTGGGTTCCAGTTGAACTACATGTTTGCGTAAGTTTTCCTGGGAAATGTCGACAATCTGGAGTAAGGCGGTTCGCCACTGACAGCAACAGGTACTTTGTCGTTGGCAACCTCGCAAACAGCGACGAGGAAGTCATTCGCTACGCCGGTCTCCTCAGAGGCACTGAGTCGGCGGTACAGGCAGTCTCGGTACGTACCCGCATACTCTTACTGACCATATATGGCCATTGACTGACTAGTAGTGCTTTAGTACGGACTGTCGAGTGTGCAAGTTATGGGCCAAGTCGGCTGCATCTACATCAACTTTGGACTTTGGGCAATCGCTCTCGTCCCAGGATGGCTTGTTATCAGACAATTTGGCCTTCGTTCTGATGATAAAAAGGTTGATCGGGAGAAGTGTCGGTTGAACATCGATGTTGGTCAGGATGGTGTGAGGCCGCTCAAAGAGGACGTGGTATGAGTTGTATTGTGTGTGTACTGTAGCTCCCTGGCCATCTATAGCAGTCTGGCAATCCTGCGGCGTAGAAACACCAACCTTGTCATCAACCTTGAGTCTCGAGACCCAGTCAGTGAACTGAAGTCGAGGAATGCTGGGAGGTATTATCAGGCGGCGATTCGACAGGAAGTCAACCCGGACGGATCTCGCATCTCGGGGCAAGCGCGGGGACAGCTGGAAAGAGGCAGTTTTCGGACAAAACGAGTGCCTCGCAAACCAAAAGTGTCATCAACCCCCGAACGCGGATATGTCTGTATCGTTCGATATCGATCCAAAAACAAATCCTGATATACCAAACGGTAGCAAAAGAAAGCTTTCACTGAGTTTCGAACTCAGGACCTCGTCCGAACAGTTATCACTGTTACGATGATGTGAAGGACGCGTGATAACCACTACACTATGAAAGCTGGTCAAGTCGCGGAGATTTGATGACTAAAGGTTGCGTAACAAAATTTATAATACTCGATGATATATCGAGATCGACATGTCACCAGGAAGTCGTCAGCGCGGCTTTCGAGGCATCATAGAGGTGTCCAAGACCAATTCAACAACGTCGAATGAGGGCGAGCATACTCCCCCCCAGCATTGCCAAGCGTTGCCAAACACAAGCGACACGTATCATCAATCGAAGGACTGCATCTGGCATCGCAAGAATGACCACATTCGACCTGCCGGAGACGAGCCCCCCGTGTCGTGTACGGCTCACCGAGAACATTACACGAGACGAGTTGCTCTCGTACCCTGCCTTCAAGACATGGCATAAGACAATCACCCATTCACTGTCTCTGCAGTCAAAACCCAACCATGAATTCTGCAAGTCACCATACACGCTGCGTGAGATCACACTGCAGAGCGTCGACTGGTTTGGCTCCGGCGAGAAGAAGCGACTGGGCTTCGTCAAGTTCCAAGCCCAGATCACGAACGACAGTGGAGAGCATCTTCCGGGGGCGGTCTTCATGCGTGGAGGTGCTGTGGCGATGCTTCTAGTACTCCAGCCAGACGACGTGCCAGAAAACGACGAGGGAGAGAAACATGTACTTCTGACCGTCCAGCCCAGAATCGCAGCAGGTTCCTTGTCATTCGCAGAAATTCCAGCTGGCATGCTAGATGATGCTGGCAGCTTCTCTGGCGGAGCGGCAAAGGAGATTGAAGAGGAGACGGGCTTGGTGGTCAAGGGTGAGGATTTGATCGATTTGACGGCGTTGGCTTTCCAGAACGAAGACAACGCGGAGAACCTGCAGAAGGGCGTCTATACTACGCCTGGTGCCTGCGATGAGTTTGTACCTATTTTCCTATATCAGAAGAGGATCTCGCGGAAGGAATTGGATGAATTTCGAGGCAAGTTGACGGGATTGCGGAATGAGGGCGAGAAGATCACTTTGAAGGTGGTCAAGTTGGCAGATCTTTGGAAAGAGGGTGCACGCGATGCTAAGACTCTGAGTGCGTGGGCATTGTATCATGGGCTGAAGAAGGATGGAAAGATATAGCTATGCACATGATGCTTGCAATGGTCTAGATCGGGGACGCGTCACGTCGAGTCTTCGTCTCTTCAGAACATACGCCGAACGAAAGCAGATACCACCCATGCCAAACACGTTCCTACACTTGATGTTATTGAGCAACAGCTACTCTCCAGGTGATCATCATCGGCTGCAAGCATGGCACTGCCCGTCGTATGAACTGCCTATCCCCTGGGTCGGCTCCTGAAGTAAGCGTTTACCTTTTCCTCGATCCATACAGAGCAGTCAAAACGCAATCCTCACCCGTTGGCGGCCACACGAAACGGGTCGGACTGCCCCCTGTGTTTTGTGTGTTTCAGCCTTATGGAGCCCGGCCAATGGCCAATGGCGGACAAGACCGAGTGGTGGAAGCTAGAGGGAACCGCAAGGTGAGAGAGTGGGAGAGCCCAGCCAGGCCAAAGCCCGCAAGCCGCGGCGGAGAGAGGCAGAGCAGAGGCAGAGAGAACAAGGATACGACCACCGTAGCCGTACTGTACCCGTACTCGTATTGCAGCCCTTCACCCACTCCACCACCATCTCTCCCTCCTCAGTCCTCACCACTCCCTCTCCCCCATCGTTCACGTCCTGTACCATCACCCGACCGTCTCCTCACAACGCCGGCATCTCCCTTCAGCCTTTCCGTGGCGCCGCGTCCTCCTATTTGTCTCGCCCGCCTCGTCCTCCTGTACTACACACCTGCGCCGTCAACCTATTCCTGAGCACCGCTTTGTTCAGCCTCTTCTTCCGCTCATAATTGTGACTGCGTCTGGTCGATCGCCTTGTCCGGTCTTGCCGCAAAGAGTGCAGAAACACACCTTCAACGCAGACTTCAATCCGCCAGGCCACGTGAGCTGGACCTTCCTGGACTTGTCCACGGCACGCTCTTTGTCTTCTCTGCAGCCTTCCTACCATCGACACGGTACCGCAAACCATCTCCGCGACGAGGCGTCTGTGACAGGTTCACACATGCCAAGCAGGTCTTGAAAGGAAGCAGAAGAAGAAGCAGGACTGGTGCCCAAGCGTAAAGAGAACGGAAGATAGACTGTTGCACGGTCTCGCATAAATACGCTCATTCGCAACGCTCCCCTTCGACGCTCCACGCACATTTCACCACTATCACCAGTGTTGTATAATCATAATGGCGCCCACCACACGTCCCGATCACAAGATCAACCTCGAAGGCCTGCCGCAGCTTAGCATGGGTGCTACGAGGTCCGCCAATGGCTCGGCCACCAACTCGCCCATCGAGCCTGCCGGTTCAGGTTTTAGATACCCTCTCGGCAATGGTCTCGGGTCCGCCGGCTCCCAGCTAGGTTCTGGACGAGCAGGAGCTGGGTCTCCCTCGAAAGAATATGGAAGCAGGCTATTCCCGAAACGGTATGTACACATGAAGGTCCTGCAACAATATCCAGCGAACTAATCAATCTTCAGCGCACGCGAAATCCAAGCCCAAGAAGGCGTCTCGCCGTCTCTATGGGGTCCGCCGCCTTCCGGCAGCGGGCATTCCACGCCTTTGCGTGAGATCATCCCCGAATCGCCAGGCAGCGACAGCTTTCCCGACTTCGACGCGACCACCGCGCAGACTGGATTTGCGCCTTCGAGTCAAGGCGCTGCCAACTCGAGTCGACGCGCACGCGCAGGCACGGTACCTTCACGTTTCCCTCCGATTGGCACATCCAACGGTCTTGTTGGCTCGCAACCATCGTCTCGCCCTGGAAGCTCGCAAAACACACCACCGGGCAGCGTATATGGATCTGCCACTCCCAACTATGCCGATCAGCAAGCCACGTCTGGAGCATCCAACTCCAGCAGCCAGGCGCTGCTTTCAAGACTTCGGGCTGGGTCCATGCCGCAGCGAACCAATGCTCTCGGTGGAGGAAGCCCATTCGGTTCGTCAGTATTTGCCAGCAACTGGATGGCTGGCAGAGACAGGGCTAGCACACTTCAAAGCATCAGGTCTTCCGAAGGCCCTTCCTCGCCTGCGGACAACGACATACGCACGTTGGACTATTTGGGCCTGGTAGAAAGCCCACAGCAGCCGAGAGGTGGCTTGACCCATGCTGAAGCCAGTATGCTCGCAAGCCAGCAACGTCAAAGAGGAAATTCTGGATTTAACGTAGCCGACATGGCGGCACTCAACTCATTCTCAAAGAACCCTGCGAACAGGTTCCGCTCGTACTCAGTCAACGCCAAGGAGAAATACGCAGATGGCGAAGACGATGATGAGCTTGAGTATGAGCAGTTGCAACAGATGTACGGCAACGTCGGATCTGGTGCTCTACCAAGAGATGCGGCCGCCGCTCAAGCCGCGGCAATCCATGAGGCTGTCAGGCAACATAACCTCGACGTGCAGGCGTTTGCTACCTACGCAAGCTCGAACCGCCCAAGAGCTCGGACTGCTGGAGTGCTGGACTCTCCTGCGAACCGAACATTGAGGAACTATCTTCCTACGCCTTCCCGACTTGACAACAGCATTAGTGCATCCGATCTGCAAGGTAACGACGGCAATGATATCAACGGCCTCGCCAGTGCTGTTCAGGGCATGAACCTCGCTGGAAAATCTACATTCGACACCGGCCTCGAGGCTCCTATGGAATCGCCCACTCGCTCGTTGTGGCTGGGTAACATTCCCTCTTCGACAACAGTCTCGTCGCTGAACGTCATCTTCGGCCAGTTCGGCTCCATTGAGTTCGCGCGTGTTCTCACACACAAGAGCTGTGGCTTCGTCAACTTCGAGAACATCCAGAGCGCCATCACCGCCAAAGCCCAATGCAACGGCAAGGAGATCTTCCCTGGTTGTGGACCTATCCGTATTGGTTTCGCAAAGGAGCAGAGCGCATCCAACACGCCTGGAGCCAACGGGATGTACCCTTCACCCAGCCCAGACCCATTCGTGGCGAAGGGCGCTACCGCCTTGGGAGCCATTGGCCAAACAAGCAACAACATCAACGCCGAAACCGCCGCTGCGGCACTTGTCACCCCTGACCTACTCCAGCTGCGCGAGGAGGTGTCAACAATCGTTTCCCAGTTTGGCGCGTCTGCTGAGGAGCTGCCTCGCACTGAAGTCAACCTACAGAAAGCTATGAGCTACGACGGCTTTGCTGCCGAAGTGCCTCCCATTGGCGAGCCAAGTCACAGCAGGATCCACGACGCCCCTCGTCTGCGCGACATTCGCAAGCGCATCGACAACAACTCTTGCACACCTGTGGAGATTGAGGGCATTGCCATGGAAATGCTGCCGGAGATCGCGGAACTTGCTTCGGACTACCTAGGCAACACAGTTGTTCAGAAATTGTTTGAGCACTGTAGCGAAGACACCAAGGAAGCCATGCTTCAACAGATCGTTCCCCATCTTGCCGAGATTGGCGTACACAAGAACGGAACTTGGGCAGCGCAAAAGATCATCGACGTTGCTCGCACGCCTAGGCAAATGACCATGATCGCGGAATCCCTCAGACCACACGGCGTCAACCTCTTCCTCGATCAGTACGGCAACTATGTCATGCAGTGCTGCTTGCGCTTCCAATCGCCGCATAACGACTTCATCTTCGAGACCATGCTTAACAGGCTATGGGATGTCTCTCAAGGCAGATTCGGTGCTCGCGCGATGAGAGCTTGCCTCGAAAGTCACTTTGCAACTACCGATCAGAAGCGACTCATGGCTGCAGCCATCACCTTGCACAGTGTCCAGCTCGCCACCAACTCCAACGGCGCGCTGCTCCTGACTTGGTTCCTCGACACATGCACGTTCCCGCGTAGGCGATCCGTTCTCGCGCCCCGCCTGATCCCTCACCTCGTCCACCTCTGTACACACAAGGTTGCCTACCTGACCGTTCTAAAGATCATCAACCAGCGCAACGAACCCGAGGCCCGCGATAGTATCCTGCGAGCTCTGTTTGAAGACCAGACACTGCAAAGCATTGTCAGCGATCATGCTTGCGGTGCGACTTTCATCTTCAAGGTTCTGACCACACCATTCCTGGATGACAACATTCGTCCCGATTGCGTCGAGAGTGTTCGCAACGTTCTTGTCCGCCTCAAGGCACAGCCGTCTCAAGGATACAAGCGACTCATGGACGAGGTTGGACTTTCCACTCGTCACGGCAGCACACCGGTCAGCCACGACAGCCGCTCAAACTCCAAAAACCGAGCGATGAGTGGCCACATGCCTCAGCTCGACACCAACCAGAACGGATACCCGCGTCCGCCCTATCCCACAATGGCACCGCAGCAGCATCAACAGATGGATCCTGCCATGGGCGGCCACGGACTCCAGCGTACCATTAGCATGGACTCCACCTCCTTCGACCCTTACGCCCCTAACGGCCTCATGACGCCCCAGTACACCCACAGCCCGGCAATGTCCACGGCCGGCATCTCACCCATTAGCCAGCAACAACTCCAGTACCAACAAGCCCTGCTCGCCCAACAGCACCAACAAGTCCCACGACCCGCGGGCTTCTACAACAGCCCTGGAGCCGGCTACGGGAATGCCTCGCCCGCACCGCAACACCTTCAATACCAGGACCCTTACCGCCAGGGCAACCCGATGGTCCAGCAACCCCCGCCCGGCATGGCAGGTGGCTACCCGCCTCCTCAGCAGCAGGGCTATGGTCAGATGATGGGTGGTGGCTACGGGCAATACGGCGCCCCGCCACCACAGCCGCACTTCGTCCAGCAGGGAGGCGGCGGGGGCAGGAGGGGAAGGGTAGGCCGCTGAAGGAAGGATTGACATCAGTTGTGCCGCTCAATGCCCATCTGCGGCACACCTCGATCGAACCGCCATTGTTATCTCGAAAAGATCACAGACCCTCTGAGGAAAGGGGGGAAAACAACGCTTCATATACAAAACAGTAACGAGCCTTCGAAATCGCATTTGGCGCTTGTTGTATTCTTTATTTTCTGGTTCTTGTCTGTACTTCTTCATAACTTGGTGTTCTCAGCAATGGAATAGGGGGGGTTTTCAATTGTCGACTTCACAAAAGTAGGAGATGGGGAGTTTAGTGGAACTGCCGGAAATACGCACGATTGCATTTGGAGCTTTCACTTGTATTGGGCGTCACATGAAATACGAAAATCTTTTTTTTATCCTTTTGTCAGACTTCCTTCTGTCGTGTGTGTACTCGTTTCTTGCACCTCTGCTTTCATTCATGTGTTCTTTCCATACGTGTTTCCGTGTATTTTTGGTACTAAAAGACGCTTTTAATCTGTTCCAAAAGCATAAGGTATTCCCTATTTTGCACTCCACGTCATAACCGTCAAAGACTGAAATGATTTATCACGTGTTTTGTGTGTGAATATATGTAGTCATCGCATGAAGGAATGGAATCAAAGGAAGACATCTACCTGGCCTTCTCTTTTTCTTTTCTTTGTCGATCGTACAAGAGTTTTATTCCAGTAGTACAGGACATACATAGGTATCCTACCCCAAAAACCTCTTGATCTCCCCTCCCACACCCTCGAGATCGAGCAGGAAAGTATCGTGCCCGAACAGCGAGCGGTCCTCGCCCAGCTCGACGTGCGTCACGCTCCTGTTGCCCGCCCGCCGCAGCGTCTCTGCGATTTCGCGCTGTTGGAAGGCCGGGAAGAGGATGTCTGACGCTACGCCTAGGACTAGTGTGGGAGTGTCGCGCAGCGGCATGAGGCCTTTTACGAGGTCTTCGGGCGGGTCGCTGGAGACGGCGGAGGCGGATTGGGTCGGAGTGGCGGACGAGGAGGACATGATGTCGGCGCTGCTGGTTTCTTTCTCTTCGTAGGGTTGGTCGGGAAGCGTCAGGTTACAGGCACTGGCGTCGCTTGGGAGTTGATCCGCGGGGATGTTCAGGCGGCCAGAGTTCTCCTCGCGGCGCTTGAGAGTCGCTTCCTGCATTCCGCCGCCGAGGTCGAAGAGGTCCATTGCTTTGGAGATGTAGATCAGGCTGTTGGCGTCGTACTCTAGACACCACTTCTCGCCCGCGTGGTCTAGGTAGGTCTCGATCAAGAAGTCGGCGCACAGCGCTGGAGGTTTGCTGGGGTCTGCTCTTTGCCGGCCGAACCGCTTCTCCCACTCTGGGCCGGACCTATAGGTGATCGTGGCGATTTCGCGCGCGAGCTTCATTCCTGCGTGCGGAGGGATGGTCTCGTAGTAGTTTCCGCGTGTCTTCGACCAGGCCGCATCGTTCATCAGGACCTGGCGTTGGGTGTGGCGCATCGCGATGCTGTAGGGATGGCTGCGCGCACAGCCTGAGATTGAGACGACGCGGCCGACTCTGTCGGAAGCCATCACGCCCGCGGCCAGCGATTGCATACCACCCATGCTGCTGCCGACGCTTGCATACAATTTTTGGATTTTGAGGTGGTCCAGCAGCCTGAACTGGGCGCGTACCATGTCCTGCATGGTCAGGATCGGGAAGCTAGTACCGTAGTGCTTCTTGCTGATCGGGTCGATGCTGCCCGGGCCTGTACTTCCATAACAGCCACCCAGCACGTTTGTGCAAATCACAAAATACTTGTCCGTGTCGACAGGCGCGCCGGGTCCAATGAATTTCTCCCACCAGCCGGGTTTGGGGTTCGCTTCCGTGCTCTTTGCATGGCTGCTTGCTGAAAGGCCCGTGTGGATCAGGATGGCATTGCTCTTGTCTGCATTCAATGTTCCCCAAGTCTCGTATGCAATGTCGAATGAGGGTAGCACTCCGCCCCAGTCTAGGAGGATGGGTTCATCGCTGTGGAACTTTTGGTGCGCGCCGGCGGTATATGAAGGCTCGGGACCGGAGAGAGATCGTTTGCTAGTGAGAGTCTTTGTTCTGTTTTCCAGGTTGTCAAGGCATGGGAAAGAGAGAGGCGGGTTGGAGGACGGAGGGTTTATGGGCTCGTTCTCGGGTATGGGCTTCTGGGCTGCTGCTTGGGAGGATAGACGCGCATTGCTAGAGATGAAACGGGTGCGAGGATTGGTCCTTCGGGCGGAGCGGACAATGCTGCGCGAGACAGCGGCTAGAGGTTTGGTTGTGCTCATGTTGGGTGATTTGGTTTGTTTGGAAAGAAGGTAAACCTTCACGGACAAGGAATAATAATAATCAAAGAGATGCCTCGGATTTGTAAGGCAAGGTTCCCGTTGAATGGCATGCGAAGTCGGCGAGCTGTCACGCAATCCAAACATGTGGGGCCGCCGTTGAATCAGCATGACATAGCGTGTACAGGTGAACATCACCAAATCCTCGTCTTGTTCTACTGGCATCATCTGCTGTCCCACTGCATATCAGTCATTCTTTTGATCGATGGGAGCGCAGGAACACAGCAACGACGATTACCCGCCATCGAATCTATCACGCACTATGTACTCGTTTTCGACTCCAAGCGATACGGTGACTAGGTAAGCTATTCAGTTCAGTTCAGAGGGATCAATGATAGTCGAAACTGGAAGTATCTCCAGCATTGTGTATCTTCTTGACAGCTAAGCGTAGGTTTGGTGATGCAACTCAGAACTCGTCTCGTCGTTTGCTTCGATAGATCATTGCTGATAGTATCTTCAATCGCGTAGTATTCACAATGGTTATCAGATTGGAATGACATTAATCCGGAACATGATTGAAGTTAGGTATTTCCAACCTCTGCTCGTGCCTGCCATGCGAGGCAAATGAAGCAACTAAACAACCTGGAAGTCAGGTGCCGACCACGTGTGTGCAAACGAGTGTGTGCAACCACGTGCTTCGCAGGCAACAGCGCCTGCCCACAGCTTCACTCTATATAAAGCCCCAACTTCTTCCATCACACAACATCAACATCAACAACACACCACGCGAATACGCCAATCGACTGCACATCGCAGCAACAACCTAACTCATCAACCCTGGATACCATGGCCTACTCTCAGAAGCCTGCTGGATCTGGCGGTGGCTGAATCAAGCACTCTGCTCGCCGAGCTCAGAGGCTCACAACACAGCAATACCACCTAAACCAAACCAAACCAAGCCAATCAAACAATCAAACGACAAACCGCCGTCTCCGTCAAAATGACTTCTCCAGCCATCCCAGCCTCTTTCTCGTCAATCCCAGGCGAACTCCGCAACAACATCTACCACCACTTCTTCGAGAGCATCTTCCACGACCAAAACCTCACCAGCGACGCCGTCTGCCGCCGCGTCGAATCCCTCAAACCCGCCCTCGTCCTCCTCGCAACCTCCCGCGGAGTCCGCCAAGAAGCGACCCCGATCTTCTGGCGCGACCACGTTCTGCGCTGCCACTGGGGCTTCGGCGCCACCAGCAACGACGACGCCCGCATGGCCTCGTTCGCCAACGCCGCTCGCAAACACACCCTCGACGTCGACATCACCTTCCAGAAACGCCACCTCGACACTTCCAGCTTGGGCACCAACGTCGCCTGGCTCGCTCTCCTTTCGACCTTCGACATGTCAGTCTCGCAGAGCGTCGAGACCGCCCGAGAGGCCCAGGAGGCGTGGCAGGCCGGCCATGACCGTGAGGGTGGCATCGTTTCCAAGAGACTGGTGCACGTTGGCTCGCGTCAGAACGCCGTCACTATGAAGTACACTTACCATTCGAGAGACTACAACTATGTCATGCTTCGCGGCTACCTGGCGATGCTGGACTGGGACCACATCTTCGCCACGGCGAAGGCGAACGCGGCGTTGTCTTCGGTGGGCGGGTGCGCGGGCGAATGCACCGAGGATCAGATCAATCCGCCGGGCGTTGACGCTCCGGTTGGAGTGGTCGAGTGAAAGCCACTATGGCTCAGATCAGTCCATGGAACACAGATGTCGATGTGAAGGGTGACAGGGGATTGCTAGTTTCAGTCACTAGACCGCCTATGATCAACCCGAAATACAAACAAGTTCACCTCAGAAATCCTTCCTTCGCACTCAAACGATGATGTAGACTTACATGTACAATTGTTCTCACACCGGCAAACCTCCCGCTCCAATCAACTCCTCGCCGGATCAATAACATCCCCCAACCCCTTCCAAAAGACACTGTTGACCCTCAAAAGCGCAAACTGCAACACTGGGAATGAAGTCGCCCTCAACCTCAGCAGATTCCGCGCTTCGTCCAAACCCGTCCTGCACTCCTCGCGCTCCGAGTCCGAAGTGGCAGTCGCGTGCAGAAGCAGCCAGAGGTTGCACATGGTCGCCCAGCCACCTGTACACCCTGTATTGCCGTCAGCTCCTGATAGTAGTAGGTATCATTGCGTGGAAGTGAAGGGCGCTGGGAAAAGATGTGGTGCTGCTTACAAAAAGGCCAAAACGCGCGTATCTGCCTATCGCTGATGTCCCGCGCAAAGTCTGTGAAGCGGTTCGCTGCGCTTTTCGCTGCCAGGCGGTAGTGCGTGTAGGCTTCTGTTTCCGCTTCTGTGACGCTGCTGGTGGTGGGTTGAGATGAGGATCTTGTGTTGAAGGTGCAGAAGGGGCGGTAGATTGATCGGATGATCAATGTGCGGGTGTAGTGGGATGCTAGTTGGAGGGGGGCTGTGTTGTCGACTTGTTGGCCGCGGGAGGAAGAGGAGGAGTTGGAACTGTTGATGTTGTTGTTGTTGTGTGATTGCCAGTCGTTGAGTCGCTCCATCAAGGGCTGGGCGGTGCGCATTGTTTGGAGGAAGTCTTGGCTTAGGGTTTGGACTGCCTTGAGGGAGCTTGGAATGATTCTGGTCAGCTGCGGTTACCTATGCTTATCTTGTGAGGGCTTTTCGCATTTCGTAGACTCACAAGAGGCGTTTCGTGACTTCCCTCAAAATGTCAGTCAGCTTGCTCATTTCGATTGCCAGATTCGCGTGTCCGGACTGTATCTCTTGGGAGGAGAAGTCTTCCAGCTGTAAGTCAGACACCAGCCAGTCATCTTCCGAAATGCAGCTCTGCCGGCCGCTCACTGCCGAGTTCCATGAGTCTGCGAATCTCAGGCTCCATGAAAGCCTCTTGCGCAAGCATCTCTCCGATGCGGGTATTGGCCACCGCGTTGCATCGTAATACAATCCTAACGCTTGGGCAACGGTGTTAGCGTCGCTGAGCAGTGACTGCCTGGCCTCAAAGTTTGGCTTAAGGATGTCGTTTGGTGGTGATGTGACGAGTATAAGCATTGCTTGTAGGAGACTGATGGACGGTTGTCTGTCCTCTTTATGGACACGACGCATGACAAAGCCCCACAACTTATCCAGAGGTGGAGGGTCATATACTGTTTGTATACAGAGATAATCATCGAAAGCAGTGAAGCCCTGGGCGATATAGTAGACCGCTGCTAGCAAAATCGGCGCCGAGGTCATGGTGACGATTGAGTCGCTTTCCGGGAGTAACGGTAATTGAGGAGTTATGAATTGGTCGTATCTGAGAAAACTTGTCAGAGTAAGCCCAAGTCTGTCAGCGCCGGTACTTACAAAGATATCAAGCGTTCACCGATCGAGCGAGGAACGATATCGTCCAACTCTGCACGCGAAGGCTCATCCCTTCCAAGCGTGTGAGGCTCAGTATGCAAATCACCGCCAATGTCCTGGAGGAATTGTATGGGCAATTGGCCAGCATCTATCGACCGCACCGTGAGCTTCTTGAACGGGAAGACAGATTGCTGGTTGAACTTGTATAAGCGGAGGAGGTAGGGGTCCATGTCGCCAGTGAGTCCACAGTATCGTCCTGTCTGGATAGGGAGATGTTCGGGCGTTTCGAAGGCTTCCATGCCCTCCATTAGTTGGGAGGGTGAATTGATCCAGTCAGCGAATGGATAGAAAGCGGCGCTTGGGGCCTGCGGTACTGCATGACTGCCGTCCTGTGCTTCATCTGGCAACATGTTGCTGTCGTCGAGATCGGGGAAAGATTCTATATCGTGTGACTGGAATGTGGCATCAAATGCCTGTGGATCCATTGCTGGAGGAGTACTGTTGTTCTGCATGCCCGATAAGAGTGAGCCACCACCGCCCAACCCAGTTCCATCGTAGTCAGGACGGACGGGCGCCCCTACTGACGTTACGTTATCATCAGTATCGTTAATGGGTACACGCTTTTTCCTTGTTGAGGAGCTGCTATTGAAGGTGCATTGGCGTTTGTAATACGAGCACAGTTGACACGGCGCGCCCCCTTCGATTCGGCATGCACTCTTCCGTGATCGGCAAAAGTCACAGGCTCGTTGGGACTTGCTCATGTAACGCCGCGAAAGCATGCTCTGGGCATTGCTTGTGCTGGTGGCGTCCATGTTTGAAAGTGTTATCCGGTCTCCACTGAATTCATCCTGTGGTTACCTAGAACGAGGGAAGTTATGCGAAGTCGGAGTCGCGAAGATCTGATCACGACACTCACACCGCCGTGCTGGAGGATGTATATCTCAGACCGGTACCATGATAGAACCGGTGTCATATACCTGTGCCGCTCTTCGAACTTTCCGTTCTTTGAAACTCGAGCCAAACCCCTGCAACGACAGAGGTTCATAACACTAACTCCAACCCTACTTGTGATTGCTTCTACTATTATCGATCGTAGCATCTTTTGCTTTACATTTTATACAAATAAAAAGCTAAAAATCAATACAAAACTATATTTACTCATGTCTATTCTTTCTCAACATGAGTAGTGGTAAAGGGTTAGTATTAGGGTTATAGACCCCTGTCGTTACAGGGGTTTGAGTCAACAGATTCGAAAGCCGCAAGTTTGAAGCGCGGCACAGGTATATGACACCGGTTCTACTTTAGACTCCCTTTCCTTGTCGCCGTCGTTGCTATACCATCAATATTTCATCGAACTCCAGAGGTTACAAGGACGAAAGCTTTCCACCTCATCTTATCTTTCAGATGTCTTCCACCAACCGAAGTCAGCTGCTACGAGACCCGGGTGGACCTGAGGGTACATGTAGTCCTTGGGTTGTACTGTACGGCGTCAAACGCCACAGTGTAAATAACATACGCTTGTAATGAGCCAGTGAGCATGAAAGCATACCTTACCTACATGTACCTATTGACCCTCAGTCCTCAGACGAGCGCGTCCCGAATGAAGTCAGAAGATCGTTGTCTTGGCGCCGGCCGTTTGGGAGCGCGCGCGCCTCTCCTGTGAACTTCCATCGCCCCACTCTTGCCGCCTTGGACGCCAGGCTTCCTCGACGTCCTCCCGTGTCACGACCATTTCGCATTGGCTCTCACCGTGCTGCTGGCTGAAATACACTACGCTCGTGCCATCACCAGACGGTAAGTCGCCTTGCGCGCAAACGCTTTATCAGGAGAAATTCCGCCGCAAAAGTGCAAGGTATCTTTCCTTTACCATCAATCCTCCTCACACTCAATCAACTATTCACCACAACGACCTTCAACAAGATGGCAACCATCAACATGCCGCCGCTACCGGTTTCTCACCAACAATTCATCGAGCACGTCGCTGCCCACCCCTCGACACCTATTCCTGAGCTTCTTGTGCCGTTTCAACAGTACGAAAACGAGCTACGCAAAGTGTTCGCGCAGCAGCCTGAGCATGCCGCTGCGAAACAATGCAGCGTTGTCCCAGTCTTTGGTGGACACGAGCAGCATGTCAAAATCCGTGCCCGAGATCTCGCCCTTGAGTCGGACAAAGTCAAAGAATCTTACATCATGCCGCTGAATCCTGGCGAGCGAAAGCCTGACGGCGAATTGGCGATTGCAAAGTCCTTGCAGGATTTCAAGACAAATCTTAACCTGTTCTCCGAGTCTTCACTCGTGGATCTGAACTGGGACAACGTTGTGGTCGCTGGATCTGCTGTGGTCACATCTCTTCTGTCTGTCCCCAAGGAACATGCCCACTCCAAGAGAAGTCTCCGACGATACTACCACGAAATTGTTGCGCCAGCTTCCGATGTGGACCTCTTCCTCTACGGTTTGACAGAAGAACAGGCTGTCGAGAAAATCAAGGAGATTGAAAAGAACGTCCGAGATGCGCTTCTCGTCGAGACCACATCAATCCGGACCAAAAACACCATCACTATCGCCAGTCAACACCCAGTTCGTCATGTTCAGATTGTGCTGCGCATCTACAAGTCCATTACCGAGATCCTGACTGGATTCGACGTGGACTGCAGCTGCGGTGCGTACGACGGCAAGCAAGTTTGGGCAAGCCCAAGGGCTCTTGCGGCGTACATGACCCAGACGAACACGCTTGACCTGTCTCGCCGCTCTCCTTCATACGAGAACCGCTTGTCCAAGTATCGACACAGGAACTTCGAAGTGAGATTCCCAGAGCTTGACCGGAGCCGTGTTGACCCGACCATCTATGAGCGCAGCTTTTCGCGTACCGAAGGCCTCGCGCGTCTTCTAATCTTGGAGAAACTACCCAAGACTTCTGAGCGAGAAGCGTACATTGATCAACGAAGACTGGAGAGAGGCCGGCCAGCTGCCGACCGCTCGCGTATGGAGCTCAGACTTACCCGTGGAAACATCAAAGACAAATGGGAAGATGAAGTAGCAGAATGGGTGGATGCTGATGAGGTGTCGAACTACCACACTTTCACCGTACCATACGGACCGAAGTTTCATGCGCGAAAGATCGAAAAGCTACTATACACAAAGGATCTGCGTACGTTCGGTGGTACCTTTCTGGCTGTATGCAAAAACGCTGACGCTTACGAATAGTACTCAACGCGGAGTGGAACCGGAAAGATCGTGAAGTCAATCTCCACCGTCACCCTGCTTTCTTTGGGTCTGTGAACGACGTGATCGGGGACTGTTGTGGCGACTGCCCTGCTCCTGTCACGATCGAAGAAGAAGAAGCTGCCGAGCAAGAGAGCAAGATCTATGTATCTGGTCCGGTCAGGTTCATGAAAGATGATTGCGGCAGACAGACAATCGGCAGCTTCAACCCTCTCAGCCCCGAACAATACACCGACATGGCTTATGTCGGCAATACTCAGCTTCTCTGCCAGGCGATCGTCGACCAAGACCTGCACTACGTTGAACAGTGGCTTCGTCAAGAGGGCAATAACCCGAGCACCCGTGATCACACTGGCAGATGTCCGTTGCACCTCGCAGTGGCATCGTCTAGCCTGGAGATTGTTCAGTGCCTCATCGACCACGGTGCCCGGCTGGTTGCTCGTCTCGTTGACGGCAAGACTGCTCTCCACCTGGCTTGTCTTCGTGGCGACCCCCGAATGGTCGCAGCTCTTCTCAAGAAAAGCGAATCAAACGAGGAAGAGGAAGCTAATAAGACCGATGCAAAGCGTAAACTTCGCTTAGCGGCCAAAGAGACGCAAAGCGCAGAGGACAGCTCAATGCCACCCATGCATGATTCTACGTTCGAAGTCGTTGACGAGGTTGATGCCGAGCCAGATGTTGATGCTATGACAGACGGCTCCATGGTGAACATCAAGTCGCCAGAGACCAACGCAGAAGAGAAGCTGGACGTGCAAGACGATGACAGTCCGGACGTTTACGACGTGAACGTGCTGACATGGGACACGCCAACTTCTCCACTGCACCTCGCTATTCTCACTGGACATCTGGATGTGGTCCAGTGTCTTGTCGAAGACTTTGGTGCAAACGTTCTCTTGCCAATGATCGTGCCTTCTCCTTATGGTCGTGGAATCACGGGACACGTGCTGCTCACGCTTACATTGGCAACCAAGTTGCCACTCGACAAAGCCAAGGATATGACTTGTCTTCTGTTCAAGCTCGGAGCCTCCTGCGCTCAAGCGGATTTCAACCGCAAGACAGCACTCGAATACTGTGTCGCAAGCGCACCGGATCTCTTGCAAACCTATCTCGACGCAGACCCTACCGGCGCCGCCAGAGCACTCCGAAACGTCACTGTGCAAGGTTCGAGATACAATGCGCAGTTTGGCAGCCCGTTGATGACCGCAATATCAAACGAGGACAATGAGACAGCTCTGCGCCTGCTCAGTGCAGGTGCGAGAGCAGACATTCCACTTGAAGCCTACTTGAAGGGTGTCGAAGGTGCGAGCAAGCATCAGTTCGAAGAGTCAGTGCAACAGCCTGTGATCTTTGCAGTAGAGGAAGATATGCCGTCCCTCGCCGCCGCGCTTGTCGAGCAACATGGAATAGATTGCAACACCATGACCAACAGCGCCTGGCGAGCTGTGCACGACTCGCGGGACCGTTATCACATCGGTGAAACCTTGCTTGACCTTGTACAAAACAAGGTGAAGCAGCTGCGGGAGTGGAAGTACGAGAAGCCGAAGTGTTTGCCACCGCATCCACTCAAAGACGACAACGAATACCTCAGCAAATACCCCGTCGGATCCTATCAGTTTTGGTCTGCTGGTAAGCAGCTCAAATGGGCGAAGGAAACGTACAATCGTGAGTGGGAGTCACATGTCCAGGAGGCTCGGAGGATTTCAGACGATGAAGAAACCGGCGTGGAAGAGAAGCAAGCGGCTATCTACGACATGCTCGACCAGTTCCGAAAACTCGAAACTCTTCTCAAACAACGATCAGCGAAATCCTTTAAAGAGCTCCATCCTGAAGTTAGGGAGCGTGAGGTTCAGCGACAGCATAGCTACGGCTGCTACGAACCATCTCCCACAGAGCCTTTCGAAGTGAAATTTGACTTTAACACGCCCGACAATGATATTGACGAGGTTCGAGAGAGATACGTCCGTCTGTTCAATGCTACTTGGCAAGGAGACGTCAAAGCAATCAAGGAACTCACGATAATCCCTTGGACCAATGCAGGAGGAGAGCAATGTCCACCGCTGCGAATCCACGTACTTGACAATGACAAGGCTTCGCCACTCTCGATTGCTGTACTCAACGGCCGACTTGATATCGCCAGATTGATTATGAGAATCGCAGAGACTCAATACGCGCCTCCTCCACCTCCGGGTGCACGCCAATATCATATCGACAACGATACTGACGGCGAAGACGACGATGGCGACAGCGACAGCGTCGACACTGAAGTACGCATCACTTCAGAAGCCATCAACGACCAGCTGACAATCGAGGATATTGGCATGGTGTCGCTGTTCCAGAAGACCGAAGTAAAACCTGAGACTATGTTGTACTGGAGTAACATGAGAGTGAACCCATATCATGTCTCCGCGCCACCGATGTTTGAACCGGGCAATCTGATCGAGGACGCTTTACTTCGCGACGAAAACCCGCGGCTTCTTCCTTTCCTGCTAGACCTGTCCGAGGAGACCGCAACAAAGATCGAAGGCTCGATTGCGGCAGACAGACCCGTAGCCCAAGGTCACATCAACATGCGACGAGCACTTATGTTTGCAAAGCCTTACATGCTGGCAGAACTCATGAAGCGCACGGCTGTGGGTGTGTCGATCGACAAACTTGCAAAAGACCACAAGGCCAACGACACTACGGAGAAATCCAAGTACTATCAAGGTCTCAACGTGCATGGCAAGAAACGAAAAGACTGGGCCGACGCCGGAAGGAACAGCGCTGGCATGGATGAGCCTGGCCCGCAAACGCCACCGCTTCTGATCGCCGCCTATCACGGAACTCTTGATCACGTCGAGTGGTTTATGAGCGACGCCCCGTTGCGATGCTACACGCAATTCGCAGAGACTTACCGGGACGACAAGAGGCTGCAGAGACTCTCGAAAGTCCCAGGTGGCTTCGAGGCTATGGTGAAGAAGTTCATGAATATCCGCTCGCAACTGGCCATACACTGTTGTGTCGCACGCCGCCAGACCACTGACTCCCTGGAGATGCTCAAGTATCTCGTCAAGGTCATGCCAGGCGCGGTGGAAGCCAGATCCGCTGAAGGAATGACGCCTCTTCTCCTCGCATATCGTACGCACAATCTCGAGGCTGTGAATATCCTGCTGGAAGCTGGTGCCGACCAGACCGTCCGTGACAAAGAAGGGATGAATCTTCTGCACCACATCACGGCGACCACGGCCGCCTCTGTGGTGGACCTCGACCATATTCGCAATCTGATCGAGACAATAGACAAGCGACTAATCTCCGGCATGTGTCTCCAAAGGTGCTCTAGGACTCCCGGCTCTCTCACGCCTCTTGCCCTTACAGTTACGCAGCACTATGCATCGAACGAAACCAGAGTCGACATGGCGCGCCTGATTCTGGAATATAGCCACGGCGCCGAGCTCGAGCTGCTCAACGGCGAAGGCCACACCCCCCTGCACGTCGTGGCCCGGACGGAACCGACACAAATCCGCCACCACCACTTCAAGCTCGCCTCAGTCATCGCCGAACATCGGCCCCATCTCGTGGCTTGGGAAAATGCAACCGGCCACTCGCCGCTCGAGATGGTCGAAGACAAGAACCTGGCGCGCAAGTGCTCGGAGCCCGACCACAGGCCGTCCAAGCGCTCGAGAATGCGATACGGATACGGAGCTCAGAATTCGATCGTGGACGCCAAGCCGGAGTCGTTCATCAGGCCTACGATCGACGCTGAGAAAGCTCTCGAAGACCTTGACACTAACCTCGATTGTGATATCAGGGTCAGCACTTCGCAAAGAGTCGAGCGACTTGAGAAATTGCTTCGGGACACGCAGGCGAAGCTCGACGCGGAGGGCAAGGGCAAGCGTAGACTTGTGACTTTGAACGAGGCATCGGAAGTTGCGCGAAGACTGGCTGCCGTTCAGAGGCAGCGTGTTGAGAGGATTGAGCGGGCAGGGGATGGAGAACATGAAGACGTGGAGCAAGACTCGTCAATCAACGAGGTCGAAGAGTGGCTGAGCAACCCGAAGAATTGTTCTGGTCCTTTGCAGTAGGGCAGTATGAGATTGCCGTTGCAAGTCTGCCCAGAACGACTATGTAATAACTTGTTTCCATCAATGGTATCACAATGTTACACTATTGTTACAAAACGCTCACTGTTACTACAAAACGCTGGAGCGCTACTGAAATGTATGATCAGTGAGTTCGACACAGCGCCAACTTCTTACCACTTGGCGCGCTGAACCGTCTGCTTGAAATCACTTGCTGCACATTCGTTAGCTTGACCTTCCGTAACACCGCCAGAGATCAAAAACTTACCAAACCCGTTCATCGAAGAACACTCACTCCCATCCCTCTTCGCCTCAGCTTCCGGCAACCACCCCCTAATCTGCTCCAACCGATTATGATTACTAGGATGCGTACTCATGAACTGAGGAGGCGAGTTCTGCTCCTCCTTCTCCATCCTCGCCCACAACTCCATCGCAGCCTCGGGCCTATAACAGCTCTCCGACATCATAAGCAGCCCAATATAATCCGCCTCCGACTCCTGGCTGCGCGACCCAGGCCTCGTGAAAGCAAACTCGGTCAGCAAGTTCCCAATCCCCGGATCAATGCCAATAAGCAAGAACCCAGCCATCACAACCCCAAGCAAGATATTAGACTTGGACATGCGCTCCGCAGCATGGTGCGCGACATTATGCGCAATCTCGTGCCCGAGAACAGCCGCCAAGCCGTCGTCGTCCTGGCAAATATCCAAAATCCCACTGAAGACAAACACTTTCCCTCCCGGGATGACAAACGCGTTCTTCATCGGGTCGTCGATAACGTGCACCTCCCACTCCTCATCTTGCAGACCCGAGTGCGGGATCAAGCGATCGAGCACGCGCCGCACCATGCGGGATTTGGGGTGGTAGGCGGGCAGCAGCTTGTTGCCAAACTCCTGCATGGTCTGCTGGAACATCATCTGGCCCGCTTCGGCTTCCTTTTGGGGCCCGACGATGTTGAAGCGCCGCCTGTGGGAGACGGGGACTTCTTCGAGGTTGTAGATGTAGACTCCTCCCACTGTTCCGCCGATTCCGGCTACATGGTAATAAAACCGCGGGTGTTGGGCCCATCGCCGGAAGAGACTGCTGGTTGCTTTGAAACGTTGGTAGTTGAGGGGTTGACGGTAGCCGCGGGTCTGCTGGTGTTGGTGTTGTGTTCGTCTCCAGGTTGTTTGCCAGCGGGTTTGCGAGGTGTTTGATGAGAAGGCTTGTTGTATGGGTTGGTGTGGGGATTTGTTTAGGAGAGATCGCGTTGATGATGCGAGCTGTGGTTTAGTGAAGGCGCGCATGGCGAATGGTAGTGAGGACATGATGTGTGGGTGGTACATGGCGACGGCGAGGAGAACAGTTGTATTTGTTATGAATCGCGCTTCACTTCACACGTCCGAGGCTGTCAACTCGTTCCGATCACGATGAGCTCATGCTTACCAGATTGGGATTGATCGGTTGAACGGTCAGACCGGAAGCTGGAACTTTATTTCGCTGACTAACCGATGTTGACTAACGTAATATGTCTCTAGCGTCTATCGATCAGAACGCCATTCCTGTGAGGCGGATCACTACTCCATTCCCCGTTGTCCGTAAGTTCGTAACCGATCATAGCAAATCGAAGCCGTGTACCACCACTCTACGATGCCCAGCGATAATCCTAACCCTCCATCCATCCTTCGCAGTCGCATCCGGATCACCTCATGGACACCATTTCTGCTTCGAGCAGACGAGCACTGGTCAGCACCTCAGCTTCTGACTGTAGTCGTTGCTCGGAGATATATTTAACATGATAGCAATGAGTAATAAAGCCGAGATCAACCATTCATCAAGCGTTGTAGTTGTATGCGCCTGGCATGGGGAAGCCGCTGTGATCCTCGGGGTGATCCTTCTCGACTTCCTCGTCCGCACCGGGCACATCTTCGTCTTCGTTGGCAGCCTTGACGCCGTTCTCACTTGAAACCTGGGCTCTGCAGAGCGGGCAGCTGTCGTTGTTCTTGAGCCACTCAAGGATGCATGCACCCTCGCAGAAGATGTGCTTGCATGGCAGCTCGACGACCAGCTGCTCGTCCTTGAATAGTTCACAGCAGACCGTACACTGCACATCGTCGTCGACTTTGAGAGTGGCGTACTTGGAGACTTGCAATGAATCGATAGTAGCTTGTGGGGTAGGGCGCGGCACGACATCGCCGTTAGGATCGTTGGCTTCATCCCATGGCTCAAACCCACCATCGGATCTCCCTCCATCCTCCTGCATGTCGTCAAACAGGAGGTTCCACTCGCGCTCGTCAAACTGCTCGTATTCGTACCTCAGAAGTGCGCGGCGTGGAGCGAGGCGGCCGTAGAAGTCCAGGAGGTTGACGAAGCTGGCGACTTGCAGGAAGTTTTCGACTTCGGCACGGAGGCCCTGGTGCTCTTTCATCAGATCGACGCCAACGCAGGCAGGGCAAATGGCGCGCATGTCGGTCTTTGTGGTAGGGACGGTGTAGTCCTTGACCATTCCGTGAAGCGAATCGATGGAAACGAGGAAGCCTGCATCGCAACCCGCTAAGCACACGCCTTTGTGCAGAACCCGACGAACGTAATTGCCGGTTGGAGCGACAGTGAAACTAATCTCGGACATATTTTGGAAGACGCTCAGGCGAAGCCCCTTCGTGAAGAGCTCAGTCTCAAGAGTAAGAAAGAGCCCTGGAGCAGGCGTGACGTGACCGGAAGGCAGGTTCGCGACGAGCTGGTTGCCATACAGCTGGTATGACATGGTGCTATCATCTGGATGTGATTTGTACTCCAAGCCGAGGATGTGAATGTCCGTGATGTTGCCGCTGAGATCCTTCATGATGTGGGTAACGAGTGAGATGTTGCGTCCGACGGTCAACAATGGATTGATGGCTTTGGAGCTACCCTCGTTGCTGCCGTTTGGTACTGGGGAAAGGCTCGCATCTTCGATGTGCTCGGCGCGAGCTTCGTCGTCGTCGTGCTCGTCCTCTTGATCATCTTCGTCACCCTCGTCTTCGTCGTCTTCGTCGTCTTCGTCGTCATCTTCTGGCTCGCTGTCTGAGAGGGGGTGGCAAGGGCAACGGTAGTAGAGCATGATCAAGCTACCGACACTGACGTCCGCCAGCGCCGCGTTCTGTTTCTGGGTGAGACCCTGGATGGAAGCCATCTCGGCGTTTGTTCGAGGGGTGATGTGGCGGGTGCTTGTGAGTTCGAGTGAGAGATGCGCGTTGTTCGAAATGCGCAGCGTCGCAGGTGTGCGCGCACAGTAGAGGCCGCACCGAATTGGGCGACGTAATTTCAAGTGGTAGGGTAGTGATGGCTTGGGGACGTTGTTGCTACGGTCGAGGAAAAGCGAAAGAAGATAGCTTACCGTCAACGGTGTATGCAAAGATGCAGTGATGGCGTGCCGAAGAAAGGTTGCTCAAGGTTTGTCGAGGAGCGAAATGCGCTTGTGGGCGCTCGAAGCAATAGGCCGAGAGTGTGATTTCTTCGGTTATCAAATGGACGTCGTGAGATTGGCTGGTGGTGGTGAAAGTCTTTGGGTACCTAGCAGAGCATGTGGCGTTTACTTTAGCTTTGAGCGCGCCAAGGGGCGGCTACAAGTGAAGGCATGTGAAGATTAAATCCCAGTGAAGAAGGAGTTGTGGCGATATTGCGGAACGCGGGCCGGTTGACCTTTCACTTGCGTTGCGACCAAGGGACCGATCCCATGCGCAAAGCATGGCAGAGTTACCGTATGGAGGTGTTCTAAAAGCCAGCAGAGGAATAAGTATTCAATAACATACCCAACAAGCATTTACCAGTACAGAATAGTCTATCATCATAGCGCACCAAGCTCCTTGAGTTTGGAGATCATACCGTCAACATCCTCCACCTTGCCACCGCCCTGCCTAGGTGCAGGCTCGGTGACCTTGACGGTTTTCAGGCGCTGTGTAAGGTCGATGCCATATTCCTCCATCTTCTTCTTGACCAGAGGCTTCTTCTTCGCCTTCATGATGTTGGGCAAGCTGGCGTATCGCGGCTCGTTCAGCCTCAGATCGGTGGTGATGACCATGGGCAGCTTAGCCTTGACCGTCTCCACGCCGCCGTCGACCTCGCATGTGACCGTGAGCTCATCGCCGTTCAACTCGACCTTGCTTGCCTGAGTCGCCTGTGACCAGCCCAAGAGACCTGCCAGCATCTGTCCAGTTTGTTGCGCGTCGTCATCGATGCTCTGCTTGCCCAGAATGACCAAGTTGCGGTTCTCCTCCTGGACGACCTTTTGCAGCAGCTTGGCGACTGCCAACGGCTCGATCTCTTGCTTCTCTTCCACTACGTGAATGCCGCGGTCGGCGCCCATGGCCATGGCGGTGCGCAGGATGTCCTGCGACTTTGTCGGTCCGGCGGAGAAAGCGAGGATGTCTTCGACAGGGTTTTTGCGCTCGCGCATGCGGACGGCTTCTTCGATTGAGAGCTCATCGAAAGGGTTCATACTGTGCTTGACACCCTGGGTCTCGACGGCGGTGTTGGCCTTGTTGACACGCGGTTTGACCTGAGCCATGTGTTAGCCATGGTGTACGACCATTGCAAGGGCTGCTTTGAGCCGACGACTCATCGCGAGGCATGAGAGCGAGCTGCACTTACGGCATAGTCAATGACCCGCTTCACGGGTACCAGGATCCTGAGTCCAGTCATGGTTGCAAATAGTAGTGAGATTGGAGAATCTTGGTGCTCTTGCTGCAAGACAAGATCGTTGGACACAGCCGTCGGGCGGCTTAAGAACCTCGGCTTGCCGTTCGGTCAAAGTTCAATATGGCCGGCGAGCTTAACATGACGATGTTTTCCGAATCCCGAATTAACGACCAATAGACGTATTACTGCTGGGGAGACATGTTGTACTGTCAAGTAATAAGGCTATATGAATATTCGGTACACTGTCTGCGCAGACATTAGATCAACAGGCAACAATGGGTGCTCTGAGATCGACGAGCTCATGATACACCTTTCCACGGAAGGGTGGACCGATCCACAGCCATTACATGCATGCAGTACTATGTATATATGGATATATGGCTTACACGACATTCTGAGGATGAAATCAAATCGACAATTGACGTACCGCATAACAGACTTCAGGACAGACGAGTTCACAAGACAAAAGTGATTGCAAGTGTGGAAAGAGGACGCACGACATCTCTTCGCAGTATCCACTAAAACTACACTTAATACAATTTGATGGAATTGAATTGTTGCGACATGCATAGCTAAATGCATATCATTTCTGAGGTGCGTGTGAAAATCCCTCCATTCAGTTCAGGCGCACCACACCGTCACTCCAAGCATACCTGGTAGGTTGTAGCCAATACTGGCGTTAAGTACGAGACATTGCTAGAAAAGAAGTGTGCCAGTCGGTGCAGAGCTGGATTCGCATAACTTCGTGAACCGCTTAAGCGGCGGCGGTCGGGGCCTCGACGCTGCCAGAGCCCTCAGCAGTGCTCGGCTGGGCGTCAGTCTCGGCGGCACCATCGATGGGCGCGTTAGGGTCCTCGTCCTCCTTGCCAGGGCTGTCAATAGCAACCTTGACGGCGATCTCGCGACCCTCGATCTCCTTGCCGTTCATATCGGCGCAGGCCTTCTGCTGAACCTCCTCAGTGGGAAGAGTAACAAAACCGAAGCCGCGGCCCTTGCGAGGCTCGTTGCGGGCCTGGAGCTTGCGGATCATAAACTTGGGGATAGGACGGAGAGCAATCTTGGCGGAAGTCGGCTGGTACTCGGCGAAGATCTCGAGGAGCTGGACATATGAGTTAGCATGATGCTGTCGTCGTGTGAGACGAGTATCGACATACCTTCTCCTCGCGGAGGTCGTAAGGAAGGTTGGCGACCATGATCTTGGTCTTGCTGGGAACGCCATCCTCGGGAGGACCGCGCTGCTTGCGGGGGCGGTTGGCGTTGGCCTTGCCGTCGACAGTGATGCCGTCCTCGCCAGTGGTGGCGGTCAGGGCCTCGTTGGTGGTCTCAGTAAGAGGAGCAGCCTGGCCAGGGACGTTGGTAGGAGTGCCGTTGGTGGCATCCTCGCCCTCGGTAGTGCCCTCGGCGGCCTGACCCTTCTTGCCACGACCGCTGCGAGCAGCACGGCCACCACGGCCACGGCCGCGACCGCGGGTGGACTGGCGGCGACGGGGAGCGCCCTCACCGCCCTCGGTGACCTCAGCAGCTGGCTCCGGCTTGCGGGCGAGCTGGACAGAGACCTTGCGGTCAAGGATGGACTGGCCGTTCAGCTCCTGGATGGCACGGTCGGCCTCGGACGAGGTGGAGACGTCAACAAAGGCGTAGCCGACCGGGCGAGTGGTGCGCGGGTTGGTGGGGATAGAGGTGGTCTCACTGCGGGCGGAGTATGGGTCAGTGTCGAGTTCAAGCAGTCAGATGTGGGGATGCTGCACGTACACAAGGTAGTCCTTGAAGAAGTCCTTCAACTCTCCCTCGGTGGTCGCGTAGGCGAGGTTTCCAATGTACAGTCTCCTACCCTCGGCGGCGCTGGCGATAACGGCCTCGTTCTGGGACGCGTTGATCGGCTTGTCACCGCCGGCGCCAACGGAGGCACCCTCGGCGGAGGCAGTGGGCTCGGTGAGAGTAGTGTTTGCCATCTGGGCGGTGGCAGCTTCGACGGACATGATGATGGTGGGTCTGGGGGGTGGATGTCCTGGTGGAAGGCCTGTTGGTCTGCCTGTGAACGGTGCTTCGGAGTGGATTGCTTGTCGAGGCCGCCCTGTGGTGGAAACGGAATTGGCGAGAGTTGGTTGGGTAGCTACGTGCCCAAGATCCTGGTTGAGTGTGATGGTAAAGGTGGTGGTGATCGAGTTGACGGTTGTTGATGACGAGAGATGAACAAAGGGAAAGGAGTGAGTGCCTCAAATTTGGGCCAGGCGCGACAATCCGCACGGGCCTCACCTGCCGTTTGCCAGGCATGAATTATGACGGCAGGCGCCGCTAGCGGGATTTCGCCTGTGCGTGGTCCAATTAACGTTGGCAAGGGCACGCGACCGTTCACAGGAGACCAACGAAATCTCGACCTCACGTGTTAGTTGTTACGGTTAGGTACTCGCCTCGAGTCCGACAGTCATTGCAATAGAAGGGCGACCTATCATTGACAGCATTCAATCACTTGATACGCGGGACTGTGCTCTCCCAAGAATGCAACACACGCCTGCCTCGAGGTACGCAAGCGGAAGAGTCATCGTGTGCTTTCATGTGGCAACTACGGGCCACTGTGACTGCCTATCGATTGCCTGCCAGCAGCGAAGTCACACGCATCGACGGTCAAACGAGCAAGTCAGTCAATGACACACCTCGCTGACATCGTCGTCAGGTCTCAAGCGAAGACGCAAAATCGAACGGCTCTGATCCTGTATGGGTCAGAGACTGGTAATTCACAAGATGTAGCCGAAGAAATCGGCCGCCTTGCAGAACGTCTGCGCTTCGACACTACAGTCCTCGACTGTGACTCGGTCCAACTTCGCGATGTAGTCAAGTATTCCATGGTCATCTTCGCCCTCTCGACCGCTGGACAAGGAGAGATGCCGCAGAATGCGCGGGCATTCTGGAAGATGTTGCTCAGCGGGGCGTTGAAGCCCGGTGTTCTCAGGCGATTGCGCTTCACATCGTTCGGACTGGGCGATAGCTCGTATCCAAGATACAACGTTGCACACCGCATGCTTTGTGGCCGGCTAGCCCAGCTCGGAGCCACGTCTTTCTGCGAGCGTGGTGAAGGTAATGAGCAACATCCTGAGGGCCACAGTGCTGGCTTCCGAGAGTGGATCGTACAGCTCAAGTATCGCATGCTCGAGTCTTTCCCCCTACCAGAGGGCATCTCGGCCATGGAGGATGGCGAGTTCATAGAGCCTAGATGGAAGCTGTCTCTCGGGGATGCACCACACGAGCCCACAAACGATGACATGCCGGATGCCAAGCCGGAGACATGTATCAAGCAGGACGGCGAGTCACTTCCGCCATCTTCGACACCGAGCGACGATGAGGCCCCGCCTTCTATTCAGCCAGTACCTGTCAAAGACTCGTATAGTGCTAGCCTCGTCGCCAACGATCGAGTCACTAGCGCAGATCACTTCCAAGACGTCCGGTTGTTAGATCTTCGGCTTAACCGCAACTACTCGTATAACCCAGGAGCTGTCGCAGTGGTCTATCCCAAGAATTTCCCTGTCGATGTCAATGAGTTCATCAAGCTTATGCACTGGGAAGATGTTGCTGACAAGCCAATGGACATTGTCTCGAGTAGGGCAAACGTTGAAGGTCAAGCCACCACTCCGTCGCCATTGAGACATTTGGATCTCGAATCGACAAGTCTCACCCTCCGGTGGTTGCTGGAGAATGTGATTGACATCATGTCAATACCCCGGCGTTCCTTTTTCGCCAATCTCGCTTATTTCGCTGGATCAAGCACAGAGGATGAGGAATTCCAGAAAGAACGACTACTAGAACTCGCCAACCCAGAGCTGATTGATGAGCTCTGGGATTACACCACACGTCCCAAGCGTACGATACTCGAAGTAATGATGGACTTCACGACTATTCAGATCCCATGGCAGTACGCTTTGTCAGCACTGCCGTTGATGCGCGGCCGACAATTCAGCATTGCAAGCGGAGGCCAGCTGAAACAGGACGCAGAGGGGCGGACAAGAGTCCAGCTTCTTGTAGCTATTGCGGACCCCCCCAGTCCCATCATCAAATGGCGCAGGCGATATGGTGTGTGTACACGGTACATGCTCACATTGCAGCCTGGCCAGAAAGTCAACATCGGCATGCAACAGGGATATCTCGATGTTCGGCCGAGCGAGCTGGAAGCGCCTGTGATTATGGTTGGACCCGGCACAGGTGTAGCACCAATGCGCGCCATGGTACACCAACGTCATGCTTGGGCCAAAGAGCGTGACGATAAAACTGCAGGAAAACGCCTCGAAGGCGACATTCTTATCTTCGGCTGCCGCGGTACTGAAGCGGACTACTTCTTCCGCGACGAATGGGAAGTGCTCGCTCGTACCGAAGGCCTGGCGACTCACACGGCATTCTCCCGCGACAAGAACGAGCCGAAAACCTACGTCCAAGACCAGATCCGGAAGAATGCAAAAGCTGTATATCAAGCAATATACGAGCTCAACGGCAGAATTTACGTATGCGGCTCTTCGGGCAACATGCCCAAAGGTGTCCGTGAAGCATTCCTCGACGTTCTTGCTGAACAAAATGCAAGCATGAGCAGAGAAGAAGCAGAGATCTATCTTGACAGCATGGAGAAAGCGGGAAGGTACAAACAAGAGACATGGTAAAGATAACTATAGGCACGCGACGATATCCTCCACTGCATGCGCACTATCTCAGTTATGAGCCGACCGAGTCCCGCGACCTTTTGACGGCATGCGACGGTCATGACCGTCACTCGAAGTATTTGACGACTTTCAACTTACCCAGCACCTCTTCCTCTTTGTTACTTTCCTCGCGCTTCTTTGCAGGATCCCAATTCCCCTTGACTCTCGCCTTAACCCAATCTCCCGCCTTGATCCCCTCCTTTGCATCATCGTCTTTCTCCTTGAGACCCAGCCGCTTGAGCAGTGGACTGTCCACAACCTTCAAGTCCAGATCATGCGCCGGACGCAAAAAATAAAGCAGGCCCAGACGATCGAGATGGGCTTGATCCGGAGGCGGAGCCACCACCCTGTGCACGCTGGATTTCAAGTACCCGTTCGTCCAGAACTGCAGGACGTCTGCAATGTTGACAGTAATGCTGCCAGGGTGTGGCTTGACCCATTTCCAGCTGCCGTCCGGTGCCAGAATTTGCAGAGCGGCGATTGGTTGCCGGAAGAGCAGTGTCAGCGAGCCGAAATCTGTATGACCCTTTGAGTACAAGTTCTGGAACTTTGCGTTCTCTTCCGCCGATCGGGCGGTGTACAGCATGTACCGGAGGTGACAGTCAGACACATCGTCGTACTTGTGGCCGTTGGTCAGAGCGTCTTCTGGCAACTCCAGCACAATGGCAATGAGAATTAGCAGTTTCTGCACGGTGTCCTGCGCTATGTGGCGCTGGAAGGACTCGATCTCTTCGCGGTGCTGCTCAATCACTTCGGGGTGTGAGCGGGCCAATTCGGGTATGCATTTGTAAAAATTGTACATCTGGACGTTATCGCGGAGTCCCGGGAGCACCTCGATGCAGCCCAAGGGCCGGTAGCCTGAGTAGTTCCCATGCTCGAGATCGGCGCGGTATTTGAGTTTCTCTTCGGTTGGCAGTTTGAAAATCTGGTCGCCGATTGCGAACTGACGGTCGATCTGGTCTTGGGACAGGCCGAAGTTCGTGATGTAGCTGTTCGCTTGTCGGCCAATCTCTACGACGGAACAGATTTCAATATGCGAAAGGGAAGACTTACAAGAAGCCAACCTCGTGGACTGCGTTGTTGAGCTGTTCGGCCAGCTTTTGTTTGCCACCTGGGACATCGAATTGCGAGAGGTCAAGAGTTACGAGATCCGCCCAGTCGACTTCGCGCATACTTGTCAGCTCGTGTTCGAAGTTGCGCACAGCGTGTGATACTCACGTTCTGTCTTGGATTCTTCCGGCTGTCGATACACCGGTAGCTTGTGCGATACTGCACTGGGTGCGGTTTGTGTTTCGGTTGCCATCGCAATATGTGTTTGGAGCCTAGTTACATTCGTCCAATGTACTCTCGATGAGCTCGACGGGGGAATCAATTCGGGAGCAAACTTGGAGGAGATGGGTGTCACTAAAAGTATCTCACGGATAGCTTGAGCTCTACTGCTGGTAGCTGGCAAAACCACGTTACCGGGACATTCCCCTCATCGGAGTTGATTGAAGTTTATTCCCGCAAGTCATCTCATCTGCGCTTCACGCCCGATGAGTAGAGGTACGTATCTCTCCTCCCGAAATGTAACCAGTTAGGACGGAAGATGCTGATGTTGTGATCTGAAAGCGGGGACATCACGAAGCACGCAATGCATGGCAGAACCTACGACAGCATCCAAGCATAATCGACGACCAATCCTGCACACCATTCTAGTGCACATCAGCCATGTATCAACCCGATCAAGCGGCGACGGATGGTTGAAGAAGTCACAATGCAGATTATTGATTCACAGCTCGACCTTTTCTGTTCCCGGTTCACACCATACCTCTTATGGATATGAGTGCATCTGACAGGGGTCTCCTGAATGGTCTCGAAGGCCGCTATGAAGCTCGAAGAATATTCAATACAAATATGAGATGACGGGAGTCGGATATCCCCGACACCATTATATAGAGCCAGAATGCTGAGTCGCCTCAAATCTGTCGTCAGTGGAGACGACGACGACTCCCGCATATGCATTCTACGATCACGCAAGATGGCGAGCGAGTTTCCTACGAGCGACTTCGCAGATAGCGGCAACGACCGGAAAATCTGGCCTGCTGAACGATACTGAGAATGGGTCTTCCGTCTATGCACGTATTTGGTCCACCTTAAATCTGACCGGCCTTGATGGACAATTTCAGACCTTAGAGAAACATCGAAAGTCTAACATTTGAAATGGGAGAAACGACACTACCTAGCATCTCGATCGACAATGGATGGACGAAGGAGACGACGACCTCCCAATCGCCGATTCCGTCAGACTTCCTAACAACTCCCCAATCCGAAGCCGACAGATCAGGCTACCGCAAAGTCGACATCAAGCTCCTACTATGGTACTCATTTGTCTACCTGATCATGCGAATCCACGTGCAAAACGTCACAAACTCAGCGATCATGAACCTCGAGACCGGCCATGGGATCAAAGCTCAGCTGGGTAATCTTGACAGCGAGCAATGGGCGCTCGTCATTTCCATCTTCTACTACCCGTACATGTTCCTGGAGCCACCAGCAACGCTACTGCTGAAGCGCTTCTCGCCCAGTAAGTGGATGGCGAGGATAATGATCACTTGGGGTATCATCAGCATGTGTCAGGGCGCCGCGCAAAACTACGCTGGCTTGCTAGCTTGTCGGTTCTTTCTGGGCGCTGCTGAAGCTGGGTTAGTATCTTGCGATATCCATATTGAGTCTGGAGCTGCATTGATGCGTCTCTTTGCGATCTAATAACTCAAAGCTGACATGAATCCAGTTTTTATCCCGGCGTCCTCTACCACTTTTCTTTCTGGTATCCAAGCGATCACCTGCCGCTTCGCATCGCCTTCTTCTACGCCTGTGGCATGTTCTCTGGTACGATTAGCGGACTACTGGCGTATGGTATCAGTTTCATGAATGGACTGGGAGGTCTTGCTGGCTGGAGGTGGATGTTCATCCTGTCAGTTCCTAATTCCCAGTCTGATCCAGACCACTCCCTTCCCACCATCGCGAGCTGAATGACAGTCGTTCCGATCATCCGCTAACGTTTTATCCGTGATCATTCAGTGAAGGCATCCCTGCCATCTTATGCGGCATATACACCTTCTTCTACCTCCCCAATTACCCAGACACGAGCACCTTCCTCTCGGAAGACGAGAAGCACGCCATCATTTCCAAACTCCCCGCTACGCAACCGTCTTCTGCAGCCAAGACTTGGGATTGGGAGCAAGCTAGATCGCTGCTTAGAGACCCGACGTTTTACACTTTTACCTTACTTTGGATCTGTCACGCTATTGGAGGATGGGGAGTGAGCACTGTACTACCGACAGTGATATACGAGTTGGGGCTGACCGGTACGGCGGTGGCGCAGTTGATGACCATGGTGAGCTCGATCTCTCCAGTACTGCTATCTTTTTTTTGGATCGTCTTCTTTAGGACAAGGAGGTTCAGATCTCTTCAAGCTCACTGACATCTCACCCCAGCCAACATATACTTTCGGCTGCACCTGCCTCGTGCTAATCGGCTATCTCATCCACCGCAAATACATCTCGCCCTGGCTGGCCGCAATAGCAAGTACGGCAAATTTTCATCCCTCCCCTGACAATCATTCCTTCAGTCGCTTCGACCTGCAAGCCTACGACCTCAGCTGATCACCATCCCTCAAACAGTTGAGCTCCTCGCTCTCCTCTGCTACATCCTCCTGCTAGTCCTGCATCATCCGCTAGCAAAATACCTCCTGATCAGTGTGGCGGTCGCCTGTTCGGTCTGCGTATACCCAGTCTTATGGCCGGAGCGCATCCGAGCTGCGAACGGGACCACAGGCGCAGGTTTGGCGATCGGTGTGACCAATGCGAGCGCACAGTTGATGGGGATCATTGGACCGCAGGTCTATCAGTCTCGCTTTGGACCAGAGTACCAGGTTAGTTATGCGACTAGCATTGGGCTGTTGGGCGGCGCGTTGGGGGGTATTGGGGGAACTTGGTGGATTCTGGCAAGGAGGGGGAAGAGTTGAAAGATAGGAAAGGGTAGTTTGGGTGATAGAGATCGAGTTTTTCTTCTCGGTTTCAGATCAAAAGTAAACCGCGTGAAAAGGAAGATGAGAGTGGTCGACAGCTCTGCTTGTCGTTTAATTCATCTACACACCCTACTTCAAATTCGTGCGAAGACGAAGGCCGTGGATATCTTCAAGATGGCCATAAGCTCGAGCATCGGAATGTAAAACCTCCCGGAATGCAACCACCGGTCGTCCGGACGCCGACCTTCCCTCTTCGCCTTTGTCTGAACCTAGCGACTGCGGGCGACTGATGGCTGCTTTGTTCGCAGGCGGCCGAACCATTACAACGGGAGTGGCGTCTTCTCAGCAATGTGGCGAATGTATTGTACTCGTCGCACAAACAATTGCCTGCCCCAAAGTGCACCTCATCCTTGTCAGTCTCGTTTCGAAGCGTGCAACGAGGCTAACGCCAGCGCCGGAAAGGGAGAAGAACAGATATGGCGACCAACAACGATCTCATAACCCTCCTCGGAAACCTACAGAATGTCGACGCCGGCGGCTGTCCGGCGCCTTTCATCGGCGAGGTCTTGTATCCTTATAAAGGCGGCTGTAAGTTACACTACCCAACCAGGAAACGGAGAAACTCCACGTGGCGAAGTAATGGCGTGATGAACACGGAGGTCACCCCAACTGACCGACCTCGAACAGACCGACCAGGCCGCAACTGCGCCCCGAATCCCCTCGACATCAGCCCCAACGCCTCGTCCTGCTGCATTCCCTGCCCCGTCTTCGACTACGTCTACAGCAACAACTTCAAGCGCAGCGCC
>Ga0265797_10000651_pt1 | contig 62993 bp, 43 predicted proteins | sample P2T30metagenome_FD_192433 | JGI IMG/M metagenome (GOLD analysis project Ga0265797, IMG submission 192433) | Plant litter microbial communities from East Loma Ridge, Irvine, California - P2 T30 | ecosystem: Environmental > Terrestrial > Plant litter > Unclassified | place: USA: California... | reverse complement strand
TGGACAAAGCCGGCCGGCCAGCCCCGGTGCGAGACGTCGACCCGCCGGCCGGCCGCGGTGTCGGCCGCAGTATCAGCATAGCTGGCGACGAAAAACGTGCCGCTGGCCGCGATCAGCGCCCGTTCGCGCGGGCCCAGCGCCGCCAGCGCTTCGGCCGCTTGCGGCACCCTGTCCCCCGCCGGCTCCCAGTCGCGCAGATGGATGTATTGCGGGCAGTTGCCGAACGATTCGCCGACCGTGATCGCCACGCGCGCCGGGTCGAGCCGGTGCAACGTGCCGTTCATCCGGTTGCGCCGCCGCGTATGCAATTCAATCCCCAGCAGGCCGACGGCGGCGCCGTCGCCCATGCCCGCGTCCGCGGGGTCATCCGCATCGGGCGCCAGCGCCACGTGCAGCGTGCGCGGATCGGGCGACGTCATGAACCCTGGCGCACCCGCGCGCAACGTGGCCCACGCGTCGCCCTCCCCGTCCACGCTGCCCAGCACCACGAACGGCAGCTGGGCGAAGAAGTCGCGGTGCTGGACCGGCATGAACCGGCGCACCACCTTGCCGCCGATTTCCTCCATCCGTTCTTCCATGCCCAGGGTGCGGTGCATGGCGCGCTCGCCGTCGTGCCACGGCGATGGCAGGGTGCCTTCCATGTCAGGCCACCAGACCGATGGGGGTGCGGCCGAAGGCTACGAAGCCGGGCAGCGCCTCGACCCGCGCCAGCCAGGCCCGCACGCGGGCATAGGGCGCAAGATCGATATTGCCTTCCGGTGCGCGCGCCGTGTAGCTGTACAGCGCCACGTCCGCGATGGTCGGCGCCTCGAAGGCGATCCAGTCCCGGGCCGCCAGCTGCGCTTCCATCAGGCCCAGGATGCGGTGGCCGCGCGCGACCAGCGGCGCCATGTCGTCGGCGCGGCCCTGCAGCTGCACGATGCGGGCGGCCGCCATGCCGTGCGCCACCTCCCCTGCGGCGACGGACAGCCAGCGCTGCACGGCCGCCGCGGCAAGCGGTTCGCGCGGTAGCCATTGCGGCCCGTGGCGCAGCGCCAGGTAGACCAGGATCGCATTCGAGTCGGGAATGGCGTGGCCGTCGTCCTCCAGCACGGGAATCTGGCCGAACGGATTCAGCGCAAGGAAGTCGGGCGACTTCTGCTCGCCGCGCAGCAGGTCCACGTGCACCAGTTCATGCTCGAGACCCAGCAGCGACAGGAACAGCCGCACGCGGTGGACGTGGCCGGACAGCGGGTGGTGATGCAGTTTCATGGGGCTCCTCGTTGAATGACGGTAGCCCATTGTGCCTGCACCGCCACGCAACCGGAATCGCCGCCGGCGGCAATTGATCATTGCGTCAGGTGCAACGGTCAAGCTGGCCGCGACGGCACGCGCAACGTGAACACGCTGCCCTCCCCCGGCGTGCTGCGCAGCGAGATGTCGCCTCCGATCAGTTTCGCCAGCCGGTCGCTCAGGTGCAGGCCGAGGCCCGTGCCCTCGAACTGGCGCGTGGTGCCCTGGTCCAGCTGCGTGAAAGGCCGGAAGATCAGTTCGCGCTGCTCGGGCGCGATGCCGATGCCCGTGTCGATCACGTCGATGACCAGAACATCCTCGCCGCTGGCCTCCCGGCGCGCCTCCAGCCGCACGCCGCCCCGCTCCGTGAACTTGATGGCGTTATTGAGCAGGTTGATGACGATCTGCTGCACGGCGCGCCGGTCGGTACGGATGGTCATGTCGCCGTCAGCCAGCCGCACTTCCAGGGTCAGGCCCTTCTGCCGCGCCAGCGGCGCGAACATCGCCGCCACGCTCTCCAGCAACGCGCGGCAGTCGAACAGGTCGGGCTTCAGCTCCACGTTGCCGGAAGCGATCTTGGTGATGTCGAGGATATCGTTGATGAGCGACAGCAGGTGGCGCGCGCTGGACTGGATCGTGCGCAGCTGGTGCGCCTGGTCCGTATTGACGGGCCCGGGCAGTCCCATCAGCAGCGTGCCGGTAAAGCCGATGATGGCGTTGAGCGGCGTGCGCAGCTCATGCGACATGCTGGACAGGAACTGGTCCTTCGCCAGGCTGGCATCGGCCAGCGCCGCGTTTTTTTCCTGCAGCGCGTGCTCGATGCGTTTGCGCTCGCTGATGTCGCGGATCGCGCTCACGACCAGCACCTCGTCCTCGGCCGGCACGGGCGACAGCATGATCTCGACGGGGAATTCGTCGCCATTGGCGCGCCGCCCGAACAGCTCGCGCCCGAAGCCGATCGGCGGCAGCGGCGCCAGCGCATGGGCGACCTGCTGCGCCACCAGCGGGCCGTGATACCGATCCGGCATCAGGAGCTCGAGCGGCTGCCCGCGCAACGCGCCCTGCCTGTAGCCGAACAGCTCCTCGGCCTGGCGGTTGGCCAGCACGATGCGGCCCGCCGCGTTGGCCATCACGATCGCATCGGGCAGCAGCTCGACCAGCGCGCCGAAACGGGCCGTGGCCAGCGCCGCGTCGCGCGTGACCTTCAGTGCCGTGACGTCCTTCTTGCTCCAAAGGATATGCCGCACGACGCCGTCGCCGTCGCGGATCGCCTTGCTGGAACTGTCGATGTACAGCAGCGCGCCATCCCTGGTCCGGCGCATCGACTCGTAGTTGGCAGACCCCTGGTCCAGCGTGGCGCGGATGAGCGCGAGTTCCGCGTTCACCATCCCGGGCGGCACGATCAGCTCCGCCAGCGTGTGTCCCGTCGCCTGCGCCGCCGTGTAGCCGAACACCGCCCGCGCGCCGCACGTCCAGTGCTCGACGGTGCCGTCGGGCGTCGTCACGATCAACGCATCGGGCGTCTCATCCAGGATCAGTTGACCAAAATCGATAGTGCTCATCGGGGATACCCTGCAAGGTCTTCCCACCGAGCTTACCCATAATCGGTCGGGCGGCGAGCACGATCCGCGTGGCCGCCACCGCGGCCATCGTCAATGCCGGTGCAGCCGCCGGTGCATGCTGCGCAGTGTCAGCCAGACCGCCGCCGCGACGACCGGCACGGCGGCGCCGATCAGCGCATCCGGATTGGCCACCCAGCCCAACACCTTGGCGCCCTTGACGGAATAGCCGATCAGGCCCACCACGTAATACGAGATCGCCGCAACGGACAGGCCCTCGACGGCCTGCTGCAGCCGCAGTTGCTGCGCCGCGCGCGCGTTCAGCGACTGGAGGATCTGCCGGTTCTGCGTCTCCTGCACGATGCCCACGCGCGTGCGCAGCAGGTCGTTGCTGTTGCCGATGCGGCGCGCCAGCGCATCCTGGCGCGCGGCCACGGCCTCGCACGTGCTCATGGCCGGGGCCAGGCGTCGCTCCATGAATTCGGCCACCGTCGGCACGCCTTCGATGCGCTCCTCGCGCAGCTCGTCGATGCGCGCGTTGACGAGGCGGAAGTAGGCCTTCGACGCCGCGAAGCGGTAGCTGTTATCCAGCGACAGTTTCTCGATGCGCGCCGCCAGCAGCGTGATTTTTTCCAGCAGCGCCTGTTCCGTCGTATCGTCCGACGCCAGCAGCGCCCCTGTCGCCTCGGCCAGTTCCCTCTCGACGGCGTTCAGCTCCGGCACGGCGCGCTGCGCCGCCGGCAAACCGTACAGCGCCATCATCCGGTAGGTCTCGATCTCCAGCACGCGCTGCACGAGCCGGCCCGCCTGCTGCTCGCGCATATTGACGTCGTTGACGACGAAGCGCGAGAAACCGTCCGACGCGATGGCGAAGTCCGAGCACAGCTCCGCGCCGTGCATCACGCGGCTGGCGGCCAGCGACACTCCTTCGAACAGGTCGAACACGGGCGCATGCTCCTCGACGCCGCCCTTGCGCAGGATGACGTGGGCGGCCACCATGACGCGGCCCGTCAGCTGCAGCAGCCAGTCCTGCGGCACGTGCTGCACGGGCATGCGCTCGAAGTCGGTGGCTTCCGCGCGCTCGGCGAACGTGTACGTCGCAAACTCGGAATGCAGTTCCCACTTCAGCCGGAAGCGGCCGAAGTCGTGGAAGAAATGGCTGGCATCGCGGCCCGGTGCCGCCACGCCGAAGTTTCGGCACAGGTCCATCAGCAGCACATGCTGCGCCTCGGCGTTGTCGCCGCGGCCGTGGCCGAAAACGGCGATATGCGAGATCAGTTCCGGCGCGCGCAGTTTCAGGAACGGCCGCGAATGCAGTTCCGCCGCCAGCGGCACGCGCTGCGGGTGGTTCAGGCTGGAGAACACGAGCGGCATCAGTAGACATCCTTCGCCGCGCCCCGCACCGCCGTCAGCAGCAGGTTGGCGCCCGGCGACAGCAAGTGGTCGTGCTGGCGGATGATGCCGAAGGCATCCATCTTGAAAGGCAGTTCGATGGGCAGGATCGCCAGCACGTTCAGCGAAGCGTAGTACTGCGCCACGTCGACGGGCATCACGTGCAGCATGTCGGTCTGCTGCAGCAGCGCCGTGATCAGCAGCAGCGCCGTGGTATCCACCACGTTGGCGGGCGGTTCCAGTCCGGCGCGGCGGAACATCATGTCGCAGCGGTGGCGCAGGATGCTGCCCTGCGGCGGCAGGATCCAGCCGTGCGTGGCCAGGTCCTTCAGCTGCAGCGCGTCGTTCGCCAGCAGCGGGTGGTCCAGCCGCGCCACGGCGCATGCCGGCTCCTCCGTCAGTTCCTCGTAGATCAGGTGCGAGCTGTTGTCCCGCTCCAGGATGCGGCCGATCATGAAGTCGAGCGTGCCCCGCTCCAGCATGTCCAGCAGCGTGTTGGACGACTCCAGGTGCACGCCGATGCGCAGCAACGGCGCCTGCTGCTTGATCTTGGCGATCGCTTTCGGCAGCAGCGACATGGCGGGTGTCATGATGACACCCACTTCGACCTGGCCGACCAGGCCGGACTTCAAGGCCATCACGTCGTCATGCGCCAGCGACAGGCTGGTCAGCGCCATGCGCGCATGGCGTATCATCGTTTCGCCGTACAGCGTGGGCTCCATGCCGCGCGGCAGGCGCTCGAACAGCTTCACGTCCAGCATCTCCTCCAGGTCCTTGATTTGCTTGGAGGCGGCCGGTTGCGTCATGTGCAGCACTTCGGCGGCACGGTGGATGTTGCGCTGCTCGTCCAGCGCGATCAACAGCAGCAGTTGGCGCGTTTTCAGGCGCGCGCGGAGAAACCAGTTCGGGTTGAGTGTATCCATCGGCAAATCATATCATTGCCGTGTTGCGTCGAAAGGAAGCCCGTCCCTGCGGGCCCCCTTCGAACCGGCATTGCTGTGACAAACTCCCTTCAGCGGCAGTTCGGGCTGGGGTTGGCGGCCGGACCGTCTGCCGTTTGCGGCACGAAGGCAATGGTGCCGTCGGCGTTGTAGTGCAGTTCTTCGACCGCGGCCGAACGGCGCCATTCGCCGCCGCCCGGCAGCTTGTCGTTGTGGTAGAAGATGTACGACTTGCCGTTGAAGTCCACGATTGCGTGGTGGATCGTCTTGACGACGGCGTTCTTTTTCATGATGACACCGCGATAGGTCCACGGCCCCGTGGCGCTCGGACCCGTGGCGTACGCCGTCTCTTCCGGGAACTCGCGCGAGTAGCTCAGGTAGTAGGTGCCGGCGTGCTTGTGCAGGTAGGCCGCTTCCGTGAAGTTGTCGATGCCCTGCGTGTGGATCGGACCATCGAGTTCGATCATGTTGGGTTTGAGCTTCGCCCACTTCAGCACGCGGTTGCCCCAGTACAGGTAGGCCTGGCCGTCGTCGTCGATGAACACCGCGGGGTCGATGTCGTCCCACGGGATGTCCGATTCCTTCGTCATGTCGTTGGTGACCAGAGCCGTGCCGCGGGCATCCTTGAACGGGCCGGTCGGGCTGTCGGAGACGGCCACGCCGATCGCCTTGCCCGGCACTTTCGCATGATCGACGGTCGCATAAAAATAGTACTTGCCGTTGCGCTTCGTGATGTCCGACGCCCACGCGTCCGCGCGCGCCCAGCCGAACGTCTGCACCGACAGCGGTGCGCCGTGTTCCTGCCAGTGTTTCATGTCGCACGACGAGTAGACGCGCCATTCCTTCATCAGGTAATCCTTGCCGTCGGCCGGCGCGTCGTCCTTGCCCACATACAGGTAGACGCGGCCATTGTCGACCAGCGCGGCCGGATCGGCCGTATAAATCTTCGGGAACAGCGGATTGGCGGCGTGCGCCAGCATCGTCGCGGCAGCAAGGCTTGCCGCGACGAGGGTCTTCTTCAACATGTGGTCTCCTAAGTTTTGACGCGGGCCGACAGCAGGCGCTGCACGACACAGAACAGGAACAGCAGCGCGCCGATGACGATCTTCGTCCACCACGACGACAGGGTGCCGTCGAACGCGATCAGTGTCTGGATGGTGCCCAGCACCAGCACGCCGGACAGCGCGCCGGCTACATAGCCGTAGCCGCCCGACAGCAGGGTGCCGCCGATGACGACGGCCGCGATGGCGTCGAGCTCCGTGCCCTGCGCATGCTGGCCATAGCCGGACAGCATGTAGAACGCGAACAGCACGCCGCCCAGCGCGGCGCAGAAACCGCTGAACGCATAGACGAGGATGCGGGTGCGCCCGACCGGAAGTCCCATCATCAGCGCCGACTGCTCGTTGCCGCCGATGGCGTAGACGGCGCGGCCGAACGCGGTGCGGCGCGATACCCAGATCGTGACAAGCAGAAGCAGCAACGCAATCAGCGCGCCGACGGACAGGAAGCCGCCCAGCACGGGCACCTGCACCTGCGAGACGGCCACGAACAGTGGATTGTCGATCGTGATCGACTCGATGCTGATCAGGTAGCACAGGCCGCGCGCCAGGAACATGCCGGCCAGCGTGACGATGAACGGCTGCAGCTGGAAGAAGTGGATCAGTGCGCCCTGCGCGGCGCCGAAGGCGAGCCCCATCACGAGCACGGTGGCAATCACCAGCGCCGGCGGCCAGTGGGCGGTGTTCAGCAACCACGCCGCGACCATCGTCGTCAGCGCCAGCACGGAGCCGACCGACAGGTCGATGCCGCCGGACAGGATGACGATGCCCATGCCCACGGCGATCACCAGCAGGAAGGCGTTGTCGATCAACAGGTTCAGCATCACCTGCCATGACAGGAAGCCCGGATAGGCCGCGCCACCGGCTGCCAGCAGCACGGCCAGCAGAATCACGGTGACGACGGAAGTAAAGTACGGCGCGCCGGACAGGCCGCGCGCCTGGGTGAGTACGGAGCTCATGCCCGGCCCTTCCACATCTTCTTGAAACCGGCCGACTGCGACAGGCAGACGGCAAACACGACGATCGACTTGACGACCATGTTCACCTCGGGCGGCACGCCCAGAGAATAGATCGTGTACGTCAGCGTCTGGATGATCAGCGCGCCGATCATGCTGCCGGCCAGGCTGAATTTGCCGCCGGCCAGCGACGTGCCGCCCAGGGTGACGGCCAGGATGGCGTCCAGCTCCAGCAGCAGCCCGGCGTTGTTGGCATCCGCGCTCTTGATGTTCGACGCGATCATCAGCCCGGCGAGGCCCGCGCAGGCGGAACAGAACACGTAGACGAAGAAGATCAGCGCGGCGGTGCGCACGCCGGCGAGGCGCGCAGCGACGGGATTGATGCCGACAGCCTGGATGAACAACCCCAGCGCCGTCTTCTTCAGCAGCAGCGCCACCACGAGCAGCACCGCGGCCACGACCCACAGCGCGAACGGAATGCCCAGCAGGTAGCCGCTGCCCAGGAAGAAGAACGGCTGATAGTAGACGGTGACGATCTGGCCGTCCGTCAGCAATTGCGCCAGGCCGCGCCCCGCCACCATCAGGATCAAGGTGGCGACGATGGGCTGCAGCTTCAGGCCGGCGACGAGCAAACCGTTCCACGCGCCGCACAGCACGGCCGCGCCCAGGGCCGCGGCCAGCGCCAGTGCCATCGGCGTCTTCGCCACGTATTCCGGTACGCCGTTATTGATGACCATCGTGCCGCCGATCAGCATCGCGGCCATCGTGCCGGACAGCGCCACAACGGCGCCGACGGAGATGTCGATGCCGCGCGTGGCGATGACGAGGGTCATGCCCAGCGCCGCCAGCATCAGCGGCGCGGCGCGGTTGACGATGTCGATCAGCGGACCATACAAGTGGCCGTCGCGCACCTGCAGCGTGAAGAAGCCGGGAACGAAAATGAAGTCCAGCACCAGCAGGGCGGCCAGCGCCAGCAGCGGCTTGGTCAGTTCGTGGCGCAGCAGCGCGCCAGCGGACGGGCGCCGTGACGGCGTGGCGGCCGCCGGCTCGGGCGTGAGCGGTCGGGATTGCGGCAGCGTCATGCGCCCTCTCCCGCGATCACCTGCAGCACGGACTGCTCATCGAGCTCTCCGCGCAGGTATTCGCCGCAGGCCTTGCGGTCGCGCATGACGACCATGCGGTCGCTGCAGCGCAGCACTTCGGGCAGCTCGGACGAGATAAAGAGAATCGACAGGCCCTTGCGGCACAGGTTTGTGACGTAATCCATGATTTCCTGCTTGGCGCGCACGTCGATGCCGCGCGTCGGTTCGTCCAGGATCAGCAGCTTCGGCTCCGTCGCGAGCCAGCGCGCCAGCAGCACCTTCTGCTGGTTACCGCCGGAGAGCGTGCCGATCGGCGTTTCGATGCTGGCAGTCTTGATGCCCAGCCATTTGACGTAGTCGGTGGCCAGCTGCTGCTGGCGTTTTAACGGGATCGCGCGCAACATGCCTGCCTTGGCCTGCAGCGCCAGGATCAGGTTTTCGCGCACGGACAGCGACAGGATCGCGCCCTCGTGCTTGCGGTCTTCCGAACAGAAGGCGATGCCGGCGGCGATGGCCTCGCGCGGCGTGCCGAACACACTCTCCTTGCCGTCGATGGTGATGGCGCCGGCATCGGCCTTGTCGGCGCCGAACAGCAGACGCGCCAGCTCCGTGCGCCCGGACCCCAGCAGGCCGGCAAGGCCCAGCAGCTCGCCCTTGTGGATCGTGATGTCCACCGGCGTCAGCACGCCCTTGCGCGCCAGGCCGCGGGTGGTCAGAAGCGGCTCGTTGTGCAGGACCTGCGCGGCATGTTGCGCCGCCTCGGCCGGCTCCGGGGTGGCGGGCGCGCCCACCATCTTGTTGACGAGGGCAAGGCGCGACAGCTCACTGCAAAGGTACTCGCCTTCGCGCTCGCCGTTGCGCATCACCGTGATGCGGTCGGAAATGGCGTAGGTCTGCTCCAGGAAGTGCGTGACGAACAGGATCGCCATGCCCTGCTCGCGCAGGCGGCGCAGCACGCGGAACAGCAGCTGCACTTCCGCCTCATCGAGGCTGGACGTGGGTTCGTCGAGGATCAGGACCTTGGCCGAGATGTTCAGCGCCCGCGAGATCGCCACCATCTGCTGGATCGCCAGCGGATAGCGCGACAGCGGTGCGGTCACGTCGATATCGATTTCCAGCTGGCGCAGCAGCACTTCGGCGTCGCGCCGCATCGCCTGCCAGTCGATGCCGAACAGCTTGCGCGGATAGCGGCCGATGAAGATGTTTTCCGCGACCGACAGGTTCGGGCACAGGTTGACTTCCTGGTAGACGGTGCTGATGCCCAGCTGCTGCGCCTCCAGGGTGGAGGCCGGGCTGACGGGCCGCCCATCCAGCAGGATCGTGCCGGCGTCGGGCGTGTAGACGCCCGTCAGCACCTTGATCAAGGTGGATTTGCCGGCGCCGTTCTGCCCCATCAGCGTGTGCACTTCGCCCGGATACAGGCGCAGGCCGGCGTCCACCAGCGCTTTCACACCGGGAAAGGCCTTGTGGATGCCGTTCAGCTCCAGTACCGGCCGCGCGGCCTTTACCGGCTGTTCCATCAGTATTTACGGGTCGGGAATTCTTTGGCCGCCACTTCCGCCGGGAAGACTCTTTCCTCCGTGACGATGCGCTTGGCGATCGGCTTGCCCGCCACGACATCCTGCGCGGCCTGCATCAGCTGTGGGCCCAGCAGCGGGCTGCATTCGACGGTCACGTTCAGCTTACCCTGCATCATGGCCTCGAACGCGCCCTTGACGGCGTCGATGGAGACGATAACGATGTCCTTGCCCGGTTTCAGGCCCGCTTCCTCGATGGCCTGGATGGCGCCGATGGCCATGTCGTCGTTGTGCGAGTACAGCACATTGATGTCCTTGCCGTGCGCTTTCAGGAAGGCTTCCATGACTTCCTTGCCCTTGGCGCGGGTGAACTCGCCCGTCTGCGTGCGCAGCAGCTTCAGTTGCGGATTGCCCTTCGTGACTTCCTCGAAGCCGGCCTTGCGGTCGATTGCCGGTGCCGAACCCACGGTGCCCTGCAGCTCGACGATGTTGAGCACCTTGCCCGGAGTTTTCTTCGCATAGTCCACCAGCCAGCGACCGGCGCGGCGGCCTTCCTCGACGAAATCCGAGCCGATCAGCGTGACGTACAGCGATTTGTCGGCCACGTTGACGTCGCGGTCCGTCAGGATGACGGGGATCTTCGCGGCTTTTGCCTCGCGCAGCACCGTGTCCCAGCCCGATTCCACCACGGGCGAGAAAGCGATGATGTCCACGCGTTGGGCGATGAACGAGCGGATCGCCTTGACCTGGTTTTCCTGGCGCTGCTGCGCGTCGGCGAATTTCAGGGTGACGCCGGCTTTCTTGGCCGAGTCCTTGATGGAGACGGTGTTGGCGGTGCGCCATTCGCTTTCGGCGCCCACCTGCGAGAAGCCGATGACGAGGGGTTTGGCGGCGAAGGCGCTGAAAGCAGCGGAAGTGCCGGCCAAAGCGATGGCGGCGGCGAGGACGTGCCTGCGTGTGACGGTCATGTTACGGTCTCCTGGAATTGTCTTTTTATGAAGCTATGGTAGGCGAAGCTTTCATGCCGATCCAATACATTTTTTGTTGCAGGTGATATCTTTTTTAGTATCGTTCATTGCGCACGCAACAGGCGGAGGCCATACAGGCCGCCCGCCAGCGAGCCTGGATGGGCGACGAACCTCACGGTCAAGGCGCCGTCCTGCGCGGCACCTGCCGGCACGTCGATGTCCACGTCGTAAAGCGGGCGCTCGTTCGGCTGCAAGGTCAGCGTGCGCAGTGGCTTGCCGTTGAGGAGGATGTCGAAGGCGCGGCCGGCGTCCGCATCGGCAAAGGTCAGGCGCAGCACCCTGCCCTCGCCGGCCTTGTCGTTCAGGCGGTAACTGAACCAGCCCGTCGCGTGGCGCCAGTGGCGGCCGGCATTGATGCCGGCATCCGCGCCCTCGCCCGCGAAGCCGTGATCCGACTCCGGCTGCTGCTCGCCCGGCGCCACCTGGTCGACGGTGCGTTTGGCCAGCGCGATCCGCTCCGCCTCGCCGCGCGCCGTCTGCGCGCGCAGCTGGGCCGCGCCCGCCGGCGTGCTGTGCTGCCAGTAGAGCATGTAGCGCGAGTCGTGCAGGCGGAAGAACGGGATGAAGCGCACGTTCGCGCCCTGGACGAGGCCCGGCGCCGTGAAGGTCAGCGGCTGGCCGGGCACTTGCCGGAACCGGTCGATGAAGTTTTTCGTATCGCTGACGAACAGCGGCGCCGCCTCCTGCGGGCAAGTCGGGCCTTGCGCAATATGGCCCATGCGCGAATCGTCGGCAAAATAGTTCAGCTTCTCGGTCGGGAACGGCGCCGTTTTCGCCGCCAGCACGATGGGGCCGTGCAGCACCGCGTAGTAGTTGGAGCGGTCCGGCATCTGCTCCAGCCTTGTTGTCATCGGCAGGGTCACGTCCACCGTGTCACCCTCGCGCCAGGCGCGCTCGATACGCACATAGCCGTCGTCGCCCGCCTTCGCCGCCACCGGTTTGCCGTTGACCTTGACGCGCAGCGCGCCTCTGGCTACCCAGCCCGGATAGCGCAGCTTCAGTGCGTAGTTTGCATTGCCGTGCACCGTCAGCCGCGACGTCGCTGCGTCGGGGAAGCGCGTTTGCTGGGTGATGTGGATGCCCTTGGCCTTCCAGTCCAGGCTTGACGCGATGTACAGGTTGACGTACAGATCGTCCCCGTCATGCGCGTAGATGAATTCCGCGTGCTTGGCGTGGCTTTCGATGCCGGAACCGACGCAGCACCACATGCCTTCGTCCACCTTCGAGTAGACGCGGTAGTGGTTGGGCCGCATCGGCGTGAAGTAGACAAAGCCGCCCGTCTCGGGACGTTGCGATGCCAGGATGTGGTTGTACAACGCGCGCTCATAGTAGTCGGCGTACGCCAGGCCGGGGCGGCGCTGGAACAGCAGCGCCGTCAGCTTCAGCATATTGTAGGTATTACAGGTCTCGGGGCCTTCCACCTCGTCGATCATCGGCGCGAAACTGGCGCTGTCGTGGAAGTGCTCCTTGACGCTGTTGCCACCGATGGCGACGCTGCGTCTGTCGACCACCGTCTGCCAGAACGTGCGCGCGGCCGCGTCCCACCCGGGTTCTCCCGTCGCCTGGGCGATGCGCTCAAAGCCGATCACCTTCGGGATCTGCGTGTTGGCGTGCAGGCCGGTGAGGCGATCTTCGCCCTTCACGAGCGGCTGCAGGATGGCCTGGTGCGAGAACCGGCGCGCCAGGTGCAGGTACTTCATGTTGCCGGTCATCGTCGCCACGTCCACCAGCACTTCGTTCATGCCGCCATGTTCGCTCTTCAGCATGGCCTGCATCTGCTCGTCGCTCAGCCTTGCCGTCAGGTTCAGCGCCCAGTCGGAGAGTTTGACCAGCATCGCCCGGGCATCCTCGTTGCCGGCGTACTGCCATGCGTCGCGCAGGCCGGCAAACGTCTTGTGCAGGTTATACCACGGGACCCATTTGCCGTTGACGCTGAAATTGTCCGCATGCAGCCGGCCTTGCGCGATCTCGGCCCAGGCCGCGCGCCCGCCCGGTATGCCGCCCAGGTAGCCGTCGTCGCCCTGGCATTTCTGCAGCTCCGCCACAAAATACGCCAGCCGCTCGCGCACCTGCGGATCGCCGGTGGACGCGGCCATCAGTGCCAGCGCGGACAGGTAATGCCCACCCATATGGCCATCGAGGCCGGACGACTCCCAGTTCCCATAACTGGCCTTCGGCAACGGCAGCCCCGCCTCGCGGCGGAACGGCGCGAGCAGGCGGTCCGCATCGAGCGCCATCAGGTAGCGCAGGTCCGTCTGCTGCGCTTCGAGGAATGGGCCGGCGGCCAGGCGGACGTCGCGCAGGGGGAACAGCTCGGCGGCGGAAGCGGAAAGGGCACACGACAGCGCGAGGCCGACCGCCAAGCGGAAAGCAATTCTCATGACATATCCAGTACAGCAGAGCCCGTGTCCACCTTGGGGTCACACCCCGACATGGACACAAGCCCAGCCATAAAATAGTTGTTCAAACCAATCAAGACAATTGGCTCGACGCCCATCAAGGGAGCTCAACCGCCACATTTGTGCACGAGTTCGTGTCCATGTCGGGGTGTGACCCCATGGTGGACACAAGCTCAGCCGTGACGATTATTTCGCTGGCAGCAGCACGCTCTGATAGTTGTTCAGCTGCCGCGAATCCACCACTGGCCAGCCCGCCGCATCCCACTTGATGTCGAGGACTTTCAGCTTCTGCTGGTACTTGTCGGCCGTCTCGTAGGCGTGGAGTACGAGCACGTCGCGGCCGTCGAAGGTGTACGCGCTGTTGTGGCCCAGCCCCACCCAGTCCTTGTCGCCCTTGATGACGAGCGAGCCGCCCCCCTTTGCCATGTCCTTGCCATCCTTGTCCAGGTACGGCCCGGTGACGTCGCGCGCGCGGCCGACGACGACGTGGTACGTGCTCTTCTCCTTCTGGCAGCACAGGCCCCAGGAAGCGAACAGGTAGTACCAGTCGCCTTTTTTGAAGATAAAGGGCGCCTCGATCTCCGCCGGTCCCGCCTCGCTGGCCGGCGTGCCGGCCGGCCGCTCGCGCGTCGCGATGGTGTGCCATTGCTGCGGTTCGGCGAGACGCGTCCAGCTGGCGTCCAGTTTGACGAGTTTCAGCCCGCCCCAGAACGAACCGAACGCCATCCAGCCATTGCCCGCCTTGTCCGCGATGACGGCCGGATCGATCGCGTTCCAGTCGTCGCGGCCCGGCACCGACTGCAGCACCATCCCCTGGTCTTCCCACTTGTAGTCGGGAGAACGGGGATCGAGCGTCTTGTTCACCGTGACGCCGATGCCGGACGTGTTCTTGCCGAAGCCCGACACCGAGTAGTACAGCAGGAACCTGCCATCGTGCCGCACGACGTCGGGCGCCCAGACGTGGCCGTCGAACGACGGCGCGGCCCGTTTGGCCCACGCCGGTTCGCCCGCGAACACCCGCCCTTCCGGCACCCAGTCGCGCATGTCGGCCGAGCTGTAGAACGTGATGCCCGGCCCCGTGCTGAAGACGTAGTAACGCCCGCCGTCCTTCGCCATCACGGGATCGTGCACGCCGACCTGCGCCGCCTGCGCGGCGCAGGTGAGCCCGCCCGCGAGGCAGGCGACGGCCAGCGCCATTGCCTTGATACTGTTCATCGTCATCCTTCTCAATCGCCGGTGCGCACGCCCCACAGCGAGACGCCATCGGTATTCTGTACCGAGAACGTCACCGTGAACGCGTTCGCATTGGTGTTCCACTGGCGCGACAGCACGCCGCGGTACTGCTTCGTCGAACCGTCCAGGACCAGCGCGACGTTGTTGTCGCCGCGGTACGTCCACTTGCCCTTGACGGCGCCCGTAATCTTGCCATCCTTGCCCAGCTTGACCACCTGCGACGGCACCACGGCGGCCGTGATCTCCTTGTTGTGGTTGACGAACTTGTAGGTGCCCGCCGCCGCCGCGGCGCTGACGGACGCCGGCACGTTATTGCCTTTACTGAGCGGCACGTAACGCAGCGGGGCCACGACCGGCCAGTCGTTCTCGTTGATGAACATCTGGTGCACGCGCAGCTCGTGCATCTCCCCCATGTTCGGGAAGCGCGTGTGGAACACGAGGAAGTGCTGCTTTGTCGCCGCGTCGTAAAAGGCGCTGTTGTGGCCAGCCGACACGTAGCCCAGCGGTGTGCCGACTTCACCGGCCGCCAGCGCGAACTGGTGGTTGCCGAACAGCTTCTGGCCGTGCGGGGCGATGCTGGCGTCGTCGAACAGCGGCTTGGCCGGGTCGGACTTGACGGTGGCCATGTCGGTGCCCTTGCCGTCCACGTACGGGCCATCCGGATTGCGCGAGCGGGCCACGCGCATATTGTAGGCGCCGAACGAATCGAGGCCGCCGAACGACGTGAACATGTAGTAGTACTTCGATTCGGGGCTGTACAGCACGTAGGCGCCTTCGATGCGCGAGTGGTTCCCGCCCAGCAGGTGCTTGCCGTAGCCCTGCCCCGGCAGCGGCATGCCGGTCGCCTTGTCCAGCTGCAGGATAAAGATGCCGCCCGAGTAGGAGCCGTAGATCATCCACAGCTTGCCCTTCTGGTCGCGGAAGACGTTCGGATCGACTGTGTTCGGGTGTTTCGTCGCGTCGTAGACCGTGCCGTCGGGACTGGCCTCGCCCCACATGCCGGACTTCAGGATGATGCCCTTGTTGACATACGGCCCTTCGATATGGTCCGCCACGGCGATGCCCAGCGCGGAGCGCGGCGAGTCACCCTTGCAGGCGTTGTAGTACATATAGTACTTGCCGTCGTCCAGGCGGATCACGTCCGGCGCCCACAAGGTGGACGTCTGCGCCCACGCGAACGTTTCCGCCAGCTGGCCGGCCACGTTCGGGATCAGCGGGTTGGCCGGACTGACGCCGTCGGCGATCTTGGTCCAGTTCATCAGGTCGGGCGTCTTCGCGGCCGCCAGGTGCGAACCGAACACGTAGTACTGGTTATTGGCACGGATGACCGATGGATCGTGCACACCCGCTTCGGTGAACCCCACTGATACGCGCTGCGCCGTGGCGACCGCGCCGCCACTTTTCGCGCCGGACGTGGTCACCGAGGCGGCCGTCGTGACGCCCGCCGCATCTTCGCCACCGCCGCCGCATGCCGCGAGCGAAGCGATGCCTGCCACTGCCAGGGCTTTTACCAGAATCGATGTCCGCATGGCTTACTCCACGGACGTGACGATAACGGACTTCGCCGGCAGCTGGATCGTCAGCTTGCCGCCGCTGGCTTGCGCGGAGAATGGCGCCGGCTTCACGGCATCCGGCGCTTCGAACGTGTTGTGCGCATCCATCGCTGCCGACGTCAGGATCTGGCCGGTCGCCTTCCCGGTGCCGGCGCCCGACACGTTGACCGTCACGTCGACCGCCTTGTTCGGATTGGTGTTGACCAGCGCCAGGTACACCTTGCCGTCCTTGCCGCGCGCCGCCGAGGCGCTCACCTGAGGCACCGTGACGTTGCCCGCGCTGTATTTGCCGTTGTTCTTGATGGCCACCGGCAGCGAGGTCGCGTCCTGGAACGGCACGTACATGCGGAAGGCGTGATACGTCGGCGTCAGGATCATGCGGTTCTTGTCCGTCAGGATCATCGCCTGCAGCACGTTGACCATCTGCGCGATGTTCGTCATGCGCACGCGGTCCGCATGGGCGTGGAAGATGTTGAAGTTCAGCGCGGCCACGACGGCGTCGCGCAGGCTGTTCTGCTGGTACAGGAAGCCGGCGTTGGTGCCCGGCTCGACGTCATACCAGGTGCCCCACTCGTCGACGAACAGCCCGACCTTTTTCGCAGGATCGTTCTTGTCCATCAGCGCCGTGTTCTTGCGGATCAGGCCATCCATCGCCAGCGTGTTCTTCATCGTGCTGGCCCACTGGTCTTCCTTGAAGCCCGTGGCGGCACCCTTCACTTCCCACTTGCCCGTCGGGATCGTGTAGTAGTGGAAGCTGATGCCGTCGATGTTCTGCTTGATCTCTTTCGTCAGCACGTCGGACCAGCGGATCTCGTTGTCATGCCCGCCGCTGGCGATGAACTTCGGCTTGGCGTTCGGCGGCGTGCGCACGAAGGCGGCAGCGTTCTTGTACAGGTTGACGTAGTGCTCGGGCGTCATATTGCCGCCGCAGCCCCACGCCTCGTTACCGATGGCGAAGTAGTCCAGCTTCCACGGTTTGTCGCGGCCGTTCTTGCGGCGCAGTTCCGCCAGCGTCGACTTCGAATCGGACGTCATGTACTCGACCCATTCCGACATCTCCTGCACCGAGCCCGTTCCCAGGTTGCCGTTGACGTAGACTTCCGCGCCCAGCAGCTCGGCCAGGTCGAAGAACTCATGCGTGCCGACGGCGTTGTTCTCTTCCACGCCGCCCCAGTTGGTATTGACCTTGACGGGGCGCTTGTCGCGCGGGCCCACGCCGTCCTTCCAGTGGTATTCGTCGGCAAAGCAGCCGCCCGGCCAGCGCACCAGCGGCACGTGCAGTTCCTTCAATGCGCCGATCACGTCGTTGCGCCAGCCCTTGGTGTTGGGGATCTTCGATTCCGGCCCCACCCACATGCCTTCGTAGATCCCGGTGCCCAGGTGCTCGGCGAACTGGCCGTAGATGTTCTTGTTGATGACGGGACCGGCCTTGGCCGCATCGATCGTGACGGACACTTGCGCGAACGCGGTACCGCAGGCGGCCAGGCTGAGGGCGAGGATGGTACGTTTGATCATTTCTTGTCTCCTTGGTTTTATAGGTTTTTACTTATTTGAATACGGCGACGAAGCCGCCTTTTGGCTTGACCACGATGCCGGTCGTCCTGCCGGCGCGGATCGGCGCATCGGCGAACGTGCGTTCGCTCGCGCCGTCCGTAACGATCCGGCCCGCCTTGCCGATGAACCGCAGGTCCAGCGTCAGCGCCTGATCCCGGTCGGTCGCATTGATGCCGGCAACGTACCAGGTGTCGCCCACCCGGCGCGCGATGGCCGCATACTTGCCGGGTTCACCCGCCACGAAGCGGCTGTCGTCCCAGCTGCGCGGCAGCTCCCGCAGCAGCGCCTTGACGTACTCCGGCGCGGTCGCCATCCCCTGCGGGATCTCGGCGAAGTGCTGGATGCCGGAGACGAACAGCACCGATTCGGCCAGCTCGAAGCCGTTGCGCGTCGTGCGTTTGATTTTCGGGATATCGCCGAACGCCATCGGCGTGAAGTCCATCGGGTCGAACAGGTTGCGCGTGAACGGCAGCATCGCCGCATGCGGGGCAATCGCGTCCTGGTCTTCCTGCGTAAACGTGGTGAACTCGAAACCGCGCACGGCTTCCGCCGTCAGCAGGTTGGGCCACGTGCGCGACCAGCCGCGCGGCAGGGTCGCACCATGGAAGTTCACCAGCAGCTGGGCGTCATACGCGTCCTTCAGGATCTCCGTGTAATAGCGGATCATCGACTGGCCGTCGCCGCCGAAGAAGTCCACCTTGATGCCCTTGACGCCCATCTCGCGCAGCCGTTTGAACTCGGCCACGCGGCTCTCGTGCGTCAGCATGCGGTCGCGCGGCGTCATGTCGGTATCGTTCCAGGCGCCGGCCGAGTTGTACCACGCAAGGATGCCGATGTTTTTCGTGGCCGCGTAGGTCGCCAGCTCCTTCAGCCGGTCGTAGCCGATCTTCTTGTCCCAGTACGCGTCCACCAGCGTGTAGTCCCATTTCATCTCTGCCGCGTAATCGATGAACTGCTTCTGGGTGTCGAAATTGGTGAAGTCGTCCTTCAGGATGGCCCAGCTCCACGACGAGTGGCCCGGCTTGACCCAGTCGGGTATCGCACCCGGCGCAGGCAGCGCCAGGTCGGTGCCCAGCGTCGAGTCGACGACGGTCGCCAGTGAGCCAATGGCCAGCACGCGCCATGGCGTCGTCAGCTCGCCCTGGCCTTGCGCCAGCAATGCACCGTTCGTATAGGTCTCCTCTTGCGCGGGGCCGGCGATGCGGTACACGCCGCCGGGAGACTCCGTCGCCAGGCGCGAGGCATGGAAGCTGCCGTCCATGCCGGCTTCCGTCATGGCGATCCACGTGTCGCCGGTGCGGAACAGCGCCGGGAACACCCAGCCGGCACCCAGCGGTGCCGGCGTGCCGACGGGGATGTCCATGCGATAGTGCTCTTCGTACGACGGGTTGGTGCGCTGGTAGCCCGTCTTCGCCACGGACATCGGCTGCAGCCATGCCTTCGCACCCACCGGCAGCGCAAAACTGGTGGCTTCGTCGCGGAAGGCCAGCTTGCCGGCCGTGGCCTTGTAGCGGAACGCGACGCCATCGTTGGAGACGCGGAACGTCACGTCCAGCGCCGCCTTGTGCGGATTCGTGTAATGCCAGGTGCGCTCGTTGGCGGCATAGCTGACGTGGCGGCGCTTGCCGGCGGCGAGCTCGTACTTGTCGCTGACGGAGTGCACGGCCGTCGCGCCGGCAGGCTTCAGCTTCGATGCGAGATCGACGCCGTCGAATGTAAGGCCAAGCGCGGAGTCGCCCAGCACGGGCTTGCCGTCGCGTGCGATGCGGTAGGTAATGCTGCCGTTGGCGGCGGAGGCCACGGTGACGGCGAGTTTGCCGTCCGGGCTCGTGACGGTATTGGTGGACTGCGCGGCGGCAAGGGGTGCGACGGCGCAGGCGGCCACACCGAGGATGCGGGTCAGGGTCATAGTCGTAACGGTGAAAGCGCCGCCCAAGGGGGCCGCGTACAGCGAACGGAAACTACGGCTGCGCCCGTGTCCATGTCGGGGTGTGACCCCAAGATGGACACGGGCTGAACGAGACTAGCGAACTACGGGCTGTTTACACCCAGCCCGCGTCCACGATGAATTCCTGGCCCGTGCACATGGCGCTGTCGTCCGCGCCCAGGAACAGGATCATCGACGCCACGTGTTCCGGCATCAGCTTGCCCGGCAGGCATTGCGCCCGCTTGATTTCCACTTCGGCGGCGTCGTCGACCCACAGGTCGATCTGCCGCTGCGTCATGACCCAGCCCGGCGTGACCGTGTTGACGCGGATGCCGTACGGGCCGAAGTCGCGCGCCAGGCAGCGCGTCAGGCCGATCACGGCCGCCTTCGTCGTGCCGTAGACGGGGTAGCCGCCGTTCTTGGCGTGCCACGACATCGAACTGATATTGATGATCGAACCGCCGCCCTTCTTCTTCATCCCTTCCAGCACCGACTGGCACGTGAAGAACATCGGGCGCTGGTTGATGGCGATGCGCTCGTTCCAGTACTCCAGCGTCACTTCTTCCGGCTTGTGGCGCTGGTCGTTGGCGGCGTTGTTGACGAGGATGTCGAAGTCGCCGATCAGCGCCGCCAGCTCTGCCATCGTTTTCTGCAGTGCCGGGATATCGGTGATGTCGCAGTAGCGGTAGACGGGCGCCGGATGGCCGGCGGCCTTCAGGCGCTCGACCAGCGCCAGGCTGGCCTCCTGCGCGATGTCGACGAATGCGACGATGGCGCCCTGCTGCGCATAGGTTTCGACGATGCTCTCACCGATACCGGTGCCGCCGCCCGTGACGAATACGCGCTTGCCGCGCAGGCTGCCGAACTTGGCCAACTCTGTCATGAATGTCTCCTTGGATCTTGTAATTGTACTGTTCAAGCCTTGCCCAGCGTGCCGTCGATACGGCGCCAGATGCCTTGCGGGTTCCCGTCGCGCAGCGCCTCGGGCAGCAGTGCCTGCGGCAGGTTCTGGTAGCAGACGGGGCGCAGGAAGCGCTGAATCGCCGCCGTGCCCACCGACGTGCTGCGGCCATCGGCCGTGGCCGGGAATGGACCGCCGTGCACCATCGCCGTCGACACTTCGACACCCGTCGGGAAGCCGTTGGCCAGAATGCGGCCGACCTTGCGCTCCAGCGACGGCAGCAGTTCGCGTGCCGCGTCGATATCGCTGTCTTCCAGTTGCAGCGTGGCCGTCAGCTGGCCTTCCAGGCGCTCCGTCACGGCGCGCATCTCGGCGACGTCCGTGCAGGCGACCAGCAGCGATGCGGGGCCGAAGACTTCGCCGTGCAGGGCGTGCTCGGCCAGGAACGACTCGGCGGTCGTGGCGAACAGCGCCGGGGCGCCGCGGCCTTCTTCCTGTGCTGCCGCGGTCAGCGTCTTGACGCAGCCTTGCGCGGCCAGCGTCTGCACGCCGTCCTGGTAGGCGCCCGCGATACCCGGCGTCAGCATCGGCGCGGCAGGAACACCCGCCAGCGCTGCCGCCGCCGTTTTCGCGAACGCGTCGAACTCGGGGCCGGCGATGCCCAGCACCAGGCCGGGGTTGGTGCAGAACTGGCCGACGCCCATCGTCAGCGACTGGGCAAAGCCCTGGGCGATCTGCTCGCCGCGCGCCGCCATCGCGCCCGGCAGCAGGAACACGGGGTTAATACTGCTCATTTCCGCATACACAGGAATCGGCTGCGGACGCGCCGCCGCCACCGCCATCAGCGCCGTGCCGCCGCCACGCGAACCCGTGAAGCCGACGGCCTGGATAGCGGGATGCGCGACAAGGCCCTGGCCGATATGGCGGCCGGTGCCCGTCAGCAGCGCGAACACGCCGGCCGGCAGGCCGCACAGCTCCACAGCCTTGATGACGGCACGCGCCACCAGTTCCGACGTGCCGGGGTGCGCGGAGTGTGCCTTCAGCACGACGGGGCAGCCGGCCGCGAAGGCCGATGCCGTGTCGCCGCCGGCAACGGAAAACGCCAGCGGGAAGTTCGACGCCGCGAACACGGCGACCGGGCCCAGGCCGATCATGCGCAGACGCAGGTCGGGGCGCGGCGGCGTACGTTCCGGCAGCGGGCTGTCGATGCGCACGTCGGCCCACGAGCCTTCGCGCAGCATCTCGGCGAACAGGCGCAGTTGATTGACGGTGCGGCCACGCTCGCCTTCCAGGCGCACGCGCGGCAGGCCCGATTCGGCCATCGCGCGGACGATCAGCTCATCGCCGATCGCCATGATCTGCTCGCCCACCGTTTCCAGGAAGCGCGCGCGCTCCTCGTTGGACGTGGCGCGGAACGTGTCGAACGCCTCGGCCGCCAGGCGGCAGGCCTGGTCGATCTGGGCTTCGTCGACGGCGTAAAACGCCGGCTCCAGTTCCTCGCGCTTGCTCGGGTCGAATGCCTTGAAATGGTTGCCCGTGCCTTTGACGGCGACGCCGCCGATCAGTGCTTCACCAGTGATGCTCATAATGCGGTTACCTTTGCGACTTGCGTTTCAATGACGGCCAGCTTGTTGCGCAGCGCGGGGCCGAATGCGGGCGCCTCGATCTCGAATGTCTCGCCGGGCGCGACCTGCACGTTGTCGGCAAAGCTCAAGGTGGCGGTGCCGAAGAAGTGCACGTGCACGTCGCCGGGGCGCTTGAACAGCTGGTACTTGAAATGATGGTGTTCCAGGTTGGCGATCGTGTGCGACATGTTCTTCTCGCCGCTCACAAAAGCCTTCTCCCAGCGCACGTTGCCGTCCACGTCGCGGATGCGCGAGACGCCGTCGATATGCTCGGGCAGTTCGCCCACCAGCAGCGCCGGGCCCACGCCGCAGGCACGCAGCTTCGAGTGCGCCAGGTACAGGTAGTTCTGGCGTTCCGTCACGTGGTCGGAGAATTCGTTGCCGATGGCGTAGCCGACGCGGTAAGGCTGGCCGTCGTCGCCGATGACGTACAGGCCGGCGATCTCAGGCTCCTCGCCGCCGTCCAGCGCGAAGTCGGGCATGGCCAGGGCTTCGCCGCTGGCGGCAACGATGGAGCCGTCGCCCTTGTAGAACCATTCCGGCTGCGCACCCGCGGTCCCAAGCGCCGGCTTGCCGCCTTCGACGCCGAGGCGGAACATCTTCATGCTGTCGGACAGGGTTTCGACGTCGCCGCCGATTTTCTTGTGCATGGCGTCGCGCGCATCGGCGCTGCCCAGGTGCGTCAGGCCCGTGCCGGTGACGTAGCAGTGCGCCGGGTCTTCATGGTCCAGCGGCGCCAGCGGCGTGACGTCGGCAAAGGCGACGGTCTTGCTGCCGGCGGCGGCTTGCGCCAGTTCGGCCAGCTTCTGCTTGTTGCGGATTGCCGCCTGCGCCAGTGCGTAGGTGGTCGAAAAGCCGTCGATGATGCGGATGGTGTCGTCTTCCAGGATGCCGACGTGGCGGGCATCGCCCGCCTTGAATTGAACTAACAGCATGGTATCTCCTTGAACGCGCACGACACGAGCGGGCCGTGGGCCTCGTCGTGTCGCGGCGCTTCGTTCTGATTAGTGGGAATGCTTGGGTACGGCGGAACCGCGCATGCCGACGAGGAAGTCGAAGTCGCAGCCTTCGTCCGCCTGCAGCACGTGGTCGATGTACAGCTGCTGGTAGCCGGATTTCGCGCCCGCCACCTGCGTTTCGGCGCGGGTGGCCAGGCGCTGCTTCATCTCTTCGTCCGAAATCTCCAGATCCAGCTTGCCGCCGGCGCAGTCCAGCGAAATCATGTCGCCGTCGCGGACGATGCCCAGCGGGCCGCCGGCCATCGCTTCCGGCGCCACGTGCAGCACGACGGTGCCGTAGGCGGTGCCGCTCATGCGCGCATCCGAAATACGCACCATGTCCTTGATGCCCTTGGCCAGGATCTTCGGCGGCAGGCCCATATTGCCCACCTCCGCCATGCCCGGATAACCTTTCGGGCCGCAGTTCTTCATGACCAGCACGCAGTTCTCGTCGACGTCCAGGTCCGGATCGAGGATGCGGGTTTTATAGTGATCGAAATCCTCGAACACGATGGCGCGGCCGCGGTGCTGCATCAGGTGCGGCGACGCGGCGGACGGCTTCAGCACGGCGCCGCGCGGCGCCAGGTTGCCGCGCAGGATGCAGATGCCGCCGTCGGCGATCAGCGGGTTGTCGATCGGGCGAATCACTTCTTCGTCGTAGATCGGCGCATCGAGGTTGTTTTCCCAGATCGTCTTGCCGTTGGCCGTCAGCGCATCCTTGTGCGGCAGCAGGCCGTTTTCGCCCAGGCGGCGCAGCACGCCCGGCAGGCCGCCGGCGTAATAAAACTCTTCCATCAGGAAGCGGCCCGACGGCAGCAGGTCGACGACGGTCGGCGTGCCGCGGCCGATGCGGGTCCAGTCTTCCAGTTCCAGGTCGATGCCGATACGGCCGGCGATTGCCTTCAGGTGGATGACGGCATTCGTCGAACCGCCGATAGCGGCGTTGACGCGGATGGCGTTTTCAAACGCTTCGCGGGTCAGGATCTTGGACAGGCGCAGGTCTTCCCACACCATGTCGACAATGCGCATGCCGGACATATGCGCCAGCACGTAGCGGCGCGCGTCGACGGCGGGAATGGCGGCATTGTGCGGCAGCGACGTGCCCAGCGCTTCGGCCATGCAGGCCATCGTGGACGCCGTACCCATCGTGTTGCAGGTACCGGCCGAGCGCGAGTGGCCCGCTTCGGCGGCGAGGAAGTCGTGCATCGTGATCTCGCCGGCCTTGACCTGCTCATGCAGCTGCCAGACGGCGGTGCCGGAGCCGATGCTCTTGCCGTTCAGTTTACCGTTCAGCATCGGGCCGCCGGTAACGACAATAGCGGGGATGTCGCACGAGGCGGCACCCATCAGCAGCGCCGGCGTCGTCTTGTCGCAGCCGACCAGCAGCACGACGGCATCCATCGGATTGCCGCGGATCGATTCCTCGACGTCCATCGACGCGAGGTTGCGGGTCAGCATGGCGGTGGGACGCAGGTTCGATTCGCCGGAAGAGAACACGGGAAATTCGACGGGCCAGCCACCGGCCTCGATGATGCCCTTCTTGACGTGTTCGGCGATCTTGCGGAAGTGGGCGTTGCAGGGGGTCAGTTCCGACCAGGTATTGCAGATGCCGATGATCGGCTTGCCCTGGAACTCATGGTCGGGAATGCCCTGGTTCTTCATCCAGCTGCGGTACATGAAACCGTTCTTGTCCTGCGTGCCGAACCACTCGGCCGAGCGCAGTTTTACATTTTTCTTTGTCTCTGCCATGCATTCCTCCATGTTGTTCCAGGGCCCGGCGACGTGGCTGTCCTCGACGGGCTGCGATTGAAACATGGTAGAACGGGCAACGATATCTTTCCAATGAATAAAAAATTGGCTGCGATATGAAAAAGCGTATCGGTAGAGCAGATAACTGGGGACTGGCACGTTTTCGCGAGCGAAAAGGTGCCTGTCCCCGACGTGCCGAGGCATCTCTCCGGCCGCGCAACGGCTGCTGTTTATTGTCGGCTTTACGTCGGGGACAGGCACCTTGCAGGTGCCAGTCCCCACAAGCGTGTTTGACTCAGTTCTGGATGGTGAAGCGGTACAACGACCGCGTCGAGTAAGTCTCCCCCGGCCGCAGGATCGTGCTGGGGAATTCCGGCCGGTTCGGCGAATCCGGGAAATGCTGCGGCTCCAGGCACACGGCCTCGCGGTGGCCGTAGGTCCAGCCCTTGCCGGACAGCGTGCCGTCGAGGAAATTGCCACTGTAGAACTGCACGCCCGGCTCCTGCGTGTACAGTTCCAGCACGCGGCCGGAGGCGGGATCGCGCAGGGTCGCCGCGAGACCAAGCACGTTCGACTCGCCCTTGTTCAGCACGAAGTTGTGGTCGTAACCGAGGCCGTTTTTCAGCTGTTCATCGTTCGCGTCGATGCCCTGCCCGATGCGGCGCGGCTTGCGGAAGTCGAACGGCGTGTACTCCACCGGTGCCAGCTGGCCCAGCGGAATCGAGTTGCTGTCGATGGGCGTGTAGCGGTCGGCGTTGATCTGCAGTTCGTGATCCAGCACCGTGCCCTTGCCGGCCAGGTTGAAGTACGCGTGCTGCGTCAGGTTGATCGGCGTGGCCTGGTCCGTCGTCGCGTGGTATTTGACCAGCAGCTCGTTGGCGTCGTTCAGCTCATACGTGACCGTCACTTCCAGGTTGCCCGGGAAGCCCTGGTCGCCGTCGGGGCTCGTGTGCGTCAGCTTCAGGCCGATGGACAGGTCACCCACCATCGGCACCGCATGCCAGACGGCCTTGTCGAAGCCTTTCGAGCCGCCGTGCAGGTGGTTCGGGCCGTTGTTGACGTCCAGCTGCACGGTGCGGCCGTCCAGCTGGAAGCGGCCGCCCGAAATGCGGTTGCCGTAGCGGCCGATCAGCGCGCCGAAGTATGGCGAGTCGCTGAAGTACGGCTCCGGCGTATCGAAGCCGAACGTGACGTCGGCCAGGTTGCCATGCCGGTCGGGCACGTGCAGCTCCGTGATGATGCCACCCAGGTTGGTGATCTTGACAACCATGCCGCTGCGGTTGCGCAGCGTGTAAAGGCTCAGCGCGACGCCGTCCGGCGTCTGGCCGAACGGTTCCTGTTCTATCGAGAGTTCCATCCGTTTCCGTTTCTTGTTCTCAGCGCCGGCCGCCCATGACGGGCGCCGGCTCTGCCGGCGACCGTTCAGGCGATGGACGGGCGGCCGAAATCCGGCATGCCTGTGGCGTCCCAGCGCAAGGGTTTGACGAACGTATGGCGGTCCGGATTCCACAGCGGATCGCCCACGATTTCAGTATAAGTCCTCGCATGATAGACCAGGAGCACGGTTGAACCGTCTTCCGCCACCGTGAAGCTGTTGTGCCCAGGGCCGTAGACCTTGTGCTCGAAGCACGTCTGCAGCACGGGTTTTTCCGACTTGTGCCACGACGCCGGGTCCAGCAGGTCGGCATTTTCATCGGCCCACAACAGGCCCATGGCATAGTTGTGGTCCGTCGCGCTGGCCGAGTAGCTGATAAAGATCTTGCCGTTCTTCTTCAGCACCGATGGGCCTTCGTTGACGAGGAAGCCCTGGCATTCCCAGTCGTGTTCCGGCTTGCTCAGCATGACCGGCGCGCCGTCGATCTGCCACGGCGTCCGCATCGGTGCGATATAGATGTTCGAGTTGCCCTCGATGTCCTCGTGCTTCTGCGCCCACAGGTAGTACAGCTGGCCCTTGTGCGTGAACGTCGTCGCGTCCAGGCAGAAGCTGTCGATGCCCGTGTCGACCTGGCCCATGAACTCCCAGGTCCCTTCCAGCGGATTGGCGCTCGTGTTGCGGATGGCGTACATGCGGTGCTGGAACAGCTTGTTCTTGATCTCGCGGCTCGGCGCCGCGGCAAAGTAGACGTACCAGGCGCCCTGATTGAAATGAATCTCCGGCGCCCAGATCAACTCCGAGTAAGGGCCCGTGTCGGGTTTACGCCAGACGTCGCGCGTTTGCGCGCTGGCCAGGCCCTCGATGGTCTTGGCGCGGCGAAGTTCGATGCGGTCGTACTGGGGCACCGACGCCGTAAAATAATAATAGCCATCCGTGTGACGATAAATGTAGGGATCGGCGCGTTGCTCGATCAGGGGTTGCAGGACTTCAGACAAGGCGTTCTCCATTCAATATTGATGCATTCAACCGGCCACGTAGCCATGCGTGCGCATTTCGGCTTTCACGGTGCCGTAGTATTCGTCGCTGATCCGGTAGCGGAACATCAGCAATCCCATCACCAGGTGGAAGAAGCCGGGGATCACCGTCAGCATCAGCGCGATGCCCGTCAGCGCCAGCGGCGTCTGCGCCACGTTGGGCTGGTAGTGGAAGTGCGTCAGCAGCACGCCCACCAGCACGCCGGCGATGCCCATGCCCGCCTTCTGACAGACGGAGATCCCGCCGAACGCGAAGCCGGAGACGCGCGTGCCGGTCTTCACCTGGCCGTAGTCGATGGTCTCCGCGATCGCCGACCAGAACACGGGCGCATGCAGGTCGACGATGAACGACAGCGCGAAATACAGGACGAACGCCAGCAGCATGTCGCCCGGCTTGACGAACAGGTAGATGGCAAGGCTCAGCAGCGCAACGACGACCTGCGAGTTGCGGAACAGCTTGACCTTGCAATACGCCTTGGTGATCCACGTGGACGCGATCATCGACAGGATCGCGGCCACCACCCCGGTGGACAGGAACGCCGACACCACTTCGGGACTGCCGCCCAGGTAGTACTTGGCGTAATAGATGGCGACCGAGCCGCGCACGACGTAACCGATGGTGCCCGTGACGCAGGCGCCGCACAGGATCAGCCACTGGTCGTTCTTCAGCAGCACCTTCAACTGGTCCAGCAAGGGCTGGCGTTCCACCACGTGATGTACGCGCTCCTCCGTCGAGAAGAAGCAGAACAGGAACAGCACGACGCCCATCAGCGCCATCACGGCCATCGCCGCCTGGTAGCCGACGGCCGGATTGCCGCCACCCCAGGCCTTGGCCAGCAGCGGCACGATGATCGTCACCATGAACGCGCCGATCTTGGCGAAGAACAGGCGGTAGCCGTTGGCGGACAGGCGGTCCTGCGGGTCGCTCGTCAGGCCGCTGATCAGCGAAATGTACGGGATGCCCACGCCGGCCGTCATCAGGGTCATCATGATGTAGGTGGAGTAGGCCCAGACCACCTTGGCGTCGTAGCCCCAGTCGGGCGTGCTGAAGACGAAGAACACGGAAACCCCGTACGGCACCGCCAGGAACAGCAGCCATGGCCGGTAGCGCCCGAAGCGGTTGGTAAAGCGGTCCGTGATCTGCCCCATCACCAGGTCGGCGATCGCGCCGATGACCTTCACGGCGAGGAACAGCAGCGCCAGGTCCTCCGTGTGCAGGCCGTAGATGTCGGTATAGAAGAACGTGATGATCAACATCATCGACGAGATCACCACGTTCAGGGCCATGTCGCCCGCGCCAAAGCCTACTTTTTCAACCGTCGATAATTTTTGCATCGCCTATCCAATCAGAAGGACCGCGGGGCGCCTGCCGTCGACCGGCCAGCGCCCCTCTTTCACCGCAACCACCTGCTACGTCAGTTCTTCCAGCGCAGCGCCACGCCAACGGTGCGGTCGTAGCGGCGGATATCGCGCGCCAGTTCCGGCACCGAGTGGTAATCCTTGTATTTGAAGTCCGTCAGGTTGGTGCCGTCCACCGTCAGGCTGAGGTTTTTCGTCAGCTTGTACGTGATCGAAGCATCCAGGGACTTCATCGGATCGACCACCAGGTCGTATTGCGAAGCGCGGTAAGCATACTCGGAGACGAAGCGCGAGCGCCAGCTGTATGCCACGCGCGCCGACCAGTCGCCCCGCTCGTACAGGCCGATCAGGTTGTACGCCCACTTCGACATGCCGGCAAAGCTGTTCACCTTGCCGTCCGGCTCCGTCAGGCCGCCATGCGTGTACGTGCCGTTCGCCTCGACGCCGAACCCGCTCATCCAGCCCGGCAGCCAGTCGTAGAACTGCTTGTACGCGATCTCCACGCCTTCCAGCTTGCCGTCGCTGGTGTTGTACGGGCGGCTGACGTCGTACGTGATGCCGTCATACGTCTCCGGTGTCGACTTGCGGCGGATGTAGTTCTTGAAGTCATGCGAGAACACGGTGCCCGTCACGGAACCGGTCGGCGCGAAGTACCACTCCAGCGACGCGTCCATGTTCTTGCTCTCGATCGGCTTCAGGTTCGGGTTGCCCGACGTGCCCGTGGCCAGCGTGGTGTTGCCCGCCGCGTGCAGCACGAGGCCCGGATTGAAGTCGACGAAAGCGGGACGCTGCGTGGCCTTGCCCCAGGTGAAGCGGGCCTGCAGGTCGTCGCGGAACTTCGCGCGCAGGGCCACGTTCGGCAGGTAATCGGTGCCGGTCGTCTTCGTGCTGGCGCCCACCACCGCGTTGTTGATCAGCGAATTGCCGCGCAGGTCCTGCTCGGTGCGCACGGCACGCACACCCACGGAGCCGTCCACCGGCACCGACCATGCGTCGAACGCGATATCGGCCTTGCCGTAAATCGCCTGCGTCTTCTCGATATCGGCGTAGTACGACAGCGGGTCTTCGGGATTCGGTGTCGTCGTTCCCGTGAACAACTGGCGCAGGTCGCTCGTGTTGTTCAGCAGGTAGCCGGCGCAGGGGATCGGGAACTGCGAAATGCCGTAGTTGCCGGCGGTCGGCTGCGACAGGCACGTGAAGCCGGGGACCGAATTGATCATCACCTGGTTCGGCGAGTAGGCGCCCGGCTGGTTGACGGAGCCTTCGATGCCGTGGATCGACGTCGCGCGGCGCTTGGCGATGCGCACGCCGCCGGAGAATTCACGGAACAAGCCCTTGTTCGCCGGCTCATACGTGGCATCCACCCGCCAGTCGGTAGAGCTGCCTTCGTCATGGCCGTGCTGGTCGAAGAATTTCTCGAGGAAGAAGTTCGAGCCCGTCGTGATATCCGACCCCGGATACGTGATCGAGCCGACGCCGTCACGGATGCTGCCGGACACGTTGGGCATATAGCCGACGATGTCCACGATCGGGTTCTGGTTGCGGAATTTACTCGTGGTGCGCGCCAGCTCCGTCTTCAGGCGCAGCTGGTCGTTGACGTCCCACGTGGCGCCGGTGGCGGCCTGCGTGGTGCGCGAATATTGACGGCGACCCTGCGTGGAGCTGAGGGTCCACTGGTCGGCGCCGTCCTTCGCGATCGACTGCAGGTAGTTCGTGCCGGGCACCGTGGTGACCGTCGCGCCCTTGTTCAGCGGCAGCTGGCCAAGGAAGAAATTGGTCTGGGCGTCATGCTCGATGCGGGTGTTGATCACTTCCGCGAACACTTCCACGGCCGAATTCGGGCGCCACTGCAGCACGCCGTTGCCAGCCCAGCGCTTGCGATCGCCCCCCGTCATCGTGCGGCCGATGGTGTCCGGGCCCGTCAGGCCGTTCTCGATCGCCAGCGGGATGCCGACCCACGCGGCTTCGTCCTGGTAGCGGCCGCGCTGGTACGAGTAGCCCACCAGCGCGCCGAATTCGCCGTACGCCGTCTTCCAGCGGTTCGACACCATGCCGGACAGTTGCGGATCGGTGGCGTTGGACTTGTCGCGGTTCTCGGCACGGCCCATCAGGCTGGCCGTGTAGCCCTTGAAGTCGAACGGACGATTGGTGCGCACGTCGATGACGCCGGCCGTACCGCCTTCGACCATGTCGACGCCCTGCGATTTGTAGACATCGAGGCGCGACAGCATCGTCGTCGGGATATCGGCCAGGAACAGGCTGCGGCTGACGGCGGAGAACATCTCGCGGCCATTGAGCAGCGTCACGGCGCCCGGCAGGCCGCGGATGACGACATTGCCCGCCTCGCCGGCTTCGCGGATGATCTGCACGCCCGTGATGCGGCCGAGGATCTCGGCCACGTTCTTGTCGGGGAATTTGCCGATGTCGTCGGCGACGATGGAGTCCACCACCTGTTCGTTGTTCTGCTTGAATGCCTGCGCATTGCGCGCCGCATTGCGCATCCCGGTGACGGTGACGACCGCGCCGGTCGGTGCGACGGGTTCGCTGGCTGCGGTCGCGGCCGCCGTGCTGGCGCCTGCGCTGTCCTCAATGGCCGGCGCCTGCTGCGCCCAGACGGAAGCGCTGCTCAGCATGCCGGCGGCAGCCAGTGCGGCAACCGTGGCTTTCAACGTGAAAGGATCGAACTTGGGCGCGGAACGGCCCGAAGGGATGGTCTTCATAGGTCTCCGATGTCTTATAGTTATGATGCAGTTTTGTAACTGCTTAGCTGGATTGCATCTTATGGCGGAGGAGCAATTCTATCCAATCAATTTTTGCGGGGTTGCGATATGTTTTTTGGTATCGAATCAACCCTAAATCACGTGTCCCTTGTCCATGCCGTGGCTATCAGGCGGTAGCGGGCTGGCGCGACAGTCGTGTCGGCGATGAGCAGCGAGTGGGCGGCCAGCGTGGCCAGGCAGTCGACGACGTCCGCGGCTGCGATGCCATACGCCGGCAGCAGCGCGGCGGCGTCGGCCAGTGCGAACCACGGCGGCAGATGGCGTAATGCCGCCAGCGCGGCGCTTGCGGGCGCCGGCAGCAGATGCCGGTCCCACGCCAGCGCCGCGGAGAGGCTGCGGTGCCGGGCAACGGCGGCGTCGCCGGACAGCGTCGACAGGTCGGCAGCCGGATTGGCGAGCGCTCGCAGCGCATCCATCCCCCCTGCCCCGCGCGCGTGCTGCGCCGCCAGCAGCAGCGCCAGCGGCAGGCCGTCCAGCCGGTCGCACAGCCGTTCCAGCAGCGCCAGTGCATGTCCGTCTGACGCAGGACCGGACACGCGCGCGGCCAGCAGCCGGAAGGCATCCGGCCGGTCCAGCGGCGCCACGCGGACGACCGCTTCGCCATCGGCCTGCAACGTCTGCCGGCCCGTGGCCAGGATGTGCAGCGCCGGCAGGCGGCGCGTCAGCGCTTCGGCCAGCCGGCTGACGGCGTCCAGATGATGGTCGCAGTTGTCCAGCACGAGCAGCTGCGGCCCGGCGCCCAGCGCTTCCGGCGTCAGCATGGCGAGGCTCCAGGCCGCGTCGAAGTCGATGAACCGGCGCGGCATCCCGCGCAGGCGGTGCGCCACGGCCAGGGCCAGCGCCGACTTGCCGACGCCTGCGGGCCCTGTAAGCGTAACGATGGGTGTGACGGCGCAGCGCCGTGCGATCGCATCGACCAGTGCGGCCCGGCCGACCAGGTCCGGCAGCGGCGGCAACGTGGAGGCGCCGGTTACGCGGCCGGTAAACACGTAGCCCTGCCCCGTCACCGTGCCGATCAGATTACCGTCGCCGGCCAGCGCACGCCGCAACGCGGCGATCTGCACGCGCAGGTTGCTGGCGTGGATGGCGCGGCCCGGCCATGCCAGTTCGAGCAACTGCGCGGGCGTCAGCACGTGGCCGGCCGCTTCCACCAGCGCCTGCAGTACACGCGCGGCGCACGCGCCCAGCACGACGGGACGGGCACCGGCGGCTTGCAGCTCGCCGCGGCGGGGGTCGAAGGCATAGCGCCCGAACGCGATCGGGGCGCCGTCGGGGAGGCACATATCCATGCCGACAGGCTAACCCGCAGGCGTTGCGCAGCACAGGCCACATCGGCGGGCAGCGCAGCCACCCGAAGCGGGCCCGCCCCACTCCCCCGAAAGGGGCAACGGGCGGCGTCTTGCCCGGTCGGCGCGGTCGCACGGTGTAAGATGCCCTTCTTATTAACTGTACGGCACTGACATGAATGAACTGGAGGGCGCGATCCGGCCCGGCCCCGCACGGATACGCGTGATGGTCGTGGACGACCATCCCCTGATGCGCGAAGGGATCGCCGCCGTGCTGGCCGTCAGCGGCCGTTACGAGCTGGTGGCCGAAGCGGCCGACGGCCGCGAGGCGGTCGAACAGTTCGTGCGTTATCAGCCGGACGTCACATTGATGGACCTGCAGATGCCCGTGATGGGCGGGCTCGATGCCATCGTCGGCATCCGCGCGCTGGCGCCGCAGGCCCGCATCATCGTGCTGACGACGTACAAGGGTGACGTGCAGGTGCTGCGCGCGCTGAAGTCCGGCGCCATGGGCTACCTGCTGAAAAGCGTGCTGCGCACGGAACTGGGCGACGCCATTGACAAGGTGCATGCCGGCCAGCGCCACATCCCGCCCGAAATCGCCGTCGAACTGGCGGCGCACATCGATGCCGACACGCTGTCCGCCCGTGAGACGGAAGTGCTGCGCTTCGTCGCCCACGGCAATTCCAACAAGCGCGTGGCACTGGCGCTGGGCATCGCCGAGGAAACCGTCAAGGCGCACATGAGCACCGTGCTGGCCAAGCTGGGGGCGCGCGACCGCACGCATGCGGTGACGATCGCCATCAAGCGCGGCATCCTCGAACCCTAGAAGCATTGAGGACTGGCACCTCGCGGGCCGAAGGGCCCTAGAGGTGCCAGTCCCCGACTTTCACCCACGCCTTACTGGAACGCCACCTCGGCAAAACTGCGCAACTTCCGGCTGTGCAGCCGATCGACACCCAGCGCCCGCAGCATCTCCATCGCGCGGATGCCGATGCGCAGGTGCTGGTCCACGCGGTCGCGATAGAACTGGTTGGCCATCCCCGGCAGCTTGATCTCGCCGTGCAGCGGTTTGTCGGACACGCACAGCAAGGTGCCATACGGCACGCGGAAGCGGAAGCCGTTGGCGGCAATCGTCGCGCTCTCCATATCCAGCGCCACCGCCCGGCTTTGCGAAAAGCGCCGCTCCGGTGTGCGCTGCGGCAGCAGCTCCCAGTTGCGGTTGTCCGTGCTGGCGACCGTGCCGGTGCGCAGCACGCGTTTCAGGTCGTGGCCCGTCAGCTGCGTCACTTCCGCCACCGCCGCTTCGATCGCCACCTGCACCTCGGCCAGCGCCGGCACGGGCACCCACAGCGGCAGGTCCTCGTCCAGCACGTGATCCTCGCGCACATAACCGTGCGCCAGCACGTAGTCGCCCAGCTGCTGCGTGTTGCGCAGGCCGGCGCAGTGGCCCAGCATCAGCCATGCGTGCGGGCGCAGCACCGCGATATGGTCGGTGATGGTTTTCGCGTTGGCGGGGCCGACGCCGATATTGACCATGCTGATGCCGGTGCCGTCGGCGCGGATCAGGTGGTAGCCCGGCATCTGCGGCAGCCGTGGCAGCGGCGCGCCGATGCCGTCGCCCGCCTCCTCGGGCTGGCCGGCGCGGCGCGTGACGATATTGCCCGGCTCGACGAACGCCACGTACGCATCGTCGTCGCTGGCCGCTTCGCGGCTCATGATGGCGTGGCCGAGGCGGACGAATTCGTCGATATAGAACTGGTAGTTCGTAAACAGCACGAACTTCTGGAAGTGTTCCGGCGACGTGCCCGTGTAGTGACGCAGCCGCTGCAGCGAATAGTCCACGCGCGGCGCCGTAAACAACGACAGCGGCAGCGCCTCGCCCGGCGCCGGATCGAACGTGCCGTTGGCGATGCCGTCGTCCATGGCGGCCAGGTTGGGCAGGTCGAACACGTCGCGCATCAGCTGGCGCCGCTCCAGCGGCAGGCTGCCTTCGATGTGATCGTGCTCGGCAAACGAGAAATGGATGGGAATCGGCTGCGACGACAGCCCCACTTCCAGCTGCATGTGCTGGCGGCCGTGGTTCTTCAGCAGCAGCCGGAACTGCTCGTGGTAGTAGCGGGCAAACAGGTCGGGTCGCGTCAGCGTCGTCTCGAACGTGCCCGGACCGGCCACGAAGCCGAACGCCAGCCGCGAATCGGCGCGCGCGAACGTCTCGCTCTGCACCCGCACGAACGGGTAGCAGGCGCGCACGTGTTCCGCCGGTGTCTCGCCGTCGACAAAGCGCTGCAGCGCCTCGCGCAGGTGGCGGATGCTGCCGTCGTAGAGCGTTTTCACGTGCGCCAGCGCGGCAGCGGGATCGTCGAAGCGTTCAGGGGGGACGAAGGGACGGGTGGACACGATCAACTCCTGTGGTTTTATTGTTTTGCCATCGTACCATCTGCACCGCTCCCCTGCAGCCCGTGCACCCGGTCGTTGCACGGATTGCAATGGCATGCGCCGATAAAGGATAATCCCTCCTATAATTCACTCTCCGGCACTGCGCACCGCGCCCGCCAATCTCAGTTCAGTTATGGCGGCCGATCACTCCGAACCCGCAAACCAGATCGTCAGCAACGTCGTGCTGCTGGGCGCGGCCCATGAGGTCGCGCGCGTGCTGCACGCGCTGCCAGGCTTGCGCCTGCGCGTCCAGCCGGCGCTGGACGGCGACATGTTGCGCCACGCCCGCCCCGACCTGCTGCTGATCGTGCTGCCCGGACCCGACCCGGCGGCGCTGTCGGCATTGCGCACCGACCCCGCCCTGCAGGACTGCGCCATGGTGGCGCTGGCCCACACGGCCGATGCGCTGGGCCAAACCACGGCACTGGTGGAGTTCGACGACGTGATCGATCTGGCCGTCACCACGCCGGAAGCCCTGTCGGCCCGCATCGCCGCGACGCTGAACGGCGCCCGCGTGCGCGCCCGCCGCAACCGGCGTTACCGGCTGCTGCAGCGCATCGACGACCGCTTCCGCAACACGAACGACGTGGCCGGCATCCCGCTCGCGGCCGCCGCCATGCTGGGCCGGCACCTGGACGTCAACCGCTGCGCCTATGCCGATGTGGAAGCCGACGAGGACACGTTCAACCTGACCGGCGACTACAACGCGGGCGTGCACAGCATCGTGGGCCGCTACCGCTTTGCCGACTTCGGCCAGGATTGCCTGGGCTTGATGCGCCAGGGCCTGCCCTATGTGGTCGAGGATTCGGAGGCGGACTTGCGCACGCAGGCCGTGCTGGCGTCGTACCGGCAGACGGCCATCCGCGCCGTCATCTGCGTGCCCGTGCTGAAGAACGGCCGTTTCGTTGCCGCGATGGCCGTGCACATGGCAAGGCCGCGGCGCTGGCATGCGGACGAGGTGTCGCTGGTGCAGACGGTGGCCGAACGGTGCTGGGAATCGATCGAACGGGGCCGCATCGCGCGCGAACTGCAGGCCAGGGATGCGCGCTACCGCACACTGGTCGAGACCATGTCGGCGGTGGTATGGCAGACGGACGGCACCGGGCATGTCCGCGCCGTCAACCCCACCTGGTCGGCGTTCACCGGCCAGGTCTTCGACGAGTACGAAGGCGAAGGCTGGCTCGACGCGCTGCATCCCGACGACCGCGTGGCCACGGTCCAGACCTGGCGCGAGGCCACCGCCGCCCGCCACCCGTTCGTCGGCAGCTACCGTCTGCGCCGCCATGACGGCCAGTACCGTCACATGCTGGCGCGTGGCGCGGCCGTGATGGCGGGCGGCAGCGTGCTGGAATGGGTCGGCAGCTGCCTGGACGTGACGGACATGCGCACCGCGCAGGAGGCGCTGCGCGCGGCCAACGTGCGGCTGCAGTTTACGCTGGACTCGGCGCAGATTGCCGACTGGGACTACGATCCCGCCACGGGACTGCTGGCGGCGTCGCCACGGCTGGCCCGCGTCTTCGGCTACGACGCGCCGCAGCCACCGTGGGACATGCGCCACCTGCTGGGTCACATCCACGGCGAAGACCGGGCCGTCGCGCTGGGCAGCTTCGAGAAAGCGCTGCGCACGGCCGCGCCATGGCACATGGAATGCCGCATCGTGCAGCCCGACGGCGCCGTGCGCTGGGTCGCCGTGCACGGCAACAGCTATCGCGGCGAGGAGTCCGCCGGGGCGCGCATGCTGGGGATCGTCTACGACATCACGGCGCACAAACGCTCGGAGCAGGCGCTGCGCGAGGCGGACCAGCGCAAGGACGAGTTCCTGGCCATGCTGGCGCACGAGCTGCGCAATCCGCTCGCGCCTATCGGCGCCGCCTCGGAAGTGCTGGCCGTCGGCGGCGTCGACCCCACTCGTACCGGCATGGCCACCGCCGTGATCCGGCGCCAGGTGCGACATATGTCCGGCCTGATCGACGACCTGCTGGACGTGTCGCGCGTCAAGCGCGGTTTGGTGAAGCTGGAAACGGCGCCGTGCGACATGGGCGCTGTCGTCGCCGGCGCACTGGAGCAGGTGCGCCCGCTGCTGGACCGGCGCGGCCATACGGTGCACGTCGACCTGCCCGAGCTGCCGGCGACCGTGAATGGCGACGAGAAGCGGCTGGTGCAGATCGTCGCCAATCTCCTCAACAATGCGGCCAAGTACACGCCTGACCGGGGCCGCATCGCCGTCGCCGTCGCACTGTGCGGCGCCGCCGTGACGTGCACGGTGACGGATAACGGCATCGGCATGAGCCCCGATTTCGTGGAGCGGGCGTTCGACGTGTTTGCCCAGGCCGACCAGAGCATCGCCCGCTCGCAGGGCGGACTGGGTCTGGGTCTGGCGCTGGCGCGCAGCCTGGTGGCAGCGCATGGCGGCTCGATCGGCGCGCGCAGCGAAGGGCCCGGCAAGGGCGCCGCCTTTACGGTGACGCTGCCGGCCCTGTAACCCTCAGCGGCGGAGCTTGCGCCGGGCAGCGCGCGCATGCGGCACCCACGCGTGCACGGACCAGCGCCGCCACATGATCAGGCCGCGGATCCACTCGTCCGCGGCAAACGCGATGTACAACCCTTTCAGGCCCAGGCCGAAGTGGATCGCGAGGATCCAGCTGCCGCCGGCCAGCACGAGCACCATCGACGCGGCGCCCGCCAGCACGGGAAACCGCACGTCACCGGTGGCGCGCAACGCATTGATGACAACCAGGTTGAACGTGCGCCCCAGTTCCACCAGCACGCCCAGCCACAGCAGCAGCGCCCCTTCGGCCAGGATCGACGCATCCCGCGTGAAGAGGCCCAGCAGCCAGGGCCCGGCCAGCGCCACGCCACCGGAGACGACGCCGCTGATGACGAGCCCCCGGTACAGCGACGTGCGCACCAGCCGGTGCGCGGCGCCCAGCTCCCCTGCCCCCACCATGTGGCCCACCATGATCTCGACGGCGAATGCGGTGGCGAGGCTGAAGACGATGATCATCGACCCGATCTGCTGCACATAAGCGTGCGTGGCCAGCGCATGGGCGCCCAGCGTGCCGGCGGCTGCCATCGCGGCCATGAACGACAGCCGCCAGGCGATGTTCTCGGCCGCCGCCGGCACGCCGATGTGCAGCACCTCGGCCAGCTCCGCGCGCGGCAATGTCCACCAGTCGCGGCGCACGGGCGCGATGCCGAGATGGCGCCGCCACAACGCCAGGTGCAGCGCCAGCCCGAGGGCGCGGCTCAGCGCCAGCGCCAGCGCGAAACCGGGCAGCCCCATATCCGGCAGCGGCCCCCAGCCATGCATCAGCGGCAGCGCCAGCACGAGGTGCGACACGTGCATCGCGACCAGCACCAGCAACGTGTCGCGCGTGCGCAGGTGCGCCCGCATCACGGCCGCCATCGACGCGTTCCACGCGTCCAACAGCAGGGCCGGCGCCAGCGCCATCAGGAACGGCGCGGCCAGCGGCAGCACGTCGGCCGGGGTTTGCAGCAACGCCAGCAACCCATGCGCCCCGCCCAGCGCCACCAGCGCGGTAACGGCGCCGATCCACGTGCTGGCGCCCACGGAAGCCAGCGCCACGCGGTTGGCCCGCTCGCGCTGGCCACCGCCCAGGCTTTGCGTGATGACGACCCCGACGCCGGAGCCGACGATGCGAAACAGCAGGAACAGCGTGACGGAAATCTGGTTGGCGATCGCAAACGCGGCGCCGGCGATATCGGAGATGTGCGCCGCCAGGCTGGTGCCGACCACGCCGATGGCGACGGCCAGCACCAGTTCGACCAGCAGGGGCCAGGCGAGCGTGAAGATGTGGGGGCGGTTGTTGCTGGACGGCGTGGCTGGCATGGGGCGGCTGGTGGTGGTGGCGAGGCATCATTGTACTGATCCGCGCCATCCGCTGCCGTTACACCGCCAAAGGGACAAACAATACATTTTTCTTTAATATAATTTAAATTAACATAGTTATAATTCCCCGCAAACTCGCCCTTCGCTGATATTAGTCAACCGGGAGCAAAATAATAAATATATAATCTCGCGTTTCAACTCAGCCGCGCATATCCGGATTGCGCCAACGAAGCCAACGATGAACACCGACCCGATAGGGCAAGTCCCGTCGCTCCTCAGCGAGGAAAACCGTCCGATCCGGCTGCGTCTGTTTGACGGCAGCGGTGTGTTGGATGATGTGCTGCTGGTGAAATACGTGAGCGGTACCGAAGCCGTGTGCGGTGGCATCGAGTACACCGTATTGTGTGTCGCTACCGACGCAGGCATGGCATTGAAGCGCTTCATTGCCAATCCTGTGCAACTCCAGTTCGTTACCGACGGGGGGAAGTTGCGCTGCGTATGTGGCGTTGTCGCATCCATCACAGAAGGTGGGAGCGATGGTGGACTTGGCACTTATCAGCTGATCGTACGGGATGCGCTGTCGCTTCTGGACCAGACGTTCAATACCCGGATTTTCCGCAACTGCGATGAAGTCGGCATAACCAATATTATCCTGCGCGAATGGCGGGAAAATAACCCGGTTGCCGCGCAGGCTTTCGATTTCGAACTGGGCGGACTGAAATCGTACCCGGCACGCGAATTTACAATGCAATGCAACGAATCGTCCGGCGCATTCCTGCGCAGGCTGTGGAAGCGGCGTGGCATCGCGTGGTTCATACAACCCGGCGCTCCGGGCGAGCGCGGCACCAGCGCCGTGCCTGTGCACACACTGGTGCTTTTCGACGACCCGATGTCGCTGCGAGAAAATGCGGCGCGAACCGTGCGATATCACCGCGACGGTGCCACCGAGGAACGGGACACGGTCACCGGGTGGCACGCTGTCCGGCAACTGTCGGCCGGTTCCGTCACACGTCGCAGCTGGGACTACGCACGCGCCGGGATGATGGATATCCAGGACCTCGGCAACCACGACCAGGGCCGCATGGGTAACGAGTGCGCCGCAGCCCTGGACGACTATCTCGTCGATACTCCGCACGCGGGCAACGACAGCAGCGACTATCGCAGCCTTGGCATGGCACGAATGCAGCGCCATGAATATGCATCGAAATACTTCCACGGCGAGGGTAGCGTACGCGACCTGAGCGTGGGCGAGTGGAACGGGCTCAGCGGACATCCTGAGATCGATACGCATCCGCCCGAGCAGCGCGAATTTGTCGTCACCGAACTGCGCATTCGGGCTGAGAACAATCTGCCCAAGGCTCTCGACGAGCGCGCTAAACGCCTGTTCGCGCAGAACCGCTGGCGAGGCGTGGACGACGTGCTTGGCCAGGCCAGCGCAGAGCGGGACATGCGCTATACCAATCACTTTACCTGCGTACGCCGTGGCATCCCCATCGTGCCCGCGTTCGATCCACGCGTCGATGTGCCACGCGCCGAGCCGCAAAGCGCCATCGTAGTCGGTCCACCGAACGAAGAAATCCATTGCGACGAGCTGGGGCGCGTGAAAATCCGCTTTCCCGCATGCCGGGAGAGCGATCATGCGCATGCTCAAGGCGCCGGCACATCCGACACAGACCGCGATTCCGCATGGATCCGTGTCGCCAGCGGCTGGGCCAGCGCGCAATATGGGACGATCTCGCTGCCGCGCGTTGGCGATGAGGTCATCTGCGTATTCCTTGGCGGCGATCCGGACAAACCATTGATCGTTGGGCGTGTCCATGGCGCCAGGACGACGCCGCCGTCGTTCAGTCAGGTGAGCCAGCTGCCGGGTGACCGTTACCTGTCCGGCATCAAGAGCCGCGAAGGCAAGTCCCAGCGCTACAACCAGTTGCGCATGGATGACACCCCCGGCGAAATCAGCGTGCAGCTGGAAAGCGCTCACGGGCATGCCCAGCTGAATCTTGGCTACCTGACCCATCCGCGCAGCAACGGCAAGGCGGAAGCCCGCGGCGCAGGGTTTGAGCTGACCACCAATGACAGCGGCGCGATCCGCACAGCCAAGTCTCTGCTGATCTCGGCATGGAAACGCCTCGATGCCTGCGGCACGCAATTGAGCAGCGAAGAGCACCTGGCCCTGATGCAGGACTGCCTCGACTTGTTCAAGTCGCTGGGACAATATGCCGCGGAACATCAGGGGCTGGCGCTTGATGCCAACGGCCAGGCCGAGCTCAAGCAACACGTCGACGGCGCCGCATCGAGCGGCGAGCCTACCCTCAGCATGACGGCCCCCGCCGGCATTGCGCTGAGCACTCCCAAAACGCTGGTCAGCTATGCAGGTGTCAACGTCGACACGGTTGCCCAGCAACACATGCAACTGACCAGCGGCCAGCGTTTCAACGTCAACGCCGGCAAAGGCATTTCGCTGTTCTCGCACATGGACGGTATCGCGCAGATCGCCCATCACGGCAAATTCCTGATGCAAAGCCAGCATGACGATATGCAGATCGACTCCGCCAAGGACATCAAGACCACGGCCGGCAAGCGCTTCATCGTCATGGCCGAGGAGGAACTCACGCTGATCGTTGGCGGCGGCGCGTATCTGAAGCTCAAAGGCGGCAACGTCGAACTTGGCGGCCCCGGCGCGCTGACCGTCAAGACCGACGGGCATCATTGGAACGGACCAGCCAGCGCCAGCACGGAAATGCCGAAGTTCGAAGCCGGCGACTTCAAACGGACGCCGCGCCTGTTGCGCCCCACCGACGGCAAGCCTGTCGAAGGCGTGAAGCTGCATGTGGAACGCGATGGCGACAGCCCGATCGCCGGGCAAAGCAACGGTGCCGGCGAAGGCGAAACGATCACCGGCGACAAACTGCAGCGGTTAAAGGCGTTCTTCTACAAGCCACGCGACTGACCATTATTCAAGCTGACACGATCTCGAGATGAGTACCCTCCCCAACAGCAATCCGGCATACAGCCCCGACAACCTGATGGTCGGCGCGAACACGGGTATTCAATACCTGACCGACAAGCACCTGGACGTACTGATGCAACTGCCGCTGCCCGGCATCGTGATCTTCGTCCACGGCGTCAATTCCGATGGCGAATGGTACAAGCAGGCGGAAGAAGGTTTATGCAAAGGGCTCAACCAGCGTCTGAAACGGTGCAATGAGCATATGACTCACCCTACGCCCGAGGGCGGGCAATTACGGGCCGCATCCTATATGCCGGAGCTGACGCCGGATGGCTACATCAATCCGGACATGACCGACAAGACCTTCGTGTCGGATGAAGGGAGCTTCTCGCCCGTGATCCACTTCCGCTGGGGTTACAAGGCCGGCAGCAAGGAGCTGCAGCAATACGGCAATGCGGTCTACCTGAACGAGCAGAACTACTGGGGCGGCGGGCCTTTCGCCAATGGCTGCACATCGCTTCCGGACCTGTGGGGCAGCGGCATCGACGACACACTCTTCCTATGGCTGCACGTTCAGCACATCAACCCGACCAGCGACCGCCTCGTGTATTCCTGCCCACCCAGGCCCTACTACGTTCTGGCGGCATTACGCCTGGCAAAGCTGATCGGATCGATCAGGGAAAAACAGGCTGACACGCCAGTGACGATCGTCTGCCACAGCCAGGGCAATATGGTCGCAATGGCGGCGGCGTTCCTTGGTGAGAAGCTCAAACCAGTAGCCGATCCGCAGGGCAAGGCAGGTGACTGCGTGGCGGATACCTACGTGCTGTGCAACCCGCCCTACAGTCTCGTGAAGAAAAATGGCATGCAAAGCTGGGCTGAATACGGCATGAAGGACAAGGATGGCAATGGCGGCAGGCAGACGGCCGAAGCACGCTACAAGACATTGGCGGCATTCTTCGACATCATCCGTAAACGCGCGGGCAAGCAGCAAAGCGCGGAAAGCATCGACCTGTTCATGAAGAACGAACTGCACGGATTCGACGCCCGCTCCGACCGCAACAAGTACGGTTACGGCGACACGTTATCGACCGTCGGCAGAGTCACGCTGTATTTCAATCCGCACGATCAGGTGATTTCCGCCAGCACCATCCAGGGTATCGGCTGGCGCGGCCTGAGCCAGGAAGAAATCAACGCTACCAATGGCACCGGCGTCTTCAGCCAGCGCGTGTTCTCGCAAGGCTATGAGGTGGGCAAACAGGGCACGTACGACTTCTGGGACAACCAGCATAACAAGCCTACGCGCGGCAAGCCGGACTTCTGGTTCCCACGGTCGCCGCCGGCGAAATACTCGGTGTCGAAAGGCCTGGACGCGAACAGTAATATCGTCGGCAAAGTGGTCACCGTTTTTACCGCTCCGCTCATGATCCTGGGCACAAAAATCGCAAATACGGCGATCAATGCATTGCCCCCCGACAGCTGGAAGACACCGCTGACGGCGCCGCTGCTGGCGGAACCATTCAAACCGATGTCGGTACGCTTTGGCAAGACCAGCGACGCCTTCGACCAGGGCTACGACGCGCCAGGAGAGTCGCGTGACCCCCGACGTGACCGTACGCCCGATGACCCATACACCGGTGTTCGCCCGCTTCCCGGCGCTCCACGAGATGCGACGGGTGTTCAAGAAACGGATGCGGGCAAGGGCGACGCGGACAGCGAGGCCTCCCTGCGTTACGAACACCACGCGATGCTGCGCATGCAGGCGCGGCGCGAGGGACGCTATAAAAACGACCAGGCGGTGCAAGAGGAGGATGATCCCACCATCGCAAGTGCCGACTATAATGCCTGGCGCTCAAGGAGGATCAAGGAAATGCTGGCGGCAAGTATCGATACCCATGCAACCGACCACTCGACCATCATGACCAATCCTATGCATGCCGAGAAGGCGCTTGCGTATGATGTCGCGGTTGGCGTCTGCCATCTCACACCTGATGACATTCAGTCGCTCCGAGTGGCCGCCGATTGGCGTTTTTTGGAAGCGCTCGATCCGAAAGATCCTTCAAGCCAGTTTAGCGAGTATTTCGAGTCTGGCAGATTTAAAGATATGAGCGTACAAGCGTGGTCGGCAAAACCAGCACATGAGGGCTCTATGCCCGACAGCATCATCGATCAGCGAGCACTTTTCGGCGGGAGGACAAATTGATCGGCCTAATCAGTACCGCGCGCCGGCGGGTCGGGATCGCTGTCGCCGTCCTGGCACTCGCCGTTGTTACAGCGTGGTTGCTCTTGGTACAGTCGGAAGTCGTGCAGACACTGTCCCTCACAGATGGAGAGATAATGAATCGATTCGTAATTTTACCTGGCTTGCTGACCGCGGCAGTCTTTGCACTCGTCACTCTGGCAGCACCCCGGAAGGCTGATGCGGCCCCCGCTAATCCCGGAGCGCAAACTACCACACAGACTGCGCCGTTCAGTGCGCAGGTGGTCGGTCTGCAGTGGCTCAACCCGCTCCAACGTCGCGACTACCCCACTGAATGGCAATTGCTGTGGACGCTCGGTCTCGTCGGTCCAAACCGCGACGACGATATGGTCAGGACAAAACCGGAGAAGTACAGCAAACTACAAGCGGTCGGTTCCATAGTAAACGGGAATAAGGGGCGGACCACCTTCAAGGACTACCACGATAAATACGTCAACGCTCTTACAGTGCTGTTTCACGATATTTACTTCATGAGTCCAACGTACTTCTATAATGCCCATTCGCTAACAGATCGAAAAACCTGGCGCGAGCTCGCTGGCATCCATGTTGAATACGCGCTCCCCGAGGGCCGGCTCGACCCCGCTGAAGCCCGCGACTACACAAGGGAACGTATCCGCAAGACGTTCCAGATCGGGAACGTCAATACACCGGAAGCCTGGAGCCGCGATACACCCCCCGACGTCCGCGTCACCATGGGCGGCCCCAACGCCGGTTTCACATCACTGGCAGCAGGCCTCGACTACCTGCAATCCCATCCTAATGAAACCGTCTGGGTGATGAACTGGGATGCGCCGAGTTTCCCGCCGAAGGACGAGCAGATCAACGAAAACATGGTGCTACTGGTCCTGGCGGGACCGAACTACAAAACGGAGCGCGCACCGCTGGCGTGGCTTGGCTATCCCGCCACGCGGAAAGTTGCCGAGTTCGAAGGCGCCAAGGGCAAGCCGCCCCGCGCCGTGCAGGCATGGAAGGCGACGATCGAAGCGGCTGCCGCCAACGCCGGCAAGCAGGATAGCGATATCGGCTACGTCATCCACGACGCCAACAATCAACATCCGGCGTCGCCGGACCGGATCGCCAGCCTGGCGCAGACGCTGACGACGGAACTGGTGGAATTCGACTTCGCCAAGCAGACTTTCAATACCCCGGCGCTGCTGGGCGAAATGGGCGCCGGCACGGCGCTGACCAACGTGGCGCTGGGCATCGGCTACGCCAACCATATGGGCAAGCACGTGCTGGTGGCAGGCACCACCGACGCCGCGCAGCCGACAGCGCTGGTCGTGACGCCGCCGGCCAAGCCGCGCCCCATCGATCCGAGTGCCCCGTGGTTCCGCGCGCGTGGCGGCAATACGGTCTTCCTGCCGTGGTGGGGCCTGCGCCACGATGCCGAGCGCGGTTCGCAAGGATACTCGCGATGACACGAGGCCAGCGGAGTGCGACAGCATGCGCGGCGTGATCCGGCTGAACGACCCCACCAGCCACGGTGGGAAGGTCGTCACTGCCGCACCGAACAGCACCGTGATGGGCCTCGCCGTCGCGCGCAAGGGCGACCGCTGCGTTTGCCCCCTGCCCGGTCACTCGGTCTGCATCATCGCGGAGGGCGACCCAAAGGTGCTGATCGACGGCGTGCCGGTGGCTTTCGACGGGCATCGCACCAGCTGCGGTGCCACGTTGATCACAACGGTACCGGGCAGCGGTCGGGGGTGAATGATGCCATCAAGAACGCGCCTCTCCCTCCTCGCCGCAGCGATCCTGGCACTGACGGGCTGCGTGTCTCGAGAAACACGCAATGCGGAGAAAGAACCCGAAGAAGACGGCCGTCCCTTTCAGGCGCAGGTGGTAGGGGTGCAATGGCTCAATCCACTGCAACGCCGCGACTATCCCACTGAATGGCAACTATTATGGACGTTAGGCCTTGTTCGTCCCAATCAGGACGACGACAAGTTAAAGACAAACCCTGAAAAGTACGGAAAATTACGTGCGATTGGGATTATTGCTAACGGTAACGATGGCGAGGAGACGTTCACTGGGTATCACCATAAGTACCTTGAAGCACTTACCGTACTATTTCACGATATTTACTTCCAGAGCTCAACATACTTCTACAATGCGCATTCATTGAAGAGCCGAAAAACCTGGCGGGAGCTCGCTGGCATCCATGTCGAATACGCTTTGCCGGACGGGCGGCTCGACCCGACCGAAGCCCGCGACTTTACGAGGGAGTGCATCAATGACACGTTTCAGATCGGCTTCACGAGCACACCTGAAGCCTGGAGTCGAAACACCCCACCAGACGTCCGCGTCACGATGGGCGGCCCCAACGCCGGCTTCACATCGCTGGCAGCAGGCCTCGACTACCTGCAATCCCATCCTAATGAAACCGTCTGGGTGATGAATTGGGATGCGCCGAGTTTCCCGCCGAAGGACGAGCAGATCAACGAGAACATGGTGCTCCTCGTTCTCGCAGGTCCGAACTACAAGACCGAGCGCGCGCCGCTGGCGTGGCTCGGCTACCCTGCCACGCGCAAGTTCGCCGACTTCGAAGGTGCCAAGGGCAAGCCGTCCCGCGCCGTGCAGGCATGGAAGGCGGCAATCGAGGCCGCTGCCGCTAACGCGGGCAAGCAGGATGCCGATATCGGTTACGTCATCCACGACGCGAATAATCAGCATCCGGCGTCGCCGGACCGGATTGCCAGCCTGGCGCAAACGCTGACGACGGAGCTGGTGGAATTCGACTTTGCCAAACAGACCTTCAATACCCCGGCGCTGCTGGGCGACATGGGTGCTGGCACGGCGCTGACCAACGTCGCGCTGGGAATTGCCTACGCCAACCATATGGGCAAGCACGTGCTGATCGCGGGCACCATCGACGCTGTGCAGCCGACGGCGCTGGTCGTGACGCCTCCCGCAAAGCCGCGCCCCATCGATCCGAACGCCCCATGGTTCCGCGCGCGCGCTGGCAATACGGTCTTCCTGCCGTGGTGGGGCCTGCGCCACGATGCCGAGCGAGGTTCGCAAGGATACTCGCGATGACACAGCAGCAGCGGAGTGCGACAGCATGCGCGGCGTGATCCGGCTGAACGACCCCACCAGCCACGGTGGGAAGGTCGTCACTGCCGCACCGAACAGCACCGTGATGGGCATCGCGGTCGCGCGCAAGGGCGACCGCTGCGTCTGTCCCCTGCCCGGTCACTCGGTCTGCATCATCGCGGAAGGCGATCCAAAGGTGCTGATCGACGGCGTTCCGGTGGCTTTCGACGGGCATCGCACCAGCTGCGGTGCCACGTTGATCACAACGGTACCGGGCAGCGGCCGCGGATAGGCTCACGTTATACGCGCTATTGCCAATCTCTACGTTTTTCATCGACACATCAATGCCAAGCAAAAACCGCCTCCTGAACTCCCCGCGACGCGCCACCGCGGCGCTCGCGGCTACCCTCCTCTTCCTGGCCTTTAACGTCAGCGCCAGCCCTCTCGACCAGGAACCTCCCGCACGCATGGTGCCGATCTGTTTCGCCCATCTGGACAAAGCCATCGCAGAGTTGCAGAACGGCGGCAGCCCGCCCGACGACATGAGCGAGGAGGCACTGTATCGTGGTCGGGAGGTGTTCCGCAACTGGATGAGCAAGCACCCTGCAAACCCGGCGGAACCGGCGCCCGCCCCACGGGATCCCGCTGAGCTGGCAGACGACATGGGCTTCTGCCGCCGCATCGGCGCAGTCATGTTTCAGCTGAAGGTAGGGGAACGCGCCGCCACGATCCGCAACGCCGATGCGGCGCGCGCGGCCGACGCCGCGAAGCGGGGCAGAGCGAAACCGGCCCAGTAAATCGGCGGGTACAATCCACCGGTCACCCACCGCTACACCTCTGCCGCCATGTACACCACCCCCGACCCAGCAAACATCACCCAGCTCGTCCACGAGTTCTACGCCGACGTGCGCCGCGACCCGCTGCTGGCGGCCGCGTTCGGGCCGCGCATCGGCGATGACTGGGAGCCGCATCTGGCGCGTATGGTCGCGTTCTGGAGCGATGTGATGTTGGGTGTGAAGGGATTTCAGGGCAACGTCTACGGCAAACACATGACGCTGGAGGGGATCACGCCGGAGCACTTCCGGCGCTGGCTGATTCTCTTCGACGCGACGGCGCGGCGGCTGTTCGCTGCGCCCGTGGCCGATGAGCTGGTGCTGGTGGCGAAACGGATCGCGGCCAGTCTGCAGTATGGATTCTTCGGGAAGGTCGAGGTGGCGGGGCCTTCCGCGTGACGTGAGCGGTGCACGTGCGGGACGGGCACCCGACGGGTGCCCGTCCCCGGACTTCACCTCTTGTTACAGCTTGCCGCTCAGCGTGAAGAACACCTGCCGCGGTGCGCCCGACAGCAAGGTCATCGACGTGCCCTGCGGGTCCGTGGCCGAGAAGCCGTTCGAGCCGACGGTGCTGAAGTAGCTCTTGTCGAACAGGTTCGTCACGTTGACCTGCAAGGTCACGTCCTTGACCATGCCCATCGCGCCCAGCTTGTAGCCGCCCGACAGATTCGCCAGCCAGAACGACGGCACCGATTGATCGTTCGTATAGGTGTAGTAGCGCTTGTCCGTGTACTTCGCGCCCAGGCGGGCGAAGAAGCCGTTGACGTCGTACGCCAGCTCCGTGTTGAACATCTTCTTCGGCGCGTCGACGACCGTCTTGCCGGCGACGGCCACCAGCTTGCCGTTGTCGGTGTAGTCGGACTTGTATTCCGATTCGTTGTACGTGAAGGTGTTGAACCACGAGACGCCGCGGGTGATCTTCCATACCGCCAGCGCTTCCAGGCCGCGCGTCTCCACCTTGCCGACGTTGACGACGGTGCCGGCGCAGCCGACGATCCCGGCGCAGGTGGCGATGCCCAGCTGGCGGTCCTTGAAGTCGGCATAGTAGACGGCGATCGAGCCCTGTACCGCGTCACGTTTGAAGCGCATGCCGAGATCGAACGTGTTCGACGTTTCCGGCTTCAGGTCGCCGATCGACAGCGCATAGCCCGCGTGCGTCTGCGAGAACGGGCCGTTTACGCCCGGCTGGTACGAACGCATGTTCTTGGCGCCGGACGCAAAGAGTTCGTCGTTGGCGGACAGCTGGTACGTCACACCGGCCTGCGGCAGGAACGTTTTCTTCGCCGTGATCGAACCGTCGGCGCGGTCGCCAACGAACGTGTGCGCGTCGATGTCCACCTTCGGGCTCTTGAAGCCGGCGTTGACCTTCAGGCGGCCATCCATCAGCGCCAGCGTGTCCTGCACGTAGAACTGGCGCGTGTCCGTGACGAACGACTGGCGGAAGCCCGTGCTCATCGGATTGGTCAGGAAGTCGTTGCTGTAGCTGCCGTCCGTCACCGCATAGAAATTACGGGTCAGGACGTGCTTGTTCCGCTCCAGCCAGAAGCCCGCGTTCAGCGTGTGCATGCCCGTTTCCCACGTCACGTCGGCCAGCGCGCCGTTGCGGCTGATCGTGTATTCCGTCGTGCGGATCGACAGTGGCACAGCGGCGGACGTGGGCGTGTATGGCGTGTACCAGTGGCCCTGCCCTTCGTTGCCGTGGTGGTAGGCCGTCAGCTTCGCGCTCAGCGCCGGCGTCAGGTTCAGGTTCAGTGCCACGCCACCCAGCTTGTCCTTGCGCACGCCCTGGCCCAGATAATAGGCGTCGTCCATGCTGTTGACGGCGCCGCTGTAGATGCCCTTCGACGCATTGACGGCGCGCTGCCAGTCCGGATAGTAGTTGTCCCAGTCCATGCCGAGGCGGCGCGAGCTCTCCAGCGACAGGTCCTGGTAGTCGACTTCGCGGCGGTCGGAGTAATTGAAGAAGGCCGACAGCGTATGCTCGCCCAGCTGCTGTTCGACCTTGCTGTTGAACTGGTCCTGGTCCTGCGGTCCGGCACCCTTCCATTTTTCCGAGCGCATCCGCGTACCGCTGACATAGAACTTCGTACCGGTGCCGAACGTGCCGCTGTCGAAGCGGACGAACGTGCGCGCCGTGTCGTCGCTGCCCAGCGTCTGCGCCGCCGTCAGCGCCTGTTCGTTGGCCGGTCCCAGGGTCACGAACTGCACGGTGCCACCGAGATTGCTGGTGGACGCGGTGCCCAGCGCACCGGCACCTTGCGACACGACGACGCGGCCGATGTTTTCGGACGCGATGGCGCGCGAGATGTGCAGGCCGTTGTTGTTCCCGTAGCTCATGTCGCCGAGCGGGATGTCGTCCAGCGTGAAGCCCAACTGGTTCTGGTTGAAGCCGCGGATCGAGAAGCGCGTGGACCACTCGTAGCTGCCGAACGGGTCGGCCGACTGGAAGCTCACGCCCGGCAGTTTTTCCAGCGTCTTCAGGGGACTGGTGCCGGGAACGGCCTGCTGCAGGTCGGCGCGCGTGACGTTCTGCACCTGGCGCGACTGGCCCGAACCCGTCACCTCCACCACCTGCATCGGCGCGCCGCCCGGATCGGCCAGCGGACCGGCGGCGACATCGTCGGTACCGGCGTGCGCGGCGCAGGCGAGCGCCTGCAGCACGACGAGGCACAGCGGCTTCAGGGGAAAGCGGGAACGGCTATTGGAGACAGGCACAGGCAGTTGCATCGAAGTCTTTCTGAAGTAAGATGAAAATCAGGCATATCGAAAACTCAACAGACGCGGATGGTAAAGAGCTGTTGTGACGCTGGCATGACAATGGACCTGCCTCGGGCGCACGGCGCAGTTGCCTGCGCACGACAGAACGGGCAGATTTGATAAAAGTGCCTTTCGGCTACTGTTTTGCGGTTACCCGAACTGATAGACTCGCCCTGCGCAATTGCCGCTGAAAAAATAACTCCAACAACTCTCAATATGGCGCTGCACCAGCTGCCGTATTGCCGCACAGGAAAACATCATGATCAATCGTCGGGTCCGGCCGCATCGCCGCCTGCTTGCCGCCTGCATTTCGTCCGCTGTCGCAACCCTCTGCTCCGGCAGCGTCCACGCCCAGAGCGACGCTCAGTCGTCGTCGGAAATCCCGGAAGTGGTCGTCACGGCGCAGCGCACCAGCAGCCTGGAATCGAAGACGCCTGTCGCCATGTCGGTTCTCGGCGGCGACAACCTGGCGGCCGCAGGGCTCGACAGCCCGGCCCAGCTGGGCGCGCGCCTGCCGAACGTGCGCCTCGACAGCAGCTACGACGGCATGCGCATCACGATCCGCGGCGTGACCAGCGCCGACACGACGGACAAGGGCGACCCGTCGGCCGCTTTCATGATGGACGGGATCTATATCGCCCGGCCGCAGAACCAGGGCCTGGCGTTCTTCGACGTCGAGCGCGTCGAAGTGCTGCGCGGTCCGCAGGGCACGCTGTACGGCCGCAATACGACGGCCGGCGCGATCAACGTCATCACCAACGCGCCGACGCAGCAGCTGGAGGCCGTCATCGCCGCCGAAGCGGGCAACTACAACAGCCGCAAGGGCAGCGCCGTGCTGAACGTGCCGATCAGCCCCGCGCTGGCGATCCGCGCAGCCGTCGCGTTCAACCGTCACGACAGCTATCTCACCAACGGCCAGGGCACGCCGCACACGCTGGGCCAGGACCGCGACGACGTCTCGGCGCGCATCTCGGCGAAGCTCGCGTTCAGCAATACGGCATCGCTGCTGCTGCGGTTCGATCACAGCATCGTGCGCGACAACCTGGACGGCTTCGTGCCGGACACGAATTTCTATCGCGGTATCGAGACGGGCCACCCGGTCTGGTACGGCGCCGACGCGGGCGCGCGCCTGACGAACCGCTTCGTGCCGCCGAACACGGTGCCGGAACAGGGCGGCAGCCGCAAGACCACGTCCGGCGTTGCTGCCGACTTCTCGTGGGCGCTCGGTCCCGTCACGCTGCAGTATCTGGGCTCGCACCGCCAGTTCGCGCACGACTTCCTCGTCAATTATTACTACCGCGTGGCGCCCACGTTCGCGCTGGGCGTGCACCAGAACTTCGCCGGCGACTACCGCCAGGATTCGCACGAGCTGCGCGTGGCCACCAACGGCAACGGTCCGTTGACGGCGCAGGCGGGCGTCTACTGGTTCCGCGAGCGTTCCGACACGCTGTACACGTTCCGCGACCTGCAGCCACTGGGCCTGCCGCCCTACTACGTGTTCCCGACCGGACCGACCCAGGCGCGCAGCCGCGCCGTGTTCGGCCAGGCGACCTACGCGCTGCTGCCGCGGCTGCGCGCCACGCTGGGCGCGCGCTGGACGGAGGACGACAAGACCCGCGTGGGCTCGACCGACTTCCAGCAGGGCCCCGTCTTCAACCCGGCGACGGACTTCAAGCTGCTGAACGCGGCCGCGCTGACGACCCGCAAAACGACCTGGCGCGCCGGTCTGGACTTCGACGTCGTGCCGGGCACGATGGCCTACGCGGCCGTCTCCACGGGCTACAAGGCCGGCGGTTTCAACGACGGCTGCCTGGCCGGGGTGCGCCAGCTGGGCATCGACTGCCCGGCCGCGGTGGCCGTGCCGGCATCGACGCTGTTCTACCAGCCGGAGACGCTGACGTCCGTCGAAGCGGGCATCAAGTCGCGCTTCTGGGACAAGCGCGCCAGCGTCAACCTGTCCGTGTTCGACTATGACTACAAGAACCTGCAGCTGTCCGGCGTGGCGATGGTGATGGGCGCGCCGCGTTACGTGACGCGCAACGCCGGCAAGGCCAGCGTGCGCGGGCTGGAAGCCGACGGCGCCGTCAACGTCATCCCGGGAGGCCGCCTGACGTATGCGTTCACGCTGCTGGACGCGCACTACGACCAGTACGTTCCTGACGGCGTGACGTCGTGGGCCGGCCGCAAGCTGGACCGCGCCCCGTCGCACACCGTCACGCTGGGCTACGAACAGCGCTTCCGCGTCGGCCAGGCGGCACTGACCGCGGGCGCAACGGTGCGCCGCAGCGGCAGCTACGTCATCGGCGTGCCGACGCAGGGGCTGGAATACAACGTTCCGGCGCACGCCAGCAGCGACGCGCAGATCGCTTATCAGCGCGACGGCGCGGCCTGGAACGTGCTGGCGCGCGTGCGCAACATCGAGAACAAGGTGCAGCCTTTGACCATCGACAGCTTCGGCATGACGGTGCCGGGCGAACCGCGCACGTTCGAGGCGCGCGTCGAGTACCGGTTCTGACGCTGCGCTGCCGCGATGCAGGCCCGTTTCCACGGCGTGGATCCGGGCCGGCGTGGTATTGCCGCAAATGTAGCGAACACCTACAAAGTCAGTACAAAATCCGGCGCGCAGATCGCCGAGAATATGAGCCGCGACAAGACGGCCTATAACCATCACAGGGATATCGGATGAAACCACTACTGACCAGACTGCCCCTCCTCAACTACGCGCTGGCGGGCCTGCTGGCGGTCGTCCTGCTCACGCGCGGCCAGTCGGACACCACGTCGCTGCTGATCGTCAGCTCGATCGTCATGTTCGCCGTCTGCTGGAGCAGCGCGATCCACCTGCTGGGCGGGCGCGCCGCGCTGCATTTCGTGCTGATCGCCGTCGTCGTCGGCTGGGGCGCCGAGCAGCTGGGATCGTCCTACGGCTGGTTCTTCGGCAGCTACAAATACACGAATGTACTGGGCCCTACGGTGGGCGATGTCCCCGTCGTGATTCCGCTGATGTGGTTCGCGCTGACGTACATCGGTTACGTCATCGCCAACCTGATCGTCTGGCAGGCGCCCAGCGACGGCATCGCGTCGCTGGGGCAGGACATCGCCATGTCGCTGTTGGCGGCGATGATCGTCACCGCGTACGACCTGGCGGCCGATCCGTACATGGTCTTTGTTCTCAAGGCCTGGGTCATGGAGATGAAGGACGGCTGGTGGTTCGGCGAGACGGTGCAGGGCTTCTTCGGCTGGATGCTGACGTCGTTTGTCATCGTCTTCGGCTTCCGGCTGTCGCTGCGCCATCGTGCCCCGGCCGCGGCGCTGCCGGTGGCGCGGCGCCATGTGATGGTGCCGCTGTTTATCTATGGCGCCAACATGGCGTTCCAGATGGCGGCCGGGCATCCTGTCGAGACGCGCACGATCGCGTTCTTCGCGATGGGCATACCGCTGCTGTCCGCGCTGTGCGGTTACGCGCGCTGGCAGCGCCCGCTGACGGCAAAGGGGGAACTGTGATGAAAGCGGCTCCGCAGCCCGTTTTCGAAGGGTCGCCCGAACTGCGGGCGGATGCGCTGGCCGACGACACCATCGCCCGCATCGTCGATGCCTGCGATTCGCCATCCGGTCCCTGGACGGCGATCGGCATCGTCAACCGCGAACTGGCCAGGTGGCAGACCAATGCCGATCTGGCTTCCTGGCGCGCGAGCGCCGGTACGCCGCCGCAGATCGCGGCGGCGCTGGAGCACTATGTGCGCGCCGGCAGCGCCTTGCCCGACTGGGCCGACGTGAACAAGATCGGCCGCGCCGAAACGCTGTTCATGGACATGAGCATGGTCTCCTGCGCGCTGCTGTTCTGCGCCAGCCTGCCGGAATGCTACGTGCTGCCGGACCTTGCCGGCGTGCTGCACACCGCGGGCCAGCTGGAGCAGCATACCGATTACCGCGTGCGCAGCACGGCGGCGATGATCTTCCCGGTCATGATGCGCGGCGGCCTGACGACACCGGCCGGCGCCGGCGTGGCGCAGGTGCTGAAGGTACGCCTGATCCACGCGACGATCCGCCACCTGATCCTGCGCGATAATCCGGCGCGCGTCGTGGCCGGCATCGAACGCCCCGTCATCGCGCCGCGCCGCATGCAGGGGCAAGGCCTGTACGACACGCTGTATGCCAACGGCTGGGACACCGGTCGCCACGGCCTGCCCTGCAACCAGCAGGAACTGGCCTACACCCTGCTGACGTTCCATTATGTCTTCCTGCGCGGCCTGCACGGGCTGGGCATTCCGTTCGAATCGCAGGACGAAGAAGCCTACCTGCACGCGTGGAACGTGATGGGCCATGTGCTGGGCATCGAGCGCGAGCTGATGCCGACCACGATGGCCGAGGCGAAAGCGCTGTTCAAGGGGCTGCAGGAGCGCGGTCGTACGCAGTCCTGGCTGCCCGATCCGCGCCCCGACCTGGGCGGCGCACTGATGAAGATGATGGCCAACGAGATTCCGCTGCCGTCGTTCAAGGCCTTCCCGGTGCTGCTGACGCGCCACCTGTGCAGCGGCGCGACCGCCAGGGACCTGGGCCTGAACCGCCGCGTGGGACTGCCCACGTGGGTGGCGTTCCTGCTGACGATGGGCATTACGCGTGCCGTCGACTGGCTCGTGCGCCGCATCGTGCCGCAGTTCTCGCTGTGCCGCATGGTCACGCGCGCCATCGGCTACCGCCTGACGGTGCGCATGCTGATGGACGAGACCCGCCCCCTGAAACTGCCCCAGACGTTGCTGAACCAGGTCAACGCTGCCGTGCATTCGTGGGAACGCGACCCGAAGGCGCCGCGCTGGGTCAACCGGCTCGAATCGAAACTGGCCGGGCGCCCGCAGGAAGCCGCATGATCCGACGTTTGCTGGCTTTCCTGTCGCTGTCGCTGCTGCTTGCCTCCGCGCTGGCTGCCCCCCTGACGATCGACCCGCGCGTACCCGCCATCGACGCATGGCCCGCGCTGACCGTGCTGGAAGACCCACGCGGAGAACTGACGCCGGAGACGGCACTGGACGCCGCCGCCCGGTTTACGGCGCCGCAGACCGCGCATTCCACGCTGGGTCTCGCGCCACGCCACGTCTGGCTGCGCATTCCCGTGCTCGTACCGCCGGACGTGGACGGGCATCGTGTGCTGGCCATCGACTACGCGCTGCTCAATCGCGTCGACGTCTACCTCGTCACCGGCGGGCGCATCGAAGCGCTGCCGTCGACGGGCAACCTGCTGCCGACCGCGCACCGCGGCTTGTCCGGCCGCGTGCCGGCCGTGTCGCTGCACCTCACGCCGGGCACCGAACAGGTCATTCTGGTGCGGGCCCAGACCTTCGATCCGATCCTGCTGCCGATCCGCCTGTACACGGCGGACGCCTTCCACGCGACGGCGCTGGACGAGCAGATCCTGCAGGGCCTGATGCTGGGCCTGGGCCTGTGCCTGCTGCTGTACAGCCTTGCCCAATGGGCCAACCTGCGCGAGCCGCTGTTCGGCAAATACGCGCTGCTGGTGGGTGGCCTGACGCTGTATTCGGCCGACTTCTTCGGCATCGGCGGGCAGTATCTGTGGCCCGGCAATGCATGGATGACGTTGCACGCGGGCGGCCTGTTTTCGCTGGTCGCGTCGTGCGGCGGCTATCTGTTCGTGCAGCAGGCGCTGGCGCGGCCCGGCATGGACCGCATGTTCAGTCGCCTGTTGCGCCTCGGCGCCGGCCTGTGCGTGGTGACGGCCGTCTGCTTTGCGTCCGGCCTGATCGGCGTGGAAACGCTGGTCGCCTTCGTCAGCACGCTCGGCATCATGCCGATGCTGCTGGGCCTCCCGAAGGCATTCAACCGCGCCCGCCGCGGCGACACCGTGGGCACCTACTTCCTTGTTGGCTGGTCGATCAGTTTCCTGTCGTCCGTCGTGCTGATCCTCGTCTTCCGCGGCCACCTCGGCGCCGGCTTCTGGACGATGCACGCGCTGCAGTTCGGCAGCACGATCGACATGCTGCTGTTCATGCGCATCCTCGGGCTGCGCACCAAGGCGATGCAGAGCGCCATGCTGCGCGCCGAAGCGGCCACGCGGATGAAATCGGACTTCCTGGCCAATATGAGCCACGAGATCCGCACGCCGATGAACGCCATCATCGGCATGAGCCGCCTGGCGCTGATGGCCGATCCGAATCCGAAACAGCGCAACTACCTGGACAAGATCCTGGGCGCCGGCGAGCACCTGCTGGGCATCATCAACGACATTCTCGACTTCTCCAAGATCGAGGCGGGCAAGCTGACGCTGGAGGCCGTGCCGTTCGACCTGAACGAGCTGTTCGACCACCTGTCGAACCTGACGGCCATCAAGACGGACTCGCGGCGCGTGGAGCTGGTGTTCCGCGTCGGCCGCGGCATCCCGGCCCGGCTGATCGGCGACCCGCTGCGTCTCGGCCAGGTGCTGATCAACCTGACCAACAACGCCGTCAAGTTCACGGATGAAGGCGAGATCGTCGTCGCCGTCAGCGTCACGCAGCGTATGGCGACAAGCGTCAGCCTGCGCTTTTCCGTCACCGACACGGGCATCGGCATGGACGAAGAGCAGCTGACCCGCCTGTTCCAGTCGTTCAGCCAGGCCGACACGTCGATTACCCGCAAGTACGGCGGCACGGGGCTCGGCCTGACGATCTCGCAGCAGCTGGTGGAACTGATGGGAGGCACGATCAAGGTGACCAGCACGCCCGGCACGGGCAGCCAGTTCGCCTTTACCGTGCAGCTGGCCGTGGCCGATCCGGACCAGCAGCCGGTGACGCCGTCCGCGCCGCTGCACAACGCCCGCGTGATGGTCGTCGACGACAGCGACACGGCGCGCGAGGCGCTGGTCGAGATGCTGGGTTCCCTCGACGTGCGGGCCAGGGGCATCGACTGCGGCGAGGCCGCGCTGGCCGAACTGGCGGACGCCGTGGCGGCCGGGGAACCCTACCAGGTCGTGCTGATGGACTACATGATGCCGGGCTGGGACGGCGTCGAGACGATACGCCGCATCCGCGCCGACCGCCGCTTTGCCGCCCCACCGGCCATCCTGATGATCAGCGCTGCCACGCGCGACACCGTGCTGCAGCAGGAAGGCCTCGTGCCGATGAGCGGCTTCCTGCACAAGCCCGTCGGCCCGGCCCTGCTGTATCACACGCTGCTGCAGGTGCTGCGGCCGGACCTGGCCGAGCCGCCGCGGTCCGCGCCGGCGCCGGTCACGGCGGACCTGTCGCGCCTGGACGGCGCCCGCATCCTGCTGGTCGAGGACAACGCCAACAACCGCGAGGTGGCGCTGGACTTCCTGGCGGCCGCGCGCATGCAGGTCGACGTGGCCGTGCACGGCGCCGAGGCCGTCGCGATGGTGCAGTCGGGCGACTACGACCTGGTGTTCATGGACATCCAGATGCACATCATGGATGGCCTCACGGCCACGCAGCAGATCCGCGCCATCGAGCGGCTGCGCGAGCTGCCCATCGTGGCGATGACGGCCCATGCGATGGCGGGCGACCGCGAACGCAGCCTGGCCGCCGGCATGAACGATCACGTCACCAAGCCGATCGATCCGGACCAGCTGTTCCGCGCCCTGCTGAAGTGGATTCCGCCGGGCCGGCTGGCGGGCCGCAGCCTGGCCGCGCTGCCGACGCCCGACCTGCCGCACGCCGACGTGGCGGCCGCGCTGCCGGCCATCGACGGCGTCGACTGGAAACGCGCCGCCGTCGGTACGGACCACTGGCATGCGCGCCTGCACAAGCGCATCCAGAGCTTCCTGCGTGAATACGGTGGCGCCGGGCAGCAGGCACGCGAGGCGCTGGCCGCGGGCGAGCCCGCGCGGCTGCAGGGACTGGCGCACAATCTGAAGGCCAGCGCGTCTTACATCGGCGCCTGGCGCGTCAGCGGCCTGGCGGATGCGCTGGAAGGCGCGCTGCGCACCGGCGAACGCCCCGAACGACTGATGACGCTGGCGACCGAACTGGCCGAAGCGCTCGACGGCCTGCTGGCCGGCCTGGCGCGCGCCGAAGCGCCCGTGGCAGCGGTCCCCGTGCAGCTGGACGCTGGAGACCTGATCCGCCGCCTCGACACCTACCTGCGCAGCGACGACGCCCGCGCCGAGGACACGGTGCAGTCGCTGCAACTGCTGCTGGGCGACTCGGTGCATGGTGCGCTCGTCAGCGATATTGTGCAGGCGGTCGACGACATCGAATATGATGCAGCCCTGACGCCGCTGGCCCGGCTGGCGCAGGCACTGGAAGTAACACTGGAAGAACGCGCATGAATGGTGTGGAAACGCAGAAGGTCCTGATCGCCGACGACGACCCGATCAACCGGCAGGTCCTGGCGGAGCTGCTGAAACCCGAATACACGGTCCTGCTGGCGAAAAACGGCGAGCAGGCGCTGGAGCGGGCCGCGCGCCATACGCCCGACCTGATCCTGCTGGACGTGATGATGCCCGACCTGGACGGCTTCGAAGTGCTGCGGCGCCTGCGCGCCGGCCCGGCCACCGCCGGCATCGCCGTGATCTTCATCTCGGGCCTGGACCGGCCCGAGGACGAGGCCAACGGCCTGAAAATGGGCGCGGCCGACTATATCGCCAAGCCGTTCAACGCCACCGTCGTGATGGCCCGCGTCGCCCTGCACCTGCAGGTCGTGCGCCAGCAACGGCTGCTGGAACACCTGGCCCACGTCGATGCGCTGACGGGGCTGGCCAACCGGCGCCGTTTCGACGAAGCGCTGGCGGCCGAATGGCAGCGCGCCAATGCCACCGGCGCGCCGCTGTCGCTGGCCCTGGTAGACGTCGACAGCTTCAAGCAGTACAACGACCACTATGGCCACCCGGCCGGCGACCGCGCGCTGCGCGCCGTGGCCCGAACGACGGCCACCTGCGCCCACCGCCCCGGCCATCTGGCCGCCCGCTACGGCGGCGAAGAACTGGTGCTGCTGCTGCCGGAGACGGATGCCGCCGCGGCGCAGCAACTTGTCCAGGAGCTGAACGGGGCGCTGGCCGCGCTGGCGATCCCGCATGCCACGGCCGTCGCGGCGCCGGTGCTGACGGTCAGCGCGGGCGGCGCCACGCTGGCGCCGGGCGAGACGGCCGCGGACCTGTTCGCGGCGGCCGATGCCCATCTGTATCGCGCCAAGCAGGCGGGCCGCAACCGGGCGGTCTGGCGCGACTGACGGGCCGCGCCGCCGTCACACCGGCACAGCCTCCAGCAGCAGCGCATGCTCGAAGCGCAGCGCGATGCGCGGGCGCTTCGCGTCCACCTCGCCCACGTCCCGGCCCGCAACGTAATCGCGCAGCCGCCAGCGACCCGGGCCCAGGCCGCGAATCTCGACCGGGCCATCCCAGCGCGGCGCGAAGAACGCGTAGTACATGCGGTCGTCCTTTGCCACGACGTGGCCCTCGGGCCGGTCGAAGCCGATGTCGTACAGGTCGCCCCGATACGCGCCCCGCGGCAGCATCTTGTCGCGGTAGATGCCGATCCACTTGCGCCATAGCGCTTCGCGCGCCGGTGTCAGCAGGAAGGAGTCTTTCGGCTTCGGGTCTTCCGGCCACGTGAACTTGGTCGACAGCACGGCGCCCACGCCCACCGTCGACGCGAAGTCGTCGCCGCCGTCGCTCAGTTCCACGTGGTCGCCCGCGTAGGGCGCCGAAGGGCCCATCAGCGCCTTCAGCGTCTTGCCCTTGTGGCGCACCTGCCAGGACGACAGCGGGTCCGACGCCGGCACCTGGTTCGTGTAGGGCAGCGTGTGGAACGAGTACGCCGTGCCGCACGGGCAGAATTCGATCACCGCGTCAGGATTGATTTCGCGCGCCGTGTCGTAGACCATTTTCCAGAACGCCGGCAGCCCTTCGAACGATTCCTCGGGGCGTGCGTGCTTGTGCGCCGGATTGTGGCACGGCGCCACGCCGTTCAGGTGCTGGCCGTCGATCTTGATGCCCTGGTAGCCCCATTCGCCGAAGATCTTGCGGACCCACGCGCGGGTCGCCTCGATCGTCGGCGCGTACGCGGGGCACAGGTACAGGCTGTTCCACCAGCTGATCAGTTGCGGCGCGCCCTCCTTGTCCAGCAACAGCCGGTCGACATGGTCGTGCAGCAGGTCCGAGCCCGGGTCGACGGCCAGCGGCGCGATCCACAGCCGCGCCTTCATGCCGGATTCCCTGATGGTGCCGACCAGGCCGCGCATTTGCGCCTCGCCGCCGGGGAAGCGCGCGGCATCGAGCCGCCAGTCGCCTTCGTTGTTCTGCCAGCCGTCATCCAGCACGGCCCATTCGAGCCCCAGCTCCCTGGCCTTCGCCAGCGTGCCCGTCATGCGCGGCACGGTGAAATGATCCCGTTCGTAGCCCCAGGCGCACCAGATCGGCTCGTAGGACGCGGCCGGCGCGTCGGGCGCACGCACGCCCCGCTCGGCCATCACCTGGCGGTAGCGGTCGAGCGCCGCGTAGTAGTCGCCCGTGTGCACGGTCAGGAACGTCTCCAGCGTCTCGAGCGTTTCGCCTTGCGCCAGCGTGACGGCCTGCTCGAATTCCACGGCCAGCGACGCACCGCCGGCCACCGCCCGCACGGGCAGCGCGACAAGGCGCGGCACCGTGTCCAGGTGGCCGATGGCGATGCCGCAGTCGCGCCGCCACACGTCCACGGCCGGCGTGCCACCGCCATAGTCGCTGGCGTTCATGCCCATGAAGTTGCGCTGGTCGAAGTCGCTACCCATCGGCTGCACCCAGTCACGCCGGTCGGCATGGCTGGCGCCGGAATAGGTCCAGAACTCGGGTTTATGACCGGCCATCGGTCGCAATGTGTGGGAGCTGTTGGCCCAGGCGGCCACCGTCAGCGGCTGCGTGCCCAGGTTGCGGTAGGCGACGCGGAGCACCGCGAAGCCGGGGTGACGGTCGTAGAACGTGACGGCGACCGTCTTTTCGATGCGCCCGGCGGACAGCCCAATGAACCGGTGCCGCACACCCGGACCATGGGCGTCGTCGACCTTCTCGGCCTGCTGGCCGGACAGCGCGAATCGCTCGACCCAGCCCCCGTCCGCCAGCCGCAGGCGCTCGCTGGGCGCGAACGGCGTGATGGCGGCAGGCCGGGGCCCATGTTTCGACACGACGCGGCAGTACAGGTTGTCGTCGAACTCCAGTGCCAGCGCGGCATCGCCGATGCGCGCCACTTCCTTGCGCCGCGGGCTGGCCGCTGCCGCGGCGCTGCCCTCACCCACCGTGGACGCCAGGGTCGTCCCCGCAAGCCATTGCAGCAAGGTGCGCCGGCGGCGGTCATGTGCCTCTTTCATCTGTCTCCTCGTCTTCTGATCAGGTCAACATGTGCCAGTCCCGGGCCGGCGATGCGTCCCTAGACCAGCACGACTTTCGCGCCCCGCTCGCGCAGGGCCTGCACCGTCTCGGGCGCCGCGCCCGTGTCGGTGATGATGCAATCGATCTGCTCGATCTTCGCGATCACGGACAGGCTGCGGCGTCCCAGCTTGGACGAATCGCCGACCGCCACCACCTTGCGCGCCACCTCCAGCATGCGGGCGTTCAGGCGCGCTTCCAGCAGGTGCGGCGTCATCACACCGATCTCCGCGTCCAGGCCATCGAAGCCGAGGAACAGCACGTCCGCATGCAGGCCTTGCAGCGCCGCCTCGGCCTGCGGCCCGCCCAGCGAATACGAACTGGGTCGCAGCACGCCGCCGAGCATCACCAGGGTCACATGCGGCGCCCCCGCCAGCAGCACGGCGATGTTCAGCGCATTGGTGATCACGTTCACCGACTGCAGCCGCAGGCCGCGAATCCGCTTGGCGATTTCCGCCGTCGTCGTGCCCGAGTCCAGCACGATGGTCTGGCCTTCGCCGATCAGTTTTACCGCCTCCTCGGCGATGCGCATCTTCTCGGCGCGGCGCAGCGTCTGCTTCACGCCGATCGGCAGGTCGTCATCGTCGCGCTGGGCCAGCGCCCCGCCACGGGTACGCACCACGGCGCCGATGTCGGCCAGCGCGTTGAGGTCGCTGCGCGCCGTGACCTGCGAGATGTCGAACATCGCCGCCAGCTCGGCCACGGTGACGCGGCCCTTGTCGGCGACCAGCTCGCGGATATGCCGGCGGCGTTCCTCCACCAGCAGTTCCGCGTCTTCCGGTGCCGGTGTCGCTTGTGTTTTGAAAGCTTTCGCTTCCCCCTGTTTTATTCTTTTCATTGGCGAACTTTCCACGTATTGCACAGTAGCCCGATGATACAGGACACCCTGTGCAATCAGAAACGAAAGATCGCGAAAGCTCGTCAGCTACCGGGCCGACGCCAGGCGCGCGGGTAG
>Ga0265797_10000649_pt1 | contig 63029 bp, 62 predicted proteins | sample P2T30metagenome_FD_192433 | JGI IMG/M metagenome (GOLD analysis project Ga0265797, IMG submission 192433) | Plant litter microbial communities from East Loma Ridge, Irvine, California - P2 T30 | ecosystem: Environmental > Terrestrial > Plant litter > Unclassified | place: USA: California... | reverse complement strand
CTACCCTCGATCATCGTCGAGTCAAGGCAACGCAACACATGGCGAGAACAAACACCACGGATCCATGTGCAGGTGTCCTTGTTGATGACTGAGCGGGCGAAGTACGCAGTGGAATGAGTATCAAGTGCATTAAGAAAAGCGGATCGTAAACGCGTTTTGGATCAAGTCAAACCCATTTCGAGTATTATCGCCCCATCCTCTGGAAAAGATGTTAGGAATCAGGTGTTTCAGCGTGGAGATGGGAGTTCGACGGTAAACTATGGTGGGAATCAGTCGAGGGTCGAGTATGACACATTTAGAGAGATGGGGAGAGAAAAAGAGAGATAGAGTTGTTTTGGTTGAGAAGAAGGGGAGTGTTGGTATTTATCCGACTCTCCCTTTACGCTCCTTTGGTTCGTTCCCGTATGTATTCATTTCGCTCATATATTCATTGATTTCCATTCATCCCGCTTCCCACCCCCAACCCAACTTATGCTGACTCCAGGGAAAACCCAAAACCCAAGAAACTCCATTGTTTGTGCAGAGCCGAGAAAATGCTGCATGCAATGCAAAGAAAAAAAAACACAAAAGAAAGAGGGGAAAGTAGAACGCCATCGCTGATCCAAAAGTGCCTCCAAAAGATTGAGTGGAGAAGAGTGGCTTGACTGGATGAGAATTCAACCTCGCTTTCCATGTTCGATGTTTCCAAACTTCGAGGTGGGCACTACCCCCTTTGGAATGGAAGGATGAGCATTACCCATGCGAGTTGCCCCTACTAGAAGCAAAACACAACAGCCTGCGCCTCCGCGGCGCCGCCGTGATTCTCGCGCTGGACTTCGCGGGCTTTTTCCCGGCTTGCAGGCGTTGTGGTTGTCTGAAGCATAACATCAGGAGCCGAGAACGTCTTCTTGCCCGACATCATCGAGCCGACCGTGCTAGTTTTCACAAGGTCGAGGTTGCCGAAAGCGTTGTGTGCTTCTTCCAAGGGTGTGATGGCGTCGCTGTCGTCGTGCGAGGCCGAGGAGGTCTCGGAGAAGAGGGAGGAGGGGGCGTTGGTGCCGCTGCTGTTTCTTTTCCTGTTGCGGTCTTCGGAGGACGCGGTGGTGTCGACACTGTTCTCCATGGATGAGAGTGGACTGGCCGAAGCTGCGAGTTCCCGCTGTCTCTGTTCCTGCTGCTCTTTGGTGAGGAAATCGTGCGCGGCGTAGGTGGGCGGTTGCAGATGCCAGTGTTCGAGGCGTTCTTCGCGCCAGTTGATGCGCATTCGCTTGCCGTTGCAGATGACGATGTCGCTGGCGCGCGCGGCGTCGAGAGTCAGGAGCGGAGCGCAGCGGCGGACATATCGTCGAACCTGGGCGGAGGTGCGTAGATGTGGTGGCGCCCATTTGCCTTCGGCGTCGAAGTTCGTGGGAGCGGTTTGGTAGACCATTTGTCGTTGGTGGTCTGAGGATGTTGAGGAGGCGGTCGTTGTGCGGGAGTATGCTGGGCGGGAGATGCTGGAGCTGTTTGTCGATGTGGGTGCAAGGTCGCTGAAGTCCTCGCGAACGGCTGAGAGGTCGATCTCGTCTTCTTCTCTGGTCGGTGTTCCTGGGTTTGATGAAAGAACCTGTGTTGCATTTTCGTTCTGCTCGCTCGCGTCCCTGGCTAGTGACGGGTACATTTGCTGCAAGATACGTTCTTGCTCGGCAATGACCGCTGCGCTGTTGATGTCTGTGACCGCTTGTGTGGCGGGCCTTCTTCGACGCCTAGGAACTGTGCACTGTTTCGAAATGCTTCGTTCGTCGATAGCAGGTGCCAGATCGATGCCGGCGCCAATCGCGTGGAGCATTTCGAGGATCTTGTCCTCACTCTTGTGTGCCAACAAAATCTGATCAGTCTCCACGCGCAGTCTCATAATGAACTGCTCCTCGGCGCGGAACAGCTGAGGATCTTTTCTGAAAGCCTTTTGCCTCGCGGCGCTTGGAATGAGGTGTGCGAGCTTGCTGTTTGGTGCCAGGACGGTGTGATACGCATCAGGTGCGAGGCCAACCTCTGCATGTTGTAGGGTGTATGATCGCAAGAGTCTGTATGGTCGGCCGTCCTTGACGCGGTGGAAGTTCAGCAACGTCCCTCGAACCTCGACGAAGACGTCTCGCCATTCGCTTTGCGAGACGTTGTGTAAAGGGCTGACAGATTCCATGTTGACCAGCATAGTGGCGCCAGCAGAGACTGAGCAGCTGTATTTGGGAAGGGATTCTCTGCCGGCGTGCAAGTCGCGCCTTGCCGCAGGCCGTTGTCGTGTCGCCGTCGCATATGTTGGAGGATCGTCCTGTGCCGGATTGCAAGTAGTTTGGAATGAATTAAAGTAACTCTGTGCCCTCTTGGGAGGCCTTGTCGACGGCAACCCAGTAGGTTGTGGTTGTTGTCCTGCGACTTGAGTTGATGTCTGCACCGTGCCGTTCAGGCCCATGATGGAGACAGCCAGCGAAGTCATGGTGTCGCCTTCGCCCTCCATGTTGCGCAGTTGAGGATGTCTTGCAGAGCGCTGTGAGAGATGCAACATGTGCAATTGTTGCAATTGGCGAGCGATTTCGTTTCTGCCGGCCTCGAGTTCAGATTCGCTAGGCATGACGAAAGAGAGTGGATCGATTAATAACGACTAGTCTTTGTGTTCGTTCTTCTGTTCGCTTCGTAGCGGCAGCTGATCGCAAACGGTGGAGTGAGAGTGTGGGGACCACGCGGGCGTGAGGTGGAGTGATCCGGAGAGCTGGGACCGGTCACCGAGCCCTAGTAGAGCATTCCATGTGAAAGCGGTGCAAGGTGAGTCGTACTACGTTGTCGTGTGTGGGCTGATAGTCTTCCAGGAGTGAGTGAGGCGTGATAGTGAAACAAGTTCGAAGAAGATGTTCAAGAGTGAGATGGAAGTGAGGAGTAGGCCAACTCTTGCGAAGCCCAAGAGTGACAACAATCAGGCCCAGCAAGTGATTAAGGCCCTGCAGGCCCGCGGGCGCAGGGCAAAAGCAGCAAGTCTTGGGGGAGGTGCGGGAAAAAGAGGCGTGAAATCCAGATCTCGCTTTTTGGGCGAGGCGGGCCGGAGTGCAGTGCAGTGGCGCCTTCCTGTTCTGTTTTTGCAGGTGTTTAATAATATCGAATTGGTGTGATGTGAGGATGCGGTGTTTCGTGGGCTGAGGAGACGAGAAACAAGGGCGAGAGATTAAGGGTAGGAGTGGGAGACAAAGGCAGTCTTGAAAGAAACAACACTTCTCCTACCTTTGCTTGATCAAGTGATTGATTGTCATTGCATGGCTCACAACAGGTAATAATCAGAGCTCAGGGCGATTTGCTTACCCTGCCCAGTGCAGTCGATTGGTGAATTGGGCGGTACGGTACTCCGTGCTTGCGAGGAGACGAGAGTACCAAAGTGGCAGCGGCATGTGCCACTCAGCCGCCTCTCGCCCTATACAGCAAAACCTCCTCTCTCCCACCTCCCAAGAGTCAAGAGGCCAGTTGACCACGCGGGCAGAGCGGGTCTAGATGGGGAAGCCGGTGCCAAGTGGTCTTTAAGCGAGGATCATGTCTCAGCACTTGTTGCGTGGCAGTCTTCTAAGTCTGTGTAAGTCGGATCTGTTCTATCTGGTGGCGTGTGGCCAGGCCGAACGAAGAACAATTAGCCTTGCTCGGCTCGCTCGGTTAGTAGTGGGAGGAGCTGGCTAGGTAAGTGTGTTATCATCGGATTCTTCTTCTGCATTACCACTATCAAGCGGCGTTGCATACCGAAGCGACAATGGCAAATCCTTCCAACCGTCCTCTGCATTGTTGCAATCCAGATGAGTGTTATTAAATGCCGCGTGGGTGTAGCGTGCAGGGCGCCGCGTGCTGGGTGACAAAGAACAAGCATTTTGCTGCAACTTGCTGCAAGCGACTGGGCAACGTGGAATGTCGCGGCGCTCCTGCCTGCCTGCCTGCCTGCCGGAGACTTCCAGTGAGAGACATACAGACCGGCAAGTAGCGCTTCTCACCTGCAATACCGATAAGATCATACCGCCATTCATCAGCACATCGCATTACTCCTTTCAACACCCTGATATTCGCTGGATGACCACATACTTACAGTACAGTACTGCAATCGTGTGACAAACACAAACACGCAACCCCAGACCCGACGATCAAAGATCGTTCTCCGCAGCCCGCCCGACCGCCCACCGCGGAGTGCATGCATGCCAAAAAAAATCCACACTTTCTCTCCGCACTTGCCCGGCAAGTTCCCCGATGCTGTCTTTCCGTCCACATGTCACGCTCTCCACTCCACTCCCACACGCGGCTTGGCCCGGCAAGGAGGAAAGGAAACCCACTCACCTACCACGTGTGAAACGGTGGAAAAGCCCATCTCCCAAGACTACAAGAGGCATGGCATTTGGTATTGACTTTGTCGGACAAGTAGTTATGCCCACGAGATACACCGCTGAGCCGCGAAACGGAAAAATCCTTGGCCTTCGCGAACTTTGCGAGGAGAGTACTGTTAGTCGGAAGCTGCGCCTCTGTCTGCCCAGATGCCGCCCAGCCACTGAGCCTCTCTGGCCTCTCTGTAGAGCATCGAACCGAACAACAACTTTACAGGGTATAGAGATGAGCAGGTAGTGGGAGAGGCAAAGACATTCTCTCTGCTACATACGTCAAGAAGGCAAGGCAAGGAACGAGAGACCCACGGCACGCTCGGTAGAGTGGCAGTGTTACCAGGAGAATCATCATCATCGTCACACGTGCGCGCGGACGAAGAAAAAGACGTTGTGTCTCAAAAACAAGGCTGTCTCACATTCGCGCATGTTGGAAATAGAATCAAGCGTTTGTTCGATCGATCTCTGAATAATCAATCCCTGGTACTGTCCCGTCCGTCAGTCAGTCCCTTTCAATTCACACATCCAAACGATTTCCAATCCCATCACGTCTCAATTCCAATTCACAGCGCAGAGTCAGAAGCTCCGCCGTCTCTTGATACTCCGGATGGTCGTATCCTTGCCTGCATTCCAATTGTTTCGCCAGCCGCCAAGTTCGCAAACCCGCAGAAGGTTCCCGCCCAAGGGAAAAAAAAAGAGTAATCTCACACAGAACGGGGGCACCCTCTAGAGGGAGAAAGTGAGAAGTTATATACAGTCCCCAGCAGCAACAGCCTGCCTCTTACATCACTGATGAAAGTGTCTGGTCATGACCATTCGTAAGACTCAGCCAAATCTCAAGACCACAATAGTTCTCCAACAACCCGAAGGCCATCACAAAGAAGAAGCAACCATGGGCCCCGTGTTCGTCCGGCGTCGACGAGTCTTGCCCTGCCCCTCCGTGCGCTGGTTCAGCACGTCTCGCAAGACGTTGTCGTCGCGGTCTTTGTTTACATGATGCACACGCACATGTCTGTACGATTGTCAGCGGTTGGTCATATTGTGTCTGCAGCTTCCTTCCATTCGCATATACATACCGTTGGAGATTGTCCGGTCGCGGATATCTGTGTTCGCGCTCTGGGCAGAAGGGGCAGATGTAGCCCGGGCTGTTGTGCACCAAACCGTGGCGGATCATCTCATTCTTACGCTTGAAGCCCTTGCCACCTTCTGAGCGCGGGCAGCCGGCGACGGGACAGTAGTGAGGCCGACTCTGGCTGTGGACGTTTTTGTGGGAGCTGTATAAGCATGTCAGTAAGTGACATGATGTCCATGTAAGAAGTGAAAGCTCACTTCAAGAGATACTGCGTCTGGAACGTCCCAGCTGTACAATTCGGCACGTCGCATTTGTAAGGTCCAGGTATCATAATTGGCGCGGGTGGGAGTTGTGACACAGCGTGCATGCCTGGTGGAGGCGGCAGCATTGGACGGGGAGTACTCTCCAACGCCTGGCCGACATCGATGGGAGTCGTATGGTTTGTACTGTACCCTTCAGTGCTTGAGCTGAGGTAGCCAGTATAGCTGTCGCCACTTGAGGAAGCCGTGGGTAAGTTTGGCATAAGGGGAGGCACTCCGTCTGCTGCTGACGCGCGGCGGTGATTGTAAGCTCCATACGGAGGGTACGCTGGTGGCGATGCGTACTGGCTTTCCCCAAGCGTGCTCGTCGGAGACCGTGCCAACATAGCGGGATAATAGGCTTGCGGCGAGGTTTGGACAGCTGTAGGGTACGGTCGGTTGGAGAGAACAGGCGATTGAGATGTCGCCGATCCAAAGGAGTGGCTGTGATGATGTGAAAGACTCTGCTGTTGGCGCGGCATTTCCTGTGTCGCAGCCTCTGCCAACTCGGTAAGCGAGCTTGTAATTTGATGGATAGAGGGCAGTCTTTCCGCTTTTGGAGAACTGGTAGAGGAGGAAAGAGGCTCGAACGGGGCAAGGCTTTCTCCGTGGACATCTGCCGAGGGAATGACATGTTTAGAGAGTGTCGGCGAGGCGCATATCGAGTCGTCCTTCTCATGTGAAGAACTCGCACATGTACTCGAGTTTGATGTCGTTATGCGAAGTGACAATCCAGGGTCGGGGCGCGTGGCAGGCTGTTCGGTGTGCTGCATCGAGTCCGACCTCGTCCGCGTTGCCAGTTCCTTCGTAGGCAGTAATTGATCGGGATCCTCTTTATCTGATACAAGTTCGCTGACATCTAAGCCCACCCCGGAATCGATCGAGCTCTTGGAGCCATGGTCATCCGTCTTTATTGCGCTCTCCAGTTGGGCCGTGAGCTGTTCAGCGGGCGATTCACCCGACGGTGGCGGTTCGTCTGGCTGTTCCGCCATCTTCACGCCGCGATTGGATTTGCTTGAACGAGGGGACTGGATGTGTAGTCTCAAGTCAGGTAAGTCGATCAAGGCTCTGAGCCCCGGGTCTTCTGGGAAGTCTTGAGGTGAAGACGACGTTGAGGTCTGATGCGAAGATTCTGAAGAGTCGTGAAAATCGAAGGTGACCTTGAGGAGTTCTTCGTTCCTTGGTAGACCGTGCTGATCACTGTAGCACTCGGCCGCTGTCATACAGTAATTTCAAGAAATCGTGTGAGGGAGTTATTGCAAAGCAATGGTCGTGGGTGGAACAGGGTATATCGCAGATATCGTGAGGATCAAATGAAGCAAGAACGGTGCGACGACAGTGCATCTATGTACGTTGGCTCGAGTCCATGCAGAACGCGGGAGAGTGCGTTTTGGTGTCACTCCGTCCCGTCAGACAAGAGAGCCGAGTTGCGTGGGTGTAATGGAATCGTGGAGATCCTGGATATGGTCAGCCGGTGAAGCTGTTGAACGAGACGCTTTGCTATCAATCTTGTTGCGCAACCGCTAGGCTATGCTTGGAATACAGGACTGGATGCGTAGAAAGCGCGTGTGAGAGCTGTAACGCAATCGCGCTAGGCTCTGACTTGGAAGACGAAGGTACATTGACCGCAGTAGAGGCACGAAAGAGGTGATGGCGGGGCAAGTGAAAGAATGAGTGCGCGAGCTTCAATGCTAGGTACATAGGAGAGAAAGACGTACCGGGACATATCCCAAGGCAGGTCCAGACAGGACTGAAGTCAGAGGTCGAGCTTCACAAGAAGGCAGCGCATGCAACCAGGCCGAGGCGTGCCTCGCTTGGCCACGTGAGATTGGATCGTGGCAGACAGTGGCAGGTAGGCAGATGGCGAGCTGACAGTTGGTGTAAGAGAAGAGTCGAGTTGGTGGTGCAAGGACAGGCGGTGGCAGTGAGTAGATTGTATGTCGTTGTTGTTACAGGCCGAGGCGACAACGGTACAGCTACTGGCAAGGTAGTCTGGATGTGGGCTGGCTGGCTGGCGGTGCTGCCGTCGATCTCGAGTGCAGTTCAAGTCCCGTTTTGAGCCGCAGTCGATCGAAAGGGCACGTCGCGATAAGTGGTGGTGTGACCTGCGACACGAAACCTTGAAGCCTGACGCGTGAGGGGGATCCTTGAATGGACTTGTCGCTGTGCTTAGGTGAAGTCTTGACTTGAGAGACTTGGTATGTTTGTACTTTGTCAGGGTTTCAACAAGGTATGTAAGGTGGGTTAGTGGTGAGCAGGATTCAACCGACATGGGCATGGACACGGAATAAAGCGAGCATGTTTAGTGCATGTGTGTGTTGATGGGATAAACTGGAAGCAGCTCACCCCTCTCCTCCTCTCCATCTCCCCCGCCTTCTTCCTGCCTCGATCCTTTCACGACAGCTCCGTGCCCGTGTCAGCATCCTCTCCAACCCAAGCGTGCCAGCCTATCTTCCAGAACCTCTCTCAGCCGCCGGCCCAGCCATTGGTTGCCAGATCATTAGCCGCAATGCGCCGCCAGTGAGAGCCGCAGTGGGAGCCTTGCAGGCTTGCAGCAGCTGTCGTGTCCTGCTGTTATTGTTGCCGACGCATGTCTGCTGACAGACAGCTGAAATGTCTTGCCTAGCTTTGCTTCTCTCAGTCAGAGAGACACTTGTCGATGTGGTAGACGACACCACATCCCATAGCATGTCAGTATGCTTCTAGCTAGCCTATTTTCCCACTAATCCTCCCACATTTCCTGCAGTCATGCGGCTCAGTGGAACGAGCAGGCGAATGCTGGGGCACTTGGTCCAGACTCCAGACTCCAGACTTTATGCGGCTGTAAACGAGGCGGCACTTGGGCTGATGTGGGCCCGGCAGATGTCGGGTTCTTGTCCTGCGAGGTCTGTCTGTCTGTCTATCTTCTTTCTTCACACGCACATGTATTTGGAAGGAACGTGGCCAGACTCGAGAAGGTGCTACCCACTAGGTTCTCTGTTGTTGAATTCTTGACATTATAACAGTTCGAGATCAAAATGTACAAAGAGACATGAAGTATTCTCTGACACTACGTCACAGAATGCTGACCTCATCACATTGTAATGCGACGAGCTACCTTACCCTAACCTTCTCGCCAACGGTCTACATGAATGATATGCATGGGATGGCATACCTTTTAAAGTCTATCAACGACTATAAATTGACAATTGAATAATTGACCAAATTCGCTCAAGACAAACTAGGCAATATCCCCAAAGGACGACAACCCCCTCTCGTCCGGTCTTTGGAGCCGTGCCCCCCTTCCATGAGACCTCTCATTTACATCTCTCGACCTTCAATATCCATTCACAGGATACGGATACAGTTAGCTCACACGCAAATCCGGTATCTCGCTTCACCGACGACGACGAAAGCTCCCAAGATGAAACGCAAACAAGCCCCATCAAGCGAGTCGCCAGCAAAAAGGGCGAAATCCAACATTCCCGAATACCACGCAACGCCATCCATCAAGGAAGAAGACGGCTCCATTCAATGGCCTGCACCAAAAGATCAAATAGAGAATGCAAGAAATATCATTCTCGAATGGTGAGTTCTAGGTCATTCTCACAACACCGTAATACGTGCATCTCACACACCCCAACAGCGCGAAAGCAAACAAGAAGACCCTCATAGTCCCAGACAAAGACGCCGACGGCCTCTCCTCCGGCGCCATCCTGCGCCATACCCTCATGCTCCTCGGCCTCGACGAATCCCTCATAACAGTCCACCTCCTAGCCAAAAGCAGCACAGTCCACAGCCCCACCGAAAGCGCCCTCATGGCCTCCCACAAACCAGCCTACATCTTCGTCCTAGACCAAGGCAGCCGGCGCAGCCCACCCCTAATCCCAGACCCAACCACCGTCTCCCTGATAATCGACCACCACCACGCGCCCTCCGCCTCCGACTTCCCCGCCTCCTCCTCCCACGCAACAGCCAGCAACTCTCCCCCCGTCGCCACCGCCTCCCTCCTAACCCACCACATCTGCACGCCCCTGCACCCTTCCCTCCCCTCCCTCACCTCCTGGCTCGCCGTAGTAGGAACCCACGGCGACCTAGGCACCAGCCTGAAATGGCAGGCCCCCTTCCCAGACATGTCCCAGACCTTCAAAACCCACAAAAAGGGAACCCTCAACGCCGTCGTCTCCCTCTTGAACGCCCCGCGCCGCACCCCAGCCTACGACGTCCTCTCCGCCTGGAAAGCCCTCACAGCCCCCGACGCCCCCGCCAGCATCCTGACGAACCCCCGCTTGCTCGCGGCGAAGCAGGAAGTCGCGGCCGAGGTGAACCGGTGCACGCACACGGCGCCGCAGTTCTCGGCGGATGGCAAGGTTGCTGTTTTCCGGATCCGGAGTGGCGCGCAGGTGCACCCGCTGATTGCGACGCGGTGGGCGGGGACGCTGAAGAGCAATGTGCTGGAGTGGGTCATGTGTGCTAACGAGGGGTATGCGGAGGGGAAGGTGAATTTCAGCTGTAGGGTGGCGAAGTGTGCAAAGGGGAGGGAGGTGGAGGTGGATATCATCAGGGCTTTGAAAGGGTATGCTGAGTTGGCGCCGGTTGGTGACGATGGCCGGGATGGCGGTGATGTTGGAGGGGAGGGGTTGGAGAAGAAGCAGGTACTACCTTCGACGTCGCTTTTGGAACGCGTGGGTGAGGATTTCGCTAGGGGCCATGTGCAGGCTTCGGGGGGGATTGTCGGCAGGGAAGAGTTTGAGGAACTGATGGGATTGATGCAGGTGGGTGTCAAGAAGTCGGCGGCAAAGAAGGAAGCCGGAGAGAAGAGCGGCAGTGCGAGTACTAAGAAGAAGGGAGGGATTGTTGACTCCGGGCAGAAGAACACTTTGACCAGCTACTTTGGCAAGGCTGCCTGAACTGGAAGAGATGGAGGAGATGCTCGAAGGTATTGATGAAATGGCGAATAGGAATGTCGATGCTCCGAGAGTTGGAAAATAGGAAATGAAACCAAGCAAGCTCGCGTTAGCTAAGAAATTGAAACGATGAACAACAACGTAAAGCAAACTGGTGAACCCTCAATTTTTCCCCCATCGCGTGTCCCAGACGAAGAAACTCCCACAAAGACTACTCAGTCTTATCATTCGCCTTCATCGACAACCCTCCAGGGTTCGTGCCGCTCGGATTAAGCGCGTGGAAAGAGAAATCAATCTCGCCGACAAGTGTCTTGACATGCCTGGTTGCGAAAGTATTAGCAAACCAATGATCATGCAATGAAGGAAGCAAAAAACTCACCTAACCAACCCCTCCAAATCCGCAGTAACACACCCTCCACAAATCTGCAGCACCGCAAAAGCACTGTACTCGGGCTCATCAATATGCCTCACACTCAAGATACTCCGATCAATCTCCTCGATCCGCTGCGTAAAAGCGTACGGCTGAGGCAGCTCGAGGTAAGGGGGTAAGGCTTGGCCGTTGCTGAGGCAAGAGGACAGCAGGGAGAGGACCGAGGTGATTTGGTTCGAAGTGCCGTGGGCGTCTGTGACGAGGCGGCGGAAATCGTTGGACCACTGCGTGTGCTCGGCCGCGGGCTTGTCGGTCAGGGAGAGGGTTTGCGAGGCGTAGGCCATGAGGGCGAGGTAGTTTAGGATGCGTTGGACGCATTCGATCAGGCTGTGAGGGGGGGATTTGTCAGTCATGCTCAATTGTTCAAGCAACGGGGTCCGAGTCATCTCTTACCCTTCGTACTCTTCCTTCGGGAACCTCCCGCCCACTCTGACTTGGAATTTGGAAAAGGCCGAGTTCGTCCTCATCTCATTCAGCAGCAGTAACAACTTGCCAAACACCGTCACCCGCGCCTTCTCCAGGTTATGCGCGTGCGTGCCCTTTTTCCGCACATCGCCTTCGACGCCCTTGACGCGTGACTGCACAATCTCGTGCACCAGCGACGAGAAGTTCGCCAGCATGTACAGGCTGGCACCCAGGTCTCTGCGCAGTTCCGAGCCCTCGGAGATCGGGTACGGGAAGATGGTCCAGATCCAGGCGACGAAGAGGCCGCCCGCGACCGTTGCAAGGCGGTAGGGAGCGAGGAGGTAGGTGGGGTAGGCGGGCTGGCCGTTGGATTCCGAGGCCGCGACGCCGAGGACGTCGACTTGGAGTTCGTAGCCGATGATCAGGACGGTGCTGACTACGGAGAGGAGGGCTGTGGGTGGTGGGTCAGCTGTGAGGTCTGGTGTTGCTTTTCGTAGTGAGGTGGGACCTACCAACGACCACGAATTTCGGGAACTTGAGCAAGGCGTAAAACCCAATTAACATCCAGATCCACAAGAAAACTGAACAGGATGTTAGTGTCTTTCCTGATGCTATCTTGTGTCGCAGATAGAGACTCTTACCGATGACGCCGGCGGCGTTGCCAACGACTATGTACCAGATGATGTAGGAAGCAACCATAGCCTGTCAGAGAGGTTGTCTAGTCAGTACACGTCCAACCTGAGGAAAGGCTTTCAGACTTACAATAGCAGTACCGATAACTCGAAGGACAAAGTTGAACGTGCTTTGCCCAGCCAATCTCGACATAGAGATAGCAATCATGATCATGCTCCAAAGAAGACGCTGCTCCTGGAAGAACTGCTGCGTGTCATGCAAGTAGTTGATGATAGCAATACTCATGCTAGCACACGTAACACGGAACCCAAACGCAGAAGCAGGAGTCCTGAAGAAATTGGGGATCTTGCGGATCTTGTCGCCTATCTTCTCGCCCAAGTTGCGCGGGGGCAGGTGCTCGGGATCGATCCGTTTGCCAAACTCGGCACCCATGAAGAGAGTCTGCATGGCACTGTCTTCCATGTCGGTCAGGTACTCGCTGTTCTTGGCGATGTCTTCCTGGCCCAAAGCCGCTTTGAGCCATTTGTACAACGCTCTGGAACCGGGGAAGATGAATTTGCTGTGCTTCAGCTTGCCGTCTGCCTTCATCTTGTCGGCGAAGAGTACCATGTCTAGCGTTGCTTGGCCGGCTCTGAACAGCATGTACTCCATGTGCAAGGCGAAGAACAGCTGACGTCGTAGTCGGTCTGGCACGCTTTCCTCGTCAAGTCCCGGGTCTTGTTCTGGTCTGTACGACTTATTGAAGAAGTTTTCGGGGATGCGAATGCCCTTCTTGTGACACCACTGTTCGAGGGTTGTCTGTTTAGAGGTGTGGAACTCGTCGATCTTCCCCTTTAGGTAGGCTGCGAATCCCGGCGAGCCAGGGGAGGCTGTCTTCTCTTCATGACCTTCCTCGTCGTCGAGTTTTTTCTTCTTGGGGACCTTGGTCAGTTCGAGTGTGATCATGATGTGCTTGAAGCCAGCCGAGATGGCCCCCTTGATGTCTTCGAATGGACCGTGGAGCGTCTTCATCATCATGTGTAAGGTCTCAACCTGGACATCGCGTGCTTCTGCTTCCTCTGGCGACAGGTCCGAGCTAGCCCATTGTCTTTGCTCCGCATATCTGCGCAGGATATCAATGCTGGAGCTGAGTCCCAGGATCGGGACAAAGATGAGCCTCAGTTCTTTCCACATGTGCGTTATGTCCTTGGAACTCAATTTGCCAATGGCTGGCTCTCGCTTAGCAGGAGTGATGTCTGCATTGAGCTTGGTGTGAAGTTCCATGAGCTTGAGGAAGGTAGATTTCATCGCATCCGCTGCGGGTGTGTCCAATCCGCCAGGAGTCTTGCCGGACTGCTTTGCTTTCTTGGGGTTTGCTTTCGCGTCCTGGAGATGCTTATCACGCACGGCAACGGGATCAATGGTCTCCAGGCTCTCCATGTACGCTGTCTGCGTCTTGAGCATGCCGTCGAGACACCTATAGATTGGAAGCGTCAGCTGTAGAGCCCTTGACGAAGTTTGGATGCGCACAACTTACATGAGATACCCAGTCATCTCCTTGAAGACCACAGTCCTCGAACTCAAAGGGAATATGAAAAAGTGAACAGCAGTGGCCAATCCAAATCCGGTGAAGAAAGCCTCAATTAGACGCTCCGCGAAACTGATAGCATAAGTCATGCTGGGAAAAGTCGGCCCGTACGACATCGCGACAATGGCGAAGATAGAGTAGACAATGGCCGGGAATTGGAACTGCGGCCGTGCTGCCCTCAGATAGTTGACGAGATAGATTTGGACCATAAACCAGATCGCGCACACAGCAGATGCCGACGAGTTGTAAGCGTTAGGTGGAGCACCTGGTGCAGCAGTATTCATACGGGCCTGTACCGCCGTGTACAAAGCCAAAAGATTTACAGCAGCACCGAGACAGACTCCGATAACGTTCAGGCTCATTGTCTGGATGAACTTGCCTCGCGGCATGATTGGAAAGCCGAGAATGGACATGATGGCCGTCAGGTAGCCCAGAGTCGTGTACTGCGCAGCCACTGCCGGCGACTGATACACGGCGATGGCAATGGTTGGGGCAACGGAGCCCTTGAACATCATCGAGCAGGTAGCCATGTCTAGGCCAAGCTTGTTCCACATGGTCTTGATCTTGGAAGGTTTCTTTTCGGGCGTGTCTCCAGAAGGTGTCGAATCCGGGCTCTGCGCGTGCGACTCGTTCGCCTTGTTGTCTTCATCCTGGCTGCTGCCGGAGTGTGAGTTCTCCATCTTGTCGTTCGCCACGGCCGGCTCAGTAGCGCGTTAATGTCGTACTGCACCGCGTTCTGGGCATCAGCGGTGTATGGCTATTAGAGATTCAGGTTTGCGTGGTATCGTGTGTTGCAGTATTCCTGAATTATTGATAGGAGGATACGGTTTCCCGCACGTCCCGGCCGTTTCTGTTGAAAGCAGATGTCATTTTAACTTCAGCTGGCGTTGGCGTTAACGCTCCTGTAAGTAAGCAGAGATCGTCATGTTCGGTGTTTCATGCCGCCGAATTGTCTTGCATAAACCTGGACTGAGAAACATCTTCAGTATAGGTGTTTGCATTCCAGAGATGTGTATGCAAGCCAATATACGAAATTCTTGTCGAGGATGAAGATCAAGACGAAAATCGTAAGCATCGAGTTTTGAGTTTTGTGGCACGATATCATCATCCAACACCAACCCTAACCCTACAAACAGCTCTCGCTCGTCTGAAGTACCAATCGATGGTGTCGACAAGGAAGATGTAATGGAGTTGTATTTCTTGCAGAATTCATTTATACTCTAGTATATTCATGGCAGGTGGTGAATTCCTAGCTCTCTCCCCAACCGTCAATGTTGACAACACAAGGCTCGCCGCCAGAACGAACGATACACCATACGACGTCCTCGTCACTATCGTTGACCTCTTGGTGTTCGGCAAATGCCCTGTACGTACACAAAGCAATCAGCATCTTGTGCAGAGTTCTCTTCCAAGCACTGGAAGACATACGGTATCAGAGCAAAATCTCCCGGGCTCAAGTTTTGCCTCTTATTGCCGCCCTCACTGACAACCGTGCCGTAGCCAGAGAATGAAAACACGACAGTGTCTTGCTCGCCGTGATGGTGCACTGCCGATGCAGTGTGTGGTTTGGCAATCATACGAGAGGCGCAGATGTTTGGTGTCAGGCCGACGAGAGCATTGGATCGTATCATGCCTTCAGTCTGCCCGCCAGAGACTTCCAGAGACGAACTCTCCCTGACGACGACTGGCTTCTGTTCAGGCATTTCTTCGTGTATTCTTCCCAGAGGTCTTGGTCTTGCTTGTGACAGGATGAAATGATGCGGGGAGCCGGATCAGGTCTTACTACAAGGCACTATACATCGTCTTGAATTACAAGACCCTCAAGGTTTGAGGCTCCGAGGACATAGAGCGGCCTTCGGGAGGATCTCTCTGACGTGTTGGCCACGTGCACATCGGTCGAACGAATATCAGTGGACCGACCCACGGTTGAACTTCATCCCGTAAACCACCTCACAAGTACGAAGAAGACATGTCCGAAGCTCCAAGTCAGCGACGAGGTTCAAAATGACTTCTGTGAGCAGTACTTTACAGATGAGATGGATGTTTTCTACCACCAAATCTACCACTTGAAGAGTGGATCCACATGGCTTGGCTGGAATGTGGCTGACTTGCCCCCAGCTTTTTCTCCATGCTCGCTTGCATCTGACACCTCGGCACCTCGGTGATGCTTGCAGAAACACGGGCGTCTTGAGACTTGGAGAGCAAAGCGAGCCAATGACAATGACTGCATTAGACCAGTCTTCAGTGTCAGATGACCTGCGTGAAGCGGCTCTTCACTGACCTGACCCAGGCCGGCTGAGATCATCCCGCGTGCGCACATGCCGAGCGCTGCGACTTTCACATGTCAGCTTGGTCTCGTGTCAGTGAACGTGATCCCAGGGATTTGTAGGGCTACTACATCTTTCCCTCTTCCATTCCTTGACCTTTCCACACTCTCCGATCTCCTCGATCCACTGTACCACAACACAACATGTCTAAATCCTTCACAGCCAACGACGTTGCGTCGCACAACAAGCCCGACAACCTTTACATAATTGTCGATCACGATGTCTACGACTTGACCAAGTTCCAAGAGGAACACCCCGGCGGAAAGAAGAGTACGTGACCTGTCGAGCCGCGGGAGATGTCATAGCTAATCGTTGCTTACAGTCCTCCAACGAGTTGCCGGCAAAGATGCCAGCAAGCAATTTTGGAAATACCACAACGAGTCCATCCTGAAGAAGTACCAAAAGCAGCTGCAAGTCGGTTCTCTCGACTCGAAGCCCAAAGCTGCCGCACCACCCACACCCCCAACAACACCCTCAGCGGAGAAGAAAGAGGCAGTAGTACCACAAGCAGAGTCCGGCACTGGTGCAGCCATTCCAGGTCCGGCGGCACTAGAAGAGGTCGAGCCCTTGGACTCCTTCGGCGACATGATTCCCTATGCCGATCCGGCATGGTACCACAGCTGGCACAGCCCATACTTCAACCAGACCCACGCCGACCTTCGAGCCGAGATTCGCCAGTGGATGGAGGACGAGATCATGCCCAATGTCACAGAATGGGATGAGGCGAAGAAGGTCCCGGACAGCGTGTACAAGACCATGGGCGAGCGTGGCTGGCTGGCGGGTCTTCTCGGCGTGCACCCATACCCTACACACCTCGTCAAGAACCCGCCCACATCCGTTCCGGCGGACAAGTGGGATCTGTTCCACGAGCTCTTGATCACAGACGAGCTGTCGCGTTCGGGCTCTGGTGGCTTCGTGTGGAATGTTCTTGGAGGCTTCGGCATTGGTTGCCCGCCTGTCTACAAGCATGGAAAGAAGGCTCTCAAGGACCGTATCTTGCCTGAGATCCTCAGTGGCGACAAGCGTATCTGTCTTGCGATCACTGAGCCCGATGCTGGCTCTGATGTTGCGAACCTGACCTGCGAGGCTAAGTTGACCGAGGATGGCAAACACTACATTGTCAACGGCGAGAAGAAGTGGATCACCAACGGTATCTGGTAAGTCAAAACGACATTGCACACCCTGGTGATACAATACTGACAAGACATAGGTCCGACTACTTCACCACCGCCGTCCGCACCAGCGACAAAGGCATGAACGGCATTTCTGTCCTGCTCATCGAGCGCAGCTTCGGCGGCGTCAGCACGCGCCGCATGGACTGCCAGGGCGTCTGGTCTAGCGGCACAACCTACATCACCTTCGAAGACGTCAAAGTCCCCGTGGAGAACCTTATCGGAAAGGAAAACGGCGGCTTCAAAGTCATCATGACCAACTTCAACCACGAGCGCATCGGCATCATCATCCAAGCCGTGCGCTTCTCGCGCGTCTGCTACGAGGAGAGCGTCAAGTACGCCAACAAGCGCCGCACCTTCGGCCAGAAGCTCATCAACCACGCGGTAATCCGCATGAAACTCGCGCAGATGGCGCGCCAGATCGAGGCGACCTATGCCTGGCTCGAGAGCTTGATCTACCAGTGTCAGATGATGAGCGACACCGAGGCGATGCTGAAGCTGGGCGGTGCGATCGCCGGCTGCAAGGCGCAGTCGACTCTTACTTTCGAGTTCTGCGCTCGCGAGGCTTCGCAGATCTTCGGCGGGTTGAGCTATTCTCGCGGCGGTCAGGGCGCGAAGGTCGAGCGCTTGTACCGCGATGTTAGGGCTTATGCCATTCCTGGTGGATCAGAGGTACGTTCTAACGTGTTCTTGTTATGGTGTAATGTGGAACTCGCACTGACAATCGAAACAGGAAATCATGCTTGACCTCAGCATGAGGCAGTCACTCCGTGTTCACAAGGCGCTGGGCATGAAGCTATAGTCGCAGAGATGAACGACTGCTGATGTTGTGCAAGACTCGCCACCAGCGAGTTTGACGAAAACGATTCCCAGATTTCAATGAGCGGTTTGCTTTACTTCTTGTTCATGTAGATGAATAAAGCTTTTTGGATGTTTCCCACCACCTGATGAGCGCTGAGTTGCGTGCGGCATGCGAGACTTTGTTTGCGGTCCTTGTCCTTGTCCTTTCACTTTTACCATGTTGTAAGCCTTCTCGAATCCACTTCACGTCCATATGAGACTATCCCAGTTGCCCTTGGCCAAAGCCTGAGACGGGAAAGCAACTGTGGCAGCTCTTTGTGAATGAATAGTGTCTCTATCTACTTTCTATCTCAACAATGCAGCAATGGCAAAATAAAAAACAAAGCGCCGTCCAAGCAAACTCCATGCCAGATAACCCAAAACCTTCGAGCAGGTTCGCGCCTTCCATGCGAAGGATGAGTGACTTGGAGCAAAAACCCGCTCCAGACGGCCCCGAACACTTTAGACAGTTTCATATTCCATACCAATAACAGAAGGGTCGCTGTAATTACCACCCCAGAACCATGCATGTGGTTGACCGATATTTCTCGTGACTCCGTGCGCGCCAAAAGCAATTTATTGAAAGGAGTCCAGTAACTCCGTTTCACATAATCTCATCCTCATCCTTGACGTCCGCCCGGGTCTCACCCTCCATCGGAACCGCAGCCTCGCTTTTCGGCGCCACGACCTGGCTGGCACGCTTCTTTGGCGTAGCCTTCGCCCTCTTGCGGCCAGGTTGCGTAGTGGTATTGCCAGTGGGAAGACCGTTCGCATCCAGCTGCTGCTCCATCTCAGCAAGCCCACGCTTCTTCCCAGCGACCTTGCCCTTGGTGGCATCTGTAGTAGGCTCGGCCTTGATCTGCTCTACCTTTACTGGTCCGGTTCCTGCCTTTTTCTTGTAGTTGACCCACATGTTCTCGATCTTCCTGTTCACGAACCCAAGGGGGTTGGCCGCCAAGCCGTCCAAACGATCCTGCCTCAAGAAGTCGTAGCGGACGATGGGGAAATTCTTCAGCACCTCGATGGCCTCGTTGATGCGCTCCGAACATTTGAGGCTGATGTTCGGACCAGGGTTGGAGATCGCCTTGCCCACATTCGGTAGACCCTTGCCGTGCTCGTGGGCTTCGAGGACGAGGGCGTAGAAGATGAAAGCGCAGGACTGGACGAACTTGGACGGCTCTGGGTGCTTTTCAAGGATGTTCCAGACTTTGTTCTCGTGCTCGGTCTGCCAGCGTGTCCACTCAAGTTGGCCTAGATTGGTGAGCCTCGTTCCGTCGTCGGGTTGGAGTAGGAAATCGCTGTCGAATGCCTGGGAGATGAGCGGAACCCAAAGCTGTGCTTGAGCGGCCACCAGATCTCTGTCGTCGTCTATGACATCCAGAGCGATACGTGAGCTGGTCATGGTTTTCGCTTCGGAAAGGCCATTCACCAGAAGGGATTGGGTGTAGATCGGGAACTTGACGGCTGTATGGTTGCGACCGGTTGGCTGGTTGCGACCGATGGCTACTGTGTGCCTTCTTGCTATTGACTGGTTGTTCAAGGTCGCGGCTCGCAAAGTGGGAGAAGAGCTTGGAGTCGTCAGGGTTCTCGCAGCGAGATCAAGGTTGGCGACACTTGACGGTAGCTGGACAGGAGGGAAACTCATGCCAGGTGTTCGATCATACTTCTCCGGTATGGCCTCTAGCACTGTGCCTGTGCCGCTATTGGTGAAGAATTGACTGCACCTGTTGCCGGCTTTCACGCGAGATTGTCGTTTCGCAATGTCGTCCCAGTCGAAAGCGTATGGAAGCGAGTGGGCAGTAGGAGTCTGAGAATCTTGGTTTGGGCCAGATTCAGGCTGTGCAAACGCTTGTTGAGACTGTTCACTTGTTGGTGTGATCACAAGACTTGTTGGGAGACCACAGAGCCCGAAAGGATTCTTGGGCTCAGCAAAAGGCGCTTGGGTCGTAGAATCGATGGGAGGAGTGATGTCGTCCATCTCAAAATCGAGAATAGGGTCGTTGGCGGAAGGGCCGAAATCGATAGAACCGTCACTGTGAAGAGTCCCGCCGTGATAAACCCACCAACCTTGCGGATCATTCATGCAGTAATCGAAATCTCTTGCGTGAGCGTCTTCGTCGAATTTGAGGTCCTGAGCGTTGCCATCACCGTAAAGCCCGGACGGCTGTTCGGCTGGCGGCTGGACGTCGATGTCCATGGCGGTATCGGTTGCGATGCCTTGTGGAGCACTAGTATCAGGGAGCTCGAGCAGTTGATCGAGAGGCGCCTCACAGTTGAGAGGCATGCTGTTATCAGAGGAGAAGTCTTGGTGAACTCCATGATCTACAAGCTCAGGCGGTCGCCCAGCAGGCGGCTGGTCATCCAGAGGCATGCTACCATCCGACATGGGTTCGTGCTTGATTGCACTGTTGTGCAAGTTGGAAGAGAGCTGGAATTCAAGCGGTAGACTGTCGTGAAGGTCAGTGAAGCTAAATTGGGACATCTTGAATCCCAGAGTTGTTTTTTTAGTATGGAGTTTGTGTTGCGCTGGTGGTAGGTCGTTGAACTGAAGTCGCTATTTGATGACAACCAGATCGCAGTGGAACAAGTCTCAAGAGTGGGTTGCTGGTCAACGAGCGGATGCACTGGAAGATGTTGCGTTGGAAGAGAATCCCTCAGCCCAAGAGCTGCGTATTTACGCTGGCCAAGTGAATGGTGAATCCAACCCATGTGAGACGATTCCTGGAAGTCGTCGCTGTCGTGAAGGTGGTTCATTGTTCAGTTGAGGTAACTTGATGTCCTTGTTCCCTATGAATGTTGCCCGCCAAGAGTGAATGGCGATGGACATACGATATGTGGAAGCGCAGAGAGTCACGGAGGAATGTACTTACCTCGGAACGAGAACTCAAGAATATTCTCAACCGAGCGGAAGGAGTGTCCAGTTATACCAGCATCCTGCTCGGTTGCGCCAGAGGTCTGGTGATCCAGGAATGTGGAAGGGTCTTGATCTCGCTCACCCAAATGTGTGCGGACGTCACCATGTAGACCGGCCGACATGATGCTCTTCTTCCAGACAAATGACAGGAAGAGCTGTTTCTGGGAGGGATTTGCGTCGAAGTAAAAGTCCAAAAGGTATGCCTGAGTATGTAAAGTCAGTAGTCCTTTTGAGTGAAAATTACTCTTGAGCAAGAATCCGCACACCGTGCGAACGTTTGTAACGCGCAGTCTGCATTCTAAGCAGGACATTTGCACAAAGGCTCTCCGCTCTGATACCTGAAGACTGCAGGAATGGTAGAATGAAATAGCAGCAATAGCGTGTTCCAGCCAAAGGGTCAGTCGCGTAGATGAGACTCTGGCAAGAGGAGCACCAGTGGACAGCCCACGAGGAATGCGATCTCTCGCCAGTCGTAGTGCCTTCATGACGAGTGGCATGTTCCTACAGGAATCGGAACCATAGGGTCTCTAGACACTGCCGGTCTACCTTTGCTGGTCGCGGTGGCCGAAAGCTAAAAAGCGCGTTTGAGCGGCGTCATGCTCATGCTCAAGCTAGAGGTGAACATCGGCGCGCCATAGAACGCAAATCGAGCTGATCACTGGGCAAAATTGAATATTGCGATGAAGATGAGCAAGTGATGTTTTTAGCAAGGTCGAGAAGAACACAGACCGCCGCCGTCGTGAAGTCAGCAAGCAAGCAAGCCCGCAGGTCGCCAAGCTCTTCGCGTTCAAGCCACCTCCTTTAAGCGCCTCCCCCATCACCATCATTCGCTCGCTTACGACCTTACACAAAGTCATCCATCTCGTACCTGCATGTAATTGGAGTGTGTACATATCGCCTTGTACCTCGGAAAAGCACTGCAAAAGATGGATGATCCTGATGTCGACCACGAGTTGATAGCTCTCCTAAGGGAAAGTCTCGGTATCTCAAACAAAGCGCAAGACATCGTGACAAGCGATACTGGTAAGGGCGATAATCTTTCTCTTTCCAACCATCGCAAAATACCTGTTTAGGCCGCTGAGATCGCTACTACCATTGCCTGAATTTCCACGCGACTACTGCATAACAACACTCTCATTCGCAATTGTCGCTAACAACCACCTAGGCGTCCTCAAAGATGCCGAGTATGTCGCCTATCATGCCATCGATGTGTCGATAGAGATGTACGGTACACGAGATGCGGCAAGTCAACTCTACAAAGCCATGTGCGAGCGCAACTACTCCACGCAAAGCTGGAATGGAAATGAACTTCACCCTAAGCTCGGCGTCGACGTGGACGAAGTTGGACTGGTGAACTTTGTCTTTACGATGGATCTTCTTAATTTCTCGTTTTGGTCTGAAAAGTCGTCCGAGGAGCGTTTCCAGGTTGAGTATAGAGAGAAGCAATGGACTGGTTACAACAGTCTAGTGGCTTGCCTGAGGCGCGCTTTGGATGAGGGCATTCCGATCACCACGCCGAGGTTCTGGAGAACCACAAAAGATCTTGGTGCCATAATGGAGCATGTTTTCCGAAGTGCAACGAACGAGCAGATCCCTCTGTTCGATCAGAGGGTGGCGGTATTGAAAGAGGCGGCCGAGGTGCTTTTCGAGGTAACTTGAACATCGGTCGTGTGGGTTGACAATGATGAGCTGGCTGACCCGACACAGAATTTCGGTGACGAGTATGACGATCAGGAAGACGATGATTTTGACAACGAGGTCGATCACATGGAAGCCATGAGCGAAGACGGGCCGCACGGAGGCGTCGATCACGAGCTACCTGTCGAAGACCTTGACGCATCGGGGGAGCACCTGGAAGGCTCTACCCCCGTATGCGACGGCTCAGTCAACGGAGTACTGACCACAGCATCCTCTAACGTCAACGATAGCAGCACGTCTTCCAATGAGGCCGCTGGACAACAATGCGGCGTCTCGACAACGAATGGCGAGTTCGTTAACACGGCCGTTTCGGAGCACCCTGATAGCAAGTCGACTGAAGTCCAGACCCGACCTGACACGAGTGTGGTGCGTCTGATTCAAGAAGCAGACCACTCTGCCGGGAAGCTGGTGAACCTCCTAGCGAAGCACTTCCCTTGCTTCCAAGACCAAGGACGCTTCGAAGGTCGCAAAGTGCGATTCCTGAAACGAGCACAGATCCTTGTGGCCGACTTGTGGGCTGCGTTCAACAGTACAAGCCACGGCGAATTTCACGACATAGGCCACATCACCATGTTCGCTGGTAAGTACCTTTTGTGAAACGATTCGCTGCACGTCGGTAATAGTGACACCTGGGTCTAGATTACCGGGTACCCCAGATGCTGTACAACCTCGGCGTCATCACGTTCTCTCCACCGTTGGAGAGCCGGTTGCGCAAGATGGAAGAGCTGAAGTCGGGCGATAGCTGGGAGCTGCAACTTCGCGGCTGCAGCATCTGGGCGGTAGAGATGCTCAGGCGACAAATTGTCAGCGACCACCCAGAGGCCAAGACCGAGGTGAACGCGGTTCTGCTGGACTTCCTACTGTACGATCTAGCGAAAGAGTTCGAATCTACAGGTACGTTGCGCGCCGTGTGGCGCTTGCCCCCCTGCAAGTTCATGCGAATTCCCGCTCGCCAGCCTTCCCCCCGGCAGCCAATCAGCGTGCAGAACGGGCGGCTTCACAGACATACAAACGACCGGCTGATGCCACACTCGCTCGACTTGATTGCATCCATGAGCTGATTCGGCGATACACACAGGCACAGAGGCTATCCCTCACCACCGAACACGGAGTATTTGGTACTAGTCGCATGTGATCGGATCTGTAGTATAAATGCGCATGAACCTTTCACGAGGCAGGTGAAGACCTGTCAACAACTACTTCCCATCGCTCCTCCTTCTGCCGTCGTTTGGTATAACTGTTTGTCGAGTGGCTCCACTCTCTCTATCTGTCCTTTACCGCCACCTCTCACACACACACTCTTTGTTGCAATTGCCCGTGAAATCGCTTCATCACAACTCAACACACTCCTTACAGCCCTCGACTGATCAACGCCACTTCATTTCAACCACCGCCCTCTTTGACAGAGCGCATACGCTCCTTTCCAGACACCATACATTCTTGCTCTCCACAACTTCCCTCACTGTCCGCAAAAATGAATTTCTTCGTGGTAAGCAACAACACTACCCCTCGACAACGTTCAGCACGTGGCTAACATGCTCAGATCTTGATGATCACCTTCGCGGCGTTCGCTTCCGCCATTCCTCACGCCGGTCGCGGCCATGCTCATGCCCACCAACTCGCTCATGGTATCAAGCACCACGTCCAAGTCGCACACGCTGGCTCAATCGCTGGCCGCTCCGTCTCGTATGACGGCTCTTGCGGGTCCTGGTCCGGCATGACTTGCGCGGAAGGCTTCTGTTGCGGGTATGTGATGCACGAGATTGGGCTTGTCGATGAAATTCTTGCTGACACGACTCTTCCAGTCCTAACGGCTGGTGTGGTAACGCTTCTGAGCACTGCGGTGTTGGCTGCCAGGCTGGCTTTGGAGATTGCGGTTCTGGATCATCGTCCTCGTCTTACGTCGAACCCGAACCTAGCATGGTGGGAACTCAAAGTATCGTAGCAGCACCGGGATCGACTACCAGCACTGCAGTGATGCTCCCTCCAATCACTTCCTCTTCCTCATCCACTTCGGCAGCCTCGACATCCAGCGCCTCGATGGCGATCTCGCTGGCCAACAAAGGCTCCGATGACGACGGACATAGGCCTGATCGTCCATCATACGGAGCGCCGCACTCGACCATGATCACCAAGACTATACCAGCTATGCCTTCTTCTCAGACTGAGCAGTCTACCGCTCCGGAAAATCCGCCCTCGGCATACCCGACTCTGTCAGCAGAGCCTACCACAGCCGAATCATCGCCTCCCGTATCAATTGCCTCCTCTGCATCACCCACCGATGCCAGTTCCGCGCCATCATCTTACGGGAGTGCGGCTCCTGCTCCAACGTCGGGTGGCAGTGGTGGAAGCCAGGATGGATCTTACGTCCGCACCTACAAAGGTGATGGCTCGACCAATGAAGGCTGGCCAAGCCAGAGCGAGTGGCTTTCTTTCGACAGCATGTGGGAGGCAAACCAGAAGATCTTGAAATCCTCATGCTCCAGCGCCTTCAGCCAGATCGACAACTCCGACCAAGAGCTTGATGACATCAAGTCCTCCGTTGAAGACATCTCGTCTTCCACTGGAGTCGACAAGACTTTCATGCTCGCCATCATGCTGCAAGAGTCCAACGGTTGCGTGCGCGTGCAGACCACATCGTACTCGCACGCCAACCCAGGTCTTTTCCAGTCCCATGAAGGCTCAGGTTCCTGCAACGACGGCTCGAACGTGCAGACCCCATGTCCCAAAACCCAGATCCATCAGATGATAGAGGATGGCGTGGTAGGCACAGCAGCTGGCGACGGCCTCAAGCAGCTCCTAGACGCTGCCACTGGAGACGGCGCCCAGAAATTCTACCAAGCCGCCCGCATGTACAACTCCGGCTCCATCGACCCCAGTGGTAACTTGGGACTTGGTGTTGCCACCCACTGCTACAGCAGCGACATCGCCAACAGACTCACTGGCTGGTCTGCTGGTGTCAGCAAGTGTGATGCAGGTACTGTTGGAGCCTAGGACAGTCTGCATGCGTGGACATAGCGTTTCACTTCTTTTGGAATTGGCCCAGGCGGCCACGCGATACCTTTCTTGTAGCTCCTTCTTCTGCCTTTGCTTTGGCATGGACCAAAGTTGACGAACTGACGAACTCGATGGTGTTGAAAAGTACTGTAAATGACCTTCAGACAGATTAGAAAGAATGCATCGGAATCTGCTCCAACCTCACTTTCTCCAATTCTCCCCCAGGACCGCATTTCTTGTCGAAGGTATTGACGATCGGTCATCCCAGGAAAGCGATCCCAGGAAAGTGTAAAGACATCGATCCAGCCGATAATCCCGCTTGACGATCATCTGCTTACTATATCATGTGTCTTGAAGGTTTAGTAAAACTGATTATCTAATACCCATCGCGCAAGGATGCGAGCACAGGCGGCCAAGATCCGAGAATTCTCCACATGCTGCAATGCAAAATTGGAGCTCTCCAATTCTCCAACCAAAAACGTCATCTCCACTCCTTGTGACATCGACCATTGGCGGGCCCGTCCAAGAGAATGTTTACTAGTAACTACCGAGGGGAAGCTCGCTCCTTCTGCGAATTGACCAAAGGGACGGGGCCAGGCTTAGAAATCGGCAGCTCGATCCTACAGGCAGACCCCGGGTTTAAACGTCACCTCTCTGGTTTCGTGATGTTATTAAGGTGGCTTGTTTACCTCACTTGATAAGTATCTTCTACAACTTCTCTCTTAGAACAATCTACTTGCATATCAACCAAACCGGCCTACCTACAACCGTCACTTTGAATTGAGCAGCCACACAATCTGATACCTTCAACATGCCTTCGACCCAAAAGCAATGGAAGGTCACCGAGCTGACCGGCTTCGACGGCCTTAAGCTCGCCACTGATGCCCCCGTCCCTCAAATCGGCGAGAAAGATGTTCTTGTCAAGTGTAAGATCTCTTAAACCAAACCACAACTCTCAACTCTCAACACATCTAACACCACACCCAGTCCAAGCCGCCTCCCTAAACTACCGCGACCTCGCCATCGTCAAAGGCTTCTACCCCTTCGCCTTGCGCACCCCGATCGTCCCCACCTCCGACGGCGCCGGTGTAGTCGAAGCCGTCGGCTCCGGCGTGACTCGCTTCCAAAAAGGCGACAAAGTCCTCACCCTCTTCAACCAAGGCCACCTCGCGGGCTCCCTGGACTACACCACCGTGCAGACGGGCGTCGGCGGCGTGATCGACGGCGCCCTGCAGCAGTACGGCGCTTTCAACGAGCAAGGCCTCGTCGCCATGCCGTCCAACCTCGATTTCTTGCAGGGCAGCACACTCGTCTGCGCCGGTCTCACTGCCTGGAACGGGCTTTACGGTCTGGAGAGCCGCAGCTTGAAGCCCGGTGACTGGGTTCTGACCCAGGGAACTGGTGGTGTGAGCATGTTCGCCGTGCAGTTTGCCAAAGCGGCTGGCGCGAAGGTTATTGCTACGACTTCGTCGGCGGCCAAGGGCGAGAAGCTGAAGTCTCTCGGCGCCGACCACGTGATCAACTACAAGGAAGTTGAGAACTGGGGCGAGGAGGCGAAGAAGCTTACGCCTGGTGGTCGTGGTGTGCAGCACATTCTTGAGGTTGGCGGACCTAACACTATGGTGCGTATTTATGTGTCCCGTCTAGCAAATCGTTCGAAAGATGATGTATCGCTAACCATTTCCCACCTCCGCAGACCCAATCCCTCAAAGCCATCTCTTTCGACGGCGTCATCTCCATTGTCGGTTTCCTCGGTGGCGTCAAGGGCGAGCAGCAGCCTACTTTCCTGGACTGCCTGGTAAGTCATGACAATATCTTTTCATTATCCGAGATGAAAAGAAAAAAAAGAAAGCAACAGAAAGCTGACTATCAACCAGAACAACATCTGCACCGTCCGCGGCGTCCTCGTCGGCAGCAGGCTGCAGTTCGAAGAGATGAACCGCGCCATCGAAGCGAACGACATCAAGCCCATCGTCGACGACAAGGTCTTCTCCCTTGACGAGGCCAAGGACGCGTACCAGTACATGTGGGATCAGAAGCACTTTGGCAAGCTTTGCATCAAGATCGAGTAGATCGCGCTATGTATGAGTGACGCCTTGGCGCGTTTCCCACATGCATGGAGCGTTGTATATAATAAATACATACCATGAAATGACTTTTACGAACGAGATACTTGTTCAGACATTTTCTAGCCGATTCATGGATAATTCGTTCTACGCATACCGGATATCTCGACGCGCATGGCAGAGAAAGGGCAACAAGTCCGTTCGATAAAGATATACTTTCACTCACTTCCGAAAACCAAGCAAGCTACCTGCCAAGAACCCCCCCAAAAGCGAACTCCCGGTCTTCAAGAGAGACTTTGTATGTACACACTTTTCTCTCCGTCTCTCGCTCTCTCTCTCTTTTGCGCCTGCTGCTAGGACTTGCGTCATTCGCTGCTGCTCCCCAAGTACAAGAAAACAAAAAACATCGAATAATCAATAAAGGATTGTGTCGTTCAATCATGTCGCCTCCCTCCGGATTTTTTCGCCCTGTAAATGCAAGTTTGCCATCGACTGGGGATGATTTCCACCCTCCATACACCGCAATCTTGGCGGCGGCTGGCTTTTGACCCTTTGGCACATTCTGCCCAAAGACTGGGAGAAAGGTGCACGGGCTGAGATCTCCCACGTCTCATGCGCGATCACCGTGCCTCACCCACGTGGCCCCCGTGTTGCTCGTGGTGCGCTTCGTCGCCGTCGTGATGCAGGGTCACGCTGTTGAATTCTTCGAATGGATCTGCGATCTCATTGCCAGGAGTGGCGAGGCCGGAGTCCAAAGGTACGCCCTTCATCTTGCTCGCACTGTTGCCAATGTCGACACTGTGCGACTCCTTGACGTTGCGGAAGTTGAGGGTATCAATACCGCGGCCTTGGTTGGGGATTATAGGCGGTTTGGAATGGCGGAGCAGAGCCCAAGAGGTGCTGCGGAAGAATGGGTGGTTCTTCACATCGGATGCACCAGCGCGAGATCCCAGGCGGCGGAGCTCGTCCTTGATGAGAAGCTTGCGGATCAATGATTTACAAAGGCTGGTAGCAAGACGTTAGTTGAATAGCCGGGAGTCAGCGAAGATGCAAAGGAGACTTACTTGGAAATGTTGGGCGATCCATTGCCTTCTGGGAAGGGCACCTCGTCCCTCAGGATGTTGGCGAATGTGGCATTCCTGTTCTTGCCTTTGAACGGGGTGGTGCCGAACAGCATCTCGTAGATCAAGATGCCCAGTGTCCACCAATCCACAGCGCTCGTGTGTCCGCAGCCCTTGATCACTTCCGGCGCAATGTACTCTTCTGTTCCCACAAACGAATTCGTTCTGAAGTTGGCAATACAAGACTTCGTGTCGATAGTTGGCAGATTGTTGTTGTTCGGGTTCGAGGTAATGCCGCCGGATGAACGCGAGGAAGCGTACATCATTGTCGGCGCTCCGCCGGGGTCGGACTGCTTGGAAAGATCGAAGTCTGAAAGCATGATGTGGCCGGATTGATGGAGGAGAATGTCTGTCAAGTCTTGTCAGCGCGTGATGCTACATGAAACACGAGAATTGTAGACTCACTCTCTGGCTTCAGATCACGGTAGATGAAGCCCATCAAATGCAGATACTCTAGCGCAGCCGTGACTTCGGCAGCGTAGAAACGTGCAGCATCTTCGTCAACACACTTATTTGGCCTTGTTTGCAATGCGCGGAAGAACTCGCCACCACTGCAATACTCCATGCAGAGATACAGCGAGTCGTCCGACTGGAAAGAGTGGTAGAGAGTCACAATAAAGGGGTGGTTGCTAGTAGCGAGAATTTCTTGCTCCGCAAGCGCTCTCTTGATCTTGTTGCGCTTGATCATCTCCTTCTTGGATAGCACTGTGTCATGTCAGCATGTGTATGGAAATTTGAGAATTTTCCAAACTCACCCTTCATCGCATATAGCCTGCTGCTCTTCTTCTCTCGCACCAAATATACTTTTCCAACATCACCTTTTCCAATGAGCTTGATCTTGTCAAAGCTTGAAGGTCCAACTTCTACAGTTCGCACCTTGATGCTGTTGCTGCTGTACGTCCGACGGAACGCAGCACTTTCGCGAATCTTACCCGGACTGGGTATTCCATTGATGCCAGATATCGGGAGCAAATCTCCAGGCATAGTCTCCACCATTGAGAGCGCACTGCTGTTGCCGTGTACGCCAAGGCCGTTCATCTTGGGCGCCTCAAAGTCCGAGGTAGGCGGCCGGCTGTCTTCACTGCCATCACTCTTTTTCTTGGACTTGCTGCTGAAAAGCCCTTGCGCGTTGGGTGCGCTGGCAACCCTCCTAAGTTTCCTGGCCAAATCCTCTTTCCCGGTGTGACCCTGACCTTGAACTGTCAGATGGTTGTTGTCGCCTGTCTTCTGCGAATTGTTCGGTGTATCGGGCGGCGAGGGCGGAACACTGCTATCGTTGTGATGTCGTAGCGCGGGCAGGCCCTGGTGTTGGAAATAAGGATTTGCGGACGCTGTAGGGCTCGTGCCATCGTCTAGAGGATTGCCCTCGGAGGCGACAGTTGTGCTCCTGCCACGGGTGAGGTGTGGGATGAATCTGCTGTGTCGCAAGCTGCTCTTGTTGTGCTGCGATTGCGGAGTGGATGTGCCCTCGTGGCCTTTTTCGATGCTGGCAGTCTCGGAATTGAGGGCGGAGTTTTCCCGAGAGAGACTGTTGATGCGGAAGAAGTTCTTGATCTTCTGGCCGGCAGTATTGTTGACCTTGGCGTTGGGGCTCATGGCCTGGCCAGAGAAGGTTCGCTGCTTCTCGCTCGAGTGCGGCATGCTGGCGTCGGGGTTGGCCGTGAGGCCCGTCATGGGCGGTGACGGCGGTAGGTGGGCGAGGTGTCGCGCGGATATATGCCTGGGTGGTGGTAGTCCTCAGAACTCTCTAGCGGCAGCGAGGCAGTGATGGGCGATGTTCCTGGCGGGTAGCGGCGTGAGCGGTGATCAGGGTACGGAATATGGATGGCAGCGCGTCCAAGTTCGGCGGCGTTGCGGCTATGTCATTGCTCCGAGACTGTTTCCGCGGGAGCAACGGTGCGTGGAGATAGGGCGGAGAAGAGGAGAGGAGGAGGGAAGGGTGGATGGGACTGGGCGGTGGGATGGAACAGATAGGTAGGGTAGGTAGGGTCAAAGGGCGAGGAAGAGTGAAGTGAGGTTGCGATGCGCGTGCCGGCGAGTTTGCCCGTGGTTGGTAATGCTCGCTGGGCTGCTGGTCTTGCTTGCTGCATGGGCATGAGTTGCCTTCTAAGCCAATCCGCCACGCTCGGCTCGTTCAAACGCTCTAGCACCCAGAGTTCCCCACCTACAAGACCTGCAAAAGTAGTCTGGACCCGTTTGACCTACATCCATGGCTTCCTTCTCGGGTTAGTTTACCATCGCTATCTTGCTGTGAAAGTGGCCCGTGGCGTGCTTTTGTTAGTGCTGCATACCGCTCCGCTACCATGTTCATAAGCGTTCGTTGATATTATGCCATTGTCGGGGGCGAACACGTGGACGTAGATGCACAGAATACCGTTGATCTCGCATTGAGCTTTCGTTCGTAGGCAATATCATGGTGATCGGATCGTTCAACAGCATGTACCGAGTATTCCATGGGTATCTAAATCAAAACAAATAACGACACTTCTGGTTTCAGAAAAAGAGATCTGCAAGCGAAGTTCACAGGCTCCATATCTTCAGACTACTGTCCGGTGGTGTCGACATTTCGTCTTCGTCTGCACCACAAAATTTTCTCTGACCCGAGCAGGTAGCCATAACAACACCACCAGGATGCCAGACGGCGCTCGCTACCGCGTCACCATGCATCCCAGACAACACAGCGTCCGGCTCCTGTGTTCCCTCTGCTTTTCCGGGATTCTGCCACATCCGCAGAGCACCATCCATACCCCCAGCCCACACTTCTAATCCCGATAACGTAGGTACCGTGGAGATACCAAGTCTTTGCGTGGTGAAAGCATCTCGACCAGCCAACCACGCGACTCGGCGGAGTTGGTTACGAACGTCGTAAACGTGGATGCCGTCGCTCTGCCTTTCGCCAACTAGAAGGTAATTGCCATCGGGAGTCCATGTGAGAGACGTGACGCCCGAACCACTGTAAGTCGGCGCACCAGAATCATTGAGTCCTGGCGCCACAGAGAATGCAGTCTGACAACCACCGTGTCCGGACGACGAAAATATGCCGACGCTGCGATTTGAGCTGCCCACTGCAAGAAATCCGTCCGTAGAGATGCTCAACGCCATGATCAGGCCACTGTCACGCATGCTCGTAACCGCTCTTTTGGGATCTTTGGGTTTTGTGATGTGCATGGCGATCGGTCCCTCGTTCGCGCGTGATGTGTCAAAAATGGCAACGGAGCCGCGTGCTCCAGCAACGAAGTGACTGCCATCCGGGTGAAATGTCAGACTGTTTGGGGCGATGTACGCTTCTGTTTTGGTGTGGATGTATGGGTACTTGGCGTGTGTAAAGGTCGAGTCCAAGGCGTTCGTCAGGCGGAGTGGCTGGTCCACCGGTGCAGACAAGACCAACGTAGTCGACATATCCTGAAGACTGAAGCCCGAATACAACGCGTAGCTCTGCACGTTAGTTGGCGATGGGAGAATGGAGTATGGAGCAAGCTTGTGTGGATGCTTGCTCTCGTCCAGAAGGTCTTGAGGTAGTACAAACGTGCGAAGACCACCATCGTCGTTGTGAGTGACTACGGCCGTACCGTCGCAGCTGAATTGAGCTTCTTTGAAGAAATTGTTCTTACACTTGCGAGTTGTCTCTGCTTCAGATGATACAGTGTCTACTTGTCCATTGAAGGACGTGCCAGTACTGGCAATACATCTCGGCTGGAGTTCTGGTGAGGCGTCTGAATGCGCTGATTCCTGCTCAGCCAGCGCAGAAGCCATATCGTACAACTCAGACAAGCGGTAGATAGAGCACAGTTTCGTGTCGAAGAATCCAGATGTTGCGGGTTGGCGGCTGGGAGGAGCTGGAGAAGACGATGGAAGACAACATGGAAGGCCTCGGTCGGGTTGGCCTGAGCACGGCTTCGAGAGCCTCGAGAAATTCCGCGGCTCTAAACTAAAGGAGTCCGCCGGTCTAAACATCTCCATCTCGACGAACTCTGTATCTCAATAATCCAACAACTCACATCTGCATTCGCCAATTCCCATCAACAAACCCACACCCAACACATCCGCCATCATGGTAAGCTCTTCCGGTCTATCAATCGAACAACATCCGCTAACACCATCTTCCTCCATCAGTCCATGCTCAAGAACATCAAGTCCCTCGCACCTCTCCTCGACCGCGTTCTGGTGCAGCGCATGAAGGCCGAGACCAAGACCTCTTCCGGCATCTTCCTCCCCGACAGCGCCGTCAAGGAGCTCAACGAGGGCAAGGTCCTCGCCGTCGGCCCCGGCCTCCACGACAAGGACGGCAAGCGGATACCTCTGGGCGTCCAGGCCGGTGACAAGGTCCTCATCCCTCAGTTCGGCGGCAGCCCCATCAAGGTCGGCGAGGAGGAGTTCACTCTGTTCAGGGACCACGAGTACGTCGCGCGCAATCCATCAAGAAATCACAATGGCGGATCACAGGCACTAACACGATGCGCACAGGCTCCTGGCCAAGATCAACGAGTAAAACGGCGGAAAAGAATTGTACGATACCAGAACACGCGATGCCATACCATTACATTATTCCCCGGACGGTCCGCGAAGAGTTGGCTTGGGGAGGAATTCCGCAAAAGGAGGCGCTTGCCCTGTAATATTTTACCCCAATTGTACTTACAACCTTGTGCGAATACACTTCTCGTCTCCTTGCTTTGTTTTTACGATGAAAGATCTTGTATCATTGCCAGATTTCGAGAAGGGCGGATCTCCCAATGGCCTGGATGCGCTCCGTTGAGCTTTCCTATTCGCTGCGCACAGTCTGGAGGAGGCTGAGCTGAGTCGGCTTCGAAGCCGCCCTGGACCAATACGCTGGCGTTGGGGGACGTAAGCAAGGCTGTACATGAGGTGCGCAGACTTACCAATACACAGCCGGCCAGACAGAAAGCACGCCACACGAGAATTGCAATTCTCGATTTGCTACTCGTCCAACACGATAGCGTGAGTTGAAAGGCGAAAAGCGTTGATCTCTTTGTTCTCTTGCCTTCTTGACATCTGCAGGACGCTCAGATTTTTCTGTTATAACCCGATATACCTCACGAGCAAGTTACCGCGCTCTACCACACAGCATCCCATCTGCTCAGCCAGCTAGGACGACGCATGATGACATCCAACGCAAGCGCCTCAGCGGTGCTTCCAACTCATGAAGAACTTCCGCCCTACTCCGCGGTAGCCCCCCAGACCAACCAGCCAAGAAGACGCTATGTCCCGTCTGACAACGCCGCCTCGATGGCAGATCGAACGCTGCCTCCACGTTACGAACATCCCCCAAACTACTCTAAGATCCCGAAGAATTATCACAGAACACTGCCACCACGTGGCGAACTGCGATCACCCTCTATACCCCTGTCCGAACCGGTCAACACGCAATTGCCAGGAGGCACAGCTACTCAATGCAGAGTGAGCCAATTATTGGACTCACTCCACACGGCCAGGAGGGAGACCCTGGACGCCCATGCCCACGACATTGCAGCGCTATGGACTGTCGGGGACGGTCATCCAGTGCGAACCTACTGCAAACCCATGTTCCAGCGCATCTTCGGCCATGAGCCCGGTCGCAAGATCTGGGAGGACTTGGACTCTTGTCTCGAAAATGAGGTGCAGTGCTACGCCGCCAATGCTAGGTTGGCAATCTTAGGTTCGTGACGCCCGCTGCTAAATCTTTCATCTGCTGTCTCGACATACGTGGCTGACACTTTTCATACAAACAGAACAAGTGGCCTGGAAGCTTTGATCTTGACACTATTTTGCTTATACCTTTGATCTGGCTGTACTACACGTCGCACATCTGGGGCTTGTCTCGCCTAGATTCTGCGGGTCTACTTTGCTATGGCTTTTACCCTGTCTACTACTTCATGCCATTTTTGCAACATTGAATGCGGCTATCACGAGTTGACTGTCAATGGCGATTTTTACTTCCTGGATTTGTCTTGCTCTTACACTTAACTAATTCCAATGCTCGAAATTCTCTGTAACGGTAGTGGATATGTCTTGGTCAATTTGTATCAAGCTGACCGAACGAATCCGACAATTGAAACTTGATGCCACTTATGTCATGAGGATATATCTAGAAAACTACTTATGCTCTACAACTCCCCCGAGAAGCGACCCTCCAATAAGATCCTCAAGCGATGCTCTGATTGGCTCAAAGCCACCATGCCTTTCTGACACGCGCTATTTCGGACAGCGCGCGAGGCGTCCAATGCTATTGCAACAACCTTGACATTCAACCTCTAGACACAATGTGCCAGAACGCCGCCGATGATCAGAATCATGGTGCTGTAGTGCGCCTCATGAACTGGTGAGCCGCTGATATCCCTTCGTAAGGTCAAGCATATCAGAGTCTAGACATCAGCTATCCGGAAGGACCGGCGCGTCTGTGAACTCTTCGACAAGGGGTCATCAACATCGGATAGCCTTCCAGCCCCACTCGAGGCTGCGCCTGAACACGATCCGGTTATCGCGTCTGCTGGCCAATACTCTTGATCTCCTCTATCGGTATCAACAGATGGATACTTGACCACGCGCCTGCCACTCTCGACACCCCGCTGTCTAAGGATAATCTGAGTTCTTCCTGCAACAAGCTAAGGCCTAGATCGACATGGATCTAGCGCAACATTGGACATGACGGATGGCATCCGGCATCATGTGGTTCGTACCGTGGAGCCAATTCATGCTGCGGTCGAGTTGATCGTTACGTATCATGCAGAAGCCAAAGATCGAAAGCAAGCACAGTAGCATTGAACTGACCGCTAGTCGGATACTACTGCAACTACATAACCTCACCCATCCCCCCACAACCGTCCACATTGCTCTCCACATAGTTGGAGTCTATTCATCTTGCGAGTCTATTCACTAGCAGCCGCCAAAAGGACGCCGCGTAGTTGGCCAACTCGCCGAGCATGGAAGAATACAAAGAGGACAAGTACCTGGACCACCTTACGGCAACTCGTACTCAGCAAGAAGGGACTATTGAAGAGCGCCGCTTCAGCGCCAATGGACGCAGAGTCTCGATCACTGATGCCGTGTTCGGCGACATCCAGGAAGGAGGCCCGAATTATCGCAATGTACGCACTAGCTCCGCATGGCTACGTCTGGTCACCGTTTCTCATATTGTATAGGCTAGCTGGTTGGGGGCTGCGATTCTCATGATGAAGACTCAAATCGGTCTTGGTGTTCTATCGATTCCGCTGGTCTTTGACACCTTGGGAATGATCCCAGGCATCATAATTCTTGTGTCTATCGCCGTTATTACTACATGGGTATGTAGGAAGAGCGATGATCCGATTCATAGCACGGAATCCCTCTGACCTCGCCGTAGTCTGGCTATGTTGTCGGCGTCTTTAAGGCCAACCACCCCGAAGTGTACGGCATTGATGATGTCGGAAAGATGATATTGTAAGTGTCTCTCACCTGCCAGAGCAGTGGCATTGGCTAACGCATATGCACAGCGGCAAACCCGGACAGATCATCCTGTAAGTTCTCTACACTTACCAAAAGCAGTGACATCGACTAACGCATACACCAAGTGGAGGAGCTTTCGTGCTATATTGGATTTTTGTCGCAGGAGCTGGCATGCTCGGCATATCCATTGCACTGAATTCGCTCTCTGATCACGCGACATGTACTGCAGCCTATGTCGCAGCCGCAGCCGTCATCGGTTTCGCTTTAGCCAGCATACAGACACTCGGACAGATCAGTTGGCTGGCTTGGGTCGGTTTGTTTGGAATTCTCTCCGCCATCTTCACCCTTACAGTTGCGGTGGGTGTTCAGGATCGCCCTGCTGAGGCGCCAAAAGACGGCCCCTTCGTGAGCGACTATCACATCATCAACGACTCCGGCTGGTCCGCATCGATCTCTGCTTGCTCTTCTCTCGTGTTCGCATTTGCAGGTACCCCAGCAGTAGGTTCTCACCTATCAAAATTGAACGACCGTAAGGCTAACAAGCTGTCCAGTTCTTCTCAATCATCTCCGAGATGAGAGATCCCCGGCAATACACCCGATCCCTCATAATCTGCCAATCAACAGTCACTATCACCTACCTCGTCATCGGCGTCGTCGTCTACTACTTCTGCGGCTCATTCGTGGCGTCGCCAGCTCTAGGCTCTGCAGGCATCACGATGAAAAAAGTCTGCTACGGCCTGGCACTTCCGGGACTCATAGTCACCGTGACAATTATCTCCCACGTCAGAGCCCCGAGGAAACCCCATAATCCGCATCCAAGACTGACCTTTCTCCCAGCTCCCCGCCAAGTACATCTTCATCCGCCTCCTCCGGGGCTCCCGCCACCTCACGAACAACTCCTTCACCCACTGGGTCGTCTGGCTAAGCTGCACCGGCGGCTGTATTCTGATATCGTACGTCATCGCCAGCGCCATCCCTGTTTTCGGCGGGCTTGTGTCGCTCATTGGAGCCCTGCTGGGCACTCTCATGTCTTTCCAGCCGATGGGCTTCATGTGGCTGCACGACAACTTGCGGAATCCGAAGAATGGGAAGGGGTTGAAGTGGAAGTTGATGGTGGGCTGGAGTACTTTTGTGATAGTCATTGGGACTTTCTTGATGATTGGCGGGACTTACGGGTCGGTTGTGGAAATCATGCTGGCGTATAAAAAGTCGGGGGGTTCGGCTGCTTGGAGTTGTGCGGATAACTCGAACTCGGTGGCGGCTGGGTAGAGATGTTCTTGAGGGTTGTTCGGACCGATGGGTTGTCGGCTTGTGGGACGTTGTAGAAGTTGATAGACGCGAGACAAAATGGTTTACGTTGTTAATCCCATCAATCGGTAGATCTAGCCAAGGTGCACTGCTTGGTGAGGGTCTAGAGCTTGGACGACTGTGCACAACTAATAAGACGATGTATCGCCTGTCGGAGTATTGGTTTTGGGGATCATGCTACTCTACTTTGCATGCGACATTCACTCTTCCTGTTTGTCTTGCAAGGTATGCAAAGATTTGGCCAGCGCCATGAAAACATTGAAAGAGCCATCTCGTGTTGCCATGAGTGAAACGACGAGGTATCCCACACCCCGATCCCAGCCCCCTTCCATAAACTCGCGCCCACCGCCCGGCTCAAACAACCGGTCTCATGAAAACCAACTGATACGCAGCCACCCCTCCTCTTGTATGCGCAGCGACTTCGCTAGGATGCACCCAGTTCATCACCGCCATCGCGACACCCATCAGCATCGCATCGAAGAGGTACAAGAACACTTCGTGACTGATAATGTGCCCATCGAACCCCTGCGCATACTCGGCGAAGCGCACGATCGAGCGCACGAAGATGCACAGCGACACCAGGTACAGCGACCACATGTGCTTGCGCCACGGCGCGCGGCGGGACTTTTCGGTCGGCCGGCGGTTGAGGCGCGCGTGGAAGCTCATGCCGACGACCATGAACAGGCCGAAGAAGGCCAGTTGCAGGAAGAGGCCGGCGAGGATGGTTTTGTTGCCCGTGTCCAGCATGCTTGACGTTGACATCATGCCGCCGCCTGCGGACTTGTGGGTTAGTTTCTTCTGCTTTTGAGACATTGTTGCGATGCTCTTTGAGCTCGGTTCGTTGTTTCGAGGAGATGATCCTTTTCAAAGACTCACCTGCAGCCTGCATGAAAAACGACAAGACGTCGCCCACTACGAAGATCTTGGTGAGCCTTGTTCGTCGTATGAAGAGGGCATGGTCGCCTGAAACCATCAGGACCAAACGGCCCAGTTCCATGTAGATGGACGCGGCGAAGAGTGCGGGCGCAACCAATAGCAGAAGGCTCTGCGCGATATACGGTCCGAGGGTGTAGTCTGGCGATTCTGTGGAAGAGCGCCCTCGAGCAACATAGCCGCCAATTTCGACTATGCGTCAATAGAAGGTCATGTCAGAGCGTGTCTCGACTAATGCCGCGTTTTGGAGGGGACTCACACAAGCCTCCAATGACGAGCGGGACCATAAACCAGACCCTGGTCCTGCACATCTGATAGAAATGTACCAAAGTCAACACAACGAACAAGAGTGTGGAGATTGTAGCCGCTGTTTTGGATGGGACGTAGTGATAGTACTGGAAGCCCGTCAAGGCATCGTCGCGGGTTGATATCATGTCGATGGGGTCGGGCTTGCTAGGCATAGTGGTTTTGGTGGTGTTGTGCTTTTGGGTGCCGGGAATGTGATGGGAGTCGATGTTGGAGACTTCCAATGTCCATCTCGGAAGTGAGTATTTGCATTAGGAAAAGTCGCCTCAAGGGCCATACGACTTGTCAGTCTGCGATACCTTCGTTCTGTAAACGAAGTGATCCGAATGTCCTCGCGTTTTGTCGAACCTCGGGTTTGGTACAGGGCTAGACTGGCTTAGAAAGTAGTCATGTACCCACTTAGGTCATGGAGCTCGGATCCATCGAAGTTGTCCATACGACTAATCCCGTCGTTCGGCTCTGATGTGGCTGACAATGATGAAGACTCTGAACCAGAAAGTTTGTGTAATGTTCCAAATCATTGATATTGGTGGAACTGGCTGTTCCTGAGTCAGACTGGTCACTGATTCAACCTTGAATGCGTCGAATGCGTAGAAACCGTAGAAAGCTTTCTAAAGTAGGGTCGAACTAAAGTCAATCGACTAGACAGAAATGAGAGCTCGGTGCACACTTCCAGTCGACAATCGTCGTCGCGAGGACCTCAGCCGACACGCGGCTCAAGTCTTCCGAGCTCCACTAGTGTCAACACGGGGATATCATAGAGCCTGATCGTCTCTATTTTTGGCATGCGAGAGAATGCGAATGGTGTTACAGAAGTTGCACTGATGCTGACCTGGTCGCTGGTGCTCGACCCCAAGCTCGCAACTGCAACATTCTGAAATTTGGCCGAAGGTCCTATTCCATGGGGATACGCCCGGCTGGCCGTTTCATCTACCGAGGTGACAAGTCTCCTGCCTAGAAACACGACGCCTCGCCCGACCGGAGTTTTCAGCTTCACCTCCGGTGACGTTACCTCCGGTGGCGATGAGGTCTGTTTGCACATCTTTGATTCTCTGGAGTTGCTTCGCCCTCGTTGGAGCTCATCATTCTTCCCGATGCAACAAGACAGCGCGATGAACAGGTCAATGGATCAGAAACAATGAACCAGGAACAACGGATCGAGCTTGCAACCAAATATCCCCATACATTTACTCCAAACGTGAGAGATCGATCTCTCAACGACTGAGAAGAGGTTGCTGGCCCTGGGCAAATTTCCTAAGTGAATCTAACTTCTTCCCGTTCTTGTACTCACGGGTCGCGCGAACAACAAGAGCACATGTAGCCGTCTGCGAACTATGACGGATGGTAGACGTATCTGTTGGAGCACCGAAGACTTCTTTCGTACATATTGTAGATTGCAGAGATGCCGGTAACAGTACTAATAGTATCAGTTGACACGGCACAATTTCCCCGAGTCCAGATCATAGTCCCAATTATCCGATCCAACGCCAGTCAAAACGTAGAGGCTCTCGGTGGGATCATATTTGCGCTTGACGTCGACCAGTCTATCGTAATGGAGCCCATAGAAGTCGTGCTTCCAGTTGGAATTGAACGGGTTGCCTTCATTCATGTAAGAGCCCGTGGACGGGGCCCACTTGCGCCACGCCGGTTCGATGTTGAGCTCGGCCCACTCGGCTGCGCCCACAAGTGCTGCTTTCGGGGACAGAGTCGCGTCCAGAGGGATTGTGTACGACATTACGTGTAGGTAGGTCGAACGCCAGACTGGATTGACGGCTCCGCGCATACGGACGGGCACGTCCGCAACTCCCTTGCCGCCTTGTAGGCCGGCGATGAGTAGGCCGGAATTGGACGCGGTGTACATGACATTGCGCAGATGGGCCACGAGTTGTTCTAGAGGCAGGGAGAGTTCGGCGCGCCCGAGCAGGCGGCTGGACATCACGTTTCCACCACCAGCAGCCGAGGGCACGCCACCCGGGACACTTGATGGGAAAGATTCGTTGGATACAGCGGCCCCGCTCCATGTGAAGGTGATGCTCGAGTCTTCGCCATAGCTTCTGGCAACGCGAGCAATGAGATTCTCGATCCGCACGTTCATAGCCTCGGTAGTAGTGTTGAAAGCTATGAGTTGCGCAATGAACGCAACACCAGCCGGAGCGCTTTCCAGAACAGGCAACCAGAGCATAGCGCCGCTACCGATGGCCGCGACAAGCGAGCCGGCGATGCCATCGTCCATGACCGAAGGCAGTTCCGACATTAGAGCCGCCAGAACGGTCCATGTATTGTTATTTTCCGTGGAATTTGAGGCAGAGTACATAGAGAGCTGACCTGTCAGGGTGTTCTCGGGTCGCGGGTGAAGCTTCAGGACGTATTCCGTGACTACGCCGTATTGGCCACCTCCACCTCCGCGAACGGCGAAAAGCAAGTCCTGGTTTTGATCTTCGTTGGCGATCAGAAGCTTGCCCTCGGTGGTCGCGACGGTGACTTGGAATATCTGATCTGCCGCTAGGCCGTAGTGACTGGAGTAGGGACCGTGGCCGCCACCTTGGATGTGTCCGCCGAGACCGACGGATCTGTCGCCGCCGCCGGAGATGGAATAGCCATGCTTGTAGACAATGTCATAAGCGTCGCCATAGCGCCAGCCACTACCAACAACTACAGCATCCTCCAAGCCTTTCCATGAGATGAACTCGATGTCGGTCAGATGGTGGGTCCAGATGGAGAGCGAATGGGCACCCGCAGACCTACGCATAATGTTAGAGCTGTTCTCAGGGGATACCAGAGCAGTCTGCAGAGACTTACCGGCCATTGTACTCGTGCCCTGTGCCTTTCACGACGATGCGGATATTCCGTTGGGCAGCCCATCCCATTGCCTTGGCTATGTCGTAACCCTCGGTCGAATTGACGACATATGTAGGGAATGCCCCAATGCTGCACGTCGAGCCATTCTTGTAGCCAACCTGTTTCGGCGGGACACAGGTGTAATTGGCGAAAAGAGGGAAGTCGACTGATTCCGGGAGGTCGGCGTGGAAGTCGGTGGTCGTCCAGCCAGTTTCCGTGACGTTGCACGGAATCGGCGAGCCGAAAGGATTTCCGGGGTAGCAAGCGGAAGCCGCGGGAGCGGTACGGATAAGAGCGCCACCAATCGACGCGTTGAGTGCTTGCCAGTCATCATACGACGGCCAATTAACATCCGAAGGAGTGGTCTTGCAGTGATTGGCATGGACGCTGTGATATGCAAAGAGCGTAGCAAGTGTGATGCGGCTCAGGTACATCATTCCGGCGGTGGCTAGGTAGGTTGTAATGATGCCCGGAAAGTGTGGTGTATCTTGTTAAGCAGCACGACTCTTATATACAACTCATTCATAACGGCAAAATATTACAGAGACGTCAAAAGAGTCTGAGCACTACCGAGTAAAAAGGCTGGCTCACACAGTACACGTACCATTCCACGCGTAGGAAGCACGAGCAGTGGTATAACTAACCAGCATCAAGCATCAGTCTCGCATTCGAACCCGAGGTCTTTCGCACCCTGAAAGCGAGACTCGCATGCGGAGCGCGAACACAAGATTTAGCTTCTAGAAGTCTAGCATGCCACTATGTAAGGAACCTGAGAATGAAAGATCAGGGATGCACTGCCTTACGACTCAAGAGATATGTTGGACTTCTTGTTTTTGTCGCAACCCGACAAAAGTGCGAGCTATCGTATTCAAGAACGACATTTAGTCCTCCGATCGCATACCCAGCAGCTCCCCTCACTTTAATCTCTTCCTCCGGATTCAAGTCAGCTTTTCGGATGTCGAACCGGGCTGACACCTCCGGTGCTGCGATTTCGGGACGGATCATCATCCGAGTCGTCTGATGGTTGATATAGCACGATTCTGACAAAACTGCGGCAAGATTTAGCAGCTGGCCCCCCTTGTGGAATGCTCGGATGATACCATTCGTTCCGTTCCCATGTCGTTCAGAATTGTACCAGACATTCACCTCGAAATTCGGCCCAAAATATGAGCATCAACTCGATCGAGCAAATGGCGACTATTCCAGTTCCGGTTGTCGAAAAGCGATGCCTACCAACGAGGCTCCTCATTGATATCGCCACAGCTCTGACGGCTGCAATAACTGTATCACCGATTGTGGCAGCGGTCGACAAGTGAGTCGCCAAGATCAACATCGCCCATCCTCAGCCCAAAAATCGTTGACAAACGTCTCCCCAAGAGCAGTAGTAGAAAGCGCAACAAAACACACTCCCCTCCTGGGATCCCTCCGCTCCTCCCTCTCCTCAATCCTCCTCCACCCCCATTACTTTTTTATTAGCCCAGCTTTCCGCCCGATGCTGCTCCTCTACGGCGGAACCTACCTCGCCGCCAACGCTTCCGACACTTTCCACTCTGCCGCCGAAGGCCTCCCAGCCAGTCACACAGAAAGCAACGCAACGAAACTATGCGCAGTGACTTCTGTCAACTTATGCCTGTCTCTATACAAAGACGCTCAGTTCGCGAAGAACTTCGGACCGCCTTCTGCACTTGCCATTCCACTGATTAGCTACGTTCCATTTGTAATTCGGGATTGCCTCACGTTGTCGGCTTCTTTTCACCTGCCCGGGGAGATAGCACCATTGCTACCGGAGGCTTGGGATCAGGTTCTTGGGAGGGCTACTATTGCGCAGTTGACAGCTCCAGCGCTGAGTCAGTGGGTTGCGACTCCGCTGCATTTGTTGGCATTGGATCTGCATGCGAGGAGGGGGCGGTTGGGTTTAGCGGAGAGGGGGAGGGCGGTGGGGAAATTGTGGCCAAAGGCTTCAACGGCGAGGATGTGTAGGGTTCTTCCAGCGTATGGGTTTGGGGCTGTGGTTAATGGTAAGATGAGGGCAGGTTTGATGAGGTGGGTTGACGAGACCTAGGTGAGGTAGTGTCACGTTCTCTCCTCTGCGATAGAAACGAAACACGCGTTGGTTGCGAGCCCGCGAGGCGTCTTGATTAGCATTTGGGTGTGATGTAGGTACTCAACCTTTCCTCTCGACTTTTGTGCCTGCGCCACCGCCCTCTCGTTGCTGCTGTTCTTGCCACTTCTTCTGCTCGGCCAGCATCTCTTCCTCCTCGGCATCTCCAGTCGACACGCCACCAGTAGCAGTGGCCTTCTCGGCCGCTCGCTCCACTCTTGCACTACTCGGCGTCTCGGTAGCCAACTTCGCTTCTTCCTCCCAAGCCTTCCTCTCAAGCTCGTCGTACTCTTCTCTCCGGTCAATCCATCGCTCCTGGACATCTCTGACCTCCATCTTGCCCGCCCAGTGGTCACTCATCGCTTGCGCCCAGATGCTAGCCTCGTCGTCGATAGTGTGGCCGTTTTCATCTGTGCCGCGAGCTCCCTGGAAGACGTAGCCGGTCGCTCTGTCAATCGCGCGGAGGAAGCTGGCCATGCTGGCTCGGTCTTCTACAGCGAGCGTCTCGAAGCCAACGAGGCCAAAGTCCTCGACTAGCTGGATCAAGGCGTCGTTCAGCTTGTCAAACTTTGCGTTGGCGTTGGAACCCGACTGTTCCATGGCGAGTGCTGGTAGCAGGTATTGCAAATCTTGTACTTCGGTGTAAAAGTCCAGGTTGAAGGGCAAGTCGTCTCCACCGACTGCTTTCAGGTTGTCGATTTTGGTGAGGACGTTGACTGCGATTTTCTTAGATGGGAACGGGAATTTTCAGCATGGGAAAGACATCATACTGATGGGGTAGGGCAGATGTAGCATTCCTCTTACGCAGAGCAAGAGACTGCTCAGGTACAACGATGGTCGCGTTACGACGACTGAGTCTAGGCATTGTATGATGGTGATCTATTGTGCCGTCAGTCTACGGTAGCAATTCACGAATGTGCGTCGTTACTCACTCGGTAGCCGAGTTTCTCGAGTCTTTGTAAAATGCGCGGTAATGCCATGTGATGTGTTGTGAGCTCCGGTTGGCCAGGAGGATCGAGAACGATTGTTTCCTCTGTTTTCGGGTTAGGTGCCATTATATGGAAACAGACAAAGATTGAGTCCTTACCACACTGCTCGAGTTGCTGTTCTAGCCAGTCGAAGTTCGTTTCGACTTCTTCCATCGCCCATAGCACACCACCATTGGGACCGAGCTGTTCGCGCTCCATCACCTCGTCGACGTCAACCAAATCTCTCACATCAAATGCGGCTTCGTCTTGGTAAGGCACATTGTCGTTTGCAGGGTCAAGATTTGCCACGCTACAAGGTCTGTTGATGGCGTTCATAAACTACCGCGGAGAGATCAGCGCATGCTAATTGGATGCGATGCGATTTGATTACCTGTTTAAGACCATTGCAGAGTGTGCTCTTGCCGCTGCCAGGCGGGCCTACTGGCATCAGAATCACACGCATCTTTCTTGAAGCCGATGTGCTAGGCCGGGACTATGTTTGACGAAAGAGCAGGTTGACAATCCACGCAATCGATCGAATAACAGTGGTGGTCGTGTTTGCAGTAAGTATTTTTGTGCTTGGTAATGTGGATGATTGTATTTTGCTGTCGATGCATTCATTTCTGTCGCGGTCTTCAGAGTGCAAGTCTGCAGCGTCAGGCATCCAGGCAGCAATCACGACTCGATTAGATTGTCAATCGCGTTCCACTTTCGCCTTCCAATGCTCACTTACCAAACCAGTGCTGGAGTGGACGAAGACCGACAGAACCGACACACCACAATACCAATACCCTACCCACAACCATGAGCGCGCAATACGAACTGGACGCGCCGCCCTCCGACGCCATCTCGAGTCTACACTTCTCCCCAGACGGCAACAAGCTTCTGGTCGGATCATGGGACAAGACAGTCTCAGTCTACCAGCGCATTGAAGATGGCGCACTACCCTTCGCACTGGAGAAAAGAGTGCAGTGTCGCGCTCCTGTCTTGGACGTCTGCTGGGGCGCCGACAACTCTACAGCTTACTTCGTTGGACTGGACCACGACGTGCGACGAGTCGACTTGACCACGGACGACAACGAGCAGATCGTACTGAGCACACACGACTTACCAAGCAACAAGATCGGCTACAACAAAGAACGTGAGCTTCTGCTCAGTACGGGCTGGGACGGCGTTTTGCATGCACACAACACCGCAGTCGCCGAAGGGCGATCCTTTGTCCGCGTGCGCCTGGCCGCGAAGCCGTTCGCAATGTCCCTGACCGAGGGTCGCGCTATCATTGCCATGGCGGAGAGGAAGATGTCGATCTACGACCTGCTTGCGCTGAAGATGATTACGGAGCAGACTTCGGATGTGCACACCGGAGGGGACAGCGAGCTTGGAGAGGTGGAGGTACACGAGATGACACCATGGCAAACGCGCGAGAGCAACCTCAAGTTCATGACTAGAGCTGTGGCCGCTATGCCCGACGGTTCAGGATTTGCGACAAGCAGCATTGAAGGCCGTGTTGCAGTCGAGTGGTTCGAGGCGGAAAAGGCCGGGGACACATATGCTTTCAAATGCCACAGACAAACTGCGACGCAATCGGCAGAAGACGGCACGGAAAGCGAGGTGGATATTGTCTACCCGGTGAACGCGCTTACATTCAACAAAGTACATGGCACATTTGCGACCGGTGGAGGCGACGGTGTGGTTGCTTTCTGGGATGCGCAAACCAAGAGGAGGGTTAGGCTATATGCGAAGCAGGCTGCTTCGGTCGCTGCATTGGACTTCTCACCGGATGGAAAGTTCTTGGCTATCGGAGTGAGCCCTGGGTTCGAGGACGGGAGCGAGGAGCACGAGACGGATCAATCTCTGGTCAAGCTAGTCATCAGGGAGCTTGCTGAGAATGAAGCGAAGGGCAAGGCCGCGAAATGAGATGAGACGGGATCCCTTGTCTGGATCTTGGACAGGGCCACGTTGAATGGCGTCTCCACGATCATGGGAGCATGTTTTAGCGCGGCGTTATGGGCACTGGAAAGCCCCTGGTAAATGTATTTGTTTTCACTACCGAAAGGAAAGCTACCTCTCTGAGTATTCAGTCAATCGTTATTGAACTTGCCATTCGCAGCCGTCATTGTCGCCGCCAAGGACCGTTCGCAGCGATTCTACAAATCTGTGTTCTTTGGCTTCTTTTGCCGAAACACCGAAACACTCGCCAAAACCCGCCAACACTGTAAGTCCAAGCAACTCAACAAAGACTCGAGCCCAAGGAATGACGGCTGAGTGGCGCTGGCTACCGCAAGCGATGGTCTTTGATAAGTCGTCCTGCAATTACATCTAGCGGACTTTCGGTTGAGCGACCAACCATCTCCTGATCACTGAACTTTCGTATTTCAGCTACCTAGTCGACTCCAACCATGCATTTCCCTGTCATATTTCTCGTGGCGCTAGCCTTCTTGATCGCCAATGCCCAAAGCTCTCCGGTCAAACGAAGCCCTGCAACATCTAACATCCAACCTGAGGATGCAGATACCATTCATGCTCGTACTTCCGATGAAGACTTCTCCATGAGCGGCAACATTGAGCGGGACTTCGAGATTGTTTCTCCACCGCCTAAAGTCATACCGAGATCGGGCGAGGAATTCTCCATGAGTGGTGTGCTGCCTGCGCCTCGCAGAATCCTCCGTTCGCGGACTGGAGGCATCACTTCCACAGATGACTTCAATCCTGTCTCTCCGGAACCGAAAACTAGACCCTCGCACAGTCGTCGCTCGAGCATCCTGCGTTCGGGCTTCATCGGTAACCTGTTTGCCAGAAAAAGTCAAAAATTGGCCAGACAAGCCGGCGGACTGACTCCGTATGAGCAAAAAGGACCTTCGACGTGTGGCACACCGGAGATGCAGAGTCTTCCTCAATACTATGGAGGGGGCAGTTCTATTCCCTGGGGCAACATATCAACTGTCAACGCCAATGTGAGTTTGTGAAAAAGAATTCGGGCCACTTGTGGGAAGTTTGCAGCTGACATGGTGATACTCCCTAGCCGTACAAGAGTTGTCCGAATACGGGGGCTACAAGATACTATGACTTCACCATCGCAGAGTGTGACATCCGCCCCGATGGTGTCGAGACCAAGAGGGCAGTTTGCGTCAACGGTATGTTCGATAAAAACAGACTGCCATGAACCAAGTGAAGTCACATCGCTAACAAACGCACTCGTTCAGGGCAATTTCCCGGGCCATTGGTAGAGGCCAACTACGGCGATACGATCCAAGTGAAGGTCACGAACAAGCTCCGGGACGAGGGAACGAGCATGCACTGGCATGGCTTCCTCCAAACCGGGACGAACCAGATGGACGGTGTACCTGGAGTGACCCAGTGTGCTATCGCACCCAACGCGACTATGACTTACACCTTCCGCGCCGAGCTGTATGGAACCGCCTGGTACCATACCCATTATTCGAGCCAATACGCCTCTGGCGCGAACGGCCCGATCGTCATCTACGGTCCCAAAAACAACGACGACAGCATCGATCTCGGACCAGTGATGCTGTCTGATTGGTACCGTGATGATTACATGACCAATATTCGGGGACTCATGAAGCCGGTCAGCGAGGGTGGACCCATCAACCCTCTCACGAACAGCAACTTGGTCAACGGCAAGATGCGCTTTGATTGCTCCAAGACCAATCTACCATGCGAGACAGCCATTTACAGCACCTTCGCGTTCACTTCCGGCCAGAATCATTTGCTCCGTCTGGTGAACACCGGTAGCAATGCTGTGCAAAAGTTTGCCATCGATGGCCACGTCATGCAAGTGATCTCCAACGACTACATGCCTATTACACCGTACAACACCAGTATGATCGCTCTTGGAGTTGACAACGTGCGGACGTTATCGTCTACGGTTCAGGCAAACCTGAGGACAAAGTCTGGATGCGCTCGAACATCGTTGGTACGTATACCACTCTTGATCATAACATCGTCAGACATATGCTAACACTGAACTAGGTTGCTCCGTAAACGACGGACAGCTCACAGAGGCTCTGGCAGCAATCTACTACGAGGACTCAGATCTTGAGAGCCTGCCCACCGAGGCTGCCAACCAGGGACCAGCAGCCGACCCAAGCCCTCGCTGGTGCGGCAACGATCCATTGACAGTGACGTCCCAAGTTTCCCACTGAAAGCCAGCGTACCTGCCGTCACGAAGTACCTCGACATCCGCATGAAGAACAACGGCACCCATATGCTGCTCAACTTCGGTGACAACTCCTTCCGCGCCAACTTCAACGACCCGATCCTCAGCCGAGCACTTATCGGCTTGAACAGCAACTTCGAGGGGCAAAGGAATGTGTGGAACGTTGGCGGCTCAAAGACGATGAGAGCTGTCATCTCCAATTACGACAATGCACCGCATCCGGTCATTATGATTACTAACACAAGCATGCACCAAGTGCTAACGTTTTGACAGATCCATTTACACGGCCACAACATGCAGATCCTCAACAGCGGCTTCGGTCCCGCAGACGAGAAGACGATCATCCGTCCCGACAACCCCCAGAGACGCGATGTCATGATTATGCCCCCCGGCACCGAAGCCCGGCCCAGCTATCTGATTATCCAATGGGACGCAGACAACCCAGGCGTGTGGCCTTTGCACTGCCATTTCTCGTGGCATAGTGCGCTCGGTCTTGCGATCAACGTACTCGAAACTCCGGCCCAGATCTCCAAGTCGCTCGGCCGCGCTGCGAGCGGGCAAATCGCGCAGGTGTGCAAGGCATGGAACGCGTTCTCGAAGGCTAATGGTGTCCTGGTACCGGGTATCGATTCCGGCATGTGAAGAATTTGTCGTTATGCACTTATTCGTACTTGACGCGAAGAAGTATTTAGTCTTGGTAACCGATTGTGGTTTTGTTACTCTACCATTCATGTGTGAGAATCGGTGATATTATGATAGACTTAGAAGCCAACATGCAACAGTATTGTTATGGCCACACCTGCTGTCATTTACGCATTTATTGTCAAGTATGACTGCTTTCACCTCAGACAGATCATCGACTCGAGGAGAGAATGTGTTTTGAGGCAGGTGGTTCAAGGACTCCAGACTGACTACGTCGCTCAATGCTTGCTCTCAAACATGTATTGCGCGCCGGCAGCCGCAACGCCAGATCCGATACAGATCAAAATCCAAGGGTTGGCGATCTCCGAGAGGCCAGGCCAGAAGCTGTTCTTCTGTCTGCGGTATTCCTGGAATTCTGCGTACTTGGTCGGGTCTTCTTTGGAGTAACGCTCCTGTTGGTATTCTTCGTTTTGCCTAGACAAGTGTTAGCAAAAGCCAAACGGACATTCGCATCGGTCACTCACTTGTCGCCACCGATACCACGCAGGAAGAAGTAGTTTGCAATAGGACCCAGCATCTGCCACGGGCTGAACAATCCTGATCCCAAGTTCCAAAGCGGGAAAGCGAAGTGGCAGAGCGCGTCGCCGAGATCTGTTTCTCACTTGTCAGTCTCGGTGGATAGAGAATGAAGAAACCCACTAATCATCTTACAATTAGGATGGCGCACGATAGACCACACGCCAGAGCGAAGGATCTTGCCTGTACCCTTCTCGTGGGCTTGGTTCTTGTGTCCCTCAATCTGACTGTCCGCAAGCGATTCCATGGTTAGTCCAGCAGCGAACAGTCCCGCTGCACACAATCGTATAAAGCCCGCCCAAGCCGCAGGTGCACCATAAAGTCCGTAAGTTTGATCATCTTTCATCGGCAGTACAAGCGGTAGCGTGATGATAGCCTGGAAAACAGCCTCAGGCAAGAAAATCGCAAAGGGCGCCCTGTTCCAGAATCCAGGCTCGGTCTTGACATCCTCGTAGCGAGGATCATCTTTGCCGCGTCGCAAGCTGCGACTCACGATTCGGTAAGTAAGGCGAGCGGACCAAGCTGTTGCGGCTCCGAGCAGGGCGATTTGGTTGTAGCTTAGTCTACTCCATGCTTGGCCGAAGGTTACGGGCGTGTCTGAGATCATGTGTCGTCCGATTGCTGTATACCAGGCGTTGAAGATCATCCCGGTGGGCCATAGGTAGTCTTTCAGTTCGACACGATCTGTTGCGCGAGCGATTCCATAGGCGATCAGGCTGAGGCCGCCATGGACACCGAGAGAGGGCAGGATTGTGGATTTTGTGAGGCCGATGATGTCGGAACGGAGTATAGTGGAATTTATCAGCTGTTGGGCTGTGTGCAGCTCTGTGGTGCCGCTTCGCCCGGCCATCTTTTGGGTTGATTGGGATGGAACTGATGGTTCATCTGGGGGTGTTAGTTGTGATGTGATACTTTCGACATATACGCGCTTGGATCTCCTATGGTAAGTGACGTTGCTTTGATCTCATCGATTCAGGGAGTGCGATCCGATTGTCCGTTCCGCAATGGCCAACTTGCTATCGACAACCCTAACCCTATTTTCACACGCCGTGAGACTTGTCGGTTGAGCGACGGTGTCTCCATTGATCTCTCCATCTCTTTACGCACTAACTCAAGTGCTCGAGTAGTCAGTCACATCGTATGGCGAAGAAAGTTACTAATGACATTTCTACTCAAATTTGTAAATTACTGATCACCTTCGTCTCCGGATATGCAAAATGGCAGTCAAATTGGGCGCTGTCGTTAGGTGTGTTTACAGTTGCATGTACATTGGAAAGAAAGTGAGATATTCAACTGGTAATTAGAAGATTGTATTATTAACGGTCGCAAACTACAGGTGTTGATACCCGTGGCCGCGATGTTGTAAAGTGACACATCTAGTTTGTTTGAACCGATAGTAAAATAGAAGAAGATTCGGATCTGGAAAAGGGAATACTTACCTTAACCTCCTTACCACCTTACTCTTTCGACAGCTGCGAACGCTTCCTCTTGTTTGACTTGGTGCGAGGCGATACGTTGTCATAGGCGCCCGCAGCTCTCGCCGCTTCAGTCCTTGGTTGAGAAGGGCTGTCCCAGCTGAAGGGGTGGAAGTCGGGATGTGGTATGACTTTCCTGTTTCGATATCCAAGAGCTTCCCCATATTGCATGGGATGGGGATTGCTGTGCCACCAGTCGTCGTCAGATTGATCCAAGAAAAGATTAATATTGCGAGTGGACGCGCGAGGCGATGTGGAAAGAGGATAGTTAGTCGTAACACTCACGCCGCTGTTGGCCAAAGTCCTACGAGAAAGGGCTGGAGCGTTTGGGTCGGCGGGTGGAGCATTAGCTGGCAGTCCGTAGGGCTGGATGAGGGTACCCGTGACTGGAGCTTGTAGAGGGTGGTGGGGGTGGGGGCATGGAGGTACTCACCTGGTTTTGGCTGACTGCCGACGGCTGAGAGATGCTTGTGGGTTGCGGTTGAGTGGAGACTCCCTGGTGTTGGACAGCCGGCGGCGAGTTGATGTCAATAGCCATGTGAACAGTGTAGTCCCCATTTTGGTCAGCCATCTCTTGCACCATCTGATCAGACAATGTGGCAAAGTCGAGTCCCATTCCACCTTGGCCGAACACATAGGCTTGAACCCAATCGATATTGGTGTCCATGGCCTGTTCGGTCCTCGCCAACATGGAAGCTCTCTCGTCAGTGATCTGCCCGAAGGCGTACGGGCTCAGATTCGAGTTGAACGCGAACTCTTGTTCGTACTCGCAATCCATGTCGAAATCTTCGAACTCAGCATCCGTGGTCGTTTTCGCGAACTCGATGTGTTCAGCCATGGGGCTCGAGGCAGGCTCCGACGGAGTGCTCAGTCCAAATTGGTAGTTGTTGTTGCAAATGCTGACACTAGGGGAGTCGCCCATGCCACCCATTCCGAACACGTAGCCAGCCGCTGGATTTTCCTGGTCAATGTCCATACCCATCACGCTGTCAGAGGGGCTGGCGCTCGAGGTGGTATCCGCGGGGATGGATATGCCGCTACCCATGATTCGTTTCCGGACTTGCTGGGGTGTGAACGTAATCGCTTGGTGTCCAGATGGCGTGGTAACCGGTGATTGGACGTTCCAGAGAGCTTCTGGCGCGCCGCTGTCCACCAGCGCGAACATGGACGTCGCATACGAAAAGTAAATTTCATTCACGGCGGAGTCCGAAAGACTTGGGGCCGGAGAAGGGAGAAGAGGACTTGAGGCAATGCTGATAGGGCTGCCCTGCTGCCCCGAGTGACTTAACCCTGCCGTTGTTGCTGCAGCAGGGCTGAATGTGGTGACGACGCGCAGCACCGGTCTGCTATTCTTCTGTCCAGCACAAGGGGAGCCGTTAGAGCCGGCCATGTTGTGAGCCTAAGGACTTTAGAACTGGTCGCGAAAGCTTGGAACTTTTCAGATAGACTCAGGCCTGCTAAGTCTGGTAGTAGTTCTTTGCTTTCGCTGTTAGCGCGTGTCGAGATTCGGATTACATCCAAAGCGATAGAGCCGCTGTAAAGATATAGCAAGAGCCTGAACAGGTCGGACAAAGGAGCAGTCGCCACAATGCCATTGTGTGATCGTGAGGGCGGACAAAGAAGATGGTCGTTCGCCATGCTTCATACACCGTATGCGTTGTTCTTTCGACATACAAGCCCATTGTGAATTCTTACAATGCATTGCAGTCCGGGGTACCTCCTAGCTATTGTGAAGTGTTCACCTGATGTGTCCATTTACCATAGCCTGCTGAATCAACGCATGATGGAGGTAGTGAAGACGATGTCAGTACGTGAATTCGCATCGGACGTGCAGTGACTGTCGTCTCAACGCCTCGACACATGGTGGCGAGTATTCCAGGGAGATGTAGACGACGAGAGTCGCTGCTGAGAGCATATCATTTGTCGTGTGTTGGTGTAGTATTTCAGATGATGATGATAGATTGTGGATGACGGACGATGTTGTTGGCCATAGCTCTTGCCAAGGGGGCGGTGCCTACATCGGAGCTGGAAGTTTGTCGCAACGATGAAGTGGGGAAAGCGAAGCATAAGTGGGCATATGCACAGTAGGGCGTGCCACGTATTCTAACACACATCAACATATATCATCTCCTTCTAATCCTGATTCCTCGTCCATCAGCTGTCTGTTCTGATTAAGTTGTCGACAAGTCATACCTTCACATACAACAATGCCTCTCTCCAAACAAGTCATTCTAACAGACAAGGCCCCGAAGCCGTTGTCGGTGCTGAACCAAGGGCTCGTTGTTGGAGGTGAATACCGTCTGATCAAGATCTGACAAGTAAATTCCATGTTGTACTAACTTCTACACAGATATGGTTTACTGCTCTGGACAAGTTGGGACCGACCCCGCCACAGGTGAGATGGTCGAGGGAAGCGTCGGGAAACGAGCAGTGAGTTATCGGATCAACCCATGCATGCATCGTTGTACAGCGATTGACTGACAAACCACTGCAGGAGCAAGTCCTGAAGAACCTGTGAGTAATTCGATGTCTTCATGCGATATTTCGAGGACTGTTCCGCTGACCTTGAAAGATCTGCTGTCCTGGAAGCAGGCGGCTCCAGCCTCGCAAAAGCAGTCAAGGTCAACGTTTTTCTCGCCAACATGGACGACTTTGCCGAAGTGAACGAGGTCTATGCGAAGTTCTTCCCGGACCCAAAGCCTGTGAGTAGCTAATCATCACTCGGATTCATGAGTATGTCGATACTGACACTGATCACTAGGTCCGCACCTGCGTCGCCGTCAAGACTTTGCCGCGCAACACCGATGTCGAGATTGAGTGCTCCGGGCACCTTTAGATCCGCAAGAATCGTGGACCATGCATAAGTTGAAGTAAGCTTACACTGAGTGCCGGCGTATATCATGAATCTATACAATTGTTATCTCTAGTACGACCGGCCCGTCATGTTTTACGACCTAGCAACGTTGGTGTGAGTCCCGCTAAATGATACAAAGAAGTCGCACAGGGCTGTCAGATTAGCGAGGGTCATGCTGAGGCGTATGTTCTGCGACACAAGACAATTCCTCGCGGCGAATAATATGGTCAAGGCATCTCCCAAAACAGTCTTGTAAGATGTTCCGATCTTTGTTGGAGCTTTGTGCGATATACTATCACCGCTGCATGAGATCCACGAGATAGGCTGATGATGATAACACGTGCAGCAGTAGTCTCAAACAGCGAGAGCCAGCTCTGCCTATCTACGATCATCATATCTTCGGATGCCTGACATGCTTTTTAGATAAGGATTCGATGCGGGATGATACAGACAACGATGCTACCGTACCAGGGTGTGTTGAACCCCCGCATCCAGCATACATATACAGGCATGATCAACCAACAATGTTACACCGGCGTTATCTACGCACTACGCATGATATCTTTCCTGTCTCTCATCAAAGTAAATCAGAGTGTACCTCAACACATCAACCAACGACTCGACACCTCGGCTTCGAGCTCTCAAAATCTGGACTCCAACCATGGCCACAGACACCAAGCTCTCTCACATGGAGGCCGCAAGTCCCGTCAAGACTTCTTCCTCAGACACAAAGCACTCCATCGACATCCAAGTCAATGGCGAAACGTACACCATCGATGCCGCGACCGAGAGACGACTTGTCTGGAAATTCGACCTCCGCATCCTGCCAATATTAGCGGTCAGTGAAAACTAGTGACCCACCACCTTCTCGGGGACTGTCTTGTATGATTAAATTGACTGACAGTCTTGCGCAACTAGGTGATGTATTTGTTCAACAGTATCGACAAAGCGAACCTCGGAAACGCAAAAACCGCCGGGTTGGAGAAAGACCTGGGAATGAGCGGGACGAATCAATACAACATCATCCTTAGGTAAGCCTGACTCTATCAAACTAGATTAGACCATGCTTAACTGTCTCAAAGCGTGTTCTTTGTTCCTTACGTTTTGACTGCACCGTTCCTGGCAATCCTCGGAAAGAAGTACGGACCCAGTCGAGTCCTGCCCGCGATGATGGTGACTTTCGGCAGCATGACGCTGTTGGTGATTACCGTCAAGAACTTCGCTGGGCTGTTCGTATTACGCTGGTTCCTTGGGATGGCCGAAAGTGAGTCGCGACCGAACTCTGATGCGCTCTGTGAGGGTCGATGAGCGCTAACGGAGTGGGGCGTGATAGGTGCCTTTTTCCCTCTGGTGATTTACTATCAAACACAATTCTATCGCCGCGGTGAGCTTGGTCGACGACTTGCAATCTTTTACGCCGCAAGGTGTGTTCCCCCAAGACAGAATGGCAGGATTTCCATACATGCCATGTCTTTGCTGGTCAGCCATGCGCATACAATTAGTCTACGAACATGTATAGACAACGACTGACAGCAATTTAGTAACATCGCATACGCTTTTGGCGGCCTCCTGGCCTTCGGTACTTTCCAGATCCAAGGGGGCGCGCTGGAAAATTGGCGCTATCTCTTCGCTCTCGAGGGCAGCCTGACGATCTGCATGGCGATAGTGGCCTTCATCTTCCTGCCATACTCGGCGGCCCATGCGAAGTTCTTGACCGAAGATGAGAAGAAGCTGGCCCTGTACCGGATGCAGGTGGACTCGTCCTCCGTGGTCAACGAGTCGTTCGTCTTCCGCGACGCCATCACGATCTTGAAAGAGCCGACAAGCTGGGTCATCCTGGCTATCGAAGTCTGCTTGGGAGTTCCGTTGCAAAGTGTCGCTTTGTTCTTACCTCAGATCATCGCGAGACTTGGCTATCCGACAGTGAAGACCAACCTTTACACCGTGGCTCCCAACATCACGGGCGCTGTCATGCTTCTGATCCTCGGCTTTGCATCGGACTACACGCGCTGGCGCTTTCCATTTGTCGCGCTTGGATTCTTCTTCACCTTCATGGGTTTTGTCATCTACGCCGCAATCGACGTCGAGAAGTCCTTGCATGTCGCTTACTTCGCTTGCTTCGTCATGACATGGGGAACTTCCGCACCCTCGGTGCTTCTCGATGTGATGTACAACAACAACATAGCCTCAGAGAACCGTCGTGTCCTGCTCACATCAATCGGCATTCCGGTAGCCAATCTGATGGGGCTGGTTCCTTCCAACGTTTTCCGCAACGAGGATGCCCCAGACTACATCCCTGCGTTGGCAACCACGGCGGCTTTCGGTGGCATGGGGATCTTGCTGACTCTCGGGCTTGGGGCATTCATGATCTTTGACAACAGGCGTCGTGATAAGAAACAAGGGCTTGGAGTACGCATGCGAGGGCCGGACGTGTCGACAGCGTTGATGAGAGAAGGGCCAAAGAGTCCAGACTTTCGCTGGTATTACTAGACCAGGGTGCCGGCGGATCTTTGATAGGACGCTAGGATGTTGGGAGCGTGTTGCGGTAGTTGGAGCTGAAGTCTTCGCAGCCATAAGGTTTACCAGTCAGAGGTCGCTCCAGTGGTTGTCGCACGTTGACTTGCCCTGATGAGGGCGCGATGGGATGTGCCGGATGCTATTGCGATGGAAGCTGTACGGAATGATTCCATTTTCGACATGTTGCTGTATCAAACTCCCGAAGCCCTTAGGCCAGTATCCGGAGTTACAGGTATCGGAAAGTAGACACTAACCGGTAAGTTCACATTTTGGGGGGAGTTAGGGTGACATCGTCACTTCAGAAATGCAAGCGAGAAGCTGGGGAAACTTCAAAGGAGGCCCTCGGCCTGATTTTTCGGCCACCCTTTTCGGCCTCCGGAGGTATCTTCCCTTCCTAGCCTGGCTTTTTATTCGACTATCTCCTTATACGACCTGGCACTATATGGAACAGATTGTGCACCACCATAGTGTATTACAGCCGAGAGTGGCCATGCGCTACAAATACTTGCATGACTAGGGAGTGTTTCGAGTTGACTACTTTTGAAGCTTGGTCCTCACGGTACCGACAATTCCACCTATGAGCCCTAACGCCATACCACCAACACGCTTGTCTAACAGACAATTGGGGCAAAGGAGGCAAAAGAGATTATGGCTTCTCATCTGTATAAAGATGGCTTGCTGGCGCTGCCAAATGGAGCAATCCAAGCAACCATCGTCTCTCGTTAAATTCCAACTCTTACAACACCAGCTTCCATCATGAAGCTCTCTATTCTTGCCACAGCGTTCGCGGTCTGGACCTCGAACGTCGCAGCCATCGCCGTCACTGGTGCCGCCGAAGGCTTCGCAAAAGGAACCACGGGAGGCGGCAATGCCTCGCCGGTTTACCCTAAATCAGTTCGTTTTACCAACTTCCAGTGTCTTCAAAAGTCGGGAGCTGATCGCCTCATAACCATTAGAACGCAGAGCTGGTCTCTTATCTGGGTGACTCTTCCGCTCGTGTGATCGTCTTGCAGAAGACCTTTGATTTCACCGGCACCGAGGGAACCACTTCTGGTACTGGTTGCGCACCATGGGGAACCGGCTCAGCTTGCCAGTTGGCCATCAACAAGGACAACTGGTGCAAGAACTACCAGGCCAGCTCTCCTTCCGTCGGCGTCTCCTACGACAATGCCGGATCGCTTGGTATCACCGTTGCTTCCAAGAAGACCATCATCGGTCAGGGTAGCGCCGGTGTGATCAAGGGCAAGGGTCTTCGCATCGTCTCCGGAGCAGTAAGTTCGAGAAATTCTACATGCTCGAAATTGACCAAATTCTGACACATCGATCTTTCAGAGCAACATCATCATTCAGAACATCAAGATTACCGAGCTCAACCCTCACTACGTCTGGGGCGGTGATGCCATCACGCTGGACGGTGCTGATCTTGTCTGGATCGACAGAGTTACCGTGAGTACTCCCATCTTCCGAGAAAACATGCAACGATACTGACAACCTTCAGACTTCCAAAATCGGCCGCCAGCACATCGTCCTTGGAGAGAAGGCTTCCAACCGCGTGACTATCTCCAACTGCGAGATTGACGGTTCATCCAACTGGTCTGCCACCTGTGATGGCCACCACTACTGGGCCGTCTACCTGACCGGCAGCAACGACCTCGTAACAATGAAGGGGTAATTATATCCCCTAATACACTGAGTAGAGAGCATACTGACCGTTCCTTTAGCAACTACATCCATCACACGTCAGGTCGTAGCCCCAAGGTTGGCGGCAACACCCTCCTGCACGCTGTAAGTTCTTTTTCCGTCGGCATTCTTGCTTTTTTCCCCACTAACTCAGACCAGGTCAACAACTACTGGTACGCCAACTCCGGCCACGCCTTCGAGGTCGGCACCGGCGCCTCCATCGTCGCCGAGGGCAACGTCTTCCAGAACGTCGCGAACCCCATCGATGCTGGTACATCAGGTGGCCAAATCTTCACTGCTGCTTCCGGCGGCTCCGCCTGCTCCTCTGGCTTGGGCCGCGCTTGCCAGATCAACGCTTTCGGCAGCTCTGGCAGCTTTAACAACATCGGCTCTACTGGTTTCATCGCCAACTTCAAGGGCAAGAACGTCGCTTCTGCCGCTGCTGCTTCGGGTGTCGTTGCTAGCGTCACCAAGACCGCTGGTTTCGGTAAGATCTGAAGCGGAGAGCTTGAGTGCGAGGGGTTTTTTGATCTTCTTGGGAGGGTGTCGTTGATATAATTCTATAGTAGCTTTTCAATTCTTCTTATGTTCGACCCATGTCATCAGGCAATACTAAATTTCACATCTCATTTCCGGGCCGCCATACGTGAGACCTAAGATACAATGCGATCCATCTTGACTCCGTTCGGATCACGAGAGACTTGATCTCCCCAGTCAGCCTCCCAGCCATTCTCAGCCAGGTAAGCTTTCCAAGCATCGTCCTCGTCATCGAGTCGATTGGACATGTCCGGAATGACAAACCAGGCGATCAAAGCGCCCACCAAAGCGAAACTCGACCCGATGAGAAACGCAGCTTGATCCGCCTTGGCCTGATCCACCCAACTTGCCATGATAGCACTGAAGACTTGCGTTCCGATCGCCGCTCCTGCTTTGCTCCACGCCGAGACGAAGCCCATCATTTGTCCTCGGATGGAAGTGGGGAAACTCTCAGTCGCTGTCAACACGACGGTGGAGCCGGGCCCGACTTCGCCGAGGGTGAGGAAGAGTCCGTAGAGAACGATGTAGAGCGGGAAGATCTTTTGGATCTGTTGGTTCGCGCCGCCGAAAATGAAGCCGAGGATGGCTTGTAGGGTGAATCCGAGGGCCATTGTCTTTCTCCGGCCAATCTTGTCGGAGAGGTAACCACCTAGGAATGGCCCTGGGAGGTAAAATGCGTTGATCACCACTCCCCATCCGAGACTCTTGATGAGGGAGTCGGACGGATTGACGCGTGAGGTGATGGTACCTTTTTCGAAATTAGTAAAGTACTTCTACTAAAGACGTCAAATATTAGAATACTACTTTACCTGCGAAGATACCAAATGGGACGCTAACGTAATTGTAGCTAATGCTCATGTTAGCTACTTTGTAGACATGATTATCCGAAGGGGACGCTCACGTAAACCACGTGGCGCTGCAGCCGAGGACAGAACGCCAATAGCGTTTGAAGGCGAGTTTGTAGGGCACACGCTGCTTCCTCATACTTGACTTTCTGTATGCAGTAGAAATAGCCATGCGCATGCGGAACCAGAATATTGAGAGGGGAGGTATCAGTCCAAGGGCCAAAGAGGTACGCCAGACTATCTCGTACTTGGACACGTCCTGTCCAACGCAGAGCAAGAGTAGAAGCGGCACAAGCGCTGCCCAGATGTATCCAAGCGAAGCTGACAGGTCTGCCAACATGGCGAAGTAGAAGCCTCGATGTTTGCGGTATGCCGAGTTTTCGTCGGTTGCTTCGGCGGCACCGGCACCACTGACAGGGTATTCACCGCCTGCGCCAACTCCTGCTATTCCACGAGAGACGATCAACATCCAGAACATTCCCGTCTCAGTGCTGCCAGATGATCCTGCGGACAAAGCGATTCCAAGCACGAGTAGTAAAGTGGTCGCGACAGCACCAGTCTTGCGGCCGAGCTGGTCCACGACGCCACCGAATAGCAGCATGCCGATGATCATGCCAATCAGGAAAGCATTGCTGAGGCGAGTTCGAATGCCAGCGGTAAGAGAGTCCGGGTAGATCACAGTTAAGAAAAGATTGGCATTTGCGATGACAGCCGCGTTGCTGAGACGATGTTAGTCCTGCTGTCCGTACAATGATCGACAGAATGACATACTATCCATCGCTTCCAATCGCAAGACCAGAGTACAGAATCATAAGCCAGATCGAGAGTTTGCTGTAATATTTCTTAGGCTCTTCGGCAAGGCCATCTTCGCTAACTTCAACAGCGGCATTCTTTGTCGTTGCGTCTTTCGACGTCGAGACTGGACGAGACTCTCCAGCATCGTGGGAGGCAATCCGGTCTTGCTCCATGGAACTCATGGTTGTCAGCTTGCGGACGAAGACAGGACTGCCGAAGGCTCCGTGGGCCCTCTGTAGTTTACATGTCTTGCCGCCATCACAGCGTCGTCGGCGATAGGAGACAGCGTGAAGGGCGTGAATCCTATCTTGCCCGTGTTTTCGCCTATCTGCAGGGCGATCATTTGAGGACAAGGTATCGAAAGGTACTATGTAACACGTGGGTGGAGAAGGGTTCGCTTTGGGGTTACATTCTCGTGTCTAGCGTCGATCCACCACGTGCTTGAGTGCTGATAAGGCGGAAGCTTCCACCCAGGCGGCTGATGTCCACTTGTGCCAAGTCACCGGTTTGCCGGTCAAATGCCGGTCGCCGCTTCTTGATGGTCGATACCAATGTTGTCTCTTGAACAAACATTTCGATAATTTCTATTTCGAAGACCCCGAAAGCCGTTGAGAACTGTTGGCGGCTGATGCACACCATGTCGCGCTCTGATCGTTCCGAAAAGGCGAGCCTGGAAACATTGCTCCCGGTGTCGACCCCAACCCCGCCGAACATCGACAAGGCACAGAGACTGAAGAAACCTTTCCTGGGAGCTGCAGCTGCAGCGCTGTGCTGTCTATTGCTAGTAGGGAGCACTTTGCCAAGCTGCTTGCACAACAAGAGTCCAAACCCAATCGCACAAACGGGCTCTTCTAGCACATCCGTAGCAGACAACTTTCTGTCCTGCTCGATCAAGAACTTCGAAGAGACCGGCTATCCCTTCCTCGATGGCGTCCATCCAATTACAACAGACGAGTTTGTTTCTCGCCGACAAAGACTAGCACAGGCTCTCATCTCCGACGGCGCCGATGCCTTCGCTGTAGAACCCGGCTACACTTTCTCGTACTACGCTAACATCACTCAACAACAATGGGAGGTCTGGGAACCAGAGGAGAGACCCTTTCTGATGATCGTCCAACCTGATGGCTCGAAGAAAGCGAAGACGACATTTTTGGTGCCCAACTTCGAAGCTGAAAGGGCACGGCTTCTAGGCATGCCGTTCGCCGATGATGAGGACGTTACTTGGGTGACTTACGAGGAGCATTGGAATCCGTATGCTACTCTCGCATCGTCGAAGGCCTTGTCTCCTGTTAAATCGGATGATGGCGAAGATGCACCTGTCAAAATAATCGTCGACGAGGAGATGCGCGACTTCATCGCCCGCGGCCTTTCCACTCAGTCCTCGTTTGACGTTGCCGGTCTGGGTGGAGACGTTGAGCGAGTTCGCCAGATCAAGGCTCCTGCCGAGGTGTCTATCCTCCGAGCTGTCAACACCGGTACGGTAGAGGCAATCCGAGCCATGCGGCCATGCCTTACGCCTGGCCTAACCGAAAATGACGTCGCCTCAGTACTCGACAACACACTTCGCGCGGCATCTTTGGAGCCCTTTTTCGACATCGTACTCTTCGATGAGGATGCCAGTAACCCGCACGGTGGCACCGATGGCAGCAAAAAGCTCACGAACACGACCATGGTCCTCATCGATGTCGGCGCACACCTTTATGGCTACAGTTCGGACGTGTGTCGTTCATTCTTCCCTTCTTTCACCTCGACCGACAACGCAACCTGGGACTCCAGTGTTGAGCACAAGATAGCCGTGTGGCACACCGTCTTCGAGGCACAGACGCAGTCTCTTTCGGCGCTGACGCTAGGCCACGCCGCAGCGGACGTTGATATCGCTGCCCGCCGTGTCATTGATGATGCCGGCTACGAAGGTACATTTACACACCGCGTTGGACACGGAATTGGGATCAAAGCGCATGAGAGCCCGTACTTGAACAAAGGCAACGTGGACACACCGCTTCGCGCGGGTATGACTTTTACAAGTGAGCCCGGTATCTATCTGGTTGATCGATTCGGTGTGCGACACGAGGATGTCCTATTAGTTAAGGAGCAAGGTCTGCCTGATGTGCTCAGCGGCAAGCGTGCAACTAGCCCATGGAAACCTTGAGCAGAGAGAGAGAGATATATATATAATGAAGAAGCAGGTACAATGTATGCTACAACTTATGCTCCAAGAAATTGTTCGACCACTTTGCGTGTTCGCAGGATCAACGAGGTGGCCATGTCGTCCAATTCTC
>Ga0265797_10000648_pt1 | contig 63035 bp, 56 predicted proteins | sample P2T30metagenome_FD_192433 | JGI IMG/M metagenome (GOLD analysis project Ga0265797, IMG submission 192433) | Plant litter microbial communities from East Loma Ridge, Irvine, California - P2 T30 | ecosystem: Environmental > Terrestrial > Plant litter > Unclassified | place: USA: California... | reverse complement strand
ACGACCATAGGTCAGTGAGAACTGGGCATCCCGTCCGCTCTGCCATACATAAGCACTGAACCGGGCGACTAGTACTAGAGTGGGTGACCATCTGGGAATCCCGCCTGTTGTATGTTTTTGTCTCTTTTGTCGTCTTGCCTCAAAATCAAGACTTCAGGTTGTGAGGATTGACTACTACAGTACAGTTTTGTGAGCGATGGCTGTAGTTGGTTTCGCCGTTTCTCTTTTGAGGTAACGATGTGGCGACCGACTACTGGCAATCACGCCCAACCGCACTGTTGATGCCACGGCGCATAAAAACTTGCAAGTGAAGTGAACCAACCCAGGTTCTGAATATGGGCTCACAGTTCTGTCAAACCAGACAGACAGGACAACCCAAGTCAGAATGATGCCCGCAACCTACAATCTCAAACTTGAACCATGCATATGAAATTCTTTATAACTTTTCATGTTAGAGTATGTACGCCACACACAGCATACGCGAATTGGGTATCTACAACGAAATGCTCCCAAGAAATACGCCGTCTAATGCATGCTAGCACTTGACCTCCTGTAATCAGCGCTGGCCCTCCTGACATCGGCGTCGACACCGGGTAGAGGTGGGCCCTGGTAGGTCTTGCGACCATTGACAGCGTACCAGACACCGGCGAAGACGACACCGGCCACGAAGACGACGGACGCGTAGTTCATGCCCTCAAGGTCAACGGGGAGAGCAGAGGGCATGGAGAAGAGGGGAATGGCGAGGCAGATCCAGGCTGTGAATTGGAATGTTAGCCGATTGTTGGACGTGAGTGTTACGTGTTTAAGAAGTCAGACTTACCAACAGAGATGATGTTGGCGATGGTTCCGCCAATGGTTCCGAGGTTGAAAGGCGAGCCGACGAGATCCTTACGTCCGCGGAAGAGCGAGATTCCAATGGGCATGACGTAGCTCAGGTTGAGGAAGATGACACCGACACCGTTGAAGGCGTTGAAGGCAGCGTGCGAGCCGAACCAGATCAGACCGAGGAGGGCCTGGATGACAAAGCTGCAGATCATGCCGTTGAGAGGCACACCGAGACCGTGGTTGACCTTCTTGAGCCACTTGGAGCCAGGCATGGCATTGTCACGAGCGAAAGCCCAGACGCAGCGGGAGGTGGCGGTGGTGCAAGCGGTGCCGCAGAGGATGCCGAGAAGCATGAGCGGAACCGAGAGGACGAACGCACCGGCTTCGCTGCCGACTGCCGAACGGAGAATGACGGGCACGGGCTGTCCATAGGGGTCGTTGAGGAAGGCGTTGATGTCCGGAAGGACGAAGGTCAGCGGAACGAGGAAGACGAAGCCGATGACGAAGTTCATGACGGTCGCGCCGAGCATGGCCTTGGGGACCTGGGTCGAGGGAGACTTGACTTCCTCTGACATGGAGATGACCATTCCAGTAGCCGAAGTGGCGTACGCTGCGTGAAGCACACCGACAACCCAAGACCAGCCAGGAACCCATCCAGAGTTGGGCTCGAACGCAGTGAAGACGTATGTGGCACTGTGGCGACCCTCTTTGGCGATGGCCAGAATCGTGCAGATGAGCGCAACGACGCCAACGAATGTAAGGTACATGGTGGCAGTCTGCGTTTTTGATCAGCAAAAAATTTGGCTTTTAGCCGGGTAAGTATACATACGTCGAGGAGCGGTAGCCACCTGTTTCCGAGTGCAGAGATTAGGTTCACCAAGATTGTGATGGCAAAGAAGATGAGGTAGGTCTGGTAGTCCGCGGAAGTGAAAACACCAACTTCCTCTCCATCGATACCAGTGGTGCGGAAAATGTTCACGCAACCAATGATGAAGAGGGTGGTGCCGAAGTTCACGGAGAGGGTGATGGTGATGTTTCCAAGAAGGTAAGCCCAGCCGCTGATCCAAGCGAGCACACGACGGTACTTGGGAGGCGAAACCATGAAAGTCTGGTAGTAGACACCACCAGCGGTAGGGTAAACCGAAGTGATCTCACCAAGAGAGGCCGCAACGGCAATCATGATGGCGCATACGGCTACCCAACCCCAGATGATGTTTGTGGGACCACCGCCGTACAGAGGGTAGACGAAGGTAGTAGCCAGACCGTAGGGAACCGAGGCGAGCACACAAGACATGAAGGCGACTTGCCATGTCGAGCGCGAGCGAGTGAGCTCGGACTCGTAACCTAGCTCAGCGAGATGGTCTTCGGCTGAGTTCGGTCTGGGCGAGGATGAAGCCGCGAGGCTCTCGCCGAAGCCTACTTCTTTCTTCGACATCCTTCTGTTGTCGACGGACATGATATGGGTATCACACTGCGGGAGTTCCTGGTAGGTGGCCAGTGAGTCGCGTTGGTCTGTCTGTAGAGAAGCGGGGTTAGGCGCGATGGTAGTAGATCCGGAGTTGGCTGCGTTGGACGCGATGGAGCTGCGTTGGCGGATCCGGGAGGATAGGTCCAGGAGGCTGCAATGGCAAGGCGCTTGGGAGTCAGGAGGACAAGGGTTGAGTGGTGCTATGGGAGGTGTCAAGGGCGCAAAGGCAGGCTGGTGGTGAGGTCGCTCTGGATGACGCGAAGCTGCGTGTGGGCCGCAATAGACAGGCGGAAAGCAAAGAGGTCACGAGCCACGCCACGGGGAGTAGTGGAAGCTGCGCAAAGGTTGGAGGGGGGGATAAGATGTTGGTTTTGTAGATTGTCGCTGGTAGAGAGCAAGCAGAGGGAGTCTGCGAGCGAGGACGAGCGAGGGAAGAGGTCGGTTTAAGGGCTCGTTGAACGCAAGAGATGCAGCAGCAAAAGGCTATCTCGGGGCATCAGCGGTGGTAGCCGGCGCGCGACGAGTCCCACTCACATTAGATAATTGCGGCTAGCCCTTGTGAGCTGACCTCGACCATGAGACTTTAGATCGCACTAGAAGCATGTTAGCTGTCTTAGCGCAGCCCTGGCAAAACTCTGCCTCCAAACAGCGCTTTCCCCGGCCACTCGCGTGATAAGTAAGCGAGTGATTTGCCTCGATCATCAGCCTCGAGCTCTGCGTCTCTCATATCTCTCATGAGCATGTGTACAGTCTTCCAACAAGTGAGAAAAAAGGTCTCCGGTGCATTCGACAGCACTCTCCATCTTCCGTTGAGCGAATAGGGCTTCTGTTGGCTCGTGGGCGACTCCATTATCCATCCGCAAACGCATCCCACAATTTTTCATCATCCCGACCGGGAAACCGTTGATTAGCTGTGGGCGATTTGGCGTGTTCCGCAACCTCAACTTCCTAGCGCCACAACGTGAGTCGCCAAATCTTTGGCTGACGAGGGCTGAGTGGAGTGGCAGTGAGTGCTGGAGGCTCGTGACAGAGTGGCGTTGCCAACAAACCACTGCGTCAGATCTGATGTCAAGTGTTGGACCTCTTTAAACCGACATTTATGAAAGTCGGTACTGATTGGATCGTGTCGACCCTTGGCGTAGGAATTGCTAGGCGAACCAACAGTGAAAATCGACTCGCGTATCTGCTGTCAAAGCAGAAGAGAAGGGTCAACATTTTTCTAGTGGATTGATGGTCTCGCGGAAGGGACTTCCCCCTCCAATATTAAGCGAGCAACCGGACAGGGTAAAATAATTGTTATTCGTACAGCAGCTGCAGGATGAATGCAAATTACGGAGTCTGTCGTCTATTAGAGCTAGCCCCCGGTTGAGGAGTTGAGATTGCCCTGTGCCGGTTCGTCAAACGCGGGAGCGGCAATTTACAAAACTTTCTTTCACCCAAGTGCGGCCTGGCCGCTCGCTGACTACTCGCATTGCTAAGAGATTACCTAGTTTCGAGATCCCAGTCGTCTAACCTCACCACCTACTGTCACTTCTTCTAGCCCGACAGTAGTAGGACGCGCCACACAGAGACCTATACAGGGCTCTTATCAAATACACTCAGATACCCCGCTACGACAACAGTGCGGCATGTCTGACACTGAGGATTCGCGCGCCGCGTCTCTTGGACGCAAAAGGCATCACAATCCAGACGTTATTCACTCTGCGCGCGATGCCGAAAAGCGTCGCAAGCTGGACAGCAATGCCAACTTCGTCGCTCTGGACAGCGATGATAACAGCGAAACTGTCAGCGAGGATCGCGAGAGTGGCGAGGTGAGCAGTGTAGAGGGCAGCCACCACTCTGCCGGCCCTGGCGAAAACACTGATGCTGTTCGCGATACCAGGCCGCGTCCTCAAGCGCAAGCACGCGATGAGCAACCTTTACGCGTCACTGGATCCGCACCTACTCGTAACAATGGCAGCGCTGAGATGGTGATAGAAGCACTCTACCCAGATTCCTTTCAGAATTTTGTGCGACAACAATTGGAAGAGCCAAACGGGCTCGACTCGATCGACGCTGTCTTGGCCGAGTATAACCAAACAAACAAGCCTTACCGAAAGTACGCGTCAGAGTTCCTCCAAGACTACAAGAACGGCTATCAAAGATGGCTCGGCGATTATGATTTCCTGGAACTGCAACGTCTCGTAAAAGACACGGCTGCCTTCCGCAAACCACTGGATATCCACGACACAGGTGTAAAGAACCCTTCATCAAAACCAAACGCCGCCAAAGATCAAGACTTCAATGTTGCTTTGCAGACGGCATGCGAAAAGGCGCCTTGGAAACCGCGAGCCGAGGTCGCGTTTGACCTTATGATGTTCCACAAGACTCACGTGAAAGCTTGCCGGTTGCTGAAGAAGCACATCGATGAGAACCTGATTCCTACAAAGGACAGGCTGAATGCTGCGCCGGAGAATATCAAAGATGAGGACAGTTCTGACGATGACGACAACGGTGAAGTCGATGAGATCGAAGTCCGCAGCAACATCCACCTTTCAGAACTGTCCAAGGATGAGCTCAAAGAGCAAGCGCTTTACTTCAACCTCCGAAACCCATCCGATCTCGTCCGCTGCCTATCATGCGGCGACAAAGGCCACAAAAAATCGTCCTGTCCCGCCCATCAATGTTCGCATTGCCGTTCAAGGTCGCACTTCTCACGCAACTGCCCAGAGCACCAGAAGTGTTCTCGCTGCCGCCAACGCGGCCACCGCTCTGCACAGTGCTCGCGCGGCTCCAAGCTCGCAGGCGGCATCGGCGATGAGTGCGACATCTGCGGCGAGCGTGGACACGCGGAAGAAGAGTGTTCGGGCATCTGGATGACATTCAAACCGACGCGTGACAACGTCGAGCTTGTTGCAGAGGAGGAGATGGTAGTGAGTTGCTACAATTGCGGTCGCGCTACGCACTGGGGCGATGACTGTCCGGCGCTGCCAGATTTCGTGGCGGACTTCATCACGTTTGATACTTGGAGTGACAAGAATGCAAGGCGCTTTGTTGTTGGTCGCGCAGATGGCGGCGGTGGCGAGCATGACGATGCTGCCAGTGTTGGGCAAGACGAGGGCCACTCCAATGGTATTCCTGCGCATCAGGTAGCCATGTTGGGCGAGTGGGCATGATTGCGAGGACGCATCTCGATATGATACCCCGAATGTTGTCTACGTTTGGCATGTTGTGGTTCTATTGTTGTAGGTTCTGATAAACACACTGTGCGACTACTCCAAAAGAAAACGAACATATGTTCCATTGCATCAAACATTCTCCATCCAAGTACACTATACAAAGCTTTTTTACAATACATATACACCCAAGGATCCTCGACCCTATAATTAAGTTCATCCACGAATCGACGTAGGTATACGTAGAGTTTATCGACGTCAACACCTCTGCCTCCAACGACGCTAAGAAGTTGCAAAGTGGATCCCAAGTCTTTCCAACCGCAGACATCATCAAATCTCCCAAATCCTCAAGCCCAGAAAGGATAAAGCCACATGTTCTCACGAACACTACACCAAAGTAGCACTCGCATTGCACAGTTCCACCAAGTCAGCCTTCTCCGCCGTAAAGCTACCGTCAGGATGGCTTCATCCATGCGTCCGCAGCGTCGCTTTGCGCCTCTGGGAAAGCCTGGCACGGAAGGCGCGCCTCAACTGCAGGGGATTGTTTTCGATATGGATGGCACGCTTTGTATGTATTCTTTCCTACTATGAGGCGGCAAGAAAGAGGGAAGAAAGAAAAATACAGAAAAAGTCACCGAGTGCCTTGAGGTTGTTCAAGCCGACATGACCAACAACGCCCCCAAACCGGTCCATCATCAACACAAATATACCAACCTGTCATGGCTACACTTTCAACGACACATACTTCACTCCTTTCCCCCGGGAAGAAAAGAAACAATCAACCAAACGCAACATCGAAGCTCACCAAACTGACACCTCTCCCTCTTCCAAAAAGGCGAACCCCAAAACTACATGTTCGGCGAAATGCGCGCCGCGCTCGCCATCGACAAGACCACCGACATCCTCGAGCACATCTACTCGCTACCAACCGCGGCCGAGCAAGAAGTCGCTCACGCCAAGATCCAGGCCGTCGAGCGCCGCGCGATGGAGTTGCAGGTGCCGCAGGCGGGTCTGCTGACGCTGATGGAGTTCCTCGACAGGCATGGCGTGAGGAAGGGGATCTGCACGCGGAATTTCGAGTAAGTTATGAATTTCTGGATGTTTCGTCTGCTTTTGTTGGATGGATGGTCGAGGGTCAGCGGGAGAGAGACCAGACCATTGGCCTGCCGTCCGTGTTTCTCTCAGATCATCATGCCATGTTCACTGCTTGCTCTTCTCGACCCGACAAGACAACTAACCGATTCGTGTCGTTTTCCCACTTTTCCTATCCTTCTTCGCTAAACAATGATGTCCTCTACTTTCAAAAAAATTCTAACACAACTCGTCCCACCCCAGCGCCCCCGTAACCCACCTCCTAAACACGCACCTCCCCCCACACATCTCAGCCTTCACACCCATCATAACGCGAGACTTCAAGCCGCCCAAACCGTCTCCGGCCGGGATCCTGCACATTGCGCAGAAATGGGGCGTGGTGGAAGTGAGCGAGGCGAACAACAAACAACCCACTGCCAAACGTTCCGACAGCCCTCCCCTCCTCCCCTTGATTATGGTCGGCGACAGCATCGACGACATGATCGCAGGCCACGAAGCAGGAGCCCTGACAGTTCTGGTACGGAGCGAGGGCAAAGAGGAGTTGGAGAGGGACGAGAGGACGGACGTTATTGTCGGGAGGCTGGACGAGTTGGTTGGGTTGCTTGAGGGCGGTATTGAGGCTAGGAGGAAGTGATTTTAATCATCCCGGGCAGACAGACAAGGGAGAGAAAGTGGATCGATCAAGGTAGCTTATAGACGGAGGAAAGACAGAGAAATGATTCTCTACAATGCCTCTACTCTAGAACGAACGGGATGATAGATAGAATGTGTATATGGAAACGACAAAGCTCTTCAGCAAAGGTTTTGGATGATCCGAGGATGTTGTCCGATTATAAATGTGTTGATACATTTCGTATTATGTACCACTGCGTAAAAACAGCGACATCCGTCCCATGTACCTAGCCTATATGTATTCAGACAGCCCCTCCAGTTGCCAATCGCAGCAGCAACAACAATAAGTCGTCACTGCTCTTTTTGTCCAAGTTTATATAGAAAAGGAGGAAATACGTATGTGCGCGTTAGATGTATATGAACGACATGGACAAGAGGAAACATCAGAAAGTTGGAAAGATAACTTCCCCATCATACGCCACAATCAGCGAGAAAGGGAAATCGGGGGAGATCGAGAACAACAATAAGTCAACAAGGGATTTCCAAAAAAGAAATCCAGAGAAGAAAAAAAATCCCGATCTCCTAGATCGAGGACACATGAGAGGATAGATGGTGAGTAGATAGATGGACTTGAAAGGAAAACAGTGAAAGTATGAAAAAGAAAGAAAGATAAAAATAAAAAAAGAACAAGGCCGACTGGCGCGAAGCGACATATGTGCACTGCTCCTGCTTTTTTTCCCGCAGCAGTGGGGTTTTTCCTCTTTCTTGGGGTGCCAGTGTGTGAAAAGAGTAGGTAGGCATGAGCTGTACAGACCGGGAATCGGATGGTTGTATTGTGTCATTCCAACCTTCCATGCTGTTTTCCGGTCGATTTCCAGAGATGGTCGTTATTGACATTTTTCCAAACAGCTTTTCCCAACGAAAAACCGCATGACTGCCTTGTTCTTTCCAAGATCATCTTTGGTGAATGATTGTGTGTAATTGTGTTCCAAGGCTGACAAGGTTGTCTTCTCTCTTGCAGTGCAAAGCTTTTTCCTGAGGTTGATAATTCAATTCATTATTTCTCTCCCTCTCAGACTTTCTCCCTCTTGCCAGCTAGGCGAGAGAAGAAACCGCTCTTCTTCTTCTCGATCTTCGGCGGCTCAGAGAACTGCAGTCGTTTCGGCGCAGCTTCCTCTGTGGGTCCGCTCGAGCGCAGGAAATCGGCCAGGTCACTGGTGTTGGTCTGCTCGAACGCGCCGAGACGTGCACCTGCATTACCGCGAGGGATGCGAGAGCCGGCGCCTCGGGCTTGGGGTTTGGAAGTCGAAGTCGAAGTGGCCGCGACGGGCTGCGGACCGTTGGCTTGCGCTTGTGTGGTTTTTGAGCGCGCTGTCGACGTGTCGGCGGATGACTGCTGAGTTTGCGACATGCTCACGCGGTTTGCAGCTGCACCGCCGATAGGGCGCGGAGAGTTGTTTGTGGGAGGCTCGTTATTGCGGAGGAAGTCGACGAGAGACTCTTCTTGGGGACGCTTGTTCTTGCGTGGCAGAGCCCCGAGGACATCGGCTTCGTCTTCTTCATCTTCAGAGTCGGACGGAATGGCGTAGGGGTCTTTGTTACGGTAACGCTTACGGCCTACGTCGCCACCGTCCGAATCTGTGGGCGCGTGTCGCGAGGCTTGACTAGTCTGAGCTGGTAGAGCTGAAGAGCTTCCACTCGTTGATGGGATTGTGCGATGCATTGAAGTGCTTCGTGTGGGAGGCGCGCCGGTGCTGTTGGCGGTTGTGCTGGGTTTTGACGGTGCCTTTGAAGCAGACTCGACGAGAGTATCGAACTGGTCCGAGTCCATGGTATTTCTGAAGGGTGCCACAGAGCGTGAGATGCGGTGCGACCCCTCCTCCTCTGGCCCGTCGCGGATAAAGTTGATGAGGTCTTTGTTTCCGCTTGCAGCACCTGTCGCACTCCTTGCTTGGAGAGGCGGACCCTTGCTGCCGCTGCCCTTTGCTACTTCGGCCGCCGGCATCCTAGGCACAGGAGGGACGTTTTCCGCCGCAATTGCCATGTTAGTCATTGACTTTGTCCTCTCAGGTCCTCCATTGTTGCCGGCTTGCCCTTTCTGGGAGTTGCGAAGAGAGTGCAGCGAGGCAGTCGATCTGTTTGTGTGGAGACGCTGGACCGTCGGCTCGCGATCGGGGCCCGTGGAGCGAATGAAGTCGGCAAAATCGCGTGTCGAAGCAGTCATCACTTGAGGCTCGCGTGCCATGAGACCACTACGACTGTTTGTGCTGGTGTTTCTGGGGAGAGGCTTGATTACCGAGCGTCTCCATTCGCGAGTTACCTCGGGATCACGCTGAGACTTTGTCGCGGCAACATCCTCCTTGATGGACTGGCTTCGACCAGAACGGGAATTGCGCTGGCTCTGAGCAGAGGTCGAGTTCTTCCTCGCAGAAGAGGCAGCAGATGCGCTTTCGGTGCCTTGGCCCGATAGTTTGGCCAAAGAAGCAGCATGAGAGGACTGCTTCGTCACAAGTTTACCCTCAGCCGTAGGCGGAAGCGGTCCTTCGTCTCGAACAGTCTCCGGCGTGAGGGTGTACTTGACAGTATCGCCTCCCTGCAGGAAGTTGTCGAAATCCTTGGGTCCACGAATGCTAGCGCTCACCACAGGCGGTGTACTATTTCCGCTTTCGGAGGCCGTTGCAGCCATGGCGTCTCTCTTAGGTGTCGCCATGCTGTTGATCGCGGGATGATCCTGGACCTCGCCTCGAGAGTTTCGAGTGTATTGAGAGCTGCTTATGCTGCGGCTTTGAGCTGGTCGATTGCTCATCTGCTCCTTTGGCGAGTGCCAGACTCTAGAATCTCGGTTCCTGTTTCCGTTCACGGGTGAGGCTGGGGTGGCAGCAGCAGCACTGATAGGACGCGCCGCATAGGGACGGTTCGTCTCATTCGAAGATTGGTATGCGTGATCTCTGCTCGCAGACGGCGTTACTTCGGATTTCAACGATGCGTTGCGACTCGGCCACTCTCTCGGAGTCTTCGATGCTGCTGAAGGCTGGGCGCTGCTTCCAGTCGAGACAGTAATCGGGCTCGGTTGTTCTTGCTTGGTGGAGGATTCGCCAGTCAAGACGAGTCGACCAGGCTTCTCCTGAGCCCTTGGAAGACCGATCATAGGCATATCCCTAGCCTTTTGCTCTGGCCGAGCGTGTCCCATCTCCTCGGACGGTGACGAAGGAGCTTCCAATGCTGCCATCGTTGTTGCATCTGCGCGGTTGGACGCATTCCTTTGCAGAGTCTGGCGGGAAGTTTGCGATGCTTCGTTGGCGGTGTGATCTGCCGACGAGGTGACGGCCTCGCCCTTTCCTGCGTCCTTGCCTTGATCGACCGCCTCGAGCTTGTTAGAGGCTCTGGAAGTGCTGTGGCGGGAACGATAGTATGGTGGAACATCGTCTTGCTCTGCTCCACCAGTTTGTGTCTCTCGTGACGGAGACAAGTCTCGTGAAGCAGGCGTGCTCTCTGCAGCCACGACAGACTTCAAATCGGCCTTTGTCTTTTCGCGGTCCAATGCTTCAATCTCTTTGGACGAGCGGTCTTTCGCGCGAGACAGAGTTGGTTCAGAGCTCTCGGTGGCCTCCTCACGCGGTTGAGCAAAGTGCTCTTTCATCGATTTTGGCTCAATCTCGCGATCCTGCTTGACGAGATCTTCGTGGTGTACGGCATAGCCTGTCGCAACAGCAGCCGCAGTAGCGACGGCAGTGGCACCAGCAGCAACAGACGAGATCAACCCGGTGGGTTGATCAGCGTCCTCGCTGTTGCTGGTGGGCGAGGTTGCCGCAGGTTCAGATCTGTCTCCTGAGACGAGCTCTTGGTCTGCGTGGGGAGCTTCAGAAGATGGAAATTCTTCACGAGTTTCCGACTTGCCAGGTAAAGCGTCGACATCGTCCAGCAAAACCTTCGATTCCTCACGATCATCTTGCATATCCACCGCACTAGCTTTTTGCTCGGGGACAGTATCTACTATTTCGCCCGAAGAAGCCTCATCATCCTCAAGTTCTGTAGGGAAAGCGCCTGGCATCTCAAACTTGGGTGTACGCATGGGATTCGGTACAGACTTCGATCTCTGGCGAACGAGCAAAGGCTTCGATTTGGCGAACGGGAAGTAGCTCGACTTTGCTGCAGCTGAGAAGTTCTCTGTCGTTGGCGAAGAAAAGCTGTTGCGCCTCGCTTGAACAGGCTGGATGTCCTTTTCGGCGTCTTCTTCGTCCCATGTTGCCAGGCCAGGCACTTCAATCTCGTCGATATCGCGTTTTGCGTCTGACATGGGCAGAGGGATGTTGGACGCGAGGACGTGCTCGGGATATTCGAGCTCGGCATCGTCGTACTCTGGACCACCCATGCCGCGAATGTATTGTTGTCTTGCAAGGCGCGATTGCTCCTCGGCACTCATCGACCCATCCCTGGAATGGCCAGTATTGATACCTCGCAATGCGGAAAGTGATGCCGCTCGATCTCTTGTGAAACTGGACATCGATCCCAAGGGACGGTGATTAGGAGTCATGGGCCGCTGGCTCTTGCGCCATGTCCGCCATAGTCTCCCAAGACGGTTGTCCAATGCCAGTTTCTCAACATCAAAGATCTCGACCCGGACCTGTTGCGGAGCAGATCCAGGTGGTTTCGTGGCATTTGTGCGACGAGCCCGTGTGTATGCTGCAGAGCCGGCACCTTTCAACGACTGTTCCGCAACATACTCCAAGACGGAAGTAAGGAAGATGGCCGCAGACCAGCTCACGAGGCCTGAGCTTGACGAGAAGCGATGGTTGTCCATTTCGCGGCCAGAGAAGAGTTCCTGCTCTTTTACAAAGCGCTCTTCGTCGTCGTCTTCCATCTCACCCAGGCGCATGTAAACCATGACGCGCAGTCGGGTGCGCTTCCAGACAAGCTCAAGGTCCCATTTCGAATTGCCATCTCTTGACTGCGCTTGCGACTGCGCTTCCTCCTCTTCGCCGCCGGCGAGCAATTCCTGTAGTTCTTCGTCGGCATTTGCAACCGCCTCTTTGGCCAAGCGGTGTCTGAGGACCTCGGCGACGGCAGGACGCAGCGCATGCAGACTGGTCGATTTCGCGGTGGATAGAATGCTGTAGAGCAATTGATCGAGGAAGTGGTTGATCAGCGCAAGAGCGTCGGGAGCAAACTGCGCATCGGCATTTTGAATCGCGGCACGGTCGTCTTGAAAGTCGCTAGCATCGGAGGATCGCCTGGCGGTCGTGTGCTCGTTGACTACTTGCACGGCACCGAAAGGCGCAACATAGGCTGCGGCCGGGGTGACATTGTCGGGGTTCTGTGGCCAGTAGCCTGTGACACCAGACACAGCAGAATAGCGGTCTGATGCGGCGACACTGGGGGTGCGCGACATGATTGGCGAAACGTAAGGGCTGGCAGGTGCTAATTCGTCGCCGGCATCGTTGTGAAAGGCTTCAGAGGGCAACAGCGGCGAGACTGAGCGGCGGGGAGGGTGCGACGGGCGGGTGTGATTGTGGAATTGGGAGTTATATTGAGGGTGAGAGTAACGCTGTTGATTCGGATTGGTGTGAGTGAATTGGTGGTGATTATGATGCCAGGGCAACGACGAGGTGTCGGAGGAGAAGGATGGTCTCGAAGTAGTATGCGAGCGGGTCTGTTGCGACATCGTCCATGCAGCAGGGGTTCGTCGAAGGTACTGTACCTATACCCTCAGCAGTAGTGCCGCCGGCCGGCAGTGGAGGCAGATTCAGGGCAGATTGTCAGGGCAGAGTCAGGGAGCATGCAGGCGATTCAGGCGGCCAGCAATTGACACCAGCAAACCCTAGGCAGAGGTGAGGGGACCTTGGGAGTGGAGGAGGAGGAGGAAAAAGGCTGTGTACTACTGTTACGACTTACGATGCTATCCAAGCCATTCTACTCTGCTGCCGACGGCGCAAGACCAATAGCAAGCATAGCGGTATGGCCATTATTGACCACCGGCCTGCTCGTGCAACGCTGGCAGCACGCGGCGAGCCGTTCACCCTGACCAGCGAACAACTTGCCCAAATGCGAAAGGAGTGCCCACGAGTGCGAAAACGACTATTGGCCTTAAGGCGGAGCGTGAGTCGTAACTTTGACGCCAACGTTCCATGTGTTGAGGATTGTGACAGAATAGGGGATATGACCTCGACTAGACATGTCAGCAATGGCGATCAATTATTGGCAAGTCTGGAGGTCGGAAGGTTATTCGCCTATAGTTAATTGGTGGATTTGATCTGATATGATATTGACATGTCTTGTATAGCCGCAGCGTCGAAACGGGCGAAATAGTCACTCATCTTCCATTTCACAGGATTGGACTAGCATACCCGTCGTCTTTTTTTAATCGCCGAATTCCGCGCCATCATTTTCACCATTACCATCATCCTCATCCATGTGGCGTTCTTGACTCGAGCCGTGGAAACGTCGTATTCGCACGTGGCGTTCGTTCAAACCTCCCACTGTTTCACTGCTGCCTTTCCTTTCCCGCAAGGCTGGAACTCGCCATCACGTTTGATCACCAGTGCAGTGCAGCTTGTGGCATGCAAGGGTGTTGCTTGTTGTTGATCGCTCTTTCTGCATGTTCTTCTTGATGTCGGCGAACTGTCCCAATGCGTGTCTTTCCGCTGGCCGTTCGGTACTTGCATTCGTTTGAGGTTCGACCCGTGGCTCCATGTCCCCGTGAAGCTTCATGCCGTGAATGTCTCCAATCCGTCGATTACATACTGTACATACTTGGGTACTTGGTCGGGTATCTACGGTTTCATACAGACGTAGATCAGAGTATTGATGCCTTATGCTCACTGATAAGCTTGCATGGGATGAGTATTGAGTCAGTATCGTGATCGTACAAGACCATTTTCTGGTATCCATTGAGGGTTAGGGTTGGGGTTGAAGAAGAAACAAACAATCGGATCTGGTCGCCTATACTACCAAAGACATGGGCACATGCATCGAGATAGGTCTTGCAAGAGCTCAAGGTAGAATCAGAGACAGCAAGCTGTACCTTGGAAACTATACCTGTCGGTTGCGTTGACTTTTATCTCGCTTGACTTTGAGTCGTCACACTCAACTACATGTACATGACTATCGTGACTTCATAAGGTACATATGCATCGTTCATGCCCAACCCAACAGACATGCAGTGATTCGATAACCGCCACAGTAGTTAGAAAGTATCCATGTACTCTATCATCGACCTTCACGTAGGCACAACATCCAGCACTACCTACTCAGCTTCCTCAAACTGCCCGTCACCTATTTCCCTTAGGGTTTCTCCAAGATTTCTTCCTTCGATTCGCTCGTTGATTGACAAGCTATAGATACATTTGTCACTCCGTTTGGTCCACCCATCCAATCAGGTTTACCACCTGATTTTGGGGGCTGTGGCGCAGTGGTAGCGCGTGTGATTCCAGTGATGCGGACATCCACAAGGTCATCCGTTCAAATCGGGTCAGCCTCATCGTTCTGGCGAACCATGGAGCTCTGAGCATCTCTTTGCATCTTTTTGCCTGTCTCGTCGTCCCAGGCTATGATGTAGCAACGTCGGATGCACAGTAAAGGTGCGGTGCGGTGACAGGATAGGTAGGCATGAGAGCAGCTACATACGAGGTAGTAGTATACGACACCCCCCCCCTGATGGACTCGAACGTGGAAAGAACATGTAAATTTTAGATCTCAAGATCAGGTAGAAAATTCGAAGAATTGAGATCGACAAAGAACCCACAACCTCTTTCTAACTTACCTCAACCACTTCCAACATCATCCTCCATGCCAATAATCCCAATCGCCCAGTTCAAACGCGCGTTCGGCTTGATCGTCACCAGTCTACGATCGTTGTCCTCCATCTCTTCTGGCTTCGCATTCGGGTCCTCGGGCTGCCTCTCATAATTGCGATTTAGCCTGGGATCGTCCGAGTGGCGCGGCATCTCGACTCTCTGATACGGCGGGCCGCGACCCATCTCGCCAGCCTTGACCCAGGAGGTTTCAATGCCTTTCCCAATGAGCTCGGCACTGCCCCAGCCCGTGCGGACTGAGATGCCGTAAATGCGCATGACGGTCTGGTGGCGTTGGTCGGGCCGCTGGTACTGAATGGCGGCGAAGAAAGAAGGCATGCAGCTGTCGACAAGGGCGGAACCGAGTGTCGGGTTCAGTGGCTCGTTGGCGGGGCCAGGCACGATGCCGGCTGCGATGCGGCCGACTTCGTTCGCGTAAAAGGCCGTGTCTTTGGATGCTAGGCCTGCGGCAGCGTGGGCGGCAGGGTGCATGTGGGGGTGCGAGCGGATGGCGATGATCTCGCACATGTTGTACATTGACCAGAGGCAGCCGATGTCGTATGAGCGGTAGAACAAGGCTGGGCCGAAAGGGGTGTCCAGAGGTGGGTTGCAATCGGCGTCTAGCGGTTGGAATGCATCAATACTGAGCGCGGCGGCAAAAGTGCGTAGAGCAGCGCGGATTTTGCCATATTCCTCCAATGCTGCTGCTGTTGCGACTTGCAAGTCGAGCACTTCGGGCGACCTTGAGGGCTGGGCTGATGGCATTTCGTTGACGGGATTGTAAGAGGTTGGCATCTGAACGTTCGATCGTGGAGGCGGTGCCATGCCGAAAAAGGCTGGAGGAGGAGCGCCTGGTGGTGGTCCGGCTCCTGGTGGAGGTTGAGGTGGTCGTGGGATGTTCATTCCTGGAGCTGGAATCCACTGGCCCCCCTGGAGTGCCATTTGTTTGAGTTTACGCACTCGATCTCTTGCTGCAAAGTCTGCGATCCTTCCGAGTAAGAGTATGAGATGGTCCGCAGAGCCATACACTGCATCTGGCCTGCCAACCGCGGCACGAGGCGGGCAATCCGCCCATCGATGGTAGTCCATACTGTCAATAGTCAGCGATGATAATCAAGGCATGGGCACACGTATCGTAGCATCACTTACAGCAAAGGATTCCCGCTGACGATACTCTGGATAGCGTCTTGCTTACAGTACCACCAGAAAAGATCTTTGAGAATCTCGAAATTGCTCAAATCGAGTTCCTTTGGGATTTTGTTCTGCTCAGTCTCAACGTAGCCCCTGTGACCCTCATATCGGATCTCGCGACCAACGAGAGTACTGATCATTGCCTCGTCAACGTCATTGAACGGGGCTTGTGCATCCTCATCCCGGCTGAAGTATGCCGATATTGAGTTCCTGCGACGTTGAACTTGATCGCGAGCCATCCTCTCCCTCTTCAGTTTCCGGTACTGTCGGGTCATTCCCGCAAAGTCAGTCTCGACAAACAGCTGTTTTGCGCCTGCGAGATGAGTGTTCCATTTCATGTGGTCAGCTGTCATGACCTCGTAGAAACCGAGAAGCATCGATGCTGCAATAGTGGTGACGCGAAGCCGCTTCTTGCGGTCACGGGAGCCGACGCAGTTGTGGATACGTTTCAAAGCCCACGCATAATGTTTCATTGATGGTGTCGTGTCACCGTTCTGGAGTCTCGCAATGTGCAAGCTAGACAACGCCAGCATAGCATGTAACAGCCCTTGATGATGAAGTGCAGCCATTGGCATTGTGTAGGTCCACAGTCCTTGTTGTGCAAAGGGAACCGACCCTTCGGTGAACAGCACTGACGTGTTGACTGCATGTCTCTCGTACACTGAAAGACTTGGTCCAGTCGCAGAGATGAAGTGAGCAAAGACACGAGCGGTCGCTGGATTCTTGAGTGGGTTCGCGTGCCACTCTACCCGGTAATGCGCGAGCATGTTGTCCTGCAAGAACGTATCATATCTCCGACTCTGCATGCTTTGCATGTCGAAGTGCTGTGCCATGAGCAAATTGTTGAGTGTATGCTGTCTTCTGCGATCCTGCACAATCGCTGTCGGATTATCAAGGTCCATATCTTCATCGGAGTCGACGTCGTAGTATTCATCGTCGACGATCTCCACTGCAGCGTCTGCGAGCCACTGCGAGGGGTGTTGAGATCCGTGAACTTGAGCTTGGTGCTGGTAGAACTCGGGTGTAGGCGGATCTGACAGGTGCTGTGGTTGCGGTACAAACGCGGCGGAGAGAGGCACCGCTGTAGCACTGTGTGGAGGCAACACACTCGTTACTGCGTTCGGTTGATAATCGATAGGGTGACTGAGCTCCGGTCGAGGAATGTAGGTGGGTGCCGCCCAAGACTGAGCTGAACCGTGGGTGACCGGAGTTGACTTTTGTTCGTACTTTTGTGGCGGAGAAACGGACGCAGCAGGAACTTGAGATGCAGGGGTAGCATCTGGAAGAGACGCACTGGGCCATGATTGCTCATGACCAGCCAGTGACGGATGATGGATTCCACCTTGATCACCCACACTGTATGCTCGAGGGATCTGCGGTGTTCCTTGGAAGTACGAGGCTGGCACAGGCTGGACACTGGCAGGTGTAGGTTGAACCCGATTGGCAGTGGAAGGTGTCTGGGATTGATGGTCCTGTTGCGTTTCATCTTGTAAGCTGTCATGAGGTGATGCAAACGGAGTCTGGAACGTTGGCTGTGATTGCGATTGAGTCTCTTGGTAATGGCCGTCATGCGCAGAGGTAAAGGGAGCCTGCAATGGTGGCTGTGGCTGTGATTGAGTCCCTTGCTGATGGCTGTCATACGTAGGGACAAAATGAGCATGATATGGCGGCTGTGATTGCTGCTGTACCTCATGTTGTCGGGTATCATAGACAGGGACGACGTGTCCCTGGAACATCGGCTGAGGTTGCTGTTGCTGTTGCTGGCCATCAATGGCTTGCGCATAGTTCATGGGTACGTTCTGCTGCATGAGACCTGGTTGCGGCTGCACAAGATAACCAGGGTACGGCACCATTTGTTGAGGAAGACCAGTTGCGAAGTTGGCGGGCTGCTGAAGGTACGGTATGAACTGATTAGGCTGAGATGCCATATCCGAGTACGCACTGGGATCGAACAGGTAAGGCATTTGACCCGGTTGCATGTGCATCACCGGCGCCGCCATAGGTCCAGCCTGGAAGGTGATATGAGCTCCTCCATTAGGAGCCGCGCGATACTCAAAAGTCGGAGGCCTGAAGACCACGCGCTGGCTGTAGCCTTCGCAGTGGCGTTTCGACTTGATGCAGTTTTTGCATACCGGCCGCTCCTCACCGCACTTGATGCGGCGTTTACGACAAGTCAGACATCCTGTTTTGGTTCGCTTGCGGGAGAGTTTTGCCCTGAGAGCTGCCTCTGCCTTGCTGGTATCAGTGCCCTCCAGGGGCACCTTGTGGTCGCTCTCATCGTCGGACGCGTCGTGCCCGGCGTCTGCATCCATTTGGCTGAAGTGTCGTTGCTGGGGGAGAGAGTTGGTATGGACAGTGCATGCTTTGGCAGAGTATGTACTGGGTCAGTCAAGTGTGAAGTGTTGGGAAAAGCGAGCGTGTGTCCGAGTGCCTGGCTCGCGCCTCTTAGTTGTGCAGGAGTGGTCGTTAGTGCAATCGCGGTACGCGCCCGATGCAGAGCGTAGTGACAGCGTCCCCGATGGTGCTCATGCAACGACGCACAGCATGGCGTTTGGTGGAGTTGGACTGGCGCGGAAGCCAATGGCGAGGATGCCTGTTGCTGATCGCAAGCCTAAAAGCGATTGCACAGCGCCAAGAAGGACGGAACCACGTGCAAGGGCGGCGAGGCCGTGAACCTACTGCACAGGGCGAGAAGGCGAGAAGAGTACTGTGAGGTATGTATACTTGTACAATGTACTTAGTGGTACTAAGCAGACGGCGTCGCGGGCCTGCAGGGAGGGCAAACAAGCAGCACAGGGAGATGCGGATGGGTTTGACATGCCGGCGGGAGGCACAGCGATAGACAACAGATAGTTGGAGACTTGTAGTGGCATGATTGGCAGGGTCTCGTCTCTGCACAGATGGTGCCGCCCCTCTCGTTCCATCCGCGGACAGCCATGAGGCTTGTGCGCCTATGCCACAGTATTTTATGCGGTGGTAGTGCCCGTGGAACGACGGCTTCCGACCTGGGGATGCCATGTCCATGTCTTGCAGCTGCTGGCATGCCATGTCCAAGGGTCGCGGACTATTACGAGTCGCGTCGCCGTCAACCTAAGCAATAATACAATGATAAAGAATCATGCATCGATCGAATGATTAATGTCGCACCCTGGACCTAACCACCACCACCACTATGCCCACCACCGCGGCTGCGAGTTGAGCATGTTTGAATGCCCATTGGTGCGGATGCTAAGCGATACAGTACCCTGGTCAACGCAGAGTGCCACGAGTGCAAAGTACCCATGCCGCCCACGCACTCAAGTGCAGACCCGAAGAGCCCACAGCGTTGGGTGTTGGGTCGAATGGCTATCGGAAGGCGTGGGCGGGCATGCTCCTGCAGTTGTGATCCACGGTGCAGGCCAACCGTGCCGTGCCAGGCCGGTGGAGATCGAGCTTCTTCTTGTGGGTTGTGTTGCGTTGCGTTGCGTTGCGTGCTGTCGTCGAGCTGTCTGCCGTGAAACTCGTAGGTCGCCTTAAAACAAGGCAAAAACAGAGAAAGGTTATGTCGATGGGTACATAGTACTCGCTTCCTGTAGCTGTCTGTTTCGCATCCCACTCCCCAACATGCATCCATACCACTTCGCGCCAAGGAAGCAAGCACGCGACAATGACATCCTCGGCGGTTGCGGGTACATTCGGTCCGTGTCGACATATCAACTCTCACATGAATGGGTAGGATGCTGAAGGATGCAAAGTATACTGCCGCTCCGAGGCCCCATCAGGGCCACCACGCCTCACAAGCTCTTCAGACCCGCGTGCAAGCAGCAAAAAGGTGATGCAGGGGCTCCATACCGCAGTGTATACTGAGTCACTAGTACTGACTACTGTACTGGCGGCCCATCTGATACAAAATGCGGCGTATTAGACTTCGAGGACTGTCTAACCGAGCAGACGGAGTTGGCGGGTAGAGGCGTTTCTCGCTGGCTCGTCGATCAGGCCCTGGGAGTTTTGCGCCAGAAATGACTGCAGCTTTGCGCATGTGGCTGGCTGGCTTCACCGGACCGGACGGACAGAGAGCATGGCGGCATGCTTTCTTCGAACGGTATAAGCAGGCAACTATCATTTTCTTGTGACAGAAATGGTCGGACCGCATGACCGCGGTTGGGAAAAGAACCTGCCGATCGTGTACGATTGGCGGCACCTGAAGATCACATGCAGATGACGGGAAGCTTGTAAGTGAATGTGTCTAGGCACGACTGGCACCTGCCGACTTCTGACATCAGCGATATATGTCTGCTCGTTGGTAGTGTAGCACTGCAGGATCCTAAAAATAATACACGTACGTTGGAAATTACCACGAGGGTGACGCGAGATCATCTCATTTCTGCAGATTGATCGGGCTGGCGCTGAATGCTTGTTCTGTGTTCGCTGCGAGCTAGGCGCCCAGCTTGCATATACGAGTTGAGAAATGACCTTGCCCGAGCGCTTGATTCATGAATGGTATAGACAACAAACTTGAAAAACGCATGCCGCGCCAAATGCTAGGTGTCTAACGTGATCAAATCGCCGCCTTGATGCGATTAATGCGATCAAAGACATGAGGGGGAAGTCTCTATGTCGTCTATGCTGCCGTTTCCTCCGACGCAACTACTGGCTTTCCACATGTACCCACAATATTGTCCAAAGCGTCGAATTTACATGCTGTCCTGGCGCCACGCACTCCTGACCTTCTTCCAATCATCCTGCTCCTTCCGCCCGCCATCCTTCTCTAGACCCATGCCGCGCTCTACCCACTCCTTGCTGCCCATCTCGCTCAAACGGGAAAGCGCACGAGCGAAGGCGAAAGCCTCCTCGTCACCGGAGAAGATGCTGCTGCCCTTGAGCATGTTCATGTTCATGCCCAGGTCGTCCATGAGGCTGCGCATGCTGGCGTCCAGATCCGCGCCTTCGTCTTTGGCCTCTTTGGCTTTCGGGTCGCCCGCAGTGGAAGCTTCGTCGATGGCCTTGCCGACTTCGACGCGCGACATGAAGAGCTGGCTTAGCGGCACGGCGGTGGTCAGAACGAGTTTTGCGCGGCCTTCGTACACGGCGTCGATGAAGGTGATGAAGCGGCGGGCCAGGTCTCGCGAGCGGTAGTTCATGCCTGGCACGTCGGTGACGATGAAGGCCTCGTAGCTGCGCACCAGCTCGATGTAGTCTGCTGCTCCGGTCGCCTTGCCTAGCAGCTCGTTGAATGTAAAGTGGCATGCGGTGCCGCTTGCTCGGGGAACTTCGATGTCGCGGCCCCATACCGTTTGTGTGGCCCTGTGAGGAGGATCGTTCTCAAAGTCGCCGAGGAACTTGAACCAGTGCTCAGCATGGCGGCTTGCGGCGGCGTCGATGGGATGGTGGTAGACGCCTGAGGGAGGGCGGGGGATTTTCCGGTAGTCTGTCGTTGAGTCGAGGTTGAGGACTTCGAGGCGGGTCTCTAGGAGCTTGATACAGGGGACAAACGATTCGCGCTGGATGCCGTTTTTGTAGAGTTCGGTCGGGTGTCTATTCGACGTCGTAACCATAACGACACCGTGGGCCATCAACGACTCCATAAGCCGCCGCAGAATCATGGCGTCTGCCACATCCGTGCACTGGAACTCGTCGAAACACAGCACAGAGGACTCCTGTGCAATCTTTGCCGCAACAAACGGCACGGCATCGAAGTCGTTCCCTTTTGTCATCTTGATCTTATGCAGTTCCTTGTGTACATTTTGCATGAAGTTGTGGAAATGGATCCTTGTTTTTGAGTGAATGTTTCCTGGAAGGGTATCGTAAAAGAGATCCATGAGCATCGTCTTACCACTCCCCACATCGCCGTACATGTAAAGGCCTTTGGGTAGATCATCTCCAACGTCCATGCGAGCCTTCTCTTCTTGCTTTCCACCGAACAACGAGCCGAAGAAGCTCTTCTTGGGCGGTTGCAGTGACTCAAGTGTAGGGGGTATGACTTTCGGCGGGGTGTAGTTAACAAGTCTGTGATGCAGATCTTGCAGCGATTGTATAAGGGTCCGCTGGTGTTCGTCGTCTCGCAGTTTGCCAACTTCTACTCTTGCGTTGTACTCTGCCATGGGGCCGTCGGGGGTGTATTGCTCATCCCCTTCCCTGAACATGGTGGCTTGTCCTCTCATGGCATTTTTCGCTATAACCCCCAGGCGTGGAGAGTTTCTGAAGGGTTGTAAAGGTGTCCGCCGTCCAGTACCTGTGAGGCATCCGCACAGTGCTCGCCGTTGTTGTTGTTGCGCCAGAGACCCGAGTCGCGCGGTTCGTGCCAGGCTTCGCAGAGCTCTCAGAGCATCTTTCGAAGCCATAGCTGTTTGTTTACTGTAAGGTCGTTCTTGAACCTTGTTGTGTATGCGCTCCAATCGGAAGATCCAGTTGTTCGTAATGCAGTTTTCGAGGTTCCGCGACAGGATCCAAGGTATTGGGCCCGGCGACAGCTCCTATTTGCAAACGCCGTACCACATGCGACCGAGAAGTATGTATACCTAAAAGGAAGATCTGCAGTAGTAATGTCGAGCAACAAACTCACCTATCGCAAGGAGCCTGCGAGCCCTTTGCTAAGACGCCGGCCGGATGGGCCTCGGCTACGGATTCATAATGGTGGGTTTGTTGTTGTAGTATATAAATGTTCAAAACGCATACTGCACCATCTACGGTTGTATAGTGTAGTGGTGAGCACATTGGTTTTTGAAACAGACATCTTATGTCAATCTCAGAATACCGGGAACCTGGGTTCGAACCCCAGTACGACCTTTCCTTTTGATCGATCAATGGCAGCACCTTTGTCATTCTTTTTGGATGTTGTTGTTCACTTTTTGGACGTTGTTGTCTAGGTATGGCGTAACTCGATTTGCTAAACGAATGTGGACTTGCGAGCGAGTTATGAGAACGACCGAGTGCAGTCACGATCAGATTACAACATTTCCAAACCAATGATCTGGTGGGTATAGGTAGCCTCCCCTACCGCGAGTATTTTGTGTGTAAGAACGGTACGTATCGCTATCATTGCAGACATCGAACATTAAGGCATGGCGTCGTTCTGCTAAGGATGAACTTATTCCCACGTTGGGCGTTCGGACGAAACGCTGTAGTCTTCTGCTGAGGGTATCTGGTGATATATTTGTTTTTACATAGTATACAGCTGTTGCCCGGTCGTTATACGACTGTCTCTCACTAGCCTCTCTGTTAGGGCATGGTTGTGAAGCTCAGTGGTGAAGCCGTCGGGTAATACGTCTTGCCACATGGATCTCTCAAATGTTCGATAACCATAGCATCACCCAAGCAGCTCCTTCACGATACCTGGCACCATGGACTTCTCAACATTCTTGCCGTCCAAGCTGCCACCAGGGGCAAAAATAGCTTTCATTACGTTGCCAGCTTTGAGGTCGGGTGTCTTGGCCTTGAGCTCGTCGATAGTGCTCTTGACAGCAGCCTTCACGTCTTCCGCCGTCATAGTCTCGACGCCTCCAGCATACTCATTGAGAATGTCCACCTGCCCTTGCTCTTTCTCCACCAGATCCTCTCTTCCAGCAGCCTTGAATTCAACACTGGCGGCCTTTGCAGCAGCCTGACGCTTCCTAAGCATTGACAGGAGCTGCATGTCGGTCTTGACCGGACTGGGAGATTTCGCAGCGTTGGTGACCTCAGCCAGAAGGGATCGCAGGACGTTTAGTCGCGGCGTGTCTTTTGCTCGCATTGCTGTTTTGAGATCGGTCCGGAGCTTGAGTAGAAGCGGAGGTGCTGGCGAGTCGCTTGATGCGGGTGTAGCGTATCGACGGCACCGTGAGAAGAGAGCATTTCTACTGGGCAGCTGTCGCAGAGCAGGGGTTCTGAGTAGATGTTGTGACATTTTGGTACAAATGTAGAGAGTTTGTTGCTTTGTTTCCTTGAGACGGCAGTGGTCAATTCAATGCGATTGGAACTTTGGGAGGCTGGAAGAAAGCTGAGCTTGGACGGCGCGCTTTCGCGCTGTTTCTCAAGGTTCGCTTCAGAGCTGCGAACAATTGAATGTCAACCTCACTTGACAATAGAACTCCCCATCGCCCCTCTCTATTGTGCCCGCGAACATTGCTTCGCTTTTTTCGTCTGTACATCCCTCCCATCTAACACGACCTTTCGACGCGACCATCATCCATGCCAACACGCACCTGAACGCAACCAACTACACGTCCTTCGACCGTCGCGACAATCACCTGCACTCCCGTCTCTTCCACACACCATGGCCGCCGTCGCGCCACCGGCAACGCCCCAGCGTAATCTTCCCGGCGCGTACTTCGCAACGCCGGCGCCGGCGCCCTCGATTTTCTCCCAAAACGCGCAGGCATTGCGCCAACAACCTCCCCCAGGCCCAGCTCTCGCCCAGCAGAGCACAAACACAGTGTCAAAAGTTGAAAGGGCGGCGCGAACGATCAACGACACGCTTGCGGCTGAGTCGCGTTTCCCAGAGCTCGAAAGCTATGTCACCCAGGGTGTGAGTGGAGAATACGAACTTCCCAAGAACGCTGCTTGGAACCCATACCAGCCGCTCAAATGGCACGACCTCCCTCCCAGGATCTTGGAGCAGGCCAATCTGGGTAGCGTCGCGATGAAGCTCGGATTCTTCGCGCCTCTTGGACACGCATGGGCTGCAGTGGACAATTGCCTGTACCTGTGGGATTATACCATGCCCAACCCCGACTTGATTGGATTTGAGGAGAACCGACACCCGATCGAGACGATCAAGCTGGTCACGCCTAAACCTGGCGTGTTCGTCAGCAACATTACACACCTGATTGTCGTTTCTACTACAGCTGAGATGCTCCTGCTTGGTGTCGCACCTACGAGTACGGAGACTGGCGCAAAAACCCTTGCGCTGTACAACACAAAGATGTCAATCCCGACCCGAGGCCTCGGTGTCAGATTCATCGAAGGATCCAAGAAGACTGGCAGAATCTTCTTTGCTGGGAGCTATACGGAGGATATTTACGAATTTACATACCAACAGGAAGAGAGATGGTTCACCAGCAAGACACAGTCGATCTGCCATACTGCATCGGGAGTGCCCTTCATCAACACTGGTAAGATGAAGGCGATCACGCAATTTCTTGGACCACAGCAAAAGGCAACCTCACTCGTACAGGTTGCACTGGACGACACCCGCAATTTTCTGTACACACTGAGCGATCGCAACGAAATCAAAATCTACTTGATCCGCGATGGCCTTTCTCTTGCGCTCTCTCGACACTACTCGGGCTTGTTGCAAAACACCGGGCACTTCAACACTCGCACCGAGCTTCTTGTCGGCCGGGACGTGCAGCTTGTATCCATTAGCCCGATCCCTGCGGCAGAAGCTGGCAAGGTGGCATTGATCGCAAATACCAGTACAGGGTGCCGACTCTACCTTTCACTTACGCGTGGCTATGGCGACCGGGCTGACGCCTCGAACGGCCCCACGAGCATGCAAATACTGCACATTCGCTTCCCTCCTTCAGATCCAAATGCGGCCCCACCCGTGCAGCAGTCAGCCGCAGTGACGCCCTACAACCAACCCGCTGCAGTCGGACCTGGTGCACCTGATACGACTTCACGCTACCTTGACCACACTTACAAGTCCTATCGCTTCCCTCCGGGGTACTGTCTCGCATTCGGACCTGACCCAGACAATGAGGGCAAGGATCGAGTCTTTTGCACAGCCCCTGACTCGGCACGTCTCAAAAACCCTCAAGATGCAAGCCAGCTCAACACAAGATTCGCAGAGTTTGGACAGTGGCTGAAGCTCAACGGCACCACGACCGAAGTCTCATTAATGACTGACGACTTCGGAGCTAATGGTGGTCCAGTTGGCTTTGGTAACGAAATGGCGGTACAGTTTGACCTTCCCGACACCGAAATCGGCATCTTGACCGGAAATGGCATTCAAACCATCCGCCGCCGGAGACTAGTCGACATCTTCGCCTCACTGATGCGACATGCGTCCGCCGACGAGGAGGGATTGGAGGGCGACATCAAGCGTTTCGTTCGCACGTACGGGCGCGGCGAGACTGCTGCCACAGCACTTGCTGTAGCTTGTGGACAGGGTGTCGACGTGACTCCGGACTCGAGGGTAGCAAGCGTGACAGAGCCCGACGTGTTGGAGCGGGCCCGTTCCACCTTCATTGAGCACGGCGGAAAACCCGAGTACAATGCGAATGCGGTGGTTGACGGCGGCAGCGCGGTTGACAGCGTTCGCCCCAGTCCGAGACACGAGGGCCTTGCACTTTACATTAGTCGTCTGTTGCGGTCGATATGGAGCGCCCGCGTCATCACGGTGCAGGCCGTCCCTGGCCTTTTAGGAACTGTTGGCTCGACGGTCAAGATCGAGAAGCTACGCAACATTCAGCGCGACCTGACCGAGCTTCAGCGATTCCTCGAAACCAATAAGAGCTTCATCGACGGCTTGGCTGGAGCGCAAGCTTTAGGCAGAGTCGAATCGATGCAGGAGGAGATTGCCCTCAAGGGCGAACACCGCGCGATGACCGGCCTTGTGTCGCTGATCGCTAAGATCATCGAAGGCATTAGTTTTGTTCTCGTCTTGTTCGACGAGCGTGTTGAGGACATCCTTGCATCGCTTCCAGAGGACAGCAAACAAAAGGCGAAGGAGCTGACATACGAGGCCTTGTTTGTAACCTCCACAGGTGAAGAACTTGGCAAGGAGCTCGTGAAAGCCATCGTCAACCGCAACATCGCAATGGGCAGCAACGTTGATACCGTCGCGGAGGCTCTTCGGAGACGATGCGGTAGCTTCTGCTCGGCGGACGACGTGATCATATTCAAGGCCCAAGAGCAGGTCAAGCGTGCTCTCGAGGCTGGCTTCCAGTCCGAAGCCGGTCGCACGCTGCTCAACGAGAGCCTGCGATTGTTCCAGAAGGTCGCTGGCAGTCTGACTATCGGTGAAGCTGGTGACAATGGTCACGATGGCCACGTCAAGTGGGCTGTCGGCAACTACGAGAACATGCAATTCTACGCTGGCGCCATCCAGCTATGTCTCTGTGTCGCCGACGAGAAAGACAAGTCTGGACAAGCATTGAGCTACTTAAAGGACGAGAAGCCCGATGCGGATCCCAGGCAAGCTGCGTACAAGACCAGGGAACAGTGCTACTACTTCATCTTTGCCATGATTCAAAGGCTTGATCAAGAGACGCTCGCCGCCACGGATGGTATGGAGGGCCAATACAGCGTTGCATCCAAGCGCCGCAACGAGGCCTATGATGTTATCAACAGCTCGAACGATATCGTGTTTCAGACATGTCTTTACGACTGGTATCTTGCGACCAACCAAGAGGATCGTTTGCTCGAGATCACAAGCCCATTCGTCCCGCAATTCCTCCGCCAGCGAGCCAATGACTGGAACAGACATGCAGCCGACCTACTTTGGAGATACTTTGTGTACAACAACGACTATCTGGAGGCTGCTGACACTCAGCTTCACCTCGCTCGTGGGCAATTCCCGATCACACTGGAGGAGCGCATGGCGTACTTGTCCCGTGCTCGCACCAATGCCTCGACACGGCAATCTGCTCTTGTTGAGTCGCGCCACTCAAAGCAGCAACTATTGAGTGACATTGACACTCAGCTCGAGCTGGCCAGCATCCAAGACGACATTTACCAGCGCATGAAACATGATCCCAGAGTCACAGACGAGCGCCGACCAGAAATCCTGGCTTCTCTCAACAACACAATCCTCACCATCGACGAGCTGTACAACACCTACGCCGACCAAGCCGGCTACCACGATTTGTGCATCCTCATCTACCAAGTCGCAGATCACCGCAACCCCGCCGACATTCGCGCCAGCTGGCAGGAACTGATCAATCAAACCTCTCGCGAGGCCCTCTTGCTCCGCGACTCCCTGCCGTGGGAAGCCGTTGGCGACAAGGTCCGCAATCTGGGCCGCCGCTTACAAGGAGCCGACGCCACCTTCCCTGTGCAGACCCTCCTACCCATGCTCGAGCGCTATTCACTCGAAGACGCCGCTAGAGGCGCGCCCCCAACCTGGGCGATCGACATTTTCCTCAACGTCGACATCCCGCACGAGGCCCTCTTGCCCGTGCTCGAGCAGATCTACTACGGTAACGAGCATCCTTTCGTCGGCACGCAAAGGCGCAAAATAGCGGCGCACATGGTGTACGTGGTCAAGACCTGGCTCGAAGGCTCGTCTCGCCGTGGCGAGAGAATTCCATTCGGAAGCGAGGAGAACGCCGGGCTATGCGTGGACTTGCTCAGGGGCTTGCTCGCTGCCAGAGACGCCTTGGTTGCCGAGGACAGATCAGATGCGGAGCAGCTGCAGAGCGCCATTCAGAGGATGATGAGGTAGGATGATTAAGAGTACGCCAGGGCGAGGGCAGGCAGGCAGCAATACCTAGGGTTCAATTGGAAAAGCGGTGGAGCGTCATCGCTGTCGTGTATCAATCGGGCGGATCTTGCCATGTTTCTGTTGTTTTGTTTTTCTTGCGATGTTCTGCAGCGACGGCGTTGTCCCTTTAGGCATGGTCATAGTGGAAGGGGAGGAAAAAAGAAATGTAACACCATCAAGATAGATAATTCAGTTTGGGTGTATACCATTCACCTGCACGCTACACTTGCCTCCAGTCAGGCATTGGGTGTCTAAATTTTGCGCTCACACGCTTCCTGCGATCACTCGCAAACAACCAAAAATGTGCATGTGCATCGTCGAAAGCCGGTTGAAGTGCTCGCGTGAGTTGAAAAGCGTGAGAAAACACCATTGAACCAATCTCCAAATTGACTTGATACTTTGCCAACGGCCAGCGACAGAAAGTACAGTCGATCTCCCCATGCCGTCGAAACCCACGAAAGAAATGCAACTCAATGCCGTCTGCACACCATCACACCATCACACTATCGGATCTCTCATACCTTCTTCGACTCACCCACCGCACCGACCTTGCGTTCCCAATTTAACAGAACCTCAAAACCAACGTGACGTCCCGGTCCTGGCAGCCGTGCACCTTGTTGTCATAACTACAGCGCCAAACCGATCATTAGCACCACCAAACAACCATCCAACCCACCCAAGCTCATTGGAGGGTTGCAGATCGAAAGCAAGGGCAAAGAAATAGTTTCAAACTCACGTCGTAGTATTCCCACAAACATCACCCTCCCAGCTCGTCACCTCAAACTTGCTGCCCGCAAAAGGATCCCCGTCGACATTGCTCACAGTCCAGTACAGAATCCCGGCATCCGTGCTCGTGCCCCAGATCAGCTTGGCGGTGCCGTTGGACCAGTACTGGTCGTTCTTGGAGATCCCGAGGCTGTTGCCGACGCCTACGATCGGGGTCGCCCAGTTGCTGCCGCCGCCGGCGATTTTCTCGGGCCCGGTCGTGGAGCCGGTGCTATTGACGTTGACGAGGAAGACGGGGTCCGCGCACCAGTTGAAGACTTCTTGCGTGGAGACGGCAGTGGTAGAGGCAGTGAGGGTGGTTATGAGGAGGGCTAGAGCGGAGGTGGTGAGGTGCATGGTTGCTGTTTGCGCTTTGCGTGCTTTGGTGATTGAAGTGTCGGCCTGGTTAGTTGCCTGTAGGGTTGTAGGTAGGTGGTGGTGGTGGTGGTGGCGTTGTTTAAAACTCGGAAGGTGGTGGGTAGACGGCCTTTTGTACACCATCCGCCAAGCGAGGACGGAAGTTGCGGTCTTGGTGATAAAGAACGGAAGGCGCAGACACCGTCATGTTAGCGTACTTGGGTCACTCCTGTGCGCTTCTGGCGCAGGGGGTTTCGAGTTATGGTGAGCAGTTCGTGCACTGTAAGGTAACTTACCTGTCAGCCGCACGTTGCTCGGCCTCCAATTGACACAAGTGGTGCCTTGCAGGACAACGATCCCGTTCCTTGCATGTGAGCAAATGTCTTACGCCTTGTGCAGCGGCCTTTTCATTGTTCAGACTTTTGGTACGACCCGGAAGATCGGGTGTCATTTTGGGTCAAGTAAGGCAACTTTCAAGGAAACCAGAACTTAGTATAAGCATGCTAGGTACTCTTTTTTTGATTTGCAGGCGATCCACAATGCTCATTTTGCCGCCTCAGCGATCCAATATTCCCAACTCGAAAGGCCGAGAGTACTGCCGTCCGGTGCTTTCGAGCACAAAGTCATGCGCGTCCGTTTCATCGTGTTCGCGGCTCGTCTCGTGGTCGTATTTTGGCACTTCACCAGATGGTCGTGTTATCCGTGTGTTCTAAGATCACGGCGCAGCGCCCTGCTTGGCCTTCGAAGCGGTTTGTGAAGCCTCTGCAATTGTAATTGTTAGTTAGGTATATTCCTTCATCACATGTCCTCATGACATCCGGGAATAGTAGTAGCTTCGTACCTCTCCTCGTAGCATCCTCCAGCAGCGGCGTGTCTACAGCGTTTGCAGGCAGGTGCACATAGCGCACTACACTGCCGCGAATAAAGACATTTTTGACCGAGCTCTGTTGTAGTAGACAGATGTAGCAATCAGCACGCGTTCCTCCTGTGCCCAAGTGACCGTGCCATCCCAAACTGCGTGTCCTGTAGACCCCACCCACGCCCGCACCACTCAAGTCCCACCTCGTCCTCGTATTGTGCGTTCATTCTCTTACCAGGTGAGGGTACTTCAGCTCCTCGACAACCGAGATGTCATCCAGCTTGATGTTGAGGTACTGGTCCACGCTCTTCAGCGTGCCGCGCACGGAGATGTCATTCTTGAGCTCGACGGTGACCTCGTGGTTCACCAGAGTCTTGAAGAAGCTGTGCGCCGCAAATATACACCGTCAGCCTTGTGCTCTTTCATCATATGGCATCCGTCCCAAGCTTCCAGTGCTCTTGCGCGCAGTCAAGTTCTGGGCGGTGTAATCGACTGTGCGCGGGCGCGTGGTGTGGAGTTTGTCGGCGCAATCGATGTCGAGGTTTGGGCATAAGCTTACCTGAAGAACAGCATTCTGGTAGTGTGTGGAATATAGTATCTGGACTAGAACAGAGCATGCTTTGTGGTGGTGGGACTTCGTCAAGGCCCGTGAAGTCGCACATGCAACGCTCCGACACGCCGATCACTCGTCACTCTCCAACGATGGCAAGCACAAGAAGGAACCCGACTCAAAAATACTGAACAGAGCTTTTTGATCATGACGTTAACACAAGCTAGGTACGGCATCTCAGGTATAATATAGTAAGCTGAAATAACAACAAAGCAGCACAAAAGTCTCAGGTCCATTTCTGCCATCGTCAGGCACTTTTGGAGTCTGAGCCACCCAACTTCCTCTGCAATTCCAACAGAAACCACCGCTGCCTCTGCGCAGATTCCATGGAGTTTACATGCACACACCGTGGCGTAGTCGTTCCGGAGCGGAGAGTAGACTTTCCGGTTCTCTTCCTGATGCCGAGCCTAAGCAAAAATGTCAATGACTGCGAGCTCAAAACGTTTCCAGTGCGGAATGGATTTTGGATGGAGACAAGGAGTAAATAAGTATGATGATATGATGGTATATTGTGGTATATGAACATGTCATGCAAGAAGATCGGAAAGACATCAATGGTCTCTTACCGCTGTCGCTTGCGGTTGATGAAGACGAGACCTAGGTAGGCGATGATGCGATAGACGACGCCGATGAGGACAAGTATGCTGTTGAATAACTAGTCAGTGTCGATCCCAGCGGTAAATACGGATAAGAGCATAGTGACTTACCCGACGTCTAGACTGTACTGGTCCAATGTGAACCCAACTGCTTCCGCAGCGAGGTCGATCTGGTACAAGTAGGCCAGAGGAAGTGTGTTCTGGCTGAAGTATGCCTCTGTGAACCAAACGCCTGGGCTCAATCGCCAGAACCATTCCATGTGCCACGCCTTGACCTGGCGCAGTGGCGGCGCGACACCGCCCAGGACTCCTATGATGAGGGACGCCAGCACCGCCAGCAGAGGGCCATTTTCGCGCTTGACAACCATCGCAATACAGGAAGCCAGGCCGTAAATGCACCAGAAGTACATCAGGTTCGCCGCATACATTTGCGTGAAGCCTATCAGCGGCGTTGCGAGGATGGACAAGAAGATGGTGAAGTGCAAGCTGCTTAGAGCGATCCTCGGAAGAGTCGACAGCAGTTTGCCAACATAGTAGGCACTGCGACTGTGTCCAGAAGCAGTCTCGCGCCAGTAGATCAACTTTTCCTCGCCGAAGACCCAGAAACCAGGCGCGGAAGCAGCTAGGCCGATAGCCATGCCACTAAGAAGACCAAGCTGAGGCGTACCTTGGTAGTCGACTGCGCTGCTGAGCATGGTGAATGGAGGGTGGTAGAGGCCCTGGAAGAGATGGCCTTTAGAGGAGAATGCAGAAAGCCCTATTATGAGCCCGGCAAGACCACCAACGCCAATCTCGAAGAAGAAACTGGTGGAGTTGCGGACTTGTTGGGTCATGGCGCGTTTCCAGCAGTAGTAGACTTGTGCTGGCCAGCTGGCGCCGCGGGCTTTCATCGTCAGGTGTAGCTCGTGTTCCTGCTCAATGGTGCTGTTTAGAGACTGGTTGCTGATGCGACGACTGTGTCGTGTCTGACTTTCGGAACCGTAGACTGAAAGATGCCGCGCGTGGCTCATGTACTGTCCGGTTCGTTTCCACTCGTCAATCAGATATTGAACACCCAGATCGTGCTTCTCATTGGTGGAATACTGCGCTCCGTCACCAGTGACGATGTCCATCAGAGTGTCAGCAGGATTGGCTTTTTGAGGAAAGGCAAAACCCATGCTTTCAAAGTAGCTGTGTACGCCCTCCGTTGCTCCGCTGTAGACACTCCGGCCGGAAGCCAGAAGAAGCAATTGGTCGAACTCGTAGAAGATCTTCTCGCGAGGTTGGTGGACGATGGCAATCACCGTCACACCAAGCTTACTGACAGCTTTGAGTAGACGCATGATCGTAGAAGCACTCGTGGCGTCCAGTCCGGATGTTGGCTCGTCGAGGAAGATAGCCATGGGCGCTGCTGCGAGCTCGATGCCGATATTGACGCGTTTCCGCTGTCCACCTGAGATGACTGGCTTCACCGGGTCTCCAACACGCATGTGCTTGACGTGAGTAAGCTGCAGGCATGCAAGTAAAGAGTCGACGTGATCTTGGATCTCCTTGTCTCTCCAGCTCGCAGGCAAACGGCATCGCGCCGAATGCAAAATGTTCTCCCTGACTGTCAATTCCGGAACAACGATGTCGTCCTGGGGCACGTATCCAATCAGCTTCTTGTACTTGCTCATGTCCTTCGACCAGCCGTTGATCTTCACTGCACCACCCGTGAGATTCGTCTTCCCCATCAAAACGTTCAAAAAAGTACTCTTGCCAGCTCCTGAGCCGCCCATTACGCCCCACATAGAACCTCTAGGCATGGTACCCGTCACCTCCTGCAATATCTTTTTGCCTCTCTTCGTTTCGTACGTCAGGTTCTCGAAGTCGAAACTCAGCCCAATGGATTGTGTCGTGACGGATCTGCTCACGGAGCGGATGAATCGCTGAAGGTCGGGATTGTTCTGGTAGTCGGCGTCGATCTCATCATCGCCGAACATTGAGACTTGGTCATCATCAACGTATCCGTCCATGTTGTCGACTCGCCCATTGCTACGGCGTGTGTGCGCAATGTGAGGAAGTTGAGGGGTGAGTGTGGTGCTCGAAGCTGGCGAGAGGTTCCTGGGTGTGGTGAGGGAGATACGTGGAGAATTATTCGCGGTTCCCAGAAGTCCAGTGGCCTCGTACAAGTCGGATTTGCGCGATTCGTCCGCGGTGGGCGTGGTGTACTGCTTTGGTCTACTCTTTCTCCATTTGCTGATACCGAAGCCAACAGCAACCAATATCCCTAGCAAAACATCTATCACGAGGGTTACCCAAAGCGGTGCCAATACGATCTGATTGACAGAGCCCTCCGGACAAAGCGATCCATAAGTGCAGTTGAACGGTACCACAGATCCTGATGGGCAGAATGTGCCTTTGGGACATTTAATCTCTTCTTTGCCATTCGGACAGTAGTAGCCGTTGCCACATATCTTCGGCTCCAACACGCCTTGCACGTTGCAAGTCTGACCCATGGCGCGCATGCCTTGACAGATCTCATAGGGTGGGCAAAATTGCGGTGGGCGATCGTCGTTACTGTTCGGGCCTGTTGTTCAATGAGCTTCAATGACGCGTCAGTTATTTGTGTAAGCAAGATGCTTACAGTGGAACCCAGGTAGGCAAGTGTCGTTCATGGCCAAAGCGACAGGCAAAGATCCAGGGCGGTAGCATCCTGTTGTCGTCCAGTTGAGGGAATATGCATAGGCATTGAAAGTCACCGACTGCATGTCCCCATTCTCGAAGCCTCTCAGCAGGTCCCTGTTAGCTTGACCAGCATTTTGTACAGCGGCACTTTGTTGTGGCGTGAGCGTAATGGCATTTGTGGCGGTAGCAAAATCGATGGTGGCATAGTCTGCCGTAAATGGGTTTTCCATAGCGGCGACGGCCATGCGTCTCGTGCCGGAAAGAATGTCGTTACAGTATGGCGAGAAAATGCTGCAATGGCTGGCGGTGAGTATAAGGTGGATGGAATCAGAGCACTAGGCAGTAGGTAGTAGTAAAACAAACTGTCTACCGGTACCGGCAGGAAGGATTCAAAAAACGTCAAGCACCTTCCCACTGATCCCTTAGTAAGGCAAGCAACAACACAGCTGATAGCGCTGCGTGTGTAAGGAAGAGGCTAGCTCCTGTACATGTACATGAGTAAAGGCAGTAGAAATCATAAGAGTGAGATGAATGAGCCCCGGGATGGCGCAGTTAAAATCCTACGGTTGCCGGACGAACTAAGCATGGAGGGATTCCTTCTTGTATGGATCCCTGGACGAACAGGCGTGGATGCCGTGCCATGCAGTAGTAGACACATATCAGCGTCAGGAGTCCGCGGAGGTGCGGTCGCAAGAGATCAACACCTTACATCGGGCTGTACTGCTGAGCTCATGGTCGAAGGCTGAGCCGCATGGCAGGGCTGAAGAGCCGCAAACAACGCGCTGAAGGCGCAGAGCATGCTTGGGCGGTGACAGAAGCCCAGCTGTGCACACCGGATGACGCGTGGGTAAATCTTTTCATGGCACGAAGGATTGAAGCCGTCAGGCGTAGGCTGAGGAGAAAAGTGGTGACTGAGCTGAAGTTGTTGGCGGTCTTGGAACGACGGCGCCTAGCGCTTCGCCAGGCCGGGTGAGCCGGCCGGCGCACGTCGACGACACTGATCGAATCGCGCGCCGGTGAGATTACGTTTGACAGGCAAGGACTACACCTTATGAGCTTTTCTCAGGTCGTTCCTGGCGAGACCGAGACTACGCCCGCGAATCTCTTGTATGTATGTAAAGGCATGCATCTGGACGGGAAATCGCTTGTTGGCGGCGCAATATCTCCCATGTTCGGGGACAATTATAGCAGGCAATTTGCGTCGTCGGTGCCGATCAGTCGTATCGTCAGCGAGGCGGTGCAGCGTGCTGACCGAGTATTGATGGGTTACCGGAAAGAGACAAGACGAAGGATGAAGTAATCTTTGCACTGCCAGCTTCACGATTCTGTGATTCAAAGCTTGCCGATTAGGGCATGCCTACCGACTGGCGTCCTCTTGGCAGCGTCTGCATGCCTCTATATGTAGTCATACATGTAGTGATGTTGGTTGTATGTGCCGTTGCCGTCATCCTACAGTATTAGCACATGTGGGGAGCGGCACATCATACCACGTGTGTATAGTCTGCCGTCTCATCCTGCTATTCCATGGAGGATCACTGTGGTTGCATGATGTGCCGGTGATCAGAGGAATTGAACGCCTCGGACTCGGCTTGGCTTACGAATAGGAAGCAAGCGGATGGCTAAGGTATCTCTAATGACTTGTAAGCCAGCAGGTAATGGTTGATCAATGTTATTACTACGACTATACAAGGAAGACGGAAGATCCGGTCCCTGCTCTACGCTCCGTCAACCGCCTTGCTCTGTCTGCCAACCCATCTCCTCACACCCGCCCATTTCTCGCTCTTCGTCTCAACACCTCCAAGCTCGTTGCCAACCTCAAACACAGTGGTCACGCCGTCCAATCCTCCCACAGCGACGTGCTTGCCCTGGTTTTTCTCCCACGCAAGCTTGTTCAGACTGCGCAGCGCGAACGGATCCTTCTCAATGTGACTCGGGGTGGTACTCGCCACAGGCTCATCGCTGCTGGCGCTTATGTCGAAAATGTCCAGCTTACCAGCACCGTCGACGCAGCCAAATACGCCAGGCTTTGTTGGTGACCATTTGGCGCTGTAGACCGGGTAGTCACGTGCGATGGATGCGAGCGGAGCGACAATCGATGCGGCGTTCGAGAGCGATCCCACAGTGGTTGTAGGCGGCTTAGCACGCCAGAGCTTGACCGTCCAGTCGAGACCGGAAGACACGAAGAGATCGCCGAGGTCGACTTTACCATGAGCTGGATGGAAGTCGATGTCCGTGACAGGGGCTTCGTGACCGCGGTAAGTGCATCGAGCGTCTACACCGGCTTTGGCGCCGGCGCGATCGTAACGCTGTACCGGTAAGATGCTACCTTGCTCCGTACCGGATAGGAAGTACGTGGGGTCTGCGGCCGGGAACGATGCGCAGGTGGGCGCGACGTCGTCGGTCTTGTACGCGGCAGGGTTGGGAGAGTGAAGCTCGAGATACTCTTGAGGTAGGGTGAGCATGTCTGTCGACCAAGCGCAAACCACGCCATCGGTGCTCACGGATACGACTGAGCTGGAGTTCTGAGTGCCAGTGACTGCAAGAGAGTAAATCGGATGTGCATGGCCGCTTCGACCGCCAGTCAAAGGAGTTTTCTGAACAGGCTCGCCGGTGCGCTGATTGCGGGCGCGTGTGTCCCAGAGGCATAGTTGGCCGCTGTAAGTTCCACCAAGGATCAGAGACGGGTGATACGGATGGAAAAGACACGACAGAAGGTCGGATGTGGCGTGCAAGCTGTACTCTGGCCGTCCTTTGAGGTGCATGTTCCATACGTTCAAAAGACCAGGAGGTGTGTGCGGTGATTGCTGCGACTTGGTGTATGTAGTGCATAGTAGTTCTGGAAATTTGGGGCTGAAATCGATATCACTAACCATGCGCTTTCTGCCCATGGCTTCCGTAAGGTCGAATTGCATGACTTCCTTGATTCTCCGGCCTTTTCGACCAGTGTACTCGTCGTCATCGTCGGCCTCTCTGTTTTGCAGGGCGTAGTCGGCCAGAACGTCGTACTCTTCGTCCAGTGCTCGTTCGATGACTTTGCTGCTCCGTTCCACAAAATCCAGGAAGTCATTGCTGCTCGTGACGGCGTTCAGCTCATCGGGTTCCAATGCTCTGGCTGGGAATCGCGCCTTCTCCAATTCGGCTCGTTCCTCTAACTGCAAAGCCCGCAGTTCTTCCTCGATCTCAAGCCTCAGTTTCTGTCGGATTTGCTCCTCCTCGATTTCAATTTCACGTTGGCTCAGCTTTCGTCGCCTCCTCGAGGGGCTTCGCGAGACCCCCTCGCCTTCCTCCGTGTCCTCGCTCGAGTCCTGCACCGGCTCTTGCCATGGTTCTGTCGTTTGCACGCCCTTGCTGTATGTAATGTACTCTGGTTTCGACTCCACAGGGATCTCGTAGACTGTTGTCAACTCGGCGAATGAGAGCGTTTGCGTATCTGTCGCAGCATCCTGGTATGTCCGTGTCGGCGTCCCCGGTGCTCGCTCGCGCGATTGTTCGTCGCTGACGCGTTTCTTTCCGGCTGGCGACGAGGAGGAAGGTCGATCAACAAGGGATGAGATCAAGCTATCCAAATCCTCGGTTCGCCTCACCCGTGAAGGCGTAGGCGAGGCTAGCTGTAGGGTCAGTCAGTCTTCGTTCTGTCACGCGATCGCGATGTATTTACCTCTCCGACATCCAGGCTCTGGCGATTGCTCGTGAACTCCTTCTGCCTCAACTCGCGCTGTTTCTTGAGCTCTGCGAGCTTCGCCTTTTTCGCAAGGATCTCGTCCTTGCGTGACTGCAAGCTTGACATGCTGCGGAATGTATCACGGTAATACAGGGAAAAAACTCCAACGGAACCGATTTATTATTTGGTCTGTGTCGTTGTGTCGGTGTTGTTGGAGACCTGAACCCTGATCTCTCATTGGCGCTCTGCTCAACTGGGCTGGCGGGAAAGAGCGACGGAAGAGCTCCGTCGCTCTCCGAAAACACTTGGACGAGCAGCAGCACCTCGCGCGGTCACCATCACGCCGCTACCCCATCCCACCCAATCTACACCTCGTAACTCGCCGCTCGCCTTTCTTCTCCCTGCTGCGTCGAGCCATTGAGACCTCTGCCACCACCGTCGTCCACTCCGAGCTTCCTTCCGGATCACACAATGTCTTCTACAGGGGTGAATGTAAGCCATTCAGCGCAATGGGCGCCAGCCCAATCGCGCGCGCAAGCCTACTGGCGCCTGCAAGAAGACCGCCCTTCTGACGTTTCGACTTTTAGGTCCTCCGCTGGGGCGCTCTTGCCTTCGGTGTCTTCTACGGCTTCTCACACCAGACCGCGATCTCGAGCAGGGACAAGATCGCCGCCTCGAAGCACGAGTATGAGCGCAAGGAGAAACTTATCAATGACGCCAAGGCCGCTTGGGCACAGAAGAACGCGCCTAAAGGCCAGGGAAGTGGAGGTAAGTGGCGCGCGCTGTTTTCACAACGAGATGGAGGTCAAGCATTGGGAATTCCACTTTGGGCTGGGAAGAAGATGATGAAGAAGAAGAGGAAGAACCTGGGCCACATGATGATTGGATGAAATCACGACTTCTCATGACACGAACTGACAACCGTGCAGTTGTAACAAACCCCGACGACCCCAAGTTTGACCTCGAGGCGTTCCTCACCCAGTTGCAGAAGGAGAGCCCTTAGATTTGTTACACCACTTCTTGCGAGCGGAGCGAGGTGGTAATGCAGAGCTACTAGAGGCAACCGAAAAACGTGGAGAGAGCGACCGGACAGGCCGCTGACTAGAAGGGATGGGTTCTGCTATCTGCGCGCAACCTGGAGAGACCCCTTCCCCATGGCCGCGTTGTATATATGTCTGTATACTACCGTGTTGAGCGAATGGTACGTCGATTTTGGATGTGCCTTGGTGGAAGGGTGCGCTTTCATACGTGATAGCAATGTGTGACGATTTTATTCGTCTTACCTTCGTGCTAGAATGTCTGTATTGGAGTTCCTGCTGTCGATTATCGCGTTATCAGCTCGAGTCCAAGTAGCGGTTCAGCTGCGCATGAAAAGGATATTACCACTCTCGTTTCAGCACTGTCAATGGCCAGTTTCCTTGTATGAAAGACTTGTGATCAATATCGCATCGATTGAGGCATCATCATTGCAAGGGTTGAATTCAATGTTCCTTGCGTTCAAGACGACGGCGTCTAGAACAGCTCCACCGGGCTGTGGGGAATATCGATGGCATTTGTGAACGGCAAAGCAGAGAGCACTCGGCATCCGCACTAATCAACAGACGCGTGCGCGGCCTATCATCATGATACCTCTCTTCCCGGATCTCGTCTACATATAGATATACTCATCCACCAAGAACAGCAACGTAAGCTCTGGAAGCTGAACCTCATCACCCGTCGTTGTGCATCATCCCGTTTTTCACCGACATGGCCACAAGCACTCTTCAACATCCCGACATCGGAAATGTCATCGGCAACGCAGACAGTGAAGGCGTGGTCCAATATCTAGGTCTGCAGTATGCAACATTGGCCGATCGTTTCGCGCCGCCGCAGTTGAAACAGTATTCGCCCGACAGCCATGTCGACGCCACAAGAAACGGGTGAGATTTCAAAGCCACGAATGATCGCCAATCGAGAGCGACTTTAGTAACAATATAACCAGTCCACAAGTTCTTGCCCGTTCGAATGGAGCGGACTTCGAGGCTGCACTCTTGCAGTTCTCTCTACCCTACGATCGCGATGCTGTGCGGATGTCCGACATTGAGGGATTGAATCTGAACGTCTGTGTTCCATCCAATGTCGACGCCTCAAAACACAGCGGCCTTCCAGTCTTTACTTTCATCCACGGTGGAGGGTTTCACGGCGGGTCGTCGAGCTTCCGATCACACGACTTGGCACGTTTGGTTCGTCTCAGCGTCGCCAAAGGAATGCCCACCATTGCGGTGTCTCTCAATTATCGAGTCGGAGCCCCTGGGTTCATGCACTCTGAAGAGATGAAACAGGCTGGCTACCTACCCAATAACGCCTTCCGCGATCAGCGAACAGCGCTCTTGTGGTTGCAGAAGTATATCCGCGGCTTCGGTGGCAACCCGGATAATGTAACTCTCATGGGCGAAAGCGCTGGTGCTGTGAGCACGGCCGTTCATCTTCATTCCAAGCAGCCGTTGTTCAAGCGTGCGATGCTGATGTCGGGATCGACGTTGCTCATGGGTCCAAGTCCCCCAGCAATGGCCGAAGCCAACTACAAAAAGGCTCTAAGGGCTCTGGATCTTGAATCGCTAACACCCAAGGAGAGACTGGAGAAGCTTGTGGGTATGGACGCATATCATCTCAGAGACACATTGGCGCATAAGGGTGTTGTCCAGCAAGTCTCAATGCCACTGGTTGACGGCGATCTCTGTCCCACGAGCGTGAACTTCAAGGCCGTCCTGGAAGGCAGCTTGGAACTTCCGGGAAAGCAGTGGTGTGATAGTCTTCTGCTAGGAGACTGCGCTTTCGATGTAGGTGATTTGGCTGTCACATAATGCTCAGCAACCAAAAAACTAACGATACTGTGCAGGGCAGTATCTTGGGACTTCCCCTAGGCGGGAAGAAATCTGGCATTGCTCAGGCCTTTACATCCTCGGTTTCTGCGACATTGCCAGAACTCACTTCCTCACAGTTGCTCTATAGCTATGGAATTGAGCCGTCAACCGAAGATGACGAAGCCTTCGAGAAGGTTCTCCAGTTCGCCGGCGATGTGAGCTTCTACGCTCCAACTTTGGCTTTTGCTCAAGGAATGGAGAAGGCCATGCCGGTATATGTGTATCGCTTCAACGAGCCAAACGACTGGCCGGGACCGTGGAAGGGTCGATCGACACATATCCACGACTTGACGTACCTCTTGCAGAACTTCAACGACCATCTGAGCGACGAGCAAAGCAGTTTGGCTGAGGAGTTCGCTGCAAATGTGACCGCGTTTGCGAATGGACAAGAACCCTGGCAGCGATGGAATAAGGATCAGAAGTCTGCAAAGGTGTTTGAAGTGGGTGGAGAGGGTGTAAAGGAGGACGTGGCCGAAGACACCGGCAGGAGAGGTATAGTGGTGCACCTGGCGGACGAAGTTGGTTTCGACGCACTGAAGGCTGCATTCGTTCGCTTTATGATCAGCTAGCTGGTAAGATGTGCCTTTGATGTCTGATCACACGGCGACCGGATCGGAGCACGAATCACATGACGTTGTGCAGACCTCACCCATGTGCCTCATCTCCTCACACCTCTCGCAGACCTCACTTGGACCCTGTTGTCACATGCTCGGGTTTTGCCTTAGCCCCTCGCACCTTCCTCATTACACACACACCCACTCAAAGTCATTTCTCCGACGGACACCACATTGCCCATATCACATCCCGGACTGCAGCAAGCCGAGACAGGTATGCTTGCATAGTATTGACAAGACAAAGCTTGCCCGCTGCACACCCGCATGCTGCACAGCAATCTGCAGACTGACGACAAACAGTGGTCGCTCCAACTGAGGAAAGACCGCAGGTCATTCTGCTACTGCCAGTTCCAGTGAGCTACCGTACAGAAGGCGACACCATGCCTGCATCGTCGGCTCCGAACAGCTCGCGCGCCAAACCGAAATCAGAGAAACAAAAGAGTGAGCCCAAGGCGGTGGCGACACTTGAGGTCACAACAAAGACGAAGGTCGAAAAGCTCCCGCCTGCGAGACCCATTCTACCACCAGCCAAACCTCCATTCATTGCGGCGGCATCGCGCGAGACTCCTACAAAAACGGACGCTCACTCACTTCCGTCTGTCAAGCCGCCGCCCTTCTTACCTCCACCACCGCCATCGTTTGAGCTGGACGAACAAGGAAATATGACCTATCAATACTCACGTCACCACACACATACTCACAAACCTGGGAAAGATTCGCAACCTCGCGCTCCTCGCGTCATCGCCATTCCACCGCCGCCACCAGGCTTTCCGGGGTTCCCGCCAGAGGCCAAGCCGGTTGAGCAGTGCACTCTCACGATCTATCACGTCTGTCGCATTTGCATGCGTCCACGAAGCGAAAAGTACCACCTCGAACACCCCATCCCTGCCAACGGTGTCCCGCCTCCGTCGGGTATTTGCAGACGCTGCCGCATCAAAAGTGTCGAACAGAAGGACGATCATACGGAAGTGGTCCACGTTGAAGAGAGCGACAAAGTGAGAGTTGGCATATCCGCTTTCCTTCCAAACGACAGCCTCTACACTCGGAAGGAAGCGAACGACGCCATTAATAAGCAGCACCAAAAGGGCTACGCCGAACGATTCATTCGCGAAGACTCATCAGACGAAGATGATCCTGATCAGGTTGTCTATCGATACGTCAAGCGAACGAGGAAGTCTGGACCGAATCCACCAGTAATCGAGCGCGGAGAAGTATCAGCTGAAAACCTGGCCGCCATGAACTTGATGAACGACCAGTACTCCGTGAGATCAGAAAGAATTAGGACAACCTTGGAAGCAAACGAGAAGAGTCAGCAAGAGGGTGCTCCCGCCACCCGCTATGTTGCCGAAGAAATACGTGTCGCTGAAGCGACAAGGGCTGAGAGCTCGACTGCATCTGCATCGCAGAGAAGCCTCAAATCAAGACCACCCACCGTCACCTCGAAGGGTCCCAGTACAAGGGCATCGGTCTCCGTCAAAACCTCGGTGAGCGGCAGTAAATCGAACGCACAGGCCACCGCACAGGTGTCTGCTCCTGCAGAACCAGGTTTCACAGAATCCGAAATTCGCATCTTCGCTCGAGACGAGGTGGAGCGCTATCGACAAGCTGAGCGCATGGTGCATGCTCACCCCAACGCTTTCACTCATGGCCGACTTGTCCCGGTCACGGCTGTGCCTGTCGAGCGCAGGATTGAAGTGGTCAGCGATCAAGCGGTGCCAAAACCATGGGAAGAAACCCCGTTGCCACCTCGTGCGCCAGTATCGGCGACACGTCGCTCAGAAAAGTCGAATGCCGGCAAAGATGGACCTGACTCCATCGGGCGAGCCCGTAGTGAGGACTCGAGGCACTGGTATCGCGTGGCTGATAATTCGACCTCTGGGACAAAGTCAACGTCTAGCAAGAGCAGCGCAACTCCTGCCAAGCAACAGCCTTCTGCAAAGGCTACTCGTCGCGGTGACAGTCAACGACACGAGCACGATGTTGAGGTTGTCGTTGAACGCAGGAGGATTCCACCGCTGCCACCGCTACCACCACAGCAAATTTCGGAAAGCGATGCACCAGGAAGTGTCAAACTCAAGGAGGTCGTCGGTATGATCAGAGAAGAGCCCTTACACGGCAAGCAGCCCTCAACCAGGTCAGAACGGCGACATGACTTGAATGTCATCGAGGTGACTGAGGAGATCGAGCTGCCACCACGTTCTCGCCAGCGGTCTGCATCGATTCGGTCGACCGATCCGGTGGTGTCGCAGCGTGTCGAGATCCTGAGAGCAGAGCCTCAGCACCAGCAACGCAACAAGCATGCTGCACCAAAAGATCGAGAGGCGACTTCAGTTCGCACTGACAAATCCTACTGGGAAGATGACCGTACTATAAGATCGGCTGGTGGCTACTCATCGGTGCGCCAGGGATTTCGCACTGAGACCAAAGCCGGCAGCGAGCAGCGTTCTTCGCACGCTGAGCAAGACACAGTTGTCAAAGAGACCGTGGTCCTTGCGATACCGACACCGAGACAGGAGCCTCCCGGCTTGAGCAGTATTGGTCGCTCGGACGATGCTTCATGGTACGCCTCGCGGGTCAAGGGCGTCAAGAAGCACCAACACACGCCAGACAACACAAACTATGGCAACAGGCAAGGGGAAGACAACGACGACGATAAGACTGTCTGGCCTGCCGAGGAGCAGCCGGTGCGGGCAGCCGCTTCCGAGAGGCCGTCTCTGAGAGAAGACTGGGACTGGGAGTACAAGAAACGAGTTGTGACAGCGATCGACCGTCCGCCTGGCGACGAACAAGACGGGCGTGCTCGCGAGAGACAAGTCACCGAGCGCATGTTCACGAGGCGTCACCCTTCCGAAAAAGGAGCACAGGCAAGGGAGGAAGTCGACTACCAACCATCTGCACGAAACAGCAGTCATGCAAAAGAGAGCCAGCAGCTACCTGCCGCTCCACCAAACCCCGAGTTCTCTATCCGCTCCAGAATCGAAAAGGGACCCACCGAAGACCGCGGGCGAGGACCGTACATGCACAACTCCGAGGAGTCCGCGCACGTACGCTTTGCGAGTAAGATCGAGTTTTCGCCAACGCCGCCACGAAGCAACGAGTCTCTGCCGAAAGCAGAGAAGATTGTTTATCAGAGCAAGCCACCTAGCACCACCCAGTCATCGAAAGGAGGAGGAGGAGGGCAACGCAAAAAGTCGGCTCTCAGGAACCAAATCGACGGCGGTGCGAGCGAGCCGCCAGAATCCGCCGAAGACCTCATCTCAGCTTACGAAACCAACCGTTCTACACGCGGCCGCTCTGTCGAAAGAAGAGAAGACCTCGAATACGTTTCGGCCAAATTCGCCAGCTCTGACCTAAGGAGCTCCCACAGCCGCCACGCAGTCTTCGACCGCGAGGACCCTCTACCTCAAGAGCACGAAGAGCGCCGCTGGCGCTCGTCCCGCCGCAACGATATCGTCCGCCGTTCTTCCCCGTCGGGAGGAGGCGACACCGAGACTGCCACGCAACTCAGCCGGGAAAGGCGCCTGGCCCGCGCTCTCAGCGAGAGCCCCTCGCGCGAAAACATGCGCATGCGTGTGCAGAGACAGCAGGAGCGGGAAGCTGAGGCGTTGAGGGGGCGGTGGGATTGGCGGGAGCCGGAGGTGGAAGATGGCAAGGGGCCGTATAGGGAGGAGGCGAGGACGGAGAGCATGGATGCCCTTTATGGGAGTGGCCATGGTGGGCCGCAGGAGAGGGAGAGGGAGTTTGTTGTGCGTGAGAGGTGGTGAACGTGAAAGTGGAAGTGGAAGTGCGAAGTCCTGAGTCTGAGTTCGAGTCTTGATTGAGTGAGACCTGGGGTTTTTGCTTGGTCTTAGGAGCAAAATCACCTAGGAGCTCATGCTGCCTCCCCACCATGGATTGAATACCTGAGGTAGGTACATGTGGTGTTTGACTGGGACTGAGACTTGTGGAAAATAAGGTATGCAGTTGGTGTGTGTAGGAAGGGCAAGCACCCCTCCTTCCTCTTAACATTTTTCCTCTAGCATGCGGTGAGCGTTTTGAGAGTGAAAGCATGAACAGTACAATCAAGTCAGTTATGTACTTACGTACATGTAGGTTCGCACCCACCCTACCAAGAAGATGATTCGATCGCAGCGAGGCAGTGAATGTCTAAACGCGTACGTTGAGAAAATTTTCGAGAAGGTGCAAGGTCATGAGTGAGGTATGAAATGTATTTTGTGGGAGCTGTTCCCTTGTTCGTTTCTATATTGTATTGCTGTCTGCCAGCGGTTCTTTCGCATTCTGTTATGCCTCGCTTCAAAAATCAAAAAAAGTACACTGGAATGATTAAAGACTGAAGGGAAAAGCTTTTCGTGAAAGTTGACAGATTGACCGATCTGTGTACATGGCAACAAAAGACCCGGAGGTGAGAAAGCATAAGCCTGCTCTGCTCAGCTCAGCTTCTTCATCTCAAAGTCTCGCGTGTCGCTACGGCCCGGCATCTGGTACTGTTCCGGGACGTCTTCAACTGTAGCGCCGCGTGGGGCGGGCAACGGAGTTGGCAGCACATCGGTCGGGATGCGAGGTGCCATTGGCTGACGGGTCGGGTAGGAGGCGTCGCTCTCGTTCGTGGTTGTGCGCCAGGCGGACGAACCGACTTGACCGGTACGCGGGTCTAGATGTCCTTGGGGTGAATGGTTGCCGCTTTGGTTGCCACTTCTGGTTTCGGGAATATCGGCCATCCCTCCCTCCATCAGGGCCGCCTCATCGGGACCGAAGGTGCCTGTGCGGTTGCCGCGGTTGAAGAAACGATTGCGATGGGTCGAAGCGCGGCGGCGCGAGGCGTCGGAGTCCATAGAGCGGCGCATACCGTGGGCGTCGCGAGAGGTGGTTTTGGCGAGGTCCTGGCTGCGGCGCTCGGCCTCGGCGTGGCGCTCGCGGGAGCGTGATGCTTCGTGGATCGCGGCCATCTGATTCCGCTGACGGTCATCGTCAATGTCGCCGCTGAGGTCGCCGTACACGCAGTCCTTCATTCCTAAGCTGAAATCGACGCGCTTGTTCATTTGCGCAAGGGATTCCCCGCGATTACGCATGTTGGAGGTGTTGCGAAGAATGGAACCAGAGCGCATGCGCGAAGTAGGAGCGCCAGACTCGCCTGCTGGGTTGACGAAAGGTTCGTCTTGATGAGCATTCGGGTCGAAGCCACCAGGGTTGCTTGGCTGTCCACCCGTGCCCATCTCGGGGTTGTTGATGTGTGGGACGTTTTGCAGGTACATGGGGAAGCTCTGCTTTTGACCGGGGAAGCGCATGTACGGGCCCTCGATGTTGAGCTCCTGGATGCAGACCATCAAAGCGCAGATGAACTTGTTGCGACGAGCAAGACGGAGACCTTCGTTTTGCCAGTTGGACTTGTAGAAGAAGACCACGTTGAGATTCATGGAGTGGACATCGACAATTTCGCGCAACTCTGTGAGGATGTTGCCTTGATATTCGCGCTTCTCGGCCTTGACGAATTCGAGGAGCTTTGAGCGTAGACCTTCAATTTGTTCGAGTGTGGTTCCGAATTTGATCGAGATGGTGACAGCTTCCGCGAGACCTCCAGAGCGACGTTGGTTGAGAATGAAGAGCGTATTGAGGTAACTGTTGGGAGCCTGGACGACATGTCCCTCCATCTTCTTGAACTCGGTGTACAGCAAGCTGATCTCCTTGACGAAGTAGTCGTCGCCAAGACCCAATTTTCCAGTGTTACCATAGATGCCAACACGGTCGCCAACATCGAAGGGGTGCTTGATGAACACGAAAACAACGGATTGCAAGAACTCTTGTGCGGTGACCGAAAACAGCCAAGAGAGAGCCAAAACAGCAGATCCAGCGGAAGTGAGCACGCCGGCAGCCGAGGCAGAAATGAGCGAGATGAGGACCAGGATGACAACGACAATAACGATGAACATGAAGACATCATCGAGCTTGCTGACGACAGAGTCCAAATCCTTGAGCGAGGCGGTGATAGACTTGCGCTCCCGACCAATCTCTACGCAGACGGCCTCGAGCTCTTCCATACTGATGTCGCCGTTCATATCCTTGTCGAACATGCTGAACGCAGCAGTCGCCTCGTCCTCGTTCTCGAAAGCGTTGTGGAGGTCCTCCTGATAGACGGTCTCGGTGGATTCACGGGCGAATGTGCGGTATAGACGGCGTGCAAGGACTTGGGAGCCTGAGATTGTGCTCAAAAGAGTGATGACAACCTGGTTAGGGTGCGTGCTCTTGTATACAGTCTTTCCGGTGAAGTCGCCTGCAATCTTGCCGGTAACATCACCGATCTTGCCGACGACCTCCTTGGTTGTTTTGGCAGCTTCGCTGATCAGCGCACCGGGAGTACGAGCTCCAGAGTTGTTGTTCGTGTCGGCAATTTCGAACTCGGAGTCCTCCATGGCAATCTTTGTCTTCGAGAAGATATACAGCTTGATCAGAGAGCCGATCTGGAATTTGTTGATCTCGATGCGGTCGGCATATGTGCGCAAGTGGAAGCTGATGGCAATGAGCTGAATGAGGATTTTCTCAACAAAGTTCAAGGTCACGCCAACCAGCATGGAAATCAGAACCTTGTTCATGCTCTTCTGCCAGCCAGTGGCGCTTGTATCTTTGCTACCATCTTCGAGTCTTGGGCGATCGGGCATGTGGTTGGTCATTGTTGGCAAGAATGAAATCTCGACGGCAAGCCACCAGAAGAACAATGTAGCGGGCATCTCGAGTTGCTTGCCCATGTCGCGCCACTTCTTGCCATTGTTCGTGAACAATGTAGAGACCACTCCGATCGGCCATGGCAAGCATTTCGCGATGATACGACCGAGCCAGAGGGTGAGCCAGACGATTTCGAGCCAGATCATGAACCAGTACATGGTAACGCCGCCAACTTTCTGGTTGGGGAAGAGGAAGACGCCGATGAGCAGAGGAATGAGGAGGATGAGCGAGACCGGCGCGATGTAGGTAAAGTAGCGAATGAGCCAGTTTGACTTGTGGACTCTCTTGAAGAATTTGGCGAAGTTGGAGCTCGGGTTCTCGACCGGCTTGTATACCTGCGTCTTCTCGTGCACCGGATTGGTGGCAATGTCAAACTCGTCGACATCCTCGTCCCGCCTGCGTGACTTGGATCTGTGCATGCTGTCGCCGCCTTCCTCTTCTCTTTCATCTATCCGTGAGATCTGACGCTCGATCTTCAGCAACTCCAAGTCATCGTCGAGTCTACGAGCCTGCTCGCGACTCTGGGAAGGCGATGCTTGACTCTTGATGTCATCGTTGCGGTCGTATTGGGTCTCGACAGTGAGCAAAGTGTCGGTACGCCGTGGGAAGCCCGAGGCGCGGCTCTTGGAATTCGCGGCCTCGTTGTCGCCATGAAGTGTTCCTTCTTCGTCGCTGGAACGGTTCAATTCGTAGCTTCGTCTTCCGGTGTTGTTGACGTTGTACGAAGGCAGTGTTGCAGGTGCATGGTTGGTGTTGTCGGAATGGGCGACACGGTCGGCATTGTATCCGTAAGTCGGCTCTGGCCGTTCATCGTTCGGGGTCGACATGTTGCGCGGGCAATGTGCGGAAACCAAGGAGGACCAGACCGTCCTGAGCACTTGGAAAAATCACAGCAGTGCAGGCAAGCAAGATGAGAGCAATCGGAGACTTCCAGCACTTGGTCAACTCCGTTCCGTGCGTGTATCCCTGCCGGTGACGAACAAGCGAAAGTTTGAAGAGATTAGCGTCAACGGTTGACGACAGAGGGTATCGTGATATCCGTGGGTCCGTGGGTCCGTCGGACAGACTTGAAGACCTGATAAGACAGGGAAGACAGAGAGGAGAAAGGAAGAGAGAGTGTGTGATGATATGAGGATATGAGAGAGAGAATGGACGGGTAAAAGGAGGGGGACAGTAGTCTACCTAAGAGTGCAGTGTAGTGTGTACTAAGATAGTATACCGCGGTGGGCGGAATGAAATCGAGTTTGCGCTGTCGAAGGTACATGGGCCTGGTACCTCACAGTCCTCGCAGCGGTTGGGGAGACAGAGCGAACTCACGCCGCGCATCAGGGACCCACTGGTTTGCGACGCCGACTCACGATCGATGCAATGCATACGCCCAATAGCATACCGTCCTCGTCCCTTTCACGAGCACACCCTTGGCATCGCTTCCAAAATGAGAAACAACCCAATCGCACCACACCCCCATCGCCCATCTCCCTCCCCATCTGTGCAGTCAAATGTGGTCTCTATTAATTGGACCTTGCACAGTCTAGAATCGACTGGACGGCTAAGCATGTTCATCCTCAGGGTGCAAGATCTCCGGTAGGTGGGAGGTCGTGTGAGGCTTTCTTTATGAAGCTACCTTAGCCGTGGTACAGTACATGAAGGTACCGCACTCTTCGATCTTCACATCCATCTGAACATGCTCATATTTTTCTTTGCACAACACCCACAAGACAAGAATAGTGCAACGACGACATCCAACCCATCTTCATGCATTTGGCGAGCGCCACTCCCGCGCCTCACCCGTCTGCCATCGTTTCGGTACGAGTGCATCCGCCCGTTGCCCCTGCGCTAGAGCCTGTCAGCGCAGAGAGTCTGGACTTTTTTTCCGCTCGACGATGACGAGGATTATTACACAAAACCACGAATACTATCGCAGTGCAGATACATTTAACTCGTGTGCTAGGCAGCACTGCCACATTCAACTCTCCTGTGCGCTTCACCAAAAATCCTGGTGGTGAGCTGGGTACCTGTGTCTCGAGTACAGGAAAATCGACAGACCTTCAGCGAATTTTTTTCGCCTCTTCCCCGAGGAGGGAACATCAAACACAGTCGAAACTGTTTGCTTTCCAGTGTTTCACCCGGCTGCATCTGGTTACACCTCCTGCGTCTGTCTCAACTACCTAAGAACCAATCGCGCAATCCTAGACAACCTCTTCACGCGCCAATGGTGAGTGTTCACGATATGCGTCTCGCTGCTAGCCAACCACCAAGACAAACATATGCATATGTCCCCTACATGTAGGTATACCTGTACCTTTACCTATATGTGTATGTCTACGTACTCCTCCTCTACGCTCTTTCGCCGTGCTTCATATGCGTTTGCATTGAGGTTTCATCTGCACAACATCGGCGACTTTGGTTCTCAACAAGTATGCTGCGCTTCGCCGACCACACGCCGTGTGTGCTTCAGGTGTTACACGGTTGAGTTAAGAGCCCTCTTCAAACAACGATACACGGGATGTGTCCTTGCATGTAATGCAAACCACTGGCTCTCCAGAAAAGTGACATCCGGTCTCTCTACAATGAGGCTATACGAGCACTCACCCCAACCCCAACCCTATGGATACATGACACCGAAGAAGCAAACATAACAATCGGTGCATGGGCAATCTCAATGTTGCGCATGAGCTTCGAATATCCACCGAAGCTGTTAGCCACCCAAGTGACTTAGGTACACGATTATCGAGGCCGTGGTCAGCAACCGACCACGGCAACTGTAACCGCCACCGCTAGCTACAGCTACAGCTACAGCTAAAGCTCCAGCTCCAAAAACAACAAAAAAGAAAGACATTCCACGATGCCTAAGAAGCTCAGAAGCCAAACTCAAATAGATTGTTCACGAAGCCAGCGCATGCGTCCAGAACCTTACCTTCCAAACCCCTGTCCCGTAAACTCTCATCCTCCGGCGTTCGCGCAAGTCCTTGCCGTGCAAGGATCAGGCCAGTACGAACATGACATGGCATTTAGGTGTTGGACGAAGTAGAGTTTGAACTGAGGGGGGAACACATCGCATCGGGATGATTGCCTTCGAGCGCCTACGATGGAAACAACAGTCTTGGGGTTTGACTACATGGCATAGTACTATTGGGAGAAGTGATCTTGACAGCATTGCACTTCCCGAGCTATTCGTGCAGCAGACACATAGTACGTGTTTTCGATAAGACTCCATATTCGACAAAGGGACATGTACATGTACGGAGACCATTATTGTGCGTACATAGTATCGACCATGCAAAATGCGGCCATGGAAGCAATAATGGCATGGGCTTTTCATGCAAGCACGATCGAAGGACACATCCGGTACCGAAAGGCGAGGAGAAACGGTTAGGCATTAACACTGTATCCCACCCGCTTGGGACCAGGATGGAGCATTCGGATGTCTCGATTTTAGATTGGATTTGCATTGAATCCTACGGGATCTGTTTCCGAGGATTGCTACCACTCACAATAAATAAGGTGAATGTCGCGTATCGCCTATCAATCGGGTTAACCTGTATTTTTGTGGTGATTGAAAACCCTTGAAACGTCGTTTGGTGGGTTGGGATATTGGAAGGCTGGAGCATCCCTGATCAGGCTTTGGTGATGGAGGTTCACGTTATAGCCCATTATCTCTAAATTTGTTGTGGATACAGAGTTAGAGTTCGCCGATTTGTATCATAGTAAGAAAAGAGATCGATGCGCGATAACATGTGAAAAGAAAAGGGAAGGGGAAAAAAGAAAGTCTATCGTACACAAAAGCGCCAGAACCGCATGCCCGTTCCCCAATGGATTCATCCCTTCGACAGACACACGTCGCCACTAAACTCCGTGTCCCAGAAAGAGAAGGCGAGACTTTTGTTGTTTCTCATGCTCGCAAAAGCGCGAGGTGATCCCAAAGATGAGGAAGCAAACACCAACGCCGGCCATCATCCACCATCTAAACCCGCTTGCCAGACATACACGATGTGGTGCTGTAAGTCGGCCCCATTCTTAAGTGTGACAGCAGGCCCACCTACAACGTGACCCCGATACGGTACCAAGATCGGTAGCATCCGTCGCCACGTGCGTGGCTATTGGGTCAAAGCTGGAAGGTTGACAAAACGTTAGTTTGGACGTCAAGTCTTGATGGTGGGACCTGTTGCGTTGGTTAACAACTCACCACTTGACTAGTTCACTTCCGCGCCGCATTGCGGGCATCGCTTGCCCGGTATCACCCACACTGTGTAACCGCGGGATTTGCAACACGGACATCTCTTACCGGGGACCTGGATCTGCTGTTAGTTTGAGTTGTACATTGTGAAGACTTGGTCGTTGACAAAGATTACTCACCGGCCTTGTGCGTACGGGCAGGATGCCTCCCAGAGGAGTAATCATCTCGTTGCTTTCGGCGTATTTTGCTCTGTGGGCATTTTGCTCGCTGTAGAGAGTCGGGAGTTGTTCGATGCCAAGACGCTGGAGCGTCTCGCAACGGCGGGCGTTATAAGTCATTGCGATGGCGAATGTGGAGGTCTTGGGTGGCGTTGAATATAGAGAGTGAATCGGTCGAATAAAGTTTTGACGAAGACGACAGAAGTATCAGAGTATGTGGCTGCAGTGAGAGTTCGGGTTGAGCACTGTATTGAGCGAGTAATGCGAAGCGCTCGGTAGTTTGGATGGAGGGAAGACCTGAACGGAGGACGATTCAAGAGTATACTTATAGACGTGAAGGACGCTCCAACAACACATTCCCATAGAATAGTGGCATTGAGGGCTAAGGTTCAGGGTCCGTCATCATCTGCATGAAACCCGACAACATGGTTAGTGAGCTATCCAAACGTTCGAACACGAAGAGTAGAGTATTGTTATGCTGCATGAAGGAAAGGACTCTGACCCAGTCGGCGGGTGCCGGCGTTCTTGTCGTAACATGATCACGGCGTACTGCGCGAGCTCAGGTCAACGTGTAAGTCGCACTTGCACGCAGACGGTACCTGCGACCCCGGTTAGCCTTTCAACTGGCATTCTCGCGTACTTTGCGGATGCATCGGCTCATAGCCGCCCTTGTTCTTTGATTCAATCTGCCAGAGGGTGCGGACGCCTCTCCACCGGGAATGGAGTCGTAGCGCGAACAGTTTGCAGGGCATGGTCCGTGGGTCCCAATCAGGCCCAGGTGCCTGGTCGACGGTTGGGAGCTAGCGAGTTCTGGGCTCACAGGGACTGCAGAGAGTAGCACACCAGTGCCGATGGCAGCAATACCAGAGCAATGGCGCAGCATATATGACACGGACGGGTCTTATGCTGGACGACAGTGGTGAGAGGACGCGTATGGTGGCGAGCACAAAGCGGGCATTGCAATGCTTTCGAAACGGGATGGCACGCTCTCGAGCACAACGGAAGGGTAGGACTAAGGCGTAACACGATAGCGGTTGGTAGCCGCGAGTGCCGTAGGCCGCGTCGTGGGTAGTGGCGCCTGGGTCTTCGATGAGTGGTTTCATGAGATCCGATCAGATGAGAACGGCATATTTGTGACGTATCGGAAAGAAAGCCAGGTCAGAGACGAGTTCGGCAGGCCGTGGCGGAAGGATGGCGACAGGGATGAGCAGATACAGTACAGCATCGCGTGCGTTTGACAGGGCAGGCCTGGTTTGGCAGGGCATAGCATAGCATGACACGTAGTCTATGCCTATACCGTAGAGCGTAGCCACACGCTGCAGCCCTGGCCGAGATGAGACGAGCCCAAGGGACGAGCCATATGGCGCAAGCGGCGGAGGAGCCGCCCGCAGTGCATGTTGATCAGGGTGCAACTGACTGCACAGGCCGGATGGCAGAGGTGAGGCGAGAGTGATGACTGGTGAATGGTGAGTGCATCCATCTTCACCGTGCTCGTCGTGCTCGTTTGCCTCCTGTATGTTACCTGTTACTGGTCACTCTGGTTACATGAGCCAGCGGTCCGATCACAGAAGAAAGAAGGGATTGGTTCCGGCTGCGTGGACTTGGCACTCCACTAGCAAGTTGAGCAACACAATCAAACGCTCCGATCGCGACCTCACCTCTCCATCTCCACTACTGCGGGTACACTTTTGGTCTTACACACCCATTCTCAACGACAATTCATACCCCACCTCAGCGCACTCTTGTCATTGTGCGCCTTGCTCCTTCACCATCAGCATCCAATGGATTGATGCACAGAGACGATGCGCGCCGGAACATCTCTATCGAGTCTTTGAGGGCCAAGATTCCTCTACAAAGCTACTTGCACCTACCCCGGCTTGTCCGGACGGGATATCGTGCAGGGTTGCTGCATGGGTGGCTGCATATGTCAAGTCTAATCAGCTAGTACCATCCTCTCTCTCTCATTATCCGAAAGATCTATCTTCTGGAGATTCTGACCAAGCACCATAATCTTTCTTGACTGGTGGTTGATACGTCCGGCTCCCTGCTCCCTCGCGTTTCACATGTTAATTTCCTGACACAACATATCGCTAGGTTAGCTGTGCAACTACGGAAAATCCTCAACTTGAGCTGTCACAAGTACAGCCAGATTATTGCGGCAGAATCATGCGAGCTGACAAATCGGCCATTCATTCGTCCGCGCAAAATCGAACCGCTCACTTGTACGCTATCTGAGAGCTGACCAGCAGCAAACCCCCTGTTAGCCTTCCGTCGATCCCGCGCAAAGCCAGAAGCTGTAAACCTTGTGGAAACCGGTCGAGGCGGAAGCATGCCCATGCGATCATGCGATCTTTCTGGAAAGCGTCGTCGTCCATGACCTTGAACCTGGATGGCATGCGCATGTCAGCCGATTTTATTCGAGGAACATAGAAGGATCTCGATCCTCCAGAATTTGCCCATCGCCCGATTGTGCATGATCGGTAGCGCGACTTATTCCATCACACGACCTCCGGACGACACCAAGGTGCTACATCGCTACCGAACTGGTCGTCGGTACCGAGTCGCTTATGTACAGTATGCGCAACGTCCCGGCAAAGCTCTGCCGGTGTCGCGCGGTCGCTGGATTATTGACGCCGGGAGCGTGCAGCGAGAGCCGCGCACGGGTGGGGACGTGTGGCGCCTAGCGATCGTGTCCCTGCAACGGCCATGGACCACATTCCAAGCCCTCACAAAACGGAGCGGTGAGCCTCTCCGTCACATATCTTCCAACAAGACCCACTTGGTGAGCCTTGTGTTTAATTTATGTGTGACGACGGCCACCGCGTTCCACAAGACACGCGCAGGATTGCCATGATTATGAAGCGTCGCATGGCCGCGCTGCAGGTTCACGAAGCTCCGAATGTGTGGAAAGGAAAACGTCTCAACATACCTGACGAAACTCAATTCCGGGATGGCACCCGATACCCCCTGGAAGTCCATCGTCTCAGCTGCGAAGTCGGGGTCGTGACTACGGTGGCTTGCTGTCTTGCGCTTCCACTCGCCGCCCTTGTTCTTTCCGCCTTTTGGAATCTGACCGCCTTCCTGCTCATCTTGGCTAGCAACATGGAGTTCACATTTGACGTATGCCTTGGAACGATCGACTGTCAGTGGCGAGGCATACTCAGTGAACTCGAATAAACTCACATCTGGTGTTTTACCCTCCGACGGGAGCCCTTTCGCTGCAAGAACCCGGACAGACATGTCAAAGTTGCATCGCTTGATCGCACCAACACTGCCATTAGCCCTACGGAATCCTTCGGGCTTCAACACCCAACCACCAGTGCCCGTGAACATCGCCTCGTTCATCATGACAGCGGCGTTCATCTGCTGCCAGTTCAACGCCACCATCTGGATGCCCAGGCGCCAGAAAGGTGCGGGGTCCAGATTCGAAGACCTCACCCTCGTACCTTTCGGATAAGCGCGCATCAAAAAGTCCAGATTGTGATCGAACACCATGTTAGGTGCAGATTCGTGCAGATCCAATAGCTTCTTCTCGGACAACGCGAAGATGTGGGTGGGGATTTTGGCTTCGGGCTGCTCGAAGCTGTCGAAGTGGCAGCTTCTTGTGTAGATGCCAAGCTTGCCCAGCGACTCGATGATCTTACCCTGTTTCGCTGGCTCTGTAGCCAAGTCGTCTTCCGAGGAAGATGTGTCGTCCCTGGAGGAAGTTTTCGACAACGTTTTGTCCAACTTCGACTCCTTCGCCTTCTCAGGCGGAGTATACTTCACTTTGATCAATATGCGGTTCTTCAAACTGCTCAACGGAGGCAAAGGCGTTGTCTCGTCGAAGCCCTCCGGTCTTGGGACCAGGTAAGGCTTCCAGTAATCATTGATAATCTCCACCATGGTTTCCTGCTGTTCGTGGCTCGTGTGAACCTCGAAACTCACAATGAGCGGCAGGTCGGTCTTGCAGAATGCATAGTCGCGCACGACTTCTGCGACGCTGCGGAAAGGCAGCTCGGTCGTCGCGGTGTAGCCGTGATATACCATGGGCTCCGCGCGTCCGCTTTCAGTTCGCCACGGGATGGGCATGAGAGGTGGCTGTTCGGCCATGGGCGACTCTGGAACTACTGGCTGTTCTGCGGCTTTGGCAGACTTGCTGCTACTGTTGGATCTGAACCGGTTGAGCCCGCGTTTCACCAGGCCTCGCAGCTTGCCAACTTCAGCGTCTTCGCGCTTGCCTCCTTGGTCTTCGTCTCCCGAAGACGCAGAAGAGTTGGAAGGGGTGTCGCCATCCCAGACATCGATTTCGATACAGCGACATCCGCGCTTGAGGACGTCTTTGTAGGCATCTGTGCTGCTTTTGCTCCAGAGCTGGTTGCCGGTGAGATAAGTGTTGTGCGAGCTGGATATGAAGTAATTCGAGATCGCGTGAGATGTGTCGAGTGAGGCGGGAATGGGCGGCAACGTTTTGGCTGCCGTGATGTTCTCGAGAAATGCGTCGAAGCCCGCAGTAGTATCGCCGTTGCCATCTTCCGGCGTCGAAGTAAGTTTGCGACTAGACTCGAAGGCTTCTTTGGCGTGCCTGACGATCGCAGGCGTCAGCTCGATAGGGCTGGTGCTCGCCATCGCGTTTCGATTCTTGGGAGCAGTGAGTCTCCTGTAGGAAATGGAGTTGTCGAGCTGAGTGGACTGCAGGAATAGGTAACAAGACGTCGCGTGGCTGATGCCAGGATAACGGTGTCTAGCTCTCAGCACGCTCGGTCGCTAGCATGTCGCCTGCAGTAGACTAGTCGGTAGATAGAGTAGCTGCTCAGCTGAAGACAGGGGAGGAGTAAGCGGCGCGGGCGGTCAGTCAGCCAGCGCCTGCATGTCACAAACACTTCGATAGCAAACAACGACGCGTGATCGCTCGTACTGGCTGGCAGGAACTGGACTGGAAGAGACTCGTGCGATTAGAGGACAATTTACCGTGTGTTGGCAATACTCTATATATTCCCCATTTCGCTTGTGTCCAAGGGTCGGTGTCCCTTGGTCGATCTCCGAACAGTTGAACTTCGCTCCCACGGCTCGGCGACGCCAGCGGTTTTAGACTGTCCAAACACCGACGTCACATGAGGGTTCGGGTTCCATGTGTTGAGCAGGCGCGGCCGTTAGAGATCCTCCGAAACATATACCATCATCACATCCAAGACAACACATCACAGTCCCGAAATCGAAAACGCCGACCACGAATCCTCTAGCACAAAGAAAAAAAATATGGCCAAATCGCGAGGCTCGGCTGAACAAGAAGTGCGATCATGGGGCTTCGGGCACGTCTTCACCTGGTCAGACGGACCGTAAGTCCTACCTACAGTACCTACATGTAATGGATTGTTTCACACAGGGTTCGTCGCATGTGGAAGCACGGAAATCCAAGATGCTGTGCTTTTTTTCCTCGACCTACCAATAACTTCTTTCTATTGCTCCAAACAGTAATTCGTACTATCCACCGCACAAGCACTCCGGTCTTACGACGCACTTGATTCTAAGTGGCGAGTTGACGGTCTCGTACCCTGATGACGCGCAGCCGGCCAAGGAAACGTTTGGGGTGGGCGGGAGATTGGATGTTGAGGCGGGGAGGAGGCATGAGGTTTGGATGGGAGAGGAGGGGTGTACTTATGTTATTGGGGAGTAGGTTGGTTGGGTAGGGATGGCCCCGAAGACGCAAGTTGAATGCTTCGATTTATCTCTACTCGGTGTAATGCAATCTATATTCATGCAACCGGATCTCTTTAAACCTCCAAAGTTACTTGCTCTTTCGTTGTGTTGTGTCTTCTCTCCAAATCGCAGGCCGTGTAGAAAGCATCGCGCCAGAAAACGCCAATGCTATGCCGAAAGACTCGCTCAAATGCCATACAAAGGAACAATGTGTCGTAAAAATGCTTTTTTCCTCATCCGGAGGACTTGACCCCTCATCGCCTTGGATTTCCCTGCGTAGTAGCACCGGGACTTTCGAGACCTCTAACCAAATTGCGCCCTCAGAGTTTCGTATATCGTGAAGATCAGGGCCGAGCTGGGCGCGCTCCTCAAGAGTGTGATTCCACAGCCACGGTATAGTCCTTTCAAGCCGTGTGTGCGGTACAAAGCGCGGCCAACTTCCATGAAAGTCTGTTTCCCTCCGCTGGCGCCGATGGAAGCTAGATCGCCCGTCTGCATCTTGGACTTGATCGTGTCCGCCGGGAAAAACGAGAAGTTGTAGCCGAGTCCAGCTCCGGCTCCAGCGAGCATGCTCTGCCAGATTGGCAGGCTGGGATCTTTCTCGCCCGTGGCGGCTTGTGCACGTTGCCGGAAGAAGAGCGAGAAGGTCTCGTAGCAGCCAAACCACGCCGCTCCACCTCCAGTCTCGCGCAGCAACGTCCCAAGCTGTCCACGCCAGAATCCTGCAACACCCTCTCTCCTGTATACATCTTTTATCACAGCGAGAGGGCCGATCGATGCGTTCCTGAGAGTCGGGTCCATGGACGATGTGAGGGGAACCTGCATGCGGCATTTGACCAGTTCGATGGGCGTGAGGATCAGAGAAGTCACAGCACCGGACATTGCGCCTGCTGCAACAAGCGATGGGAGCGGCAGATCATCCTCAACTTTCCGTGTCGCAGTCGGTACGCTGAAAAGGCGAATAACGTCTTGCGCGACCCGGTACGAGAAGAACAAGCACGACGTCTCCGCCGCAGCACCAAACAGCGGTGCGCTAACTCCTCTGTACAATCCTCTCACACCGTCTTGCCTGATGCTCTGAGCGAAGCAATCCAAGGGACCGGCGTACCGCAGTGGCAGGTGGTCGGGTTGTGATTGCAGGCGAACCTTGACCGTGTCGAACGGGTATTCGACGATCTTGCCGAGGGTGCCTGCTATGCTGCCAAAGGCGATGTCTTTCGCCGCCTCAACACTCTGCGAGGCAACCTGATCCTTCTCCTTTTTAGGCGGTGACGCCACGGACGTCTGGGTGAGGGCCGAGGCCGAGTCGGCGAAAGAAGGCGAGGTCTTGGAGTCCATGGTGAGGAATTGTTTCTGGTCACATGGAATAGAAGTTGACGAGAGAAAAAGTTTTGGGAGGCTGGCTGGAGAGTGTTGCGGTGACTGTTCAAGGCGGTCGAGCAGAGACGATGCCACTATGGACGCAGCATCAGTGGCATATGCAGTCTTGAGCCCAATGGTATCCACCTGCTCTCGGGTTGAGGGATGTTAGTGAATAAGTCGCGCACGCGTGGCCGGGCGAACTTAGCGGTCGTGATGCCTTTGCGCAGAGGCGCCCAATGACTGTAATGGTCTTATCGATAGTCCCATCTAGCGTAATAAGGGTTTGTGGAGGGCCTGATGCCGTCTAAATTGTCCTCAATATATGTCATTTTCGTCTGTTCAAGCGGCTGGTAATTCCCTCTTTGTCCACACTTTGTCACTCCACTTTAGACGGCACCAGCCCACCGGCCTCAACGCATTATCTGATCCGGTTGAAATCTGATAACAATCTGCTAATCCTTGACTTTTTCACGTGCACGCGCCGAAGTCTTCACACCACCCAACCCTACAACTCCACTTTCACAACCGTCTCCCACCGATCGAGATGGCCATTCAAGTCGCTTCCACGCCAGCAGCGCCGCTGAGCGCCAAAACCGCGCAGGTCACCGGACAGAAGAAGAACGGCAAGAACTGGCACGAGAACAAGGCACCCTTCCGCCCTCAGGCTGGCCTCACCAGCTATGCGAAGCGCGCCGAGAAGCAGAAGCAGGAGGCCGAGGTGAAGAAGATGGAGAAGGAGATGAAGGAGGAGAAGGAGCAGGAAAGACAGGTTCGTGGTTATATGGACATGTGCGCAGACCGGTTTTGCATGTTCCTAACATATTTTTGCAGAGGAAGGTCCAGGCCATCAAGGACAAGCGTGCCGCAAAGGAAGAAAAGGAGCGCTATGAGCTTCTTGCGGCTAAGATGCACGCAAAGCGCGTCGACCGTCTGAGGCGCAGAGAAAAGAGGAACAAGATGCTCAAGTCTTAGAGTGTGGATGGCATTCTCGCTTTTCTGTTCTGTCTTTTTGTTTGATACCCAGTTGGCATCTGCGCGGGAGTTCTTTGGACTTTGGTCAAATCAGCAAATTTGCAAAGGGCGCAATTTGCTAAACTACAACTGCATATGAGCCGATCTCGCGCGCTCGTACGTCGCAAAATATTGCCCTGGCACAGGCGCATACTGCAACAAGATACGGGTTCTGAACTATCCGCGGAAATACACCACCAAAGATCACCGACTTTTCGGGTACTGCGACCCGGTGATCGCCGCGCAAGATGCCGCGACAACCGCAAGGTACAGGATCGTCTCCTCAAATGGCAGACGTCACGTTCTGGGGAAGGGTTTTCAGACCGCGCAGACCGCGCAGACCGCGCAGGCCGCATGATATTAGACATCTTCATCTAGCCGAACAAGCGGCCGGTGCAATCGATGGGAGGTATTACGGATACTACTAGTACATTGACAACTTGTGTACGATGCAATCGGAGAGGTCAACAACAATATTTCTCAAAGACTTCAAACAGCATCCATTCGGGAAGGTCGTCAGCTTTGCTTGTCCCAGTCAAGTCGAGCCGTAGTCGCCACGCGAGCGCTTCACAGCTTATTATCAGTAGGTAAAACGTGGTAAAGGGTACCATTTCATGGGCATGTCTCGAGATAGCGTTGTGGCGTCCAGTTCAGATTCAGAAAACTGTAAGGCCCAATACAGTACCTTACCTAAGCCTTCGAAGTTAGAGCGGACGACGATGCTATACGCAGTCACTCAGCTTAACTCATCGTCTTCCCGCGAACGCAAGACACTCCGAATACCCCTCAATATGGCTTCTTCAACTGGCCGAAAGTGCTGCACTGGTCCTCTCATCCACTGCAACATCCCAGTTACATGTAGTCACAAGACACAGAAGGGCTTATCGTGGAATCGCACACCACGAAGACTATGAGCATTCCAGCGCAGCATATATGATGGATCGTATGCTGCAATTTTCCGGTGAACATATCCATTGTTAATCGCACGAACGCCTAGGGAATCATCATGGCTGTCGACTCTTTCACTCGCCTTGCTCGTTGCACAATTGTCAATCGCGGCGCCTGCCAATGTCTGCTCGGGCGCACCCTACGCTCTTTTCCTCCCTCTGTCGAACTATCAACCAGCCCAGTCATTCTGCTCCTCCAAATACCCCGTTCCACCCATCACCTCGGTGACAACAGCCACCGTTACATCGACCTTCAGGTCAATCTCCACGACTGTCACGAGCGATGTAACAACCACAACAGATGTGGTGGTAGAAGAGACGACGACGACAGAAGTTGACATTGCGACGGTGATCGTGAGCTCGAGACCGAACAAACATCCAACGTAAGCGGACTCTGACGTTTCAAACAGGTCTACGAAACAGCCGCGGTCACGGCCGCCGCAATTAAGATCAGACGAGCAGCAGACACTATACCTCTGGCACCGACAGGAGCCGAAAGATGGGCAAAGCGACTGGATCTTGCGACTGCGGCCGCCGCGGACCGCGCAATCATCGCACGCGGCCGTGTCATCACGACAACCACGAAGAAGGCGTCCACCACAGCCGCCGCCAAATCGTCGTCAAAAGCTGACGCTCAGGCATCCAAGTGGAGTGCGCTCTCGTTGGTTCTCGGCTCCGCGTTGAAAACAGCTTGCTCTTGCATCGGAACACCCAAGACAGTGACGAGCACGGCGACGACGACCGCAGTGACGACTCTCCCTGAGACAGCCACGAGCACTTCATCCTCGACAGACCTGTTCAGTTCCACCCTGACTAGCGTCGAAACGGACACCGTGAGTTGAACCCTTCCTCCAACGAATTGTTTCCTGACCTCCTTGACCGTACAACGCCAACACTCTTGCTCGCAGACCACGACAACGACCACCCTCACAGAAACCACAACCATCACCCTCCGACCAGCATCCACATGCCCCGCCGGCGGCGCCGTTGGCGGCGGCCCTCTCGGCTGCACGTACAACACATACTGCAACGTGCGGGCGTCTTTCAGCGCGGCTGTCGCCGTGGCGAACGACGCGGCGACTCTGGCCAGCTGCATCGCCGCTTGCGACAACGACGATATATGTATGATTGCGCAGTTCAACACGGTCACGAACTCTTGCACGCTGCTGGACGCCGGCTCCGGCGATGGTGGCTGTTCGGCGTTTCAGTATGTGGCTGATTCTGAGTATGATTCTGCGGTGTTTGTGAGGAGTGGTCTGTGTCCTTTCGGGTGTTCGGGTTTGTAGCGAGGTTACTGATGAGTGGATGGATGGATGGATGCGAGACTGGGCTGAGCTGTCTGGTGGGTGGGCGGGTGCCGTTGAGAGGCGCTCGCAAGGAGCCAACACTATGAAACGA